>Ga0182021_10006520_pt1 | contig 13869 bp, 12 predicted proteins | sample 612E3MmetaG_FD_120493 | JGI IMG/M metagenome (GOLD analysis project Ga0182021, IMG submission 120493) | Permafrost microbial communities from Stordalen Mire, Sweden - 612E3M metaG (Illumina Assembly) | ecosystem: Environmental > Terrestrial > Soil > Wetlands > Permafrost | place: Sweden...
ATGTTGGCTAATCCCCAGCCTAAAGCGATGCCGACGAATCCGCCGATTAAGCCGATTATCACGGACTCACACAAGAAAATGCTTAGCACGGTGCGGCTTTTCATGCCAAGTGCTTTGAGGATACCGATTTCGCGGGTCCGTTCAATCAGCGACACTATCATGATGTTCATGATGCCGATGCCTGCAACGAGCAGAGAAATTGCCGCGATGCCTGCAAGGAAAACGGTGATGGTGCTGAAGATGGAGTTGACGAGGTCAAGCACTGCTGAAGATGAGATTACGGTGACTTGGTTGCCGAAGTAGTCTTCGATGGCTTTAGACACGTTCGTGATTGTCGCGTTGTCGCTGTTCTTGAGTTTAACGATGATTTCTGAAGCCTGGTCGGTTCCAAAGAAGCTCTGCGCCTGCGAAATGGGAACGTACACTCCGTTGTCTGCTGGACCGCCTACGCTAAAGCCACCGATCTTAGTCAATACTGCAGAAACTGTTGCTGTGTAGCTGGAGTTTGTAACTGGGATTTGGGTGGAGTTTGGCCAGAAAATTGTGACGGTGTCCCCTGCATTGACGAACGAAGTGCCATTTAGTCGGGGGTCACTTATGCGAGCGCCCACAACGATTTGATTGTCCGCCGGATTTTGAGGTATACTGCCGCTCGCTGCCACAAACGTTGTGCTGTAGATGTTTTCGTACTCGGTAAAGTTTACGCCTGTGATGCTGCCGGCAATTGCTCTGGAAAAGGAGCCATCCTGAATGTAGCCTGGCTGGTTCACTATAGCTATCGATGTGACTATATCTGGCGAGAGAGCGTCAATTTGAGTCGTGTAATTAAGGTAGAGGGAAATACTGCTGGAAGAGCCTCCACCGCCCAGTCCTCCGCCTCCACCACCGCCAAAGCCGCCTCCTCCACCTTGACCTCCAATTACACCTGAACCGGGCACAACTATGAGAGTGTCCGAAGCCAGCCCTTTTTGCAGTTGTCCTTGAATGGTCGTTTGCAGCCCAGTCGAAACCGAAAGGAGCGCCACAATAGCCGCAATACCTATGACAACGCCCAATATTGTGAGACCCGTGCGAAGTTTCCGAAGTTTAATTGCACTAAATGAATACGAGAACACGTCTCTTGTCTTCATATCAGTTCACCACATCTGAAGCTATTTCGCCATCAAAAACCTGAATCGTTCGTTTTGCTTCCTTAGCCAAGTTCTGGTCATGAGTAACCATTATGATGGTTACGCCGTCAGCGTTTAGCTTCCTAATCAGCTCTATTATTTCATGAGCAGTCTTGGAATCAATGTTTCCAGTCGGCTCATCCATCAACATAAAACGGGGATTATTTCCCAAAGCGCGGGCAATGGCGACACGTTGCTGTTGACCACCGCTGAGTTCTGCCGGCTTGTGATTCATTCTATCTTTAAGACCCACCATTGCAAGGAGTTCTTCAGCCCGTTTGGTGCGTTCTGTCTTGGTCAAGTAAGATATCGACATTGAGAGCTCAACGTTGTCTTTAGCGGTGAATCTGGGAATTAGGTTGAAGAATTGGAAAACAAACCCGATTTTGCGCCGGATGTCGGTGAGTTGGTTGTCGCTTAGGGTGGAGACTTCTACTCCGTCAATGGATAGTTTTCCTGAAGTTGGCTTATCTAACGCGCCGATGAGATTAAGAAGGGTCGATTTACCGCTTCCCGAAGGTCCCAGAATGGAGAGGAATTCTCCTCTTTCCACTCTTAGGTTTATGCCCCGAAGAGCTTCCACGGGAACTTTTCCAAGCATGTAGGTTTTTCTTAGCTCTACTGCTTCTACAACTGGGGTGGACATGTTGTTTTTTCACGCTCTTTGTTTTTATTTTCGAGTTTTGTTTTTGCTTTTAGGGGTTTTGTTTACTTGTTTAGGTATTTCCATGATAGAACGACGCATATGGCTGTGACCACGGCAGCAAAGACGCCAACGTACAGGAAGTCAAAGGGTAAGCTCATGTTTCCGAGTTGCAATTTGAATTGGCCGTATCCGTCACTGAACACCATCAATCGTCTGACTGCATCAATTGTATACGAGATTGGGTTTACGTTTGCGATTGCTTGCAACCAACCTGGCATGTTACCGATCGGGAAATACGCGCTGCTTGCAAACATCAGCGGCAATGTCACCAAGTTGAATATTGCTTGAGGCGTTTCCATTCGAGTAGTTCGCAGCGTAATTGCGGTGAACATTGATGACAAGCCGAAGCCGATTAAAAAGACCATGGCGAAGACTCCAAATATGCTGAATACAGTGAAGTTGGCGCCCAGTTGTAGACCCAACAGGTAAGCGATGACCGTTACGATGCCCGCTTGGAACACGGATCTGATGCTGGCTGAGATAACTTTTGAAGTGATGATTACAGACCGAGAAACAGGCGTACTGAGAACTTTATTCATGAAACCCAAACGCCTATCGAAGACAACTGAGATGCCCACGAATGCAGTTGTGAAGACAGTTACAAACGCAACCATTCCCATAGCCATGAAGCTAAAGTAGTCTGCAGTGTGAAAAGTTAATGTCATAATTTGACTTTGGAAGCCTGCAAAGTACGTAGCTAATCCTTGCAGTTGAGAAGGCGTGAAGCTGGAGGCGAGTTGCGCAGGCAACGTTGGCATTGAGCTGGTTGAGAATATGGAGCTGATGTTCATCGCTTTGCCTAGCAACGCTAACCACAGAATTGGCTGGATTATGCCAATTACGAAGACTATTGGGTTCTGATACCATTTCTTGAGGTCTCGATTCGTTAAAGCCCATAAACCGTGGAACCGGTTCTTGGAAACCTTTGTTTCTTCAACGGTGGTTTGGTCGAATTTAGTTTCTGATTTGCTCATTGTCTCGCTCTCCGCATGGTCATTCTCTGTTTGAATACATTCTCGCGGGATTCCTCTGCGTCACGCATAGATTTTCCCGTATACTGAAGATAAACGTCGTTGAGGGTCGGTTTTGCCATCGAAAGCTTTGTGACAACATAACCCCTCTTCCTCAGAGCCTCAATAATCAAGGGCGCTGTAGCTTCGCCGCTTGCCGTTTTAATGTTGTAACCGCCGTTTTCTTTCTTGACTTCCTTCACATGTTCAATTTTGCTAATGAGGTCAGTGATGTCGGTGTCTTGCTGGATTGATAATGTTATGATGTCGCCGCCGAGGCTATCTTTGAGGGCGGTGGGAGTGCCGATGACAACGATTTTTCCATGGTCAATGATGGCTATTCGGTCGCACAAAGCATCTGCTTCCTCCAAGTAATGTGTAGTCAAGAAGAGGGTCATGCCAAATTCCTTCTTGAGCATCTTCACATAGTTCCATGTAGCTGCTCGGGTCTGCACATCCAAACCCAACGTCGGCTCATCTAAGAAGAGGACTTTTGGCCTGTTAATCAAGCCACAAGCAAGTTCCAGTCTCCTACGCATGCCACCCGAATAGGTCTGAACACGTTTATCCTTAAAACCAGTCAACTCGACCAACTGCAGAAGGTCCAGGGCGCGTTTTTTGGAAACCGAACGAGGAATGCCGTAGAGGTCAGCGCATAAGAGTATGTTTTCGTAACCAGTCAAGTCCTCGTCTGCGGTGTATTCCTGTGGTACGACACCAATTGAACTCCTCACATCCAAGGATTGTTTGGCTATGTCGCCGCCTAACACGGTCGCTTTTCCGCCCGTGGGTTTTAGGACGGTAATGAGCATTCCGATGGTGGTGGTCTTGCCGGCGCCGTTGGGTCCAAGGAATCCGAAGATTTCGCCGTGTTTAACGCTGAAGTTTATGTGGTCAACGGCAGTGAAGTTGCCGTTGTAAACCTTAGTTAAACCTTCAACTGTGATTACGTCTTGGTTTTCACTCATTTTTTTCACCTTTTAACTTCTCGTTTATCGCTTGAAGTTTTGTCGAAGCCTCATCAAGCACTTTCAAGGCTTCATCCAATTCTTTCTCTGAATAGTTCTCCCTGAGATTCTTGGCTAACTTAAGGGTCGATATGACCAGACGTTTCATGGACGCCCGAATTTCCTTTGTTTTTTCCTCAGGAACATTCCGGAAGAGTCTATCAAAAACCGGACTTGCAATAAAACCGCCTTCCTGAGTAAATTTTTCCCTAATTTTTGTCTGCTCCACAAGCAGGTCTTTGCCGCTTTGGGTCAACTCGTAACGTTTAAGCCCATTTTCAGTGGGCAGTTCCTTTATGTACGCGTTGTCTTGGAGCCACGCGAGCAAGGGATAGATTGAGCCTGGACTAGGTTTCCAATTTCCCCCAGTGTGTTTTTGGATTTCATCTATCAGCTCAGAGCCAGACATGGCTTTTTCGTTTAGGGCTTCAAGCACGTGGTAACGCAGGAATCCTTTTGGAACCATAGCATTGTGCCGTAGCCAGTTTCGTCCGTGAAACATTATGTGTCTTTCGTGGCGCATTTCGTTTTTCGCGTCTTTCTTTAGGTCTTTTTCTTTACTATCCATCTGATATCACTATCGATATCGCTATTGATGTCAACCGTGATATCAAAGGTGATATTTAAATTTGTTGCAAAAATAATCAAAAGAAAGCCGTCGTTGAACGTTAATTCACGGTGGTTCCGACTTTTTCGCCCTTCACCGCAGCCATCGTGTTCTCCGGCTTAAAGCCGTTAACCACGACCAGTCTCACCCGTTTGCGTTTAAGGACTTTCACTGCTTCTGGGTCGATGATCTGGTGTATGCCTGCTTTATGAACGGTTTCAGACAAGACACTTTGCAAGTCGTCAAAACTCAGATGATCCAGCTTCACCGCATCAGGGAACTTCCTTGGATCCTTATCATAAATGCCATCCTGGTCAGTGCCTTTAACCAACAAATCCGCGCCTACACGTTCAGCGACTAAAGCGGCAACAGTGTCCGTGGTAATACCTGGCTTTAACCCGCCCATAACCAAGACTTTTCCATTTTCAATACAATCGGCTGCATCGTCAAGAGACACAGCCACTTTGCCGCAGGCTAAGTCTCCGAATTTCTTTAGGAAAAGCTGCGCAAACAACCGCGAAACCGAAATGGCAATTTCATCTTGAGCTTGCATTTCGAGCCCTAAGCTTTTAGCTATGCCGATAAATTCCCGCGCGAGAGTGCCTCCACCAACGACCACAGCAATTTCATGTCCCTGCTGCTTCACCGACTTGAGCAGTTCAACGTACTTGTTCATCAGTTCAGTGTTTATTGGTGACGCTACGACTGACCCGCCTATCCTAAAGACGATGCGCATGACTCAAATGCCTCTTGACTTTTGCATATAGGTTAGGTTCTGGGTTAAAAATCCTTCAGGTCGGCCAGTTCACGGTAGGTATTGATTTAGCAGCCAATTTTTGAAGGAATGTTCGTTACTGGCTAAGGTTTAAACTCTGCCTCTTACAATACCTACAGACGCTCACAAAAGAGGAAACCATCGATGTCGCTTCCCCCACGCGCCCGCGGCGTAAAAGTTCTCAAAGCCGTTTCGTCACCGCTGAGGCTGCAGATCCTCAACCTCCTCTTCGACAAAGGAAGCCTAAGCTACACCGAACTCATGAATAACCTAAAGATGAACCCGAGCCGCGACGCCGGAAGATTCACCTACCACCTAAAATTCCTCTTAAAAGCCAACCTGGTTGAAGTGGATTCAGAAGCAAAAAAATATTACCTCACCGACCTAGGGAAAATGGTAATCGACGTCGCTGACCGCGTCGAAAAGAAAGCAGTCAAACCTAAAGGAATGCTAGTTCGCACGTCACATTTCACGTTTGAAGAATTTGACGCCAACAAAATTGCTAACTCTCTCATCCGAGAAGCTAAAATGCCTGCCGACCAAGCCCAGAAAACTGCAAAAGAAACCGAGAAACTTCTCATAAAATCCAAAATAAAATACTTAACAGCGCCGTTAATCAGGGAAATTGTCAACGTCACCTTAATCGAGAAAGGCTTCGAAGACTACCGTCATAAGCTAACACGTTTAGGTTTACCCGTGCATGAAGTCACCGCGTTAATTGAAACCAAAAACCCCTTGGAAACCGGCTGCGCACTAGCGACTGCGGGAAAAAGCGTCTTCCGAGAATACATGCTACTTAACGTTTTTCCCCGCGACATCGCCGACGCACACGTTTCAGGTGCATTGCACATTAACGGTTTAAGCACATGGATTTTGAAGCCCAGCGAGGTTATGCATGACCTTCGGTTCTTTTTCCAAAACGGCATACGACTAGACAACTTTAACGCTTTGCATCATTCGGACAAACCACCAACAAGCTTCGAAGCCGCATTAGCCACAACGTTTAACGTGCTATTGCTTTCGCAGCAAGAAGTAAACGAAACCCAAACAATCGACTACTTCAATGTGTTCCTTGCTCCATATGCGAAAGGGCTGGATCAAGACAGAATAAAGGAAAGCCTCCGTCTTTTCATCCTACACGTGAACCAACATGCAGATGCAGCGCTAGGGTTAGAATTAAAAATTCCAAGTTACATTGCAGACAAACCGGTTGTGGGTCCAAAGGGAAAAGAAACCACAGTTTATGGCGATTACTCCCAAGAAGCCAGCCTTTTGGCGTCACTCGTAGTTGAAGTATTCGCTGAGGAAAGCTCGCCTAAACCCATCCTCAATCCAAAACTCATCGTGAAAATTAACCCTGAAACGTTAACCGATGAATCTGCACGGGCAATTTTCCTTAGAGCTCATAGTCTGGCAGCCGACAAAGGCGCCGTTTACTTCGCAAACTTGCTCCAGAAGGACGAAAAAGCCACTGCTTTCTCGGGTTCAGGAATCAAGCTGATATCAGATTTAGATGAAGACTGGGAAACTGACACTTTGCGGACAGGTTGCCTTGGATATGTAAGCATTAACTTGCCTCGAATAGTACATGAATGCGAAAAAGACAAAATCAAATTCTTCGACATCCTCAAGGAAAGATGCGAACTGGCCCTTCGCGCTTTGGGCATCAAGCACCGTGCCCTCAAGCAATACGGAAAAACAGCTTTGCCTTTCCTTATGCAGAGCACCAATGGCGACACCTATTTCAGGCTCGAAAACTGCAGCGGAATCGTAAACCTTGCAGGACTCAACGAAGCCGTTGAAAGCTTCACGGGTAAACCCATTAGCAGCGTGGAAAGCTCCAAATTTACATTGGAGTTGGTGCAGAACACACAAGCCTACGTTAACAAAATGGGCAGGAAACATGGGAAACGCCTCTTTCCTTCAATTGTGCGAAGTCCTGAAGCCTCTGCTAGATTGGCGCAGTTAGATGTAGAAAAATTTGGCGTCGCAAAAGTGAAGTTCATGGGGACTCGCGAAAAACCCTATTACACAACAACAAGAAGGATGCAGCTTCAAAGCGGGAATTTCCTTTCTGTCCCAAGCGACCAGTTAGATGCACAGCAGACTCTGAAAGGGCTAAACTCGGGTTCAAACTTAATCGTTATAGACGTGAACGGTTCTGAGAACAAGCCCGAAGACCTCATGAAGCTATCCTTGAGCTTGATGGAGAACAAGAAAACAGAATTCTTCACTTACAACCGTGCCGTCACTTACTGCAGCAACTGCCGCAAAAGTTGGTTCGGCAACCTGCACAAGTGCCCCTCATGTGGCTCCATGGGAACACTTGCCGAGTTTGACCGCTTTGATGGCGCCTAAACGCATGGCTATTTTACTGCGCCTAATACCAACGCGAGCAGTGCCATGCGGACCAGGACGCCGTTTCGAACCTGCTGGAAGTAGCACGCTTGCGGCGTAGCATCCACTTCGGGCGCAATTTCGTCCACACGCGGCAAAGGATGAAGGATTATTATGTCTTTTTTGGCGTTGGCGAGCGTTTTGAGGTCTACGCGGTATATGCCTTTGAGTTTGGCGTACTCCGCTTGGTCTGGGAACCGTTCCTTCTGGATTCGGGTTACGTAAAGAACGTCCGCTTGAGATAGCGTCTTCTCCAAGTTCTGCGTTTCAGAAACCGGGATCTTGTTTTGTATAGCATGCAAGACCTCGCGACGTAGTCTCAGCGATTCAGGCGAAACCAAAGTTAACTCCACATTGTAAAGCGACAAAGCATACGCCAACGAATGCACCGTTCTGCCGTAGCGTAAATCCCCGATTAACGCGATTTTCAAGCCATCGATTTTCCCCTTATCTTTCAAGATTGTGTACAAATCTACGAGGGCCTGGGTAGGGTGTTCTTCTGCCCCGCTTCCCGCGTTAATAATTGGAATTTTCGCAAATTCCGACGCCAACTTCGCTGCACCCTCCAGCGGATGCCGAAGCGCAATTACGTCCGCATAGTTTTCCACTGTCCGAATGGTGTCCGCGAGGTTTTCGCCCTTCTTGACCGACGTATTTTCTGCATCAGCAAACCCAATTGCGTTGCCCCCCAGTTTTAGTATAGCAGCTTCAAAACTTAATCGAGTACGTGTGGATGGCTCAAAGAATATGTTGGCCAAGATTTTGCCTTTGAGCATGTCTGAGCCTTTCGAGGCAATTGGCTCCATGGTTTTGGCGGTTTTAAGAATGTAATCGATTTCTTCCCGAGTGTAGTCTTCGATTGAAGTTATGTCTCTGCCCTCAAACTCCACGTTCGCACCTGACTGAAGATGGATGGTGCTGATAGATAACGTTTTTTATCATTTCAATATCCTCTGCGCTCTTTTTCCCAATTTTTGTTGTGTATCTGGTTATAGCTTGTTGTAGTGTCATGACTGTAACACAGTTTTAATAATAACATCAGGTTAAATGTTGAATCACAAGATTTTGAGGTGTTTTGAATGGGAGCTGTTTTGAACAAATTACCTAAATCCGAGAACCCAGCATATCGATCAATAACAAACACGTACATCTACAAAAAACGCGTTTTCGATGTTAGATCTCCTTGCCAATGGCTGACGCACTGCGACAACGGCAAGTGCCCAGCATTCACGAAGATTAACGGCAACTTCTACTGCGTAAAGAAAGGAATCCCATAGGCTCCGTCAGACTAAAAGGAGATTGTTTGACTATGCCCAGAGCATTAGTTTTCATAAACACAGCAGCTGACGCCACCGAAGTAGTTAGGAACTTGGAGAAGGTAAGAGGAGTCAGCGAAGCACATTCTTCCCGCGGAATGTACGACGCCGTCGCGATGGTTCAAGGCGAATCGTTTAGCGAAGTGAAAGAAATCGTTTCAAAAGGCATCCGCCTCATGGACAACGTAAAATCCACGCTGACGTTGACGCTCATTGAAACCCCAATGTAAACCGTAACCAATTTCGCATATTTTTCATTTTAAAATGGGAATTGAGGTCACGTCTTTCTCCTTTTGTTTTCATTGGAAATTCTCTTTAAGATGGTTTACTTTTCAGTATGCGGTGTGCTCTATTGAGGCTTGTTCGATTCCGCGTTAAAGGCGTAGAACGTTACGGCATCGTCGAATCACAACGGATAATTTCTCTTCCTGCCTTAGCCGCTTCCGAAAACGTTTCGCTTCCAAAAAACATGGAAGACTTCATTGCCAACGAAAATGCTCACAAAACCGCGGAAGACTTAACTAAAAACGCAAACCCGGATAACATTAAAGCCGCGTCATCGGATTTGAAAGAATTTCAAGTTTTGGCGCCAATTGCGTTTCCACCGAAAATCCTTTGCTTAGGCTGGAACTATTTTGACCACGCCGCCGAACGGAAGGTTGAGCCACCTAGGGAACCCGTGGTTTTCATGAAGCCACGAACCGCCATCCTTGGACCAGGCGATAAAATCGTGAAGCGCCCCTTTGTGAAAGAGCTGGACTACGAGGGCGAACTCGCCGTAGTCGTCGGAAAAAAAGCCAAAGATGTCCCCGTGGCAGAGGCGCTGAAGTACGTTTTCGGCTACACAATCATGAATGATGTCTCAGCGCGGGACTTCCAGTTCAAAGACAAACAGTGGACCAGGGGGAAGGGGTTCGACACATTTGCTCCAATGGGACCCAACATAACAATGAAAGAACAGCTTCCTGATACCGGAAACTTGAGCGTCCGCACATGGGTCAACGGCGAACTCCGCCAAAACGGCAACACCCGCGACATGATATTTACCGTCTCCCAAATAATTTACCACCTGAGCCGCATCATGACGCTGGAACCATGCGACGTAATCAGCACAGGAACGCCATCGGGCGTTGCAATGGGTATGAAGGAGCCCAAGTGGCTTAAAGACGGAGATACCGTAAAAATCGTGATTGAGGGCATCGGCACATTAGAAAACCCAATAGAAGAACGGTAGCTTAGTTAGAAGATATTACATGTTTGATCACAAAGAGACACTAACAGCGGGTTTTTGTGCTGCATATTAGATTCAAAAATTCCGTACTCGAGCACGCCTTATGTCTACCGCAATTTCGTTTCCAGTCGCCAAGTTAATCATAATCGCTCCGTTTTCCCCTATTGATGATGGGCTAACTTCAGAAACGTACCTTCCTTTGGACCGATCCACAATTTCCGTCTTCACGTTAAGATTAACAAACGAAACTATACGTGAATCTGTGAGGTACTTTTGAGTTGGGTTCTTGAAAATCGCTTCAGGAATCAGCGCAGAAACTTTTGCCCAGCTTAACTTAGCTCCTATAACCTTGATCTCGGTTTTCTTCTTAACAGCGTAAGTGACGTCGATTAACCATTGGCCATCTCGCTGTCGCAGGTTATGTACCGCGAAAACTTCTCTTGTTGACCACCCAACGATGATTTGATCCAAAGACTCCTCGCTCCAACAATTTTGGTACTTAAGGGCTTTTTTAGGTTATCTCTATTTCATTCGCCTTTCGCTATGGATGCTTTGCTTACACCTGCTTCCTTCTCTATGATGATGACGTGTGTGGCTTTTTGGGCGAAGTCTTCGCTATGCGTCACGGCGATGATTTGCTCAATCGCCTTGAATCGGCTGATGGCTTCGGCTAGTCGGGTTATGCTGCCGTCTTCTGTTCCGAGGTTTTCGGTAGGTTCGTCGAGCAGGAGCATGCCCAGTCCGTGTCCCGTGCGGGACTGCATAATCAGCTGCCCAAGTCCTAACCTGTAAGCGAAGGCCAACAGCGTTCGTTCTCCTCCCGAAAGGTTAGCGACCTCGCGGTCTACACCCGCTTCGCTCTTCACGTATGGCGTGTAAGTGTCATCCACAACCACATTCAGCATAGGCGCTTCCCCGCCCACCAACCCATCAAGAACCTGCTGCACAAAATTCCGCAAAACCTTCACAAACTCGCTCCGCAGCTTAGGCTGAATACTCCGATAAGCGTCGCGGACAGCAGACAGGACTTGGGTCGTTTTGGCGATTTTTTCCATTCGCTCCAGTTTCTGCTGCGCCAAATCAATACGTTCCTTCAACAGATCTAAGCTTCGAAGGAGGTCTTTCTTGCGGTTTTCTTTAGTATGTAAATCAGAATCCGTGGCATAGTATTGCCTGAACGCCTTCTCCCTCTGCGTCCGTGCGGTGTCCAAGTCGGAGAGGTCGAACCGTCCGATCTCAAACCTCGCTGTCTCCCGTTGCCTGCGGACTTCTTCGCGTAGCTTGTTCTTGTCCGCCAACTCAGCTTGCAATTCCACAAAGCTATTTTCTTCCTCTGCGAGGCGGGTTTTTAGGTCTTCGACTCTCGAAGTAATGGTCTGCAGGTTCGAGAAGGCTTCGTTCGCCGCGGTTTTTGTTCGTTGCAAGTCGCCGATTTCGTGTTGCAACTGGGCAATGGTTTTTTGTCTCTCCACGTTCTCCGTCTGGATTCGGTGCATCATGCCTGCTTTGTACTCGTGGTTAAGGGGTTGCAGGCACACTGGGCACTGGTTGTCGGTTTCTGTAGCGAGTTGTGAGACGCGTTTCTGGTCGGTTTGCATGCTGCGGGATGTGGCTTCCATCTCCGCCCTAAACGTACTGATTTTCTCGTCAAACACCGCCAGGAACTGTTTGATTGAGTCTGTGGTTTGGTTTGGCGGAGCCCCTGCTTCCTCCAGCCGGGTCCAACACACCTTCATCTGTGAATCCATGCTGCCCTGACGCTGACGAAGATTATCCAAAATAGTCTTCTTGCCTTCCAAACGCGAAGAAAGCGCCTTCTCCGCATCCTCCAAGTTCACAAGGTTCGCGTGCAGCCGCGTCTCCTTCCGTCGCAGCTCTTCAACAGCCAGTTTCTTGTCTTCCAACTGTTTCAGCTTGGTGTCGGCTTGTTCCAGAATCCGCTTGGAAACATCCAGCTTTTCTTGGGCATCCAGAAGCTCCATCTCAAGAATCGTGTATTCTTCGGTCACGCGGTTGTATTCGTCAGCGAGTTTTTCTTTGCCCGTAACATCGGGATCTTTTTCGAGGAGCCGCTTTTCGGTTTCGTAGTCCCGCAGGTACTGGGCGATGTTGCTCCATGCTGCCTCATAGTCGGAAAGACCAAACAACTCGTCCAGCCGTTTTTGTCTGTCCCGCGGCGCCGCATCAAGGAGTTCTTTTAGATGTTCTTGGCGAACCCAGACGATTTCCCGCCACAGGTCGCGGTCAAACCCCGTAATCGCCTTCAACTGTTCAGCAATGGCGTCTGCCTTCATGCTCGCGATTAGTTTCTCGTCGTGGAACAGTTTGAGTTCGTCAAAATCTTGCCCTATGCTTTTGCCTCTCCTGCGCAGTCCGCGCGTGAGGCGGTATGTGTTGCCGTTTTGGGTGAACTGAACAGTTACTTTTGCTGAGTCGGCGCCTTCCCTTAGCAGGTACTCGTAGCTTCTGCCGATGGGGTCGCCAAACAACGCGAAGTCAATGCTGTAAAGGACGCTGCTTTTGCCGCATCCTACCCCTCCAAGCAGGCAGTTGAAGCCGCGCGTGAAGGGAACGGTGGATTTGACGTGGCTGCGGATGTTTTCCAGCTGGACAACTTCGATTTTCATTTCAGCAGCTCCTCCAGCATCTGCGTAATCTTCTCCTCTTCTTTACGCGTCAATGGCTCAATCAAACCTAGTGCGGTGTGCGCGATTTTTTCGGCTTCTTCGCGGCTGTAACGTTCGCTAAAAATCTGCAGGAAGTATTCGTATGCTTTGGTTTTCAAATCTTTAAATTCGCTCTCGAAAATCGAGCGGACCACTTCGTCTGAAACCGCAGTTTCCTTGAGCAGGACAATTGGGTGCACTAGAAGCGCCTTTTCGGCTGCTCCTCGAATGTGTGCGATGTCGATTTCGGTGCGGCTAGCTTCCGCGGGCAAGACGCCTCTTAAAACGGGGATGATTATGACGCCTTCTTCGTCGGCGTCCTTGACTTGTTGGGCTGCTTGTTCGGTGATTTTGTGAGCGCTTAATCCCGAAAAGTCCTGATCTAAAACTATGAACCTGCGTGGACACTCCAACTCGACGAGTTCTGGTGTGAATGCGCCTTTTTCGTCTACGTGAACGTGATAGAACCCTTTTCGGTATTTGCCTTCTTCGTAGTTTACGGTTTCGGCACAGCCGCTGTAGGCCAGCAGTCCCGACTTGAACTTGCCCAAGTAGCGTTCGTGGATGTGCCCCGCAGCGTAGTACCCGAAGCCGTCGGGGATGAGTGCCGCGGGCAGTTCGGATTCGATGTAGGGCGGGTTAACTCCGGGCAAATCCACGGCGCCATGCATAACAAAAATGTTAGCTATCGAAGGGTCAGGCGCGGGCGGATTTTGCTCCAGGAAAAGGGGCAGGGCTTCCTCGGTCTTGTGCCTGCTCCGGAAGTTGGGAATGCCATAAACGTAGCAGGAACCACTTTTTCTCCAGCAAGCGCCTTCGTGTCTTGGCAGATAATGGATTAAGCCTGCGCTGGCAAGCGGGTAAAGAATAGTGCTGGTAATAGAGTTGGGCGCCGAATCATGACTCCCATCCACAGTCAAAACGGGGATGTCGGCGTCCCGCAACCGCTTAAAACTCCTTACCGCGTTTTCCAAAGTCACGTTTG
>Ga0182021_10006521_pt1 | contig 13868 bp, 12 predicted proteins | sample 612E3MmetaG_FD_120493 | JGI IMG/M metagenome (GOLD analysis project Ga0182021, IMG submission 120493) | Permafrost microbial communities from Stordalen Mire, Sweden - 612E3M metaG (Illumina Assembly) | ecosystem: Environmental > Terrestrial > Soil > Wetlands > Permafrost | place: Sweden...
CCGCGGCCCGCACGAGCGCCATGGCCGCCAGGATCGCCGAGAGGTGGGCGACGACGCGCGGGTCGACCCGCGGGGACGGTCCCTGGAACCGCAGGCCCCCGTTCAGGTAGTGGCTGACGCTCGTCACGATCAGGAGCAGGAGCAGCGCCACCAGGGTCCAGTCCACGAGGAAGGACAGGAACGGCAGCTTGAACACATAGAAGCCGACCGCCTTGCCGAACTGCGCGTCGCTCGTCCCGAACGACTTCCCGCTGCGGAACATGAGCCAGTGCTGCCACTGGCCGTCGGTCGAGACGCCGAGGATGAGGGCGAGGATGAACGAGACCACCGTCCGCAGGGCGAAGGTGTGGCCGCCGACGATCTGCTGGTAGCGCCGCACGATCTCGAGCTCGGGCGAGACGAGCAGGGCCCGGGGGGCGATGCGGTCGACGACCCAGAGGCTGACCCAGCAGGCGACGAAGAAGACGGCGACGAAGATCACGGCGAGCTCGATCTTCGTCTCGACCATGAGGCGCCAGACCGAGGTGAAGTGGACCGAGCGGTACCAGAGGTAGTTCGTGTAGAAGTTGGCGAGACTCTGGACGAGGATGACCGCGATGATGAGGAAGACGACGCCTGCGAGGACCCAGAGCTGGTAGCGCCGCACCGCGTGCGGACGTGCGCCTACGTCCGTCGGAACTCGCATCAGGTGGAGCCTACGACCGAACCGGCACGAGCAGGCACCGGCAGCCCGGGTGCACCGGCGGGTGCGAGTGGCCGGTCGGGAACCCCGTGCCCGGCACGAGCGGGCCGGCGAGGGCGTTGTCGTCGCAGTCGGGGCACGATCCGCCGCCGTCGTCGTCCTCCACGGCCCAGCGCACGAGCGGTCCCCCGCCCTTTGCCACCGACTCCAGCACGGCGAGCTCACCGACGGCGAAGGCCCGGGTGGTGAAGTCGCCGGCGAGGCCTTCGACCCGGGATCCCTTCCACTCGCGGTAGGCGACCCCGGCGGCGTCGGCGGAGCCCTCCAGGCTCCCGTCCAGCTCGGAGAGCGCCTCTTCGATCCTCTGGCGCAGCATGCCCGACAGGTCGTCGGCCAGTTCGGCGGCAAGTGCCGTGCCCGCCTGGAAGGAGGTCGTCTCGCTCGGGGACGGGGCGCTCACCGACGGTCCCTCGACCGAGTCGCCCTGCACGAGGAAGGCCGCCCCGACCTCGTAGGCCTTGGCCAGATGCTCGCCGGCGGCGGCCACGAACCGCTCCAGCTGGCCGCCCACGGGGGCGAGCTCGTCGAGCACCGGCTTGCGGGTGGCCTGGCGCAGGGCGTTGAGGAGGTCGTTCTGGTCGTCCTGCAGGGCTCGCTTGAGGGCTCGGCCCAGCTTGGCCGTGACGGGGCTGAGCAGATGGTCGCGCCGCGCCAGCGACTCGACGTCGGGCTCGGTGATGGCGTCGCCGGCGATGCGGACCGGGACGACGGCCCCCGCCTCCGCCGCACCTTCAGCCCCCGGGTCGGCCCTGCCGTCCGGCCTCGCCGCCCCGGCAGCCGCCTCGGACTCGAGTGCCTCGACGTCGAAGACGGCCCCGCCGGACTGCACGACCGCCGCCTCGGCGCTCTCAACCGGCGTCTCGCCGGCGAGCGTCTCGTCAGCGGTGGCGGAGGCGGCGGAGGTATCGGCAGTCCCGATGACTTCAACCTCGATGACTTCAACTTGGACGGCGACCGCCGCGTACTCGGCCGTGTGCTCGTCGGCTTCTGCCGCGGGCGCCGCGAGCCCCTCGTCCTTGCCGTCGGCCGGAGGGGTCCCACCGACGACCTCGCCTGTCTCTGCTGCCCCGGCTGCCTGCGTCTCGGGCACCCTGGGCTGCCCGCCTTCGGGCGCCACGGTTTCGGGACCGGCGTCGCCGGCCCCCGCACTCTCGCCGGCCTCGCCGGTGCCGGCACTCTCGCCGGCCTCGCCGGCCTCGCCGGCCTCGGCACTCTCGACTGTCTCCGCGGCGATGGTCCCCGCTTCTGCGGCCTCCTCGGCCGCACGGCTGGCGCGAATCCGGGCGAAGAGCTCGTCGACGCTCCGGCGGCTGGCGCTCGGGTGGTCGGCTTCTCTGGCAACGCCCTCACCCGCCTCGCCGGTCGCGGCCTCCACTGCTGCACCCGGCTCGCCCTCAGCGGCTGGCCATGCGCCGGGTGTGGCTTCGACTCGGGCGGGAGCCTCCTCCCCGAGCGCCCGGCCGGCGGCCGCAAGCTCTGCCTCGAGCTCGCCGAGCTCGTCGCTGGCCGCATGCTCCTCGGCGCGCTCGCCGGCGTCCTCGGCCGCCACGCGGGCCTCCTGCTCGGCTGTGACCAGGCGCTCGCGCAGGTGCTCGACCGCAGCGCCGAGGCTGTCGACGACCTGCAGCAGCGAGTCCTTGCCCCCCCGGAGCTCCTCGAGCTGGACGCGGAGGGTGCGCCGTCGCGCCACGAGGTCGGCGAGGGTGCGATTGCGGAGGTCGCGGGCTTCGGCGACCATGCGCCGGCACTCCTCCTTCGTGGCGTCGAGGAGCTCGACCGCGTCCGCGTGCGCCTCTTCGGTCATGGTGTCGGCTTCGGCCTGCGCCTGGCCGGCGTACTCGTAGGCCTCCTGCTCGGCCGCGGCGCGAATCGCGCCCGCCTCGGCCCGGGCGAGGGCGACCTGTTCGTCGAGGACCCCCTCGGCCTTCTTGATCATCTCGGCGGCCTGCTCCTCGGCCTTCACGACTGTGTTGCGTGCAGCCTCGTGCGCGGTGGAGAGGATCTTGGCCGTCTCGACGCCAATTGCCTTCGTGAGCGTCGCCTCGTCGAGCTCGGGGTCGGCTGCCCGGCGCTCGGCCTCGACAAGCCGCTCGCGCAGTGTCGCCTCACGCTCGAGGGCACCACGGAGCTCCGTCGCCACCTTGCCTAAATAGGCTCGCACGGCTTCGCCGTCGATGCCCTTGCGCACCGCTGGGAACGACTTGCGCGCTATCTCGTCCGGGCTGACGGGACTGCTTGAGGAGATCGAGACGATATGAGGATCTTCCGACATTGGCAACAGACTACGACCCCGCCCTCTCTAAGCGCTTATCCGCTTGATACGTCCCCCGAGCGACTCGAGGATGCGGACCGCCTGGGTGATCGTGCTCACGGCATACACCTTCAGGTGGCTCCCCGCGTGGGACTTGGCGACCGGGTACTCGAGCGGCGGCACGAGGAACACCTGGGCGCCCGCGCCGCGCACGGCGATCGTCTTCTGGGCGATGCCGCCGACGTCCCCGACGGTCCCGTCGATCGACATCGTCCCCGAAGCAGCGACCTTGAGGCCGCCGGTGAGGTCGGCCGGGTCCAGCTCCTGCAGGAGCCCGAGCGTGAAAGCGAGGCCGGCCGAGGGCCCCACGATCCCTTCGGAGGCGAGGTTGACCTTGACCGGCAGCGGGCCGACCTTGAAAGCCGTCCCGTCCACGGTCGGGCCGCCGCTGCCCTGCGGGTAGACGCCCAAACAGGCGAGCGCGCGGGGCTTTGCGCCTTTGGACGCCTGGTACTTGTAGACCGTGTACCTGGTCCCCTTGCCCTCGGGAAAGCACGTGTAGCCCCCGGGCGCGGCGGGCGTCGCCCGGATGACCCCCATCTTCAAGCTCAAGGTCCGCGGCTTGCCGGCCGGGTAGGCGAACACGGTGAGGTGGACCGTCGCATACGGCTCGAGCGTCTGGAGCTTCGCGGTAAGGCTGAGCCAGGTGGGCACCTTGACCCCGTCGACCTGGCTGATCACTTCGCCCACCTGCAAGGCCGCGGCCGCGGGCGTCCCCGGGTCGATGCCGTAGACGAGCGCCCCGAGCTTGAGGAGGGGCACCTTGTAGCCGAGCTGCTGGAGCGCCACGACCGAAGCGGCCTGCTGGGCCGTCGACATGTCGATCTCGCCCTCTGTCGCGTACTGGGCGGTCGTCTCGGTGCCGAGGATCTCGCCGCTCGGGTAGATGGCAGCGTTCGAGTCCAGCCAGAAGAACGGGTAATAGAGCGCCCTCATCTGGGTGAGCTCCACGTAGACGAGGAGGACCGAGCCCTTGTGCGAGTGGCGCTGCGCGGACGGCACGGTGATGTAGCCGCTCACGGCAGGGGCCTTCCCGGGGGTGAGGGCGTAGTAAGGCAGCTGGATGAAATAGGAGATGACCGCCGCCACGGCGACGAGGGCGAGGAACGACATCAGCGTCTGGCGCCATCCCCACCGGCGCGGGGGCTGCGGCGCGCCGGGGACGCCGTCCGCAAGAGCGGGCACGTCCCCAAGCCCGGGCGCGTCCCCAAGCCCGGGCGCGCCTGCGGGCGCGTCGCGGGGAGGCCCGCCCTCTACGCTCGATGCATCGTGTACCGAATCCACGGAGCCGTAGCCTGCCATGGCTCCGCCGCATGTGGGCAGCACTCGTGAGCCGGAACGCCGACGAGACCAGGATCAGCCCCGACGAGGCCTCGCCCGAAGCGGCCCGTCGCCGGGGCGAGGCCGCCGTGGCGGGGCACACCGGCGACGAGGCCGCGGCGCGGGCCTTTTTCGGCGATCCCGACGCCGGGGTGAGGGCGACCGCGCTCGGGGCGCTCGTGCGGATGGGCGCCGCCACGCCGGCCGATGCCGCCCGCGCCCTTTCGGACCCCGACCCCGGTGCCCGGCGCTACGCCTGTGAGCTCGGGGCCACCTTGCCGGGAGCGGACTTCAGAGCCCTGCTGAACGACCCGGACGAAACGGTGCTCGAGGCGGCCTGCTTCGCCGCGGGTGAGGTCCGCGACTCCCGGGCGGTGCCCGCCCTCGTCGAGATCGCCGCCGGGCACCCTGACGCCCTCTGCCGGGAGTCGGCCGTGGCGGCGCTCGGAGCCATCGGCGAGCGACGCGGCATGCCGGCGGTGATCGCCGCCCTGGAGGACAAGCCGCAGATTCGACGGCGGGCGGCCGTCGCGCTCGCGGTCTTCGATCACCCCGACTCGGAGGCGGCCCTCCGGCGGTGCCTCGAGGACGCCGACTGGCAGGTGCGCCAGGCGGCGGAAGACATCCTCGGGGTCAGCGGCGCACCGGACTGACGGGAGACGACTGGCCGGAGACGACCGGTTAGCGCCGGCGCCGGGCTGCGGGCGCGACCGCATGGCTCATCGTGCCCAGGCACTGCACGGCCCCCAAGATGGCGCAGCGCTCGGGGTCTTCGACGAGATGCACCGGGATCCCGGTGGCCGTCGCGAGCCTCTGGGCGAACCCGGTGAGGAGGGCTCCGCCGCCGGCCAGATAAAGCCCGCGGTTCAAAAGGTCGTTCGCGAGGTCGGGCGGCGCGGACGAGATGCAGTCGACGGCGGCCTCGAGGATGCGCTCGACGCGCGAGGCGATGGCCTCGGCCACCTCGGTCCGCGAGATCACCACGGTCCGCACGATCCCCGTCGCGGCGTCGCGGCCTTGGACCTCGACCTTCTCGTCGTCCTCCACCCAGACGCTCCCGATGGTGCACTTGACCCTCTCGGCCGTCGCCGCATCGATCACGAGATCGAGGTGGCGGGCGCAGTAGCGCCTTATCGCCTGGTCGAAGTCGCCTCCCCCCAGGGGGACCGAGGCATGGGTCACGAGGCCGCCGAGGGCCAGCACCCCGATCTCGGACATGCCGGCGCCCACGTCGACCACCATCGAGGCGACCGGCTCGGCGATACGCAGCCCCGAGCCGAGCGCGACCGCGACGGGCTGCTCGACGAAACGGACCGTTTCTGCGCCGGCTCCCTTGAACGCCCGCTCGAGCGCGCGCCGCTGGACGTTCGTGGCGCTGCCCGACGCGCAGCACAGCACCGTCGGCTGGCTGACCGAGCGGATCCGGGCCAGTCGCAGCAGGAGCTTGGCCACCGCCGAGGTCAGGTCGAGATCGGCCAGCTGGCCGTGGGTCACGGGCCGGACGATCGCCACCTCGCCGGAGCAACGGCCCTGCAGGTCGGCCGCCTCGGCCCCGAAGGCCACGAGGCGGTTGCGGGCGAGGTCGACCGCGGCGACCGTCGGCTCGTCGACGACGACGCCGTGGCCTCGCACCGCGACGAGTGTCCGCGCCGTGCCGAAGTCGACGGCGATCTCGGAGCTCACGGCTGCCTGGCCCCGGGGGGCGGCTCGATCGGGTGAGCCGCCAGGCTCCAGTCGGTCCCGCCCTCCCATGTCTCGTGCTTCCAGATCGGCGCCGTCGCCTTCAAGGTGTCGATCAGGTACCGGCACGCCTCGAACGACTCCGCCCGGTGCGGGGTCGACACGACGACGACGACGGAGGCCTCGCCGAGGGCCAGCCGGCCAACCCGGTGCCATGCCACGAGGCGCCCGACCTCCGGCCAGCGCTCACGCGCCGTGGCCGCCATCGCCTCGAAGCGGGGCAGAACCTGGGATGAATAGGCCTGATAGTCGATCTCGGTCACGCCGCTATGTCCCTCGGCGTTGTCGCGCACCACTCCGACAAAGCACGCCACCGCGCCGCACGACGGCCTGTCCACCCACGCGAGGGCGCGCTCGGTCGCCAACGGCTCGGAGGTCAATCCGAGCCAGTCGTCACCTTCTGCGGGGGCCAACACAGCGTCATCGTACGTGACCCGTCCGAGGGCGCCGGCCTCGGCGGAGGCGTCCCGACGCCCCAAGAGGGGCCTGCTTGGATATCCTCAGGGCGTGGTCGAACCGGCAGACGACTTCGACGACGCCCGTGATGACGTTAGCGACGACGACTGGGGAACTCCCCTCCTGCCGCCCGACGACCGCCTGTGGCGACATCCCTCGGAGCTCGGCTCGAACGCCCTGCCGATCAGCGCCGAGGCCCTTTCCGCACGGCGCAGCTGGATGGCCTCGACGCCGTCCCGGGCCGGGGCTTGGTCTGCCGGCATAGTCGGCGCCCTCTTGGCCACCGGCGTCGTGCTCATCGGCGGCCATATGACCCACGTGCTCTCCCCGTCGGCCGGGAAGCCACAACCCCACGCCACCCAGAACTCGACCCAGCTCGTCTCTACGACCACGACGGCCGCGATGGGTGCGACGCCGGTGGTCAAGCTCGCCGCCAGCGTCGTCGCGGCGATGCCCATGGTCTTTATCGACCACAAGCCGAGCGGCGTAGGGGTCGTCATGAGCTCTAAGGGCTACGTCCTCGTGCCGGACTCCCTCATCACCGACCGCGACGACATAGGTCTGTTCATCGACGGCCAGCTCCTCCCCGCAACCTTGGTCGGGTCGGACCCGGGCACCGGGCTCGCCGTCGTGCGGGTGCGGGCGAGTGCGTCGATGACGGCGGTTCGTTTCGTGAGCGGGGCCGAGACGGGCTACGGAGCCTTCGTCGCCCTCGTCTGGGTCGACGCCTCCGGCCCCCACACCTGCTGGGGCACCGTGAACCAGCTCGACATGCGCCTGAGCTCGAAGGAGAACAGCCCGCCCTTGCTGGACGGCCTCCAGAGCTACGAGGCGCCCGGCTCTGTGGCCACCGGCGGCGTCCTCCTCGACGGCGCGGGGCGCCTCATAGGGATGATCACGAGCGTCACCGGCAAGGCGCTCATCGCCACGCCCGGATGGCTGGCAAATGTCGTCTCCGCCGACATCATCGCCAACGGCCGCGTCGTCCACGGCTGGCTCGGGATCAGCGGGGAGACGGTCGCGCTGTCGCAGACGCAGACCGCCGTCAAGGTCGTCTCGGTTACCCCCCGCAGCGCGGCGGCCAAAGCGGGGGTGAAGGCGGGCGACCTCATCGAGTCGGTCAACGGCGAGCCGACAGCGAGCATGGCGGGCATGGTGGCCGTCTTGTACTCGCTGCCTCCGAACAGGTCGGTGAAGCTTGATGTGAGCAGGCGCGGCCACCTGTGGAACACGCTCGCACGCCTCACCGCCGCCGCCTGAGCAACCCTGGCCGGGCGGGGCTTGCCGTAGCATCGCTCATGTGACAGATCCCCTCGCGCCCGGCGGCGGAGACTTCCTCCGCAACATGCTGGGCGACCTGCTGCGCCTCATCCGCACGGAGGGCCCGCTGCAGTGGGAACTGGCCTTCCAGCTGGCGACGAGCGTGGCCGCGGGCGACGAAGCGGACCCGAACCCCGACCCTCTCGCCCGTATCCGCCTCGAGGAGCTGAGCGCCATCGCCGAGCTGCACGTCGCCGACGTGACGGGCATGGTCCTCGGGCCCGGCGGTTCCGGCCTCCGCCTTGTTCCGACCTCGCGCGTCGAGTGGGCGAGGCGGAGCCTCGAGGCCTGGCGCCCGCTGCTTGACCGCCTTGCCGCCGTCCTCACCTCCCCGGCCGACCCGTCCGGCCAGACCGGCCAGACCGGCCAGACCGGGCCCTCGCGCTCAGGAGCTTCCGGGCCCCTCGGCTTCAGTGCTCCCGGAGGCGGCGCAGGTGGCCGTGGGGGGGCGCCAGCCGGTGCGGGCCCCTCGGCCGGTGAGCCCCTCAGCGACGACGAGGAGCTTCCGCCCGATCCCTTCCTCGGAGAGGAGGACCTGCTGGGCAAGGTCGAGCCGCTCGAGGACCCCGACCGCGGCGAGGAAGCCGATCTCGCCCAGATGATCGGCCGCTGGACCTCGGCCATGGCCCCCGCCATGGCGGCGATGCAGGTGGGCTCCGTCGTCGGCCACCTCGCCAGGCGATCCCTCGGGCAGTACGACCTTCCCCTTCCGCGGACACCTTCGAACGAGATCCTCGTCGCCGCCTGCAATCTCGACCGCTTCGCCGAGGAGTGGAGCGTCCCGATCGACGATCTCCGGCTGTGGCTCTGCGCCCACGAGATGGCCTATCACGCCGTGATCTCCAAGCCTCACGTCGGCAAGCGTCTCGAGGAGCTGGTGGTCGCGCACGTCAAGCTCGTCCGTCCCGACCCGCGCGACCTGGAAGGCCTCCTGCAGGGCATCGACCCCGGCAGCATCCCCGGGCTCTCCCAGATAATGGGCGACCCCTCGCTCCTCGACGAGACCGAGGTGCGCTCATCGCCCGAGCTCGAGAAGGTGCGTGCCCAGCTCGCGGCGCTCACGGCCGCCATCGCCGGCTACGCCGAGTACGTCACCTCCGTCGTGGCCTCCCGCCTCATCGGCGGCCATGCCCCCATCGGCGAGGCGATGCGGCGGCGGCGCGTGAGCCGCGGCGAGGGCGAGCGCGTGGCGGAGGCCTTGTTCGGCCTACATCTCGACCAGGAAGACGTCGACCGGGGCGGCGCCTTCGTGCAAGGGGTGCTCGAGCGTGCCGACGAGATCGGCCTGGCGCGGCTTTGGACCGACGAGAAGCACCTGCCGACCCCGGCGGAGATCGACGCCCCCGGGCTCTGGCTGGCCCGCATCGATCTGGAGAAAAGCGGGGACTGACAAGGTCTGCGGGCCAAATGGCCCGGATCGCTCAGGCGAGCCCGACCTCTTCTTCGGGCACGCCGAAGTCCCACTCCAAGATGAGGTTCTCACGCTCGGCGTCCCGCACGATGCGCTCCCGGTTCCTCCGGAATTGCGGGTCGTGCGGAGGCAGCAGCACGAGGCGCGCCAGCGCCCGCTGGCGGAACTCCTCGATGATGGCTCTATCGCCGAATTCCGACTCCACCTCCCAATGAGGAGCGACGGGGCCGAGGTAGACCATCCTCACATGCCCCCGCGGGGGCTCGGCCGGCTGAGGGTCCTCTGGGTTGACAAAGCTCATCGTGTCTCCTTGGCAGAACGGCCGAAGTGTACCGGGCGGCGCGCCCGAAAAGGCGGGGGAGGGCCGCTCCGGCCCCGGCGAAGCCCCGACCGGGGCCGTCAGGGGACGATGGGATGGTGCAGGATCTGGCCTCCGACACTGCGGATCTCGTCCACCGCAATGGCAAAGCCGACGTTCTGCGCCGGAGCGTTCCCCTGCGAGCTGGTCGCGACCGCCGTGTTCATCGCCACCACCTGACCTGACGAGTTGACGAGCGGGCCGCCGGAGTTCCCCGGGTTGATCGGGGCGTCGGTCTGGATGAGGCCGGTCAGATGCTCGGTCGTGCCGGCGTCGGTCGTAGCCGTGAGCGATCTGTTGAGAGCCGAGACGATGCCCTCTGTCACCGAGTCGCCCCCCGCCAGGGCGAGGGCGTTGCCGATGGCGAGAACCCCGTCGCCCTGTTGGGCGGAATTGGAGCTCCCGAGGTGCACGACCGGCAGCTTGTCGCCGGCACCTTCCACCTGCACGAGGGCGATGTCCTTCTGGGCGTCGACGCCGATGACCCTGGCGGGGAACTGCTTGGACTGGGCGTAGAAGGTGACCGTGACCGTCTGGGCCCCCGCGACGACGTGGTTGTTCGTGACGATGACCCCGCTCGGCTCGATGATCATGCCGGTGCCGGCGCCTTCCGCGTAGCCGCCGACATTGCCGCTGCCGCGAAAGCCGCTCGTGTCGATCGAGACCACGGCCGGGAGCACCGAGGCGAGGATGGACTGGATGTCACCCGCACGGACAGATCCGGCCTTGCCGGGGAAGTACTCGCGCACGATCGTCTGCTGGGAACGGTTGGCGAACAAGGCGACGAGGCCGCTTCCGATCACGCCTCCGCCGACGGCGGCGACCAGCACGACCCCGAGCCAGCCGGGGAGGGTACGCGGAGGGTGCTTGGGCACCTTCGCCTTCGGAGGCTCGCGATAGCCCACCTGATAGGGCCATTGCGGCTGCGACCGGTCCTGGTACGGCCAGGCGGGAGCACCGTCGCGCACGGGCCCGTAGGCGCGCTGCACGTAAGGGTTCTCGGCGTACTCGAACCAGGTGGTCGGAGGCGTCGCCGGTCCTGAAGGCGTCGGCCCTGGCGACGTCGGCCCTGGCCGGTACGGCGGGCCTGGCCGGTACGGCGGGCTCGAGCCCTGGTCCGGACCGCCGGCACGGGTCGCGTGCGCCTCCGGTTCAGGCTGCGGTTCCGGGACGGCATCGGTGCCGCTCGGCTCTGCCGGCTCACCCCAGCGCAGCAAATTGCTCAGCGGATCGGGACCACTCTCGTCGTCGTCACCCGAGCCCGCTGGCACGCTGCCAATGTACCCGTCCGGTTCCGCGCCGTTCGAGGCGCCGATCGGGCCGCGGCAAACGAGCCTTCTTTGTGCATGTTCGGACAGCGTTCGAGCCTGTCTTAAGGGCGCGACCGGCTTTTTGCCCAAAAAAACCTTAAGATTTACTGCGAATCTCTCGAAAGTTGTGGCGTTACGCGCCCGAACACGGCACAATAGTGACGTGGACACTTCGTGGATGGGGCGGGGCAAGTGCCGGGACATCCCTCCCGACACTTTCTTTCCGAGTGATGGAGTAGGGGTGGAGGTGGCGCGCCGTATCTGCGTCGACTGCCCCGTCAAAGAGCCTTGTCTCGAGTACGCCATGGCCAACCACATCGACCACGGCGTCTGGGGCGGTACTTCAGAGCGCGAGCGCAGGCGGATCGCTCGCCACCGCAGGCTCGTCGTTCGTTCTCGCTGAACAACTGAGCGACATCGATCCGACTTCGGCCGCCGGGAAGGCCGCGCCCTTGCTCGAGTGCGTGATCAACGTGAGCGAGGGACGTGACGGCCCGGCGATAGAGGCCATCGCCTCTGCTGCGGGCGCCTGCCTGCTGGATGTGCACACCGATCCCTGGCACAACAGGACCGTGCTCACCCTGGCCGGAGCCGGTGTCGAGCTGGCCGCCCGTTCTGTCGCCCAGTCGGCCGTCTCGTTGCTCGACATCACCGGGCACCCGGGCGCCCATCCGCGCCTGGGCGTGCTGGACGTCGTCCCGTTCGTTCCCGTAAGGACAGCCCCGCCGGCCTTCGCCGGCTCGGGCGCCCCGGCGCAGGCTCCGGAGGACCTTGCAGCGGCCGTCGCAGCCCGTGACACCTTTGCCGCCTATGCCGCCTTCGAGCTGGGCGTTCCCTGCTTCCTCTACGGCCCGGAGCGCTCCTTGCCGGAGGTCCGCCGTCGTGCCTTCGTGACCGACCCGCCGGACGTGGGGCCGCCGGCGCCTCATCCGACGGCCGGGGCCATCTGTGTCGGGGCTCGGGAGATCCTCGTCGCCTACAACATCTGGCTCGCCGTCGACGACCTGCATATAGCCGACGAGATCGCCCGCGCCATGCGAAGCACGCAGGTGAGGGCACTCGGGCTCGACGTCGGGGGTAGGGCCCAGGTCTCCTGCAACCTCCTCGAGCCCTGGTCGTTCGGTCCGACGGAGGCGTTCGACTTCGTGTCCGCCCGCGCCCCGGTCGCGAAGGCGGAGCTCGTGGGCCTGCTGCCTGCGTCCGTGCTCGACGCGATACCCACCGATCGCTGGCCTGAGCTGGACCTGGGCGAGGATCGCACGATCGAGGGCCGCCTCGCCGAACGCGACGTCGCCTCCTGAGGAGGGCGGTAACCCTAAAGCTGTACTAGAGCCTTATGAAGCCGTGCTGGCCGCCTGAGCGACGACCCGGGCCCGGCGGACCCGGCGACGCTCCCGCTCGCTCATGCCGCCCCAGATGCCGAACTTCTCACTGTTGGCGATGGCGAACTCGAGGCAGTCCTCCCGGACCACGCACCCTCGGCAGACCTCCTTGGCTTCCCTGGTCGATGCACCTCGCTCCGGGAAGAACAACTCGGGGTCGACGCCCATGCAGTTGGCGCGACGCTGCCAGCTCCGGTCGAGGCCATCTTCGAAAAACGCATGGAGTGCCATCTGAGGCGCCCCCTCCCCTGACAACTCGCAACCGTGTAGTTACAAGATGGTGATTATCATGAACCCTGGCGCGCGCCGATGCAAGGGGAACTTTTCCTTTCCCGCCGGCAACGGGCACGAACGGGGTCCGAAAGCCATGTGCGTTGCGGTGTTCCCGGCCCCGACGCCGGCGTGACGATTCGGTGTCGGAGGGTGATCAGGAGGGTGATCAGGGGGGTGAAAGGCGCCGTTCTCCGGCGCCTCCGGGACCGCTCGGGGCCCTCAGGCCCCCCGGGAGTGCCTGTGCGTCAGCTGTCGCCGGCTCTCGATGAAGTCGACGAGCACGTAGTCGCCGAGCGTGTCAGGGGTCGTGAAGAAGGCCCGGCCGCGGTTGAGCTGAGTGATCTTCTCGATGAACTGGCGCAGATGCCCGGTCGCGTCCAGGGCGAAGGTGTTGATGCGGATGTCTTCCCGGGAACAGCGCAGCACCTCTTGCAGAGTCGCCTCCACGGTCGCCGCCACGGGCGGGTAGTTGAAGAAGACCTCGCCGTCCTCGAGCAGATGGGAGGTCGGCTCGCCGTCGGTGATCATGACGATCTGTCTCGTGCCGTGGTGGCGGCCGAGGAGGCGCCGGGCGAGGAGGAGGGCGTGCTGCATGTTCGTCCCGTAGACGTAGTCCCAGGACACCGCCGGCAGGTCCTCGGGCCTTATCTCCCGCGCCCGCTCGGAGAAGCCGACGATCCCGAGGTAATCACGGGGGTACCGGCCCGAGATGAGCGACTGCATGGCCAAGGCGACCTTCTTGGCGGCGAGGAAGTTGTCCCGCAGCGGCATCGACAAGGACAGGTCGATCATGAGCACAGTGGCGCACTGGGTCTGGTGCTCGGTCCGCTCGATCTCGAAGTCGTCCGGGGCGAGGCGTACCGGGAACTGCACACCGGGCCTCGTGCCGCCCGAGGTTGCTCCTGGGCCGACGTCGCCCCCGGCGACCTGGCGGCGCAGGGCGTTGCGCATCGTGCGCTCGATGTGGAGATTGAAGGGGTCCCCGAGCTCGTAGGGCTTGGTGTCCTCGGCCCGCTCGTGGCCGTAGCCGACCGTCGCCAGACCGTGGCCCCCGAGGCGGTCCTTGTTCAGGTGCTTGAAAAGGTCCTCGAGCGCCCTCTGACCGATGCGCCTGAGCCCCTTCGGAGTCAGCTCCAGGCGACCGTCACGTTGTTCGACGAGGCCGGACTCCTCGCGCCAGCAGGGCAGGTCCCGCAGCGGTCCCGCCCGCTCGACCGGGCCGGGCTCCTCCCACAACGCGACGAC
>Ga0182021_10006522_pt1 | contig 13867 bp, 9 predicted proteins | sample 612E3MmetaG_FD_120493 | JGI IMG/M metagenome (GOLD analysis project Ga0182021, IMG submission 120493) | Permafrost microbial communities from Stordalen Mire, Sweden - 612E3M metaG (Illumina Assembly) | ecosystem: Environmental > Terrestrial > Soil > Wetlands > Permafrost | place: Sweden...
CTTCAGCCTCGCCCATTGTCTGGAAAATCCGGACGCGGTGAAGAAATGGGGAGATGTCAGTGACTGGCATCATGCCATCGGCACCGGCGCATTTATCCTGAAGGATTTTGTGCCCGGCAATTCCGCCTTTCTCGTCAGGAATGCTAACTATTGGGGACATGACGAGCGTTACCCGCAGAACAAACTGCCGTATGTAGATACTCTCAAATATCGCATCATCCCGGATATGCCTGAAGCCCTGGCGGAAATGCGCGCCGGCAGAATCGATATCATTGACGGAGTTTCTCCGGTGCAAGCTCAGGCAATGAAGAAAACAAATCCTGAAATTCTGCAAATACCCACTCCGGTAGCTCCGGCGCCCAGCTTGGATCCCAGGCTTGATGTGGCGCCTTTCAATGACATCAGAGTCCGCAAGGCGATGCAGATGGCGATCGACTTGCCGGGCATCGCTAAAACATATTACCAGGGACTTGTCGATCCGTATCCTGCCACGATTACTACCAGATGGTTTTTAAAGGGGTGGGGCTTCCCCTATGAGGAATGGCCGCAAGACCTGAAAGACGAGTATGCCTACGACCCGACAGAGGCGAAGAAGCTGCTGGTTGAGGCAGGTTACCCCAATGGGTTTAAAACTAACGTTGTCGCTAATACCTCGGCAGATATGGAACTGTTAGAAATAGTAAAATCCTACTTTGCCCAGGTTGGTATCGATATGGAAATACGCAAGATGACAGCAAACGACTGGCAGGCTTTTACCCGGGCAAGGAAGCATGACCAGTTGACCTATCAACCATACGGACCATTCGGTCACACTCATGAACCGGAAAGACAAGTGGGACGATTTAACAGTGACCCGGTTACTGCCGAATTAAGTAAGAAGGCTGCTGCAGCCGCCCGAGTTAATGATACCGATACTATTAAACAATGTTTGAGAGACGCCAACGAACGCGCGGCACGGCAGTATTTCTCAATAGCTCTGCTTGAACCGATATCGTATTCTCTTTGTCAGCCGTGGCTCAAAGGATTCAATGCACCCATTCACGCAACATGGATGGGCGGCGGAGGGCCTTGCATGGCGAGCTTTTATCTGGGACGGTACTGGATAGATCAAAAATTGAAAAAATCGATGGGCTACTAACTTTTCCTATAACATTTTAAAGGCGCATTGGGGTGCAGATGAGAAATCAGTATTGCACCTGAAAATAATATTAAGTATTGGAGGATAGAAACATGAAAGGACAGCCGTTAACATTATTAGGTGTAGGAGATTTGATACTGGAGAAACCGAATCCAGATTATTACTTTTCACTGGTGGCGCCGACACTGAAAAAAGGCGATGTCGTCGTCGGCAATGGAGAAATTGTCTTTACGGACCGCGGCATCCCTACGTTTATCGAAATGTTCCCATCGCCGGGATGTCCGATGGCCAATATTAACGCGATTCCCGCGGCGGGTTTTAATGTAATTACTCTTGCAGCCAATCACCTTTGTGACCGGGGTTTGCCGGGTGTTGAAGATACTCTTGCCGGTTTTAAAAAATTAGGTGTTGCCGTCACCGGAGCCGGTTTGAACATTGATGAAGCGAGGGTTCCGGCCATCATTGAACGCGGCGGCACGCGGTTTGGTTTTCTGAACTATAATTGCGTTGGGCCGATGGGGCAATGGGCAACCTTTGATAAGTATGGATGTACCTATGTGCAGATCATTGCGCATTACGAAACGGCGACTAATTTTGGCGGCGCCAGTGATGTCTACACCTTTGCCGAACCGCGTAGCCTCAAAGCAATGCAGGCTGATATCAAGAAACTCCGATCGCAGTGCGATGTGCTGAGTGTCGTTTTCCACAAAGGTGTCGCAATTTCAAACAAACTGGCGATGTATGAACAACAGGTATGTTATGCCGCGATCGACTCCGGCGCCGATCTGGTAATGGGGCACCATGCTCATATGCCTAAAGGCATTGAAGTGTACAAAGGAAAAGTAATATTCCATGGTCTGGGTCAGTTTATTCCGGTTGCCATTGGGCTGATCGGAGAACGCGCCAAAGCTCATCGTTTGTCCTCACCTCCCAGCATTTCTGCCATGTACGATCTTAAACAGGGCGCCAACACATTAAAATGTATGATCGCCAAATGCGTAATTGAAGACAAGAAGATCTCCCGTGTAAGTTATTTCCCCTGTTTGATCAATGAAAAACAACAACCGGAAATACTAAAACATGACGCACGCGGGCAGGAATTAATGGACTATATCAGTATGCTGACTAGAGAAGAAGAGTTAGATACCAAATATGAGTGGGATGGCGATGAAGTAGTAGTCCGTATTTAGCGTTTATAAAAACAGAAAATAGATGTTTATTGATCATCTGTACTTGCTGTTTGGACCGGGATATTATCTTGAGCACCGGCATTATTAGGTGTGTGTATTATTATCTAATAGTTTGTTGGAGTTAAATAACCGGAGCAATAAGCTCTAAAAAGGATAATTAATGAAACCAAATCGACTCAGAGCACTTTTAAATGAAGGTAAACCGACACTGGGGACCCATGCTATCATTCCCTGGCCGAGGCTTGTGGAACTGATCGGACATACCAATGCTTTCGATTACATCGAATATATCGGTGAGTATTCAACTTTTACCCTTGAACAACTGGAGAATTTTGGGCGGGCCATCGAACTTTTCCCCAATATGTCGATGATGATCAAGATCGAAGAGCAAACAAGGGGCTTCATCGCGCAAAGGGCGTTGGATGCCGGTATTCAGAATGTACTTTTTAGCGATTGCAGGGACGCCAAGGATGTCAGAGAGTGCGTTCGTCTTGTCCGTCCGGAAACACCTGAAGCCGGCGGCATCCACGGCGCCGCCAGCCGACGTATCAATATCGGGTCGAATACCGTGGAATGGGTGAACGCCATGAATAACGCCGTACTGGCTTTTATGATCGAGAAGAAAAGCGCCATGGACGATCTGGAAGAGATCCTCTCCGTAAAGGGTGTCGATATGGTCCAGTTCGGCCCTAACGATTACTCAATAAGCCTGGGAAAACCTGGGCAGGGCAGTCTCCCGGAAGTAAAAAATGCGCAGCTGGAAATGATCAGGATGGCGCTGAAAAAAGGCGTTGCTCCCAGAGTGGAAGTAGGTGGGGCTGAACAGGCCAAACCATTTATCGAGATGGGAGTTCGTCATTTTTGCACCGGTTATGATTTCGGGAGCATCGTTGAATGGTGCCGGCAGCAAGGTCCGGCAATGCGTAAATTGCTGCCTTAGTGTTATTAGCTTTATATCGGTTCCTAATGCTTTGGCAATACGAGTAAATCAGTGGAGAGGCTGCATGAAAAAGAACACCGCCTCAATGGATAAACTTGATAAACCGCAGTACGGCGGTACGATGAACCTGCGAATCGATAGTGACATCGTAACCTTCGACCCAAATGATAAATCATTCCGTTATAGCATCATGTCGGGTTGGCTGGAATGCCTGCACGCCGGTTACTGGCCGCTGGAACCTGTACCGTTTGACAACAAATTCGGTCATCTCAACTATACTAACTGCCACCTCGCTGAAAGTTGGGAATTTACGGAACCGGGTAATTATGTCGTCCATCTGCGCAAGGGGGTGCGTTGGCAGGACATTCCCCCCGTGAACGGCCGGGAGTTTACCTCGGATGATGTAGCTTATCATTATCACCGGCTTTATGGCGGAGGTCACGGCTTCACTACGCGCGGACCGGGAGCTCATTACCAGTTCACACCGCTGGAATCTATCACTGTTATTGATAAATATACCGTTGCTTTTAAATGGAAGGCGCCTAACCCGGAGATTGTCAGGGATGCCATGCAGGCATGGGGCTCATTGGCTTCTCTTGAACCGCATGAGGCCGTAGAGAAATGGGGAAACCTCGATGATTGGCATCACGCCATCGGCACCGGCCCGTTTATTTTAAAAGAAGTTGTTCCCGGTGATTCGGCCATGCTAGTCAGAAATCCCGATTACTGGGGACACGACGAACAAAACCCACAGAACCAACTGCCTTACATCGATACACTCAAGCTGCTGATTATACAAGATAAGGCTAAGGCAATAGAGGCTTTACATGCCGGCAAGATCGATGCTCTTGACGGACTTGTACCGGCTGAAGCCGATGTAATCCAGAAGATAAATCCTGAACTGTTACGGGTAACCTATCCGGCGCCGAATGCGATTTCTTTAGACCCCCGCAATGATTTGCCGCCTTTCAATGACATCAGAGTTAGAAAAGCAATACAGAAGGCGATTGACCTGCCGACTATTTGCAGGACATACTACAACAATACCTGTCGGCCGTACCCTTCTTCATTAACATCATATTACATGACAGGGTGGGGCTTCCCATACGAAGAATGGCCGCAAGAATTAAAAGATGAATATGCCTACAATCCGACAACAGCTAAGCAATTATTAGCTGCTGCCGGCTATCCTCATGGATTTAAGACCAACATCGTTGCCGATGCGACTGGGGATATGCAGCTATTGCAGATAGTGAAGTCCTATTTATCCGATGTTGGCATTGACATGGAAATCCGCCCGATGGCCGCGGCCGCTTTATCGGCTTTTGTGTATGGACGAAAGCATGACGCACTGGCTCAACGCGGAAAGATCGGGAAACTGGGCGCGATGGGACTAAATCCGGTAAATTTCCTGAGCCGGCTGGCTTCGAGCCCATCTAATTACATGGCAATCAATGACCCTGTTTTAGACGCTTTTCATCCGAAGGCCTGGGAAGTCAGCAGTTTTGATGAGATCAAGACACTGTTGAGAGATTGTAATGAACACGTCGCGCGGCAGCATTTCCTGATTTCCTTGTTGCAACCGATGGAGTGCGCCGTATATCAGCCGTGGTTCAAGGGTTACACCGGCCAACGCGATGCGCTCACCGGAGCAGACGGACCTCATCTCCTCTTTTATTACCCGGCACGATTCTGGATCGACCAAAAGTTAAAGGATAAAGCGCTAAATTCCAAATAGTGTTCATGTAATAATAATTATCAACAAAGACAACTATCTTTCGTTTCTCAATAAAATTAAGGATAAGTAAACACAGGTGGAGGTAAAAATGAAAAACAATGGTGACACATCAAGTTCTGCGAAAGGGAATAAATTACAGAAACAAATAGCAGCGGAGTCCGCAGACGAGAAAAAAGTGAAAACACCCCCGGCACGCGGACGGATGCAGCCCCGTATCCGGGAATCTTTTGATTTCGGCTGGAAATTTTTCAAAGGAGATGCAACAGGCGCGCAACAACCTGATTTTGCGGACGCGAGTTGGAGAGATATAGACCTGCCTCATGACTGGAGCATCGAAGGGCCGTTTCATGAACCGACCGAGGAGCGAGGCTCTACTTTACCTATGGGGATTGGCTGGTATCGTAAACATTTCAATGTCCCCGAATCTTATCAGGGAAAGAAGGTGTTTGTAGAGTTCGATGCCGTTTATCACCTCGGTGAAGTCTGGATTAACGGTCAATACCTTGGTAAGCGGCCGTATGGATTTCTGCCATTTAGCTACGATATTACTCCTTACTTGAATTTTGGCAGCGAGAATGTGATCGCAGTCAAAGCGGATAATTCCCGCCAGCCTAACTGCCGCTGGTATTCAGGTTCCGGGATCTATCGGCATACATGGCTGGTCGCCACAAACCAGATACATGCCGCATATTTAGGCACATTCGTCACCACACCTCAAGTACACCTGGATGCCGCTATCGTCCAGGTTAAAACCAAAATTCAGAACGAAAGCAATAATGCGACTGAATGCAGAGTAACCAGCACGATACTGGACAAAGAGGGAAACCCGGCGGTGGGCGCGCAGGTAAGTGAAACTAAGAGTATCGCCGCAAATGGGGAGTATGAGTTCGTACAGCAGATAAAAATAGACCAGCCGAATCTCTGGTCGACGGAAAGTCCCTATCTATATAAAGTACGCACTTCGGTAATGGCGCCGGACCAATTTGTCGACGCCTATGATACGGTTTTTGGGATCCGGCAGATTGAGTTCCATTTACACAGAGGATTTTTACTGAACGGAAAGCAAGTGAAGATCAAAGGCCTCTGGGGACATCAGGACGGTGGTTCTGTCGGAAACGCGGTACCGGAACGGGTTTGGGAACGACGGCTGGAAAAATTAAAAGCTATGGGCTGCAATGCTATTCGTACTGCTCATAATCCGTATTCATCGGAATTTATGGATACGTGCGATAAATTAGGCATCATGGTGATGGATGAGGTTTTCGATGAGTGGAAACAGTCTAAATTTCCGCCCGGATACGGATACGGTTTTTACTTCGATGAATGGTCGGAGCGGGATTTAACCACTTTCATCCGCCGTGACCGTAACCATCCTTGTGTTATTCTGTGGAATATGGGCAATGAAATCAACGAACAAGTTGCTACAAATGGCGCAGAAATGCTTAAAAGATTGATCGATATTGTTCACCGTGAGGATACTACCCGCCCCATCAGTATGAGTTGCGATCGCATCGCGGCCAATTTGACCGGACGGGAAATTGCGGTACCGCCCGAATTTCTCGCTCTGCTGGATGTAGCCGGTTATAACCACTGGAACCGCCGCCGTGAGCGGATGGAAAGATACTGTAGTGACGACAGGTACGATTTCCCACAGAGGAAATTCATCGGTACGGAGAACCCGGGCATGGGCGGCACCAGAGGCGATTATGAATACCTCTTCATCAAGACTGTTGGGTCCGGCACATGGCGGCATAACACCCGTGGCACTGATGCCGAGATGGCATGGAAATTTGTGAAAACCTACGATTGGGTATCCGGTGACTTTTTCGGTCACAGCGTTGACTATCTTGGCGAAGCCGAATGGCCTGAAAAGAACGGGGGCGGCGGGATGCTGGATACCTGCGGTTTTGAGAAAGACAGTTACTATTTTTATCAGAGTCAGTGGACCGATAAAACCGTACTCCATCTGCTGCCTCACTGGAATTGGAAGGGCAAGGAAGGACAGGTTATTCCGGTAATCTGCTTTACGAGCTGTGACAGCGTTGAGTTATTCGTAAACGGGGTGTCCTTCGGAGTTCAAAGCTATTGGTTCCCGCGCGTGGGTCCCTGGCCGTACCCGATCACCGGAAGAAGTACAATTCCGCGCACCACGGCAGACCTGCATCTGACCTGGACAGTGCCGTATCAACCGGGTACCCTGAAGGCTGTGGGTTATAAAGACGGTAAGATTGTCGCTACCGATGAGGTTACAACGACAGGAGAACCGGCAGCCCTTGAACTATCCGTGGATAGAAACACGATCGCGGCTGACCGCCGGGATGTCTCTCATGTTATGCTGAAGATTCTCGATGCGCAAGGCAGAGTGGTACCAACTGCGGACAATGAATTCACCTTCGAGATTGAAGGCGAAGGCAAAATTATCGGAGTGGACAATGGAAATCCGGTAAGTCATGAAGATTATAAGAGTAACCGACGGAAGGCTTTTAACGGACTTGGCCTGGCCCTCATACAATCCACTGCGAAACCGGCTCAGATCCGGGTGACTGCAACATCACCGGGGCTCAAATCAAGTAGTGTTACAATCACAACGAACGAGAAATGAGGATTGACCTGATAAGTAAATCAGGGTATGTTCAATTGAATCTGAAATAGCATAAATAAAAGAGGCTGGGTGAACCCAGCCTCTTTTATTATCAAACCCGTTTTTTTAGCGGTTATGGTAAACACAAATCAAACGATCCCAACATTCAAGCCGGTTAATCGCTCGTAATCAACTGCATGACGGAATCAGGGGGGCCCACCCATATTCCGCCGCGCACATCATCACCGTTGCGCCGCCGATCGACAACATATTCACCTTTCTCATTAAAGTGGCCTTCGCATACTCTGACAAAAAAGTTGATGAAATTAGGGTGCGACAGATCAGACGCCGCAAGCAGCGTGATTGGTGTCTCGCCCAGCACCGGCTTGGGGCGCAGCATAATCCGGAAATCGACACCGGCAAAATAGAACTCATGTTTGCTTACCTGTATTATTAATCCGCCTGCGCGCTCTGTTCCGCGGAATTCAGCCATTCCCATATAACCGTCGAAGTCCATGCGTTGTACCCTGTTTCTTTTCTGAAATTCCTCTTCGATTACAGCCTGGATCTTACCTGTTCCCTGGTATTTGAGCAAGAGCGGTATCATCGCCGCCACACTGCGGACATTGTCGATTCTTCTTCTCTCCGCGGGGAAGAGAGAACCATCCTCGGCTTGCTCATAATGTGTAAAGTAACCAATGGCATCGTAATCGGCAATATTGCGGAACATATTTAAATTAGTTTGGGATTCTACGATAAAAAGAGGATTGTCATCACGGGCGTAATTCACATTCCCCCATTCTTTCCCTTTGGCATCGCCATTGTAATTGTCCAGAGATATCGTGTCCACATCAGGCGTAAACCATTTATAGATATCCAATACTTTATGAACCGGTCCGCCCGATGGGTATGCTTCACCCGGAACCGGCCACCAGGATTGCTCCATTCCCCAGACATTGATGAAAGTCGCGATGTCATAAGCCGCTTTGCCAACTTTGGATACTTCATTAATAAAAACAGCGATACTCCAGGCGGTCATGCATTCCCCGGCATCGACACCAAAGACCTCAGTCCAGCTGCCGGATTTTTTGCCCCCGGCCTGCTGCCATAGATCGTAAACTTCACCTTTGCCTTTTGCTTTCATGGCGGACATCAACTTGGCAGGCACCTGACTATCGAACTCAGCCTGGCCTGCGGGGCTATAATCACGTTCACTGCCGATGATACCCGGTTCGTTTTCAATCTGTAAACCGATAACAGTCTGCTCTTTGCCATCAAAAGTCTTGAGGTGCTTACAGAGAGCGGCGAAAGCCTTTTTATCGGCTTCCAGCGTCGCTTTGCAGTGTGAAGAAAGTACCCAGATAGTTTTACCGGTAGGACAGATTACTCTCTTGAAACGCTGGGGGTCTGCCTTCATCCACTCCGGGGCATAGTCCATAACAGCATTCTTCCAGACAGCAAACCATAAAAAGATCAACTTTAAGTCGTATTTGCGGGCGAGCCGAATCACTATATCTACGCTGGAAAAATCGAACTTGCCTTCTTCGGGTTCGATCTCATCCCAGAAAATGGCGTGACATACGGTATTGCCGTCACACTCTTTGGATGCTTTTAAATTAGCCTCAATTTCAGCTTCATCACGGGCAACATATCCGGCCATATAAATACGATGCCTGCCTAGTGGATAAAATGGCTTTCCTTTTACTTTGAATATGCGGTTGACTTCTGTCATTGTAGTCTGCTCCTCTTTACTTACTTTTCGACGTTCGTTAGATTTTCCTAACTTAGTATAATTGTTGTTAGGAGTTAGGATAACAGAATATTGATATCTTGTAAAGTCATTTTATTCTTTTTTGTCGTCATTGTTGAAACTTTTCTGTTGTAATATACTATAGACTAAGAACAAAGATAGGAGGAATACAACATGGGGAAATCAATCAAAGGTACACAAACTGAGAAAAATCTAATGGCTGCGTTTGCAGGAGAATCGATGGCAAGGAATCGTTATGACTATTTCTCCAACGCTGCACGGAGCGGTCCTGACAAAGAAGGCTACGAACAGATGGTTAATATTTTCGCTGAGACTGCAAACAATGAAAAAATTCATGCCCGGATGTTTCTCAGATATCTGGAGGGTGGAGATGTTCAGATCACAACAACTTATCCTGCCGTATTGATCAAAGACACTAAGACTAATCTGGAAGCATCGGCTGACGGTGAGAAAATGGAGTGGACTACCACCTACATTAATTTTGCCAAAACCGCTCGAGATGAAGGTTTTCCGGATGTTGCGAATACGTTTGAGCAAATTGCTAAAGCGGAAAAATTCCATGAGGCCAGATTCAGGAAACTACTGGACAATCTTAACAAGGGTGAAGTATTTAAGAAAAATACCCCGGTGATGTGGCATTGCAGTAATTGCGGCTATGTGATGGAAGGCACCGAAGCTCCTAAAATGTGCCCGGCATGCCGACATCCGATGTATTACTATGAATTGATACCGGATAATTACTAAAGAATAATTTTAACAATTACCTTATCGTTACTTTAACGCAACAGAGATTTATTTTGCGATCAGGCTGATAAAATGAGCTGAATAAGCCTTTTTATCAGCCTGATTTTTAGTATTGAATCTTAAGAAAGAAGTAGCGATGTCCTGAATATCGGCATAATAACCGGTTCAACTATTGAGAAGAAGATAGAAAGAATATTTGGATTTTCACATTTTATTTGATATTTTTTCGAGCGCGTATTTATTTAATTGTTTTAATATTCTATTCAAAATTGATTCCATTTGCCGTCGTTCTTCTTCACTTAGAAATGATAACATGGCATCGATGGTATTTTCTTTACTCTTCGTGCTGATTTTTAGAAGTTTTTTACCTTTTTCAGTCAATTCCAGGTTTAACAGATTTGACCTGGGGGTGCTTTGGGTTCTCTTAATTAATCCCGCGTTTTCCATTCTAACAGCTTGTCTGGAAATGACATTTAGTTTTCGTTCCATCATCTTAGCCATTTCAGCTATTGTTGCTTTCGAACCGAGAGCTTCTAAACAACGTAGCGCATGAAGTTGACGCATCGGAATTTGATACTGCCTTAACTCTTCCTGACGAACCAAAACCAGTTCATGATTTACCTTCGCCATTAATAACCACAGTTCATTATTCGATTTTGTTAAAGAGCTTGTTTTCATATACTTCATTTTCCTTATATTATTCATGAATACATTCATGAATACAGCTATTGACAATTTCGGACGGTTATGTTACATTTCAAATAATTTCAATCGGAATCCTTATGTAGTTCCCTATGTAGTAGTACATTAAACCGGTATCAACTATTTGTCAAGACAAAGCGCGCAGATAAAAAGAATAAGTTATACTCAATGAATTTTTGCTTAAGGCTGGCCATGCCAGGGGAGTTCCAGAGTACTGAGCGTTTCGTGGTTGGACGCCGAGCTAAGTGTTGTCGTGGCCCCTCCCGTGATGGAGCCCTGGGAGTAATCGGGGTTAGTGGCATGGCCAAGCCTTATTAACAGGGATTTGAAATTCTCAGGAACAGCATAAATATTTTCAGACGATTTTCCAGAAGTCTCAAAAAAAATAGGAGGAACAAAGGTTCATATGAAAAAAAGAGCGATCTGGGTACTACTATCTTGTCTCATGGTAATATCACTTCTTCTGGCATCCTGCGCCAAGTCAACCACGACGTCCACCGCGAACTCAACTACAACGTCTACCACAACCCAATCTACTACTACAACCGCCGCAACAGCTACAACAACTACAGGAACAACTGCCGCTGTTACTACCACCGCTACCAGCACCGGGCATTGGTGGGATGCCATGGGTACGCCGACCTATGGCGGCACTCTGGTTGCCCGAACGACTACTAGTCCCAATACATGGGATCCCATTGTCGGTACCGTAGGAACGGTCGGACCTAACGGGCTCCAAAGTCTGTGGCAACCTGATTATACCGTTGACCCGAATGTCTGGGACCATGCCAATGCCAGGTTTTCACCGCCTAAATACCAGATGGGGCAAATAGCACAGAGTTATGAGATGCCGAATCCTTACACAATTGTTGTCAAAATCCGCCAGGACGTCTACTGGTGGAATATCGCGCCGGCAAACGGCCGTCAATTTACTTCTGCTGATGTTTGTTATCACTGGAACAGATGTTTAGGTATCGGCGGCGGCTTTACGGCGCCGGTCGCGTGGTATGGTACCCAATCCGGTTATGCCTCGCTTTTATCGGTAGTTGCGGGTGATAAATATACCGTAACCTTTAATTTCAAGCAGGGCGTCAACCCTTACTCCATATTATTAACCATGCAAAATACCAACCTGGACCGTTGTTATGAAAATCCCGAATCAGTAGCATTATATGGAAACCTCAATGATTGGCATCATGCCCTCGGCACCGGACCCTATTTCTTAACCGATTATGTTACCGACAGTTCATATAAACAGACGATAAATCCAAATTATTATGAATTTGACGCCCGTAATCCGCAGAACAGACTGCCCTATATCACCACCAGAATTACGCTGATTATCCCTTCCAATGTCACCGCCGAGGCAGCCATGCGTGTTGGCAAGATCGACTCATACCCTTCCATGCCTGTCCAGGATGCCTTAGCGATGCAAAAAACGAACCCTTCGATTGTAACCAAAAATGGTTATCCGAATAATGAATTGACACTCGACCCGAGAAATGACGTAGCGCCTTTTAACAACATCAATGTCCGCATAGCCATGCAGCACGCTATCGATATTCCCATGATCGCCGCAACGTTGTTTCAAAATTATGCCGCGCCGTGGCCTGCCGGTTTGTGCCAAAACCAGATGGTTGGCTATCCGTATTACCCATATCCTGATTGGACTCAAGCAGAGAAAGATAGTTATGCTTACAATCTACCGTTAGCCAAACAGATGATGGCTGATGCCGGTTATGCCAACGGTTTTACTACCAACTGCGTACTGCAAAGTGACTGTAACATGGATCTGTATTTGATCATCCAATCTGAACTTTTAGCCATTGGCATTAAAATGAGTATCACCACCATGGATCCCGCCAGCTGGCAGGGTTATTGTATCACCAGCCGTAAATACGATCAGATGTGCGCACGTAATACCGGAGCCATGGGTGAATGCGTGAACCCCAACTCAACGTTGGGTTTGTACAGGTCAGGGTATACATTTAACTATATCAATGTTACCGATCCTAAAATTGATGGTTGGTATACCGATGGAATGGCCGCTCAAAGTATCGACCAGATGAACCTGGACATCTACAATTTAGTCAGGTACATCGTACCCCAACACTATGTACTATCCCTGGCTGAACCGTTGAATTTCAATATGATTCAACCGTGGGTCAAGGGTAATGATTTCAGCGCCGCTGTTCTGGGAAACAAGGGAGATGCGGCCTGGTTAGATTTGAACCTTAAGCACTCATTAGGATATTAGTAACACCAATAACTCAATAGCTTTTACGAATTGTTTCTTTAAGAAAGAACAAGAAGGCGGGGATAATCCCCGCCTTCTTGGAATGTTCCAATCTCATCTCTATCATGACCGGTATGACGTACAAGATTACGGCTAATTTAAAGATTCCCGGTCTTATACTCTGCTTGTTGTAGTAACATCCTGTCGCTAGAGTACCATGCTTTTACAGACAACGTACTATATTCACCAACGCTTTATAAGCGATTTGCCATCCCAATTCCGGTAATGAATAAGTTCAATTATTAATTTAGTGATTTTACCCTATTAATAATTAAATAAATCTATGGTAGTTTAAGGTTTTTATGTGCAAAGGAGCTATTGTAGAGATGCAAATAGGACATTGGTGGGATAAGCTGGGTATACCCCAGTACGGCGGTGAAATGACGATTCGCGCCAACAGGGATATTGTCAATTTCGACCCTTGGTTCGATGAGTCTAACCTTTGCAGTATCCAGGGCGCCTGGACGGAAAGACTGGTCTGCGACGATTGGACATTAGATCCGGCAGTCTGGAACTACAAACTGGGCTGGCATCCGGTCCAATATAAAAAGGGCCATCTGGCGGAAAGCTGGGAGTTCCCTGACCCCCATACTCATGTCGTCCATCTCAGGAAGGGGATTCACTGGCAGGATATTCCACCGGCCAACGGCCGGGAGTTCGTCGCTGACGACGTCATCTTCCACTTTCAACGGCTCTACGGCCAGGGTGGAGATTTCACCAAACCAAGCCCCCATCACATCGGCGTGAATGCCTTCCCTGACCTGATA
>Ga0182021_10006523_pt1 | contig 13865 bp, 12 predicted proteins | sample 612E3MmetaG_FD_120493 | JGI IMG/M metagenome (GOLD analysis project Ga0182021, IMG submission 120493) | Permafrost microbial communities from Stordalen Mire, Sweden - 612E3M metaG (Illumina Assembly) | ecosystem: Environmental > Terrestrial > Soil > Wetlands > Permafrost | place: Sweden...
AAAGCAGGTTTCCCACTTTCCCACTGCCTACGATTTGCCTTTGATGACCAAATTCAGAAAGGAGGCCCGGCGGCGGAGCTTCGCTCCTTCTCCAGGCTCACTGTTCGATTAGAATATGCTGGGCGCCCTGGGCCCGGCGCTACTCTACACCGCCAGTTGGCCGTGGTACAGCATCTCTTTGGGGTTGAACTTGGCTTTGACCACCAACCGCCCCAGCGTGGTGGAGAACAACACTTCCTTGTCGTCCTTGGTGAGGGTCAGCGAATCCTTGGAAAACCCGAACAGCAAGTTGCTGTTCGAGCTGGTCTGCTGTCGCACCACTCCGGCCTGCGCCAATTCCTTGCCCTTCGGCTGGAGAGTGGTGAGCTGCTTCAGGTTGTCGAGCGTGTCCTCCTGCGAGCGCCTGGGAGGGTTGTCATTCCGCGACTGCCGTGGCGGATAGTCTTCCTCCTCGTCCTGGTAGCGGCGCTGGCCGCCCGGCAGGGGAAACCCGATCACGGCGATCACGTAGTGGTTGGCAAACTCATCCGGCAACGGCGTCTTGAGCGCATCCAGAACCGGTTGCGCGCTCTCCCAACGAACCGTGCCCCGGTACTGCACTCCGCCCTGCTGGCCGCGCCCGCCGCCGCGATTGCCGCCCATTCCGCGGCCGCCCCCGCGCGGCATGCCGATCCCGCCGATGCCCGGGATGCCGATCCGCGGCATGCCGATCCCGCCGCCGCCCTGCGATCCTCCCGGATACCCGCCGCCATTGGGCGAGCCGCCGGGCGATCCATACCCTCCGCCCCCCGGCGCCGCGCCTTGCGCCGATGCCTCCCTGGCCCACGGCGATTTCGTGATCAGCGCGTCGATCTCTTCGGTGCTCCAGTCCCCCGGCGCCTTCTTGTTCCAGAAACCCGAGGTGGTCGCATGGAGCGGTCGCCAAGCTGCCAGGCCGCCTCCCGCCAGCATCAACAGGCTCCGCCGGCTCAGAATTAGCGGGCCGCCCTCTTCAAGCATGAAAACCCTCCGCAATCCCTTGGACGCGGCACCCTGGCCTCTTCGTTACAGCAGTTGTCACAAGTTCTTCGCCATCCGCCACCCGTCCTCCCCGTCTTCGTAGTACCGCGGCGCTTTTCTCACCTTCACAAAGCCGTACCGCTCGTAGAACGCGCGCGCCTTATTGTTGGTCGCCTTGACCACCAAACCGATGCGCGCCATTCCTCGCCGCCGCAACCTTCGCAGCGTGCTCTCCATCAGCGCCGAGGCCGCGCCCCGGCCGCGCGCCGCCGGGTCCACCGCCACCGAGACCAGCTCGGCGTGCTCCGCGCGGGTGCAGGTGACCATATACCCCCGGATCGTTTGGCCGCTCTCCGCCACCAGAAACAGCTCCCCGCACTTGTGGAAGAATTCTGCAAACAAGTTGCGATCATACGCCTCGTCGCCGAAACTGGCGCGCTCGATCTCCAGGATCCGGTCCAGGTCCGCCATGCGCATCCGCCGGACCGTGTGTGGCGCTTGCATTCTGTTATCCTTTAAGAAGTGGCGGGGGAATCTTGACAATCATTTCAGACTCCGTCATACTCAAATCAAGATGCAACTGAGTGGCAACAACGTTCCGCCGAAAACCTCCTCCGCGACCCTGGTCGACCTCCGCCGCGGAGACGCCGCCACCCTCGACCGCATCGACCTCCCCGGCGAGGACGCTCGCCGGCTCATGGAACTCGGCTTTCTGCCCGGTGCCCGAATTACCGCGGGGCATAGCGCTCCCGGCGGCGATCCGCGCGTCTTCCAGGTAGACGGTTCGGAAATCGCCCTGCGCCGCGAAACCGCCAGGCGCCTCAAGGTCCGGCTCGACCAGGTCCGCCAGGCTCCGGGGATGCCATGAGCGCGTGCAGCGACTGCCGCGACTGTGGCGCCGCGTCCGTCGTCGTATTCCCAGGCCAGGCCGTATCTCCCAAGATTGTCGCCCTGGCCGGCCCGCCGAACTCCGGCAAGACCACCCTCTTTAACCGCCTCACCGGCATGCGCCAGAAGGTCGCCAACTTCCCCGGCGTCACCGTCGAACAGCATACCGGCGTCGCCGAACTCCCCGACGGCCGCGCTGTCGGAATCATCGACCTCCCCGGCATCTACAGCCTCACGCCGCAGTCCGAGGACGAACAGGTTGCCCACGATGTTCTCACCGGCGAGCGCTCCGACACGCCCCGGCCCGAAGCCATCCTGCTGGTGCTCGATTCCACCAATCTGGGCCGTCACCTCATGCTGGCGGCGCCTATTCTGGCGCTGGGCCTGCCCACTCTCATCATTCTGAACATGGCGGACGACCTCCGCAACCGCGGCGGCCACGTGGATACGCACGAGCTTTCCTTGCAGCTTGGCGCGCCCGTAGCTATGGTCAGCGCGCGGCAGGGCGAAGGCATGGGCGAAGTGTTCGAATTCCTGGCCAGCGCCATGCCCGCCCCATCGCCCATGGAACTGCCGGTCCTCCACGACGTGCCCAAGTGCCGCGCATGGGCCGGCCGCATCGGCAGCCAGGCATCCTACCGGCCGCCCGTTCCGCCCAAGTGGACGCGCCGCCTGGATGCGGTCTTCCTGCATCCCGTGGTTGGCCCCCTGGTATTTGCCGTGGTGGTGGTCGGAGTCTTCCAAACCATCTTTACGGCGGCTGTTCCCCTGATGGATGGGCTGCGCTGGCTGTTTGAAGTTACCGGCAAGTGGGTTGCATCCGCGCTCCCCGATTCCATCTTCCGCTCGCTGCTGGTCGAGGGCGTGTGGAGCGGGGTGGGCTCGGTAGTGGTCTTCCTGCCGCAGGTGCTTTTCCTTTTTCTCTTTATCGGGATTCTGGAAGATTCCGGCTACCTGGCACGTGCCGCGCTCATCGCCGACCGCACCATGGCCAGGGTCGGCCTCCAGGGCAAGTCCTTCATCCCACTACTCTCGGCGTACGCCTGCGCGGTGCCCGCGATTCTCTCCACCCGCACTATTGAAAACAAGCGCGACCGTTTCGCCACCATCCTGATCGCGCCCTTCATGACCTGTTCGGCGCGCCTCCCCGTCTACACTTTGATCATAGCGGCCTTCCTGCCCAACCGCCCCGTGCTGGGGCCGTTTCTGGGCGCGCGCGCCGCCGCCCTGCTCGGCCTTTACCTTCTGGGCTTCCTCGCCGCGGTGGTCACCGCGCGCGTCCTGAAGTCGTCCATTTTGAAAAGCGGCCACACGCCGTTCATGCTCGAGATGCCCTCCTACCGCTGGCCCACCGCACGGTCCATCGGTCTGCGCCTTTACGACCGCGCCAAGGTGTTCCTGCGCCGCGCCGGTACCGTAATCCTGCTGGTCACGGTGGTGCTCTGGATCATGGCCCACCTGCCTACCGTCAACGGCCACGCTCCCGCCATTCAGAACAGCCTGGCGGGCACGGTGGGCCGCACCCTCGAGCCGGTCATCAAACCGCTCGGTTTCAACTGGAAAATCGGGATCGGGCTGATTACGTCCCTGGCCGCTCGCGAGACCATCATCGGAACACTCGGGGCGATCTACGGCATGGATCCCGAATCGCAGCACGGGGGCTTGCAGAAGGCGCTCCAGCACGATCTCACGCCCGGCGGCGCCGTGGCGCTGCTGGTCTTCTTCGCGTTCGCCATGCAGTGCATGTCCACCGTAGCGGTGGTGCGCCGCGAGACCGGCGGATGGAAGTGGCCCATCCTGCAATTCACTTACATGGGCGTGCTGGCGTACGCCGGCGCGTTCCTGGCCGCGCATTTGATCGGGTAGCGCCGCGGGCCGGGCGTGCCCGGCCCCTACTCCCCCGCCGCTTCCTCAAACACGCGCGTGAAGAAATCCCGCGATCCCGGCGAGCATCCGATGTGCAGGCTGTCCATGCCGTCTTCGACGAAGCCCAGGTATCCATCCCAACCCAGATCGTCCAGCACGAATCGCAAGCATTCCTGTTCGCCCGGAGGCAGTCCGGAATAGTCGATGTCGAACACCTGCCCCGAACAGTGCGAAAGCGCTTCCGGCTTACCCAACTGCAGCGCGTAATCTTCCGGCTCCACCAGCGAGGTCACTTCCAGCGGCCGGAACTTCTCCCGGTTCCGGCCCAGTTCCTCGTACAATCGCCGCGTTTCGAAGGCGATGTACGTCAGGGTGCCGATGGCCGCCGGCGAGGCCTTCGAGAAATCCTCGAAAATCGACGGATCGTCCGCCGCGATCCTGAGAGAATAGCCGAAGTAGTCCGGCCGGTCGAATGCCTTTACCAACCGTTTCCCCATGTCTCCGTGAATATCCTCGCGGCTGCGGAACACCAGGTCGTCCTGCCTGAGCCAGACCGAAAGCCGGTGCGGCGCGCGATTGGAACGCCTCGCGGTACCCGCGAACTGGCTCTTGTACTGGTCCGCCAGCGAGGCAAACGCGGCCGGATCGCGCCGGTACAGAGCCAGCAACTGCTCCGCCCGCTCCACGCGGAACCAGTAGGTGGGCGAGTAGTCGCGCTGCATCTGCTGCTCGATGCCCTGGTACAGCTCCAGGTTCCACGCCGGGCTGCACGAAAAGAACATTCGCGCCACCGTCGCCTGATTTTGCGGGATGCCGCGCGCGCGCCGCGTCAGCTCTTGCATTTCCGCCACGCAGCCCTGGCCGCAGTGGTAAGCGAAGATGGCCCAGTCGCGCCCGCCGAACCTGCGCTCCATGCCCGCCAGGTACCTGGCCGCCGCTGGTATGGCGCGGTCGGGAACCATGCGGTCGTCGCGCGCGATTACCTGGTACGGGGTCTTGTGAGACACAGTCCGGTACTTCGGCTTCTTGCTCTTGCTCTTGACCGGAACTTTTTCGCGCGTCGTCTTGTAGCGCGTGACATGCACCACCTTCAGCCCCATGGTGTGCGCCGTGGCTTCCGAAATCTGCATGATGCCCTTTGGGCCGGTGGGGCTCTCGGCCTTGGGATCGCCCCAGCTTTCCAGATACGCGATGGCTTCAATCACCTCCGCCGGCGTGCCGCTGCTCCGCGATGCCGACCGGAAAAGCGCCTGGAGTTTGGCGCTCGAGATGCGCCTGGCCCCCGCCACCGCCTGCGGCTCGCGCATGATGGTGAAGGTCTGCGATTCAATCATGAGATCCGCGCGGGCCTCCAGCAGTTCGCTCGAAACGTCGTCGCGCGCCACGCCGATCCCCGACACGCGGTGCTCCGGAACGAACTGCTCGGAGGCGCCGGCCTGCCCCATCGCCGCCAGGGTCGGGAAAATGAGGAACGCGAATCTCATCCGCTATTCACCAGTGTATCCCGCCATGCTCCAGTCGGTCGTCCATCGTCCCAAAGAGTTTTCACCGCCGAGACGCGGAGACGCAGAGAAAAAAGAAAAAAACCTGATGTTCTGTCAGCCGCCGGAGGCGCCAGCCCAACGCTTCCCTCTGCTTCCTCCGCGCGCCAGCCCGAGGGCTCGTGTCATGCCCCAAACCTCGCAGGCGCCCCCCTTGACCTGTCCTTTCTTCTCCGCGTCTCTGCGTCTCCGCGGTGAATCCCGATTGACGGGTTTGGCTCGCCGCGCCGTTTCCCACTCGTCCGCGCCAAGTGCTAAAACCAGGAAAGAGGACCGACATGAAAATCGTCTCTCTGGAAGCGCTCATCATTCGGGTACCGCGAAGCTGCGGCGGCGCGGACCGGCTGGATACCTTGCTGGCGCGCGTCATCACGGATTCCGGCCTGACGGGCTGGGGCGAATCGCAGGCTCTCGACGCCCCCGAAGTCGCCGGCGCTATCATTCACTCCATCTTGAAACCGGCGCTTAAAGGAAAAGAATTTGGCGGAACCGGCCTGGAGATTGAAACGCTCTGGGACGCCATGTACAACCGGATGCGGGTGAGCGGCCAGACCAGCGGCTTCATGCTCGACGCCATCGCCGCCGTCGATATCGCCCTGTGGGACCTGGCTGGCAAGATCCACGGCTCCCCCATCGCCGCTCTGATTTCCGGCCGCGCCGCCAAGCCCAAGCTGGCCACCTACGTCGACTACCTGGCGGGCGACACCCGCGCCGAGCGCCTCGATGGCGCGCGGGCCTGCCTCGCGGCGGGCTGCCGCCGCTTCAAGATTTTCCACAATGCCAGCCAGCGCGAGCTGCTGGAGTGCTACGACGCTCTGGCCGCCATCTGCGGCGCGGAAAACATAGCGGTGGACGCGCAGTGGCGGCTCGATCCGAAAACCGCTCCCGCGTTCGGCGCGGAGCTGGACCGCCGCGGCGCGCTCTGGCTGGAGTGCCCATTTCCGCCCCAGGAAGTGGCCCATCATGCCGCGCTCGCCGCCCGCATTCGCACGCCGCTAGCCATCGGTGAAAGTTACCGCACGCATGTTGAGATGGCGCCCCTTTTCCGCGCCGGCGCCATGCGCATCGTCCAGCCCGACCTGGGCCGCTGCGGCATCACCGAAGCGTTGCGCATCGCGCGCGCCGCCGAGCGCGCCGGCATGGAGGTGGTGCCGCACCTCGCGCCCGCCCTCGGCCCGCTGCTTTTCGCCACCTTGCAGTTCGCCGCCGCCACGCCCAACTGCCGCATGGTGCCTCACCGCCCGGGCCTGTTGGAGACGGCCGGCGAATACTCCACCTCGCCCGTCGAATTCCGCAATGGCCACTACACCGTGCCCACCGCGCCCGGCCTCGGCGTCGACGTGGCCGAGCCCGAAGTGCGCCTGGTGGAAGTGGCGTAACGCAAGTGGGGCAGACGATCGCCTTTTGTCGTCTGCCAGCCGCAACCGGCGTCATACGTGGCGGCACGCCAGCGCTGCGAGGATGCGGCCGCACCCCTAAACCTGGACCGCCCCACGCTTGCCAGGGCATTGGCTTAACGTGCTTTGTGAATCTGTTTTCAGACGGGGTCCCTTTTACGACATTAAACCCGGTGCATTATTGCGATGACCTGATGGCCGAGCCGCGATGCCGCGCACGTTGTTCTCTGAGATACTTCGAATCAGCTTCGCGTAACGCGGGTTTACAGTGTCGCCAATTCTGCCGGTAACGGCATTCAGGGCGTTGGCGCGGTCATTCGCTGTTCTGTATGCGTCTTCGCTCATGAGCACCGTCAAGAGCTCCTCTAAGTGCGGGACAGTGTCTGCTTCTCGCAGTTTGTCCGCAATACGCCACGCAAGACCGCGCACCTCCGCGACAATCTCGGACCGAGGTGGCTCGCCGCGAAGCTCGTTGGACGCAATCCAAAAGTAGCGGCTGTCCAGATCCAACAAGAGCATATACACTTGGAAGGCCGCCTGTTCTCGGCGTTGTCGTTGGTCCCTGCGCTTCTGCAACTGATGCGATACGACGGCAGCGAATATCGACACGCCGACGCCGCTCGCAAATGAAACGATCAACGTGAGCAAACCCGTCGGCACAAATAGTGTCCTGCTTCTAGTCTAACCTCCCGTGCGGGGCGGGCGAGGCGGCGCTACCGTTCAACCGCTTTTCTAGGCCTTCCCCCCAGTCTTCCATTCGCTCTGGAGGCGGCCTTCTTCGCCCTGCTGCTCGATCGGCCGCCAAGTTGACCTGACCTGGACGCCATCCACACCTTCGATCCCAGAAAGCCCTCTAAAAGACCAGGCACATAGAGATCCGCATCCACGGCTGGGAAGTGGATGCCGAAACCGGACGGGCTGATCTCAATCTTACTGAGTTGCGAAGGCCGGGCATCTTCCAGCCCTTCTGCATCGCCCGGCGAGAAGCTCACAATCAGCTTGGAGCTGAGATGAATCACGATCCGCCCGGTCTTGTGATCGTAATGCGCTGAGACCGCCCGTGGAACGCTCGCCTGCAGGTCCTTAGCACGCTGATTTGCCTGTTCGAAATTGTCACGCAATGCCATGAATTTGCCCCCATGCCCGGCACAATTCGCCCAAGTGGGCCATCAAGACACCTGGTATGCGCCTGATCTCGCGCCGCGAGAATCCGTAGTTTTCCCGGAGATCTGCCGGCCCGGCCGGACAGTTCAGATCGAATACCGCTTCGCGGCCAGGTCCAATCGCGTGGACGTGGGCCGGCCAATGATCATTCGGATAGATCACAACCCGCAGCCCGCCAAATCCGAGAACTGTCGGCACAAGTCTATTCTACCTGAATTCCTAAGCGCTTGGGTTTAATGTGAATCGGGTGCGCGCCTTGCCGAGCGCTCCACGATTCCTCCCGTGACTCGCCCTTCCCGCTAGTTGCCAGCGGACCGCCCAACCACAGGGCCGGGCAACCGGCAAGCCAGAAACTGTCTGGCACGCCATCTGATATCGTGTGACCATGCTGCCTGAGTTCAATTCTGAAGGCGATCTGCCCAGCGGAGTACACGCCGCCGGCTGGCACGAGTTCCAGTCGCGCTTCGGTCTGGCAACCGCGAGACGGGTATGGCTGTTTGGGCGATTGCAGGCTCTGGTGGAACGCGCTGCGAAGACTGGCAAACTGCGCCGCGTCTTCGTCTGGGGCAGCTTCGTTACGACGAAGCCGGCGCCCAAGGATCTCGATATCCTGCTGATCATGGATGAGGATTTTGAGGTTGAGCGGGTTGCCCCGCCGTCCCGCGAAGTCTTCGATTCCACCCGGGCCAAGCTCCGATTCGAATCCGATGTCTTTTGGGCGCGAGTTTCCATTGGCGAGGAAGTCCTCCAGATCTGGCTGGAGACCTATCAGACGTCCCGGACCTTTCGAAAACGCGGTATCGTGGAACTGGAGCTGATGTGATCCAAACCGACGATCAAGTGCTGCTTGCGCAGCAGTGCGTAGCCAACCTGAGGAGAATCCTGCTGGAAGCCCGCAAAGTTCATTCGGCGAAAGACTACTTTCAGCTCTCTGAACCAATCCTCCTCGAAGTCCAGCAGCGCGAGCAGGAAATTCTCGAGTATTTGAGCGGCAGCCTCGAACAACCATTGGCGAGCTAGGCGGGTGACCCCTGCGCGCCTCGCGCCGCGCTACCATATTCGAATCCATGGACGCGCTCACCGTTCACCGCCTGCACTTCGCATTCACCGTCACCTTTCACTACCTCTTTCCGCAGTTGACCATGGGGCTGGCGCTGTTGATCCTGATCCTCAAGACCATGGCCCTGCGCACCGGCAACCAACACTACAACCGCGCGGCCCGGTTCTGGGCGAAAATATTCGCGGTCAATTTCGCCATGGGCGTGGTCACCGGCATCCCCATGGAGTTTCAGTTCGGGACCAATTGGGCGCGCTTCTCCAAAGCTGCCGGAGGCGTCATCGGACAGACCCTGGCCATGGAAGGCGTGTTCTCGTTCTTCCTCGAATCCAGCTTCCTGGGCGCCTTCCTGTTCGGAGAGAAGCGCCTTGGGCCCAAGGCCCACTGGGTCTCCGCCTTCCTGGTGTTTGCCGGGTCGTGGCTCTCCGGGTTCTTTATCGTCGCCACGGACGCCTGGATGCAGCATCCCACCGGCTACCGCATCGGCCCGCACGGCGAGATTCTGCTCAGCAGTTTGTGGGGCCTGCTGCTGAATCCCTGGCTGTTCTGGCAGTACCTGCACAACATGATCGGATCGGTGATCACCGCCAGCTTCGTCATGGCCTCGGTGGGCGCGTTCTATCTGCTCACGCGCCGGCATGAGGAATCCGGCCGCACCTTCGTGCGCCTGGGCGTGATCGCCGGCATGGTCTCCACCGTCCTGATGGCCTTCCCCACCGGCGACGGGCAGGTCCACAACATCGTCCACCACCAGCCCTCGACGCTGGCCGCCATGGAAGGCCTGTTCCACACCGAACAGGGCGCCCCGCTCGCCATCCTCGGCCAGCCGGACCTCGAGAACCGGCGCCTCGACAACCCTCTCACCATTCCCAACGCGCTGAGCTTCCTCACCTATCAGCGCTGGAAGGCGGAGGTGAAGGGCCTCGACGCCTTTCCCCCCGATACCTGGCCGGACAACATTCCGCTGCTCTATTACGGCTATCACATCATGGTGGGGCTGGGGACCATCTTCATCGCGGTGATGGCGCTGGCCTCGCTCAACCTCTGGCGCGGCGCGCTCTACCGCTCGCGTCCCGTGCTCTGGCTGCTCATGCTGATGTTGCCGTTCCCTTACATCGCCAACACCGCGGGGTGGATCACAGCCGAGACGGGACGCCAGCCGTGGCTGGTCTATGGAATGCTGCGAACCGCCGAGGGTTCCTCCCCGCACATCTCCGCCGGCAACGCCCTGTTCACGCTGATTGGCTTCATGGGAATCTACACCATCCTCGCCATTCTCTTTCTGTTCCTGGTCTATCGCGAAATCGAAGAGGGTCCGGAGCGGACGGAGGAGCCGCTCTCACCCGCTGTTCTCTGAGGCTCTGTCATGGAAACCATCTGGTTCTGCCTGGTCGCCGTCATGATCGCGATGTACGTGGTCCTGGATGGCTTCGATCTCGGCGCCGGCGCCGTCCACCTTTTCGTGGCGCGCACGGACGGGGAGCGCCGCGCCGTTCTGCGGTCCATCGGACCGATTTGGGATGGCAACGAGGTCTGGCTGCTGGCCGGCGGCGGAACGCTCTACTTCGCCTTCCCCGCCCTCTACGCTTCCAGCTTCAGCGGATTCTACCTGCCGCTGATGGTGGTGCTATGGCTGTTGATTCTGCGCGGTATCGCCATCGAGTTCCGCGAGCACGTGCAAAGCCTGGTCTGGCAGCCGTTGTGGGACGCGGTGTTCTCGCTCGCCAGCGCGCTACTCGGGATCTTCTTCGGCGCGGCGCTCGGCAACGTGGTGCGAGGCGTTCCGCTCGACCGGGCCGGCACTTTCTTCCTGCCGCTATGGACCGATTTCTCCGTCGGCAAGGATGCCGGCGGCGGCATTTTGGACTGGTACACCGTCCTCGTCGCCATAGCCGCGCTGGCCACGCTGGTGGTTCACGGAGCCCTGTGGATCGCGCTGAAGACCGAGGGAGCGCTCGAACTTCGCGCGCGCCGCACGGCCGGGCGCGCCTGGTGGGGCCTGGCGGCGTCCGTCATCCTGATCACCTTCGTGAGCTTCCGCATCCAGCCGCATCTGCGGGCCAGTTTCGAGGCGCGGCCCTGGGGCTGCGTGTTTCCGATCCTCGCCGTGACGGGCCTGGTGGGCGCCCAACTCATGAACCACCGCCAACGGGAACTCGGAGCCTTCCTGTGCTCCTGCGTCTTCATTGTCGGGCTGCTCACCAGCGCCGCGTTCGGCGTGTATCCCAACGTGCTGCCTTCGAACTCCGACCCCGCGCTGTCGCTGACGGTTTCGAACGCGGCCGCTCCGCTCTACGGCCTCAACGTCGGGCTGATCTGGTTCATTCCCGGCATGCTGCTCGCCACCGGCTACTTCATCTACACCTACCGCAGCTTCTCCGGAAAGGTGAAGCCGGACTGAGCAAGGTGGGACAGACGCTTTCGTCTGTCAACCATGCTCCAAAAGATAGTTGCCGGATGGCCCCCCGGTATGCGAAAGTCGGGCAGAGATGATCAGGCTCGACAAGATCCTGTCGTACGCCGAATCCAACCGCCTCATGGTCTGCGCCATCTCCGTCGTGCTGATCGGGCTGATCGCCTGGGTGGATTGGCTGTCGCCCGAGTCCTCGGTGGGCTTCTTATACCTTGTTCCCGTCCTGCTGTCCGCGGCGGCGTTGAATGGAATGCAGATCCTCGTCATGGCGGTGCTGTGCGGCTATCTGAGGGAGGTCCTCGATCCTTTGCAGGGGGCTCCCGGGACCTTCAATCCTCTCCGGTGGGTGTCGGGGTCGTACGGAAGGCTGTCGGTATCGGTGGCTGGATTTGCCATGACCGGGTTTTTCGTCGCGGAACTGAATCGGCGCCGGAGGCTGCTCTCCGAGCATCTGAAGGAACGCGAGGAGCAGATCCGTTTTCGTCAGGAGACCGAGCTCCAGGTGCGCATATTGATCGAGACCAGCCCGCTGGCGATTCTCACGCTGGATGCCGCGGGACGCGTGCTGCTGGCCAACCAATCCGCGCGCCAGTTGCTGAGCTTCGAGAAGGAGCCGCTGCAAGGCGAGGACGTCGCGCCGTATCTTCCCATTCTGTGCCGCATGCTGCACAGCCACCACTCCGGCGCCAACATTCGAACCAACGTCGAGTGTCGAGGGCAGCGCCGCAACGGCGAGGTCTTCCTGGCGCACGTGTGGCTCTCGACATACCGCACCTCGGGCGGTCCCGGTCTGGCCGCCGTGGTGTGGGACGCCTCCGAGAACCTGCGCGACCGCGAGGGGGCCGGCCTGGATTCCATGATGGCCACCTCGCGCGTGCTCATCGGCGCCATCTCGCACGAGATCCGCAACCTGGCTTCGGCGGCGGCCCAGGCGCACGCGGCGCTCGAAACCGTCGGCGAGGTGGCCGGCAACGAACAGTACCAGGCGCTCGGAACGCTGATTCAAGGGCTCGAGAAGATCGCCTCCTCCGGTCTGCGGGTGGCTTCCGATCGCGAGGCGGCGGTCGCGGACCTGGGCACCATCCTCGATGAGACCCGCATCGTGATCGAGCCTTCGCTGCGCGAAGCCGGCATTGAGGTGCGGTGGGAAGTGAGCGGCGGCCTGCCGTTGGTGCAGGCCGACCATCACAGCCTCTTGCAGGTGTTCGTAAACCTGGCGCGCAACAGCCAGCGGGCGCTCGAGAATTGCGCGCGTCGCGAGGTGCGCATCTCGGCGACTGTCGAGAAGGATCTGGTGGTCGTCCGGTTCCGCGACACCGGCCCCGGCGTGGCCCATCCCGAAGAACTGTTCCGTCCATTCCAGCCCGGCGCGCATGCCCACGGCCTGGGCCTGTACATCTCGCGAGCCATCCTGCGGTCCCACGGCGGAGGCCTGCGCTACGAACCCGAGAAAACGGGCAGTTGCTTTGCCGTCGAGCTCTGGCCCGCGGAGAACCTGGTGGAAGCGTGATGGAGCCCAATCCACCACCCATTCGCGCGCTTCTGGTGGACGACCATGCCCTCTTCCGGGAGAGCGTGTCGCGCGTTCTGGCACAGGAATCCCTTCTCGAAATCGAGCACTGCGCCAGCATCCGGGAGGCGCTCGAATTGCTCGCGCAACACCCCTTCGATCTCGTGCTACTGGATCACGACCTGGGGGGCGAGCGCGCCTCCCAGTTCCTGCCCGCCGCGCGCCAGATCGGATTCGAAGGCCGCGTGCTGGTGGTGACCGCCTGGGTGAGCGACACCGAAGCGCGCCGCCTGCTGCGGCAGGGCGCCGCCGGCATTTTCCTGAAGCAGCGGCCGCTGAAGGAGTTGAGCCAGGCCATCCGCGCCGTGGCCTCCGGCGGAGAGTGGCTCGATAGCTCCTACACCCACGTGGAAGGCGAAGCCTCCGCCGCCGGCCAATCCAGCCCGCCGCTATTCAACGACCGGCAGCGCAAGGTCCTGCGCTTCGTGCTCGAGGGACTATCCAACAAGGAGATCGCCTGGCGGTTACAGATTTCCGAAAGCTACGTGAAAGCCATCTTGCAGAGCCTGTTTCAAAAGACCGGCGTGCGCACGCGCGGCCAACTGGTGCGCGTGGCCTTTGAGCAATACGAAGACCAACTGTAGGCCGTTGGCACTGTCCGAAAGATACGCTTTCGCCTTGATCGCCTCTGAGTTATGGTAGAGCCATGCAGCCGGACTCAGGCCCGGCAACCTAAAAGTAGGGGTGAGTGCCGCTGTCGACCAACCGATGCAGCGGGGTTCGGGTTTGGGTGGAGGGGATTCTTCCGCACGCCGGCTCCCCACCACTAACACGCCCAAGGTCCGCCCCCTCGGCCCCATTCTTCTCTGCTTCCTCCGCGCTCTCTTCTCTTGTCTTGCCTTGCTCCGCGTCTCCGCGTCTCTGCGGTCGAGAATCCCCTCACTTAGCCGCGATCGACACTCGACCAACCGATGCAGCGGGGTTCGGGTTTGGGTGGAGGGGGTTCTTCGCACGCCGGCTCCCCACCCCT
>Ga0182021_10006525_pt1 | contig 13864 bp, 13 predicted proteins | sample 612E3MmetaG_FD_120493 | JGI IMG/M metagenome (GOLD analysis project Ga0182021, IMG submission 120493) | Permafrost microbial communities from Stordalen Mire, Sweden - 612E3M metaG (Illumina Assembly) | ecosystem: Environmental > Terrestrial > Soil > Wetlands > Permafrost | place: Sweden...
AGACGATCATCCAGATGACGTCGCTGGGCTGCCTGCTCGGGGAGCCGATGTTTGGGCGCGATTTCGCGCCGCGGCTGGGCGCCTGGTTCGAATGGATTGCGCAGGCGGTTCATTGGATCGGTCTTCTGCTGTTTTTCGTGTCGATGTGGTTCATGGTTTCGTCGATGGGGAATTACTATCGGAAATACCGGCACGTGTTGTTCGACGAACCGGCGGCATGAAACTGACCCAACCGATCTGGCCCCGGTTTCTGCCGTCCAGCCTGGTCCTGGCGTTCGCGACGCTCGGTCCGGTCGGCCGGCGGCGCCGCGCCCCCGGCACCTGGGGCTCCGCGGCCGGGATGCTCTATTTCACCGTGTTCTTCTGGCCGCTTGGCTTCTGGCCCTGGTCCGCCGTCTGGACGCTGCTCTTCAGCCTGCCCGGCCTTTACCTCGCGGTGGCCATTTGCGGCGAGGCGGAATTTCGACTCGGACGACGCGATCCGGGTGAGGTGATTCTCGATGAATTCACGGCGATGCCGCTGTGTTTTCTCGGCTGGCCGGTGCTGGCAAGGGTACTCCCTTCCTGGGCCGCGCCTTGGGCGGTCTTCGTGGCCGGATTCCTGTTGTTCCGGCTCTTCGATATCACGAAGCCACTGGGTATCCGCAAACTGCAGGATTTGCCGGGCGGCTGGGGCATCGTCGTCGACGACGTGGCGGCGGCCCTCGCGACCTGCGCCGTCCTGCACGGCGCGGCTTGGGCGGGGAAGGCGTTCTGAACAGCAGGCGGGTGGCGCGGTGCGGCGACCCGCCTTGCGCTTTCTTGTTCGGGCAGGCCCCGGGGACGGTTCAGCGCCCTGGCGCGGAATCGTCCGTCGGCGTCCGGTCCCTTCGGTTGAGCGGGAGCCAGCGAATGAAGTTCACCTCGCCGCGGAACCGTCCGCCGGTGCTGATCGTGTCGCCGTCGGGGCCGAACACGGCCGTGACGTTGAAGCCGGCAAGCCAGCGGCCTCGCGCGTGGAATACAAGTGCCTTCGGCAGGTCCCAGATGACGCCCGGCCGGATGGTCAGAAAATCGTGATTCCCGGTGCCGATTACTCTCGTGGTGGCGCAATCGACTTCCAGGGTGTAATGCCAGGCCTTCCGGTTATAGAGCAGGCCCGGGGTCACCGTCAGCGAATCGCTGTGCGGTTCGTTCTGGCCAAAATTGCCGGGAGTCGGGGACTTTGCGATGAAGTCGACACTCGTATGGATGAAGCCCGAGAGGCCCTCCACTCCGTCCACTTTCCGGCCGAAAACAATGTAGGGCGTGAAATGCCGGTGGCCGTCGGTCAGTTCGATCGGCGGACGACTGACCGGAATCGACGAATTGAAGCCCACGCCGGTGTCCCAGACAGGTTTGAGCCAGACATGCCAGGCGTACTTGGCGCCAAAGTGCAGCGTGCTGAGTCCGTAGCCGGTGGTAGCCTTGCGCAGGCCGTGGGTGCCATAGGTGTCGAGTTCGCTGTTGAGTTCAAAGTGATCGTTCACACCCCAGCGAAACTCAAAGGGGACCCGGAGATAACTCTTGTCGAGCAAGTCGCGAAAGGTCGGTTGAAAGAGCAACCGGATGTTCCCTCGTCGCTCGGTCTTGGGGAGATCGATCTCGAACAGGCCGGGAAATCGCGAAAAGCTGCGTTGATCGGCGTTCGCAGGCGCCGGAACGGCGGCCGGCGGCGGGGCGCCTTCTTGGGGCGTTGGGGCGGGCGGCGAGGAGGATTCCTGGGCCGCCGGCCCGGGAACCGGCGGGGATTCCTGAGCCGCGGCGCCGGCCGCCAGCAGCAACCAGCAGGCGAGCCAGCGGATGGGGTACCGGAGCTGGGTGGTCATCGAAGAGGGCGGATGCAGAAGGGGGACGCCCGAAAAGACAGCATGCGGTGCCGTTGGTTGCGACAAATTCCTCGCCCAGCGCGCGCGTGGCCGGTGGGACCGGCGCAGGAGGGAAACCCAGAAGGCAGCATCGCTTAAGGCAGAATCTGCAGTTGGTCCATCGGCATGCGCACCAGCAGGCCCTGCTGCAGCACGTCGACGGCAATGACGACCCCTTTGGGATTTGCTGGATCGTCGACAATGCCTTCGATCCCATGAAGTGGTCCGCCAGCGACCTTTACCCGCGTCCCTTTCTTGAGCAGCGGATGCAGGCTCAATTCCAGACCCGAAGCTACCACGGTCCGGACGGCCTCCAGTTGCCGAAGAAAACCGGCCTGGTCCTCAACCCAGATGGCGCGCACGAGCAGGTCCTGCTGATAGACGCGGTTCTTCCTATCCGGCGGGATCTCGGCGAACACATACCCGGGAAAGATCGGCTTGGTGAACCGTTTGGTCTGATCGCGATAGCGCCGCACGCTGGGCACCAGCGGCAGATAGTGGGAAAATCCCTCGACGGTCAGCATGGCGGCGAATTTCTTCTCGCACCGTGGCTTGGTGTGGCAGGCGAACCAGCGGGGTCCGGCGAAACTGGGCAGGGTTTCGGCCATGGGCGTGGAGCGGGCTGGGGGCGAGCAGTCTTGGAAAATCGCCGGCGGGCAGGTTCCTACCGTTTCGCCAGCCGGTGCAGGGCCTGGACATAACCCGGCAGGCCCTGGCCGCTGATCATCGCCACACAGGCGCCGGCCGTCATTGATCTGCGGCGGAAGGGCTCGCGCCGGCGGATGTCGGAGATGTGCACCTCGATCGCGGGAAGGCCCGTGCCGGCGATGGAATCGCGCAGCGCGACGCTGGTGTGGGAGAGGCCACCGGGATTGATGATGATGCCGGCGCACGCGCGGTCGGCCAGTTCGCCGAGTTTGTCAATGAGCGCCCCTTCGTGGTTGGATTGGAAAAACGTGAGCGACACGCCGAGGCTCCGGGCCTCGGCGCGGAGCATCTTCTCGAGGTCCTTGAGCGTGGCCCGGCCGTAGATTTCCGGTTCGCGCCGGCCGAGGCGGTCAAGATTGGGGCCGTTGAGAACAGCGATCTTTTTCATCGGAATCGAAGTAATCTCACAGGAGGTAGCAGAGGAAGCGGAGAAAAGGGAAGAACCGTTTCATCAGGTGCCACCGCGTCCACCTGTGAAAACTCAGAGCGGGTTTGCGGTCGCGATGAACTCCCAGGGCAGGCGGAATTTCTCCGCCAGCTCGGCCGCCAGGGCCTTCACTCCGAGGGTTTCGGTGGCATAATGGCCGCACAGGTAAAGGTTGAGCCGGTGTTCCTGCGCGTAGTTGAACCATTCCTCGCGCAGCTCGCCGGTCACGAGGGTGTCGACGCCGGCCGGCGCAAGTTCGCGCACCGCGCTGTTGCCGCTCCCACTGCAAAAGGCCACCGCGGGCGGCGTGGCGGAGCCAAATTCAATCGCGATCACGCGAGGGTAAAGGGCGGCGAGCTTCCGCCGCAGCTCGGCGCGCCGGAGCCGGCTGGTGCCGATCCACCCGATCGCCTCGCCCTGGTGCACCAGAAACGGTCGCCGCGGCTTGAGTCCCACCTGGCGGGCGAGCAGCGCGTTATTGCCGATCTGCGGGTGCGCGTCGAGCGGCAGATGGCTGGAATAGAGAGCGCAGTTGCCGCTCAGGAGGGTCGAGAGTTTTTCATAGGTTGGTCCGATGACCGGCCGAGGCGGAGCCCAGAACAGCCCGTGATGGACGATCAGGAAATCCACGCCGGCGGCGGTAGCCTGCGCGAAGGGCCGGCAGCCGGCGTCGACCGCGGCGCCGATCCGGGTGACGCGACCGTTATTGGCAACCTGCAGGCCGTTGTCGGCGCCGGGGAAGTCCTGGAAGGCGGTGCGGCGCGTGCGCCGGTCGCAATAGGCGACGATTTCCTCGAGGGTGGGCATAGCTCGGTTGTAGCGGCCCGCCAGCCCGTTAGACGACGAAAAAACAACCCATCGACAAGGCGGCCGGGGACAGCCTTGTCGCGATGCCGCCTTCGGCAGGCAGATGATCGACGGGGCGCTAAAGGCTTGGTGGCGAGAGGCGCGGCGCGTAGGCCGCGAGGTCGCCCGCCCGCGCGCCGGAGAATTCGCCGTGTTCTCGCTTCATGAGCTCGCTCAGATAGCCCTGGTCCAGCGAGCGCGCCACGCCTGACGGCGGGGAGAAGTCCGGCGCCCCAGCCGTGCCGGATCCAGCCTGGATTCCGGCGCCCAAGGGGGCCGTGATATTTTTGAACCCGTCCAAATTGCGCCCGAAATAGGCGGCGCTGCCCTGCAGGAGGGTGGGGAGCGCCTCGGCCATTGCGACGCCAGCGCTGCGGGTGCTGATTTTCACCTGCCAGAGCAGTCTGGCCTCGCGGTGGCTGACCGACGCGTAGTCATAGGCCGAGAGCACGAAGAAATAGGAGTCGTCATGCGTGAGCTCCATGATGTCCCGATAGTGGAAATTCACGAAGGTAGGCATCCCGATCTCCCGATTGGTGTGCCCGAGCAGCCGCTGGTCCAGAAGCTGCGTCTCGATGTCGCTGTCCTGCTTTGCCGTGGTGAGCAAGGCCAGCCGGGCATGCAGGTTCGGATCGATGGTGTTGCCGTTGCGGATCGCATGGGAATCCCGGTTGAGCAGGCCCCAGTGGTAAACGAACAGGAGCTGCGGCTGCTCGGTCGCGGCCGGTTGATAACCTTGGGCCGCCAGGGTATTCCGCAGGGCCTCCGCCATCGCGGAGGAAGCCGGCGGTTTCTCATTGGCGATGGGGTCGCCGGCTTCGACATAGCCGGCATCGAATGCGACGTAGAAAGTCGGGAGATCCGGCTTGGGAAGGTCCAACGCGGTCTTTTGATCGGTCTGCTCCGCGACGACAATCATCTGAAGGTCCCGGCCTGCGGCCCCCGGCACTGCGGCCAGCCCGAGCGCCCCAAGGGCGGCGAAGCTGGCGAAGAGAGAGAGAGTTGTTTTCATGGAGTATGTGGGTGATGATTGGAAGAATGATTCCTCATTTGCAGATGACGTGGCCGTCATCGAGTTCGTTACTTCAGAGGATCACCATTCGTCAGTTGATCTCCGCAGCACCTGCCGCGGATCCAGCTTAATCTACACCCGGGTCGGCTAAAGGCAACCAAGGCAAACCTGCGAGAAGCGATTCGGTCGGATGCAGAGAATCATGCGGAGCACCGGAGGGAAGGCCCTCCGATCACGGTTTGGCGGGAAGTGTGACGGTGAAGCTAGTTCCTTCCGGCCCCGTTGAATCGAGCCCCAGCGTGGCCCCGATCTGCCGGGCGAGGAGCCGGCTGATGGCCAGCCCCAAACCGGAGCTGCGGCGACCGGTCCGGCCTGGTTCGAACAGATGTTCGCGCAATTCCGCGGGAATGCCGTGGCCCTCGTCGGTCACTGTGATGGTCACCGCTCCGGCGCGTTCGCAATAAGCCACCCCGACCCGCCGGCCGGCGTCGGTGGCTTCGATCGCGTTTTGCACGAGGTTATTGGCAATCAGGCAAAGCAGGCTCCCTCGGTGGCTGTCGAGATTCTGGGCGGACCCGCCTTCGACGGTGTAGATCACGCCCTTCTTCTCCGCTGCCGCGGCGTTGCGTTGGCGAATGATCTCGGAGAGTTCCCGCCCGGTGAGCTGATAGGTGTTCTGCGTGGCGATATCGCCAAGAAGCGCGACGGTGTCCTGGATCATCGCCTGCATCCGTTCGGTGTAGCCGGCGGCGGTCGCCCAGTCCGGGGCGGCGGCGGAGGCTGTGCGGTCGGCGACGACGGCGCGGAGGCCGGCCACCGAACCCTGCAATCCGTGGATCAGATGCGAGGTGATCTGTCCGACCGCCGACGCCTTGGCGGCAAACGCCAGCTCAAAATTGGCGCGGACCAGCCGTTCGTTGCGCTCCGCGATGGCGCGCTGCGCGCGGCGGAGGTTGAAATAGGCTGCCGCCACGACCGCGGCGATCAACCCGCCACCGATTCCCAGGGTGGCCGTGGTCAGACGATTGATGCGCTGGTCGATGGCCGCGAGTTCCCCAGCGAGCGGGCGGGCGTCGATGTAGTATTGGGCAAACCCGAGGATCTTGGCCGGGTCGCGCCCGTGGAGACGCATCAGCAGTTCAAGCACGGGAGCGGGTCGGGGTTCGGGGTTTCCTCCCGCCTCGGCGAAATAGCGGTCGAGGGGAAAATTCGGATAGTAATGGCTGAGATGGTCCGTCTGGAGCAGCAGCGGGTAATCCGTCGGAGAAAGATCGTCGAGCAGGAGCGTGGACGGCACCGCCTGGAGCGTGTTCCCCTCGGCGTCGAAAATCGTCACGGCGAGCATGCCCTGCTGGCGAGCGCTGTCCAGGACGGGCGCCAGCAACTCCGCGGGGTCGACCGGCTGTCGGGCGGCGCTGGCCTCGCTTCGGGCCAGCTGTTCTAGGGCGACCGGATAGAGCACGGCGGCATCGCGCCCGATGATCTTCTCGCGGATTTCCGTGCGAAGCTCGGTGCGGAATTTCACGACCGACCCGGTGAAAATCGCGACAAGCAACCCACCGGCGATCAAGGTCGCCGGCGCAAGGCGCGGGAAGGTCGAAGGCATGCGGGGAAATTGAGCGTCGGTGTTGCGAGCCGTGGCCGGGCGGCTTCAGCGCGGTTGCGAGGCGCCACTGGGCGGCGGCAGCGCCAGTCTCTCAATGGCATTCGCAAACAGCAGGCGGCGCTGCTCCGGGGACAGGCCGGGCTCGAAAACGGCGATGCGATACTCATAGTAGAGTCGCCAGAGCTCGTGTTGTTGGAGAGAATCTGTGAAATTCCTGAGCAGCCGGTCGGAGGACTGGTCGTTCCCGGCGCCGCTCGGACTGGCGGCGGCCACGTGCGCGAGGTCACGGCGGATTTCCTCCTTCGCCTTTTCCAGGCCGGCATAGCGCGGGGCGTTCTCCCGGGTGAACAGAGCGATCGCCTGCTGGACTTTTTCCTGCATTGCCGCGGAGTCGGCGGCCGGCGCCTGGCCCGTGATTCCCTGGACCCTTGCGAGCAGGGCCTTTTGCAGATCGAGCTTGGCCTTTCGATAGGCGGCGATGCGCTCTTCGAGTTCAGGGGGAAGCAACGGAAGGCGCGGCGCCCGTAGTGGATCCGCGATCAGCCCCTGGAGGCGGCGGCGGATATCTTCAGCGAGACTTTCAAGGCCGACAAATTGCGGTTCCTGTCGCACGGCCAGCTCCTGAACCCGGGCGTCGGTAGACCCGGATCCGCCGGATTCGCTGATCGCGGCCCGCAATTCAATTTTCAACGCGTTTTTGGTGCGCTCGTAGGCGCTAACTTTGGCCGCCAGCTCGGCCGGCAGCCCAGGCGGCAGTTGCACGCGCGCCGTATCGGGAGTGAAGAAGAGCCAGCCACCGTCCGGCCCGGGCGGCGTCTTCACGGGCGCCCCATCGGGCGTCTCCAGGACCATCTCCCGGAGAAGCCGGCGCTGGGCCGGCGAAAGACCGCGACCATAGAACACGGCCGCCTTCATCTCCTCGGCTGTCATGATGAACTTGTCATGAATAACCGGTCCGATCCCGGATTCGCCGGTGCCCCGGCCTATCAGGTCGAGACGCAACTGCTCGGCCCTCTTTTCCAGTTCGACCAGTCGGGGTGTCTGCTCTCGCGCAAATGACTGGAGATCCTGCAGCCGGCTGGATGCGTCGACTTCCCTCAAGGTATAAAGGCGCGCGAGCAATTCGGCCTGCAGGGCCGCCTTGCTTGCCCGGTAGGCTTCGACCTGCTGCTTTTGGCGGTCGGTCAGCCAGTCGCGGGGATCCGGGGACGCCAAGCAGGCACTGAGAGGAGCATAAAACGCCTCGTAAGCGAACGGGGCCAGCTCGGCCGGAGGAACCGGCCGCAGGCCCCCCGGATCTGCGATCTCCGGAAGGGTGCCGAGTGGCGGCGGCGCGGGGGGAAAGAACACCGGATACGACGGTCCGAGTCGGGGGCCAAGACCAAGTGGGCGGGGATATCTGGGCTCGGCCGCTCCGGGGGAGACCTGGGCCTGCGCCGAAACCGCTAGCCCGAGACCGAACGCGATCAGGTTCAGCCCAAACGCAGGCTTCCGTCGGCTTCGAAAGAAGGTGATAAAGAGATTCACGGCGGGGCGGAGTCCGGGGTTTGCGCGGAGGATCTTGGGAATTTGCACCAACTTCTTTGGACCTCCCGGGCACGAGGACAACTCAAACCATTGGGAACAGCAAATGGGGTGACGGGATTGGGTGGGCCGTCATCGAGGGTATTGCGAAGACCGTGCCAAACTGGAAGGCGGGCGGCTAATCTATTCGTCTTCAGCGATCTAGGTTGTCTGCTGATTCCCTCCGGAATCCCGGCATGTCCAAGATCTGGGGCCCCACAACCAAGATCGAAGCCGATGGACGGGTCGCTTTGGGGTAGGCAACCAGCCGGGGAAACGGTCCATCGCCGGGAATCAGGTTTCCTTTTCCCGGTCGGAGACCCGGTACCGCAAATACTCGCGCGTCACTCCCAGCCGGCGCGCAGCAGCCGAAACGTTGTCCCCGGTATCGCGCAGCGCATCGGCGATCAGTTCATTCACTACCGAGTCAATCGAGAATCCGGCTTCAGGCAGCCGCCACGATGGGTTCCGCCATGTGCTGGCAGACGTTGTGGCCGGGCCGCCGAGATGGGCAAAGTCAAGCGCGGTCCCGCTGGCGAAAATCACGGCCCGTTCGAGTTCATGGGCCAGTTCACGTACGTTGCCCCGCCACGGCTGCGCAAGCAGGCGGGCGTCGCCGGCGGGAGTAATTGTCAGCCCGGTCACCCGGTGGCGGGCGGCGATTCTCGCGAGCAGGTGGCGGGCGAGCGCCAGGAGGTCGGTAGCGCCGCGTTCCCGTAGCGGCGGCAGCACCAGTCGCAGCAGATTCAGCCGGTGGTAAAGGTCTTCGCGAAAGACGCCCTGCTGCACGAGATCGTTCAACGGACGGTTGCTGGCGGCGATGAGCCGAGCGTCCACCACCAACTCTTGGGTGCCGCCCAGTCGGCGGATCGTGCCGTCGTCGACCGCGGTAAGCACCTTGGCTTGCGTCGCCGGGGCCAGCATCCCGATTTCGTCGAGAAACAGCGTGCCCCCGTCGGCTGCCTCAAACAGCCCGATGCGCGCGCGTTTTGCGTCGGTGAACGCGCCGCGCTCATGGCCAAAAAGCTCGGACTCGGCTAGCGTCTCGGGCAGCGCGGCGCAATTGACAGTGATGAAAGGCCGGCCGGCGCGTGGTCCCTGCCGGTGTAACCAGCGGGCGAATACGCTCTTGCCCGTGCCGGTCTCTCCCTCGATCAACACCGGTGGCAGGCAGCGCTCCAATCGCCGTTCGGTGGCGACAACGGTGTCGAGCTGCGTGCGGATGGCGGCGAGGCTTTGGCCGAAGAAGATCCGCTCGGCTTCGGCCGCGGTTTCCGCCGCGCGATGCTCCTCGCGCCGCGTCGCGCTCCGGGTGCTTCTGCAACGTGCAAATGCCAGCGGCAGTTCCTCTGGCTCAAACGGCTTGGCCAGATAATCGCCCGCGCCGAGGCGCATTGCCTCCACTGCCTTCCGCACGCCGCCGAACGCGGTCATCACGACGACGCCCGTGTTCTCCGAGAACGCGCCCTCGCGCAGCAGTTCAAGGGCTTCGCCGTCGGGGAGATGCAGATCCACCAGTGCGAACTCGAAGCGCAGCTCGCGCAACAGGTGGCGCGCCTCCTCCAGGCGGCCCGCCTCGCTCACCTCGGCGCCGAGGCTGTGCAAGTAGCCGGTGAGCCGTTTGCGCAGGGGGGCGTCGTCCTCGAGTAGGAGAATTTCGCAGCCGGGAGCCAGCACGGTTTCTTCAGGCATCGATCCAAGTACTGCGGGCGAAGAGCCGCTGGATTTCAACCCAATTCCCGACCCGCATCCTCCGGTAATCTCCGGAAAGGGACAGACCAAAACAGCCCCCCCCGGAAGGGACAGTTGCAAAAAGAGGAGAAACGGGGATTGACGGGCTGCGAGCTGAGACAGAATCAAGGGGTCATGCGACAGGCGCGGATCAAGATACCGGCGGAGGTGGGTGAAGCCGTATACCATTGCATCAGCCGATCAGTGAATGGAGAGCGACTCTTCGACGATCAGGCGAAGGAGATCCTGAGGCGGCAGTTTTGGCAGGTCGCCGAATACTGTGGCGTCGGAATTCTCACCTACGCGGTCCTGTCGAACCACTTCCATGTGCTGGTAAAGGTGCCGCAGAAAGCGCCTGTGAGCGATGCGGAGCTGTTGCGACGCTATGCGGTGTTATATTCGCATCCGACCCGATTTCAGGCCCTCCGATTGGAGGTCATCAAGAGAGACTTGGTCAGCAATGGTCCCGCCGGCCAGGCGTGGCGCCGAAGACAACTGGCGCTGATGGGGGACATTTCTGCGTTCATGAAGCTGGTGAAACTGCGATTTTCGATTTGGTACAACCACGCGCACGGTCGCTTCGGCACGCTGTGGGCAGAGCGGTTCAAGTCGGTACTGCTCGAACCCCGAAGTCTGGTGCTGGCGACGGTAGCCGCCTACATCGATCTGAATAGCGTGCGCGCGGGTTTGGCTGAAGATCCGAAAGACTACCGATTTTGCGGCTACGCTGAAGCCGTCGCCGGCTCAGCCGTGGCGCGGTGCAATTTGGCTTCTGTGATCGGCGTAACGAATTGGGACGCGGCGCAGGCCGCCTATCGGTTGATGCTTTTGGGCACCGCAGCCGAAACCCGCGAGCATGGCGCGCCGGTTACCCCGGAAGCATTCGAATCGGTGATCGCGGCGGGTGGACGGCTGCCTCTGGCGACGGTTTTGCGTTGCCGGCTTCGCTATTTCAGCGCCGGCGCGGTGCTGGGCAGCCGGGCTTTTGTGGAGGAGCAAGTGGCGGCCTATTACACTCGGACGGGCCGGCGGGGGCGCAAAGGGACGCGGCTTTTGCCTCCGATCACAGACTGGGGCGAGCTCGCCGCCCTGCGAGGGGTCCGTCAGGCGGTCGGATGAAGCGGCCGCGGCTTGTTCACCCGGGTCCACTGTCATCGCCTGATCGTTGGAGTGCATCGGATTGAGGCCACCGCAGGACTGGCCAGTCCTGCCTGGATGATCTTCGCCGTCCGCCAAAATAGTGAGTTGGCCTGATCAAGAGCCTCTCGCTGGAGATGGCAGGCTATTTGAGGGTTTGGCGTTAAGCAGGCCCCAGCGTGGTACCCTCGGCCAATACGGCTCTCCATGCACCCTGACTGCCGAAGGGAAGTTCATCTTTGCCTGTCCCTTATCCGGAAGCTCAAGCGAAATGAAATTGGTCCTTTGCCTGTCCCCTCGTCTTGGGCTTGTTCTTGGCCCCCTGATCTGCGCCACGGTCCAGAGCGCAAAGCCCGATCTCGGCCGACATTCCCAACAGGCGCTGAACTCAGGTTTCCGCAGCGACCGGGCGGACCGGCTGGATTGCCGGCTTGCTCTTGTTCCGTGCGTCAAGGAATTGCACGAGTAGCGCAGGAAATGTCTTCAGCATGATCTGCAGGTCCAGCAGCAATGCAGTATGCTCGGCGTACTGGATATCCAGTCGGATCATCTCGTCGAAGGTGGTCCGGTTCTTCCCAGAAACCTGCCAGAGACCCGTCAGCCCGGGAACAGCATTGAAACGGGTGCGCTGCCGAGCGCTGTATTTCTCATACTCGTAGGGCACGCAGGGGCGCGGCCCAACCAAACTCATCTCGCCGCGCAGCACGTTGATGATCTGCGGTAGCTCGTCCAGCCCCGATGCGCGGATCAGCCGGCCGCCAGGAATAAGCCGGGAGTCGCCCCGGACGTCCATCTTGACCATCGGGGCGTTCGACGTGATCAGATGATCGCAATGGACCCGATGGACGCTGCTATCGGCCCCGACGTGCATGGTGCGGAACTTGTAGCACTGGAAGCGCCGGCCCCGGAACCCGACGCGTTCCTGCCGGAAGAACACCGGCCCGGCCGACGTGAATTTCATCACGATGGCGGTCAATAGGGCGAACAGCGCGAGCACTGGCAGCGCCGCTACACTGCAGGTGACATCCAAGGCCCGCTTCCAGCCCGGCATGTGGACTGACAGTTGGTCCGACAACTCTTCAATTGGAGCATTTCCGCGATTGGAGCGCATGAGCGATGAAAGGACATTCTAACCGGCACACAGTGCGCCGTGATCAGCCGACATAGTTATTTGTTTGCGATTAAGTCAACGTAATAGTATGTATTATTAGATTTTATCATCGATTATGCGGTCGCAGCAGGACGAACCGCCTCCCGACGGAAGGCGCTATTCCCTGTGCTCGACCGAGCAGCGGCTCTTTCGTGTCTCCGAAGCCGAGGAGATCGACTTTGATCCATGCGCGCAGCCTGTGCTGGCTGGGGCGGCCGTCGCGGCTGGATTTTTCTGCCGAATTTGAGATCGTGGGAGGGAGATGAATCGTTTTTGCTCGGAATCAGCTGGACTGAAACGGCCTGATCGTCGGGGAAGTTGGTGCCCGTGGGTGCTCGTGGCGGTGATTACATGGGAGTCGGTGAGTTCAATCCCCGGGGTGGGCCCCGCTTGGCTGTCGTTTGACAAGCTAGCTCACTTTGGGGTGTTCGGATTGCTGGGCACGACTATCGCCCGCCTCGAAACGGCGCGACGCTGGCCACTCATCGGTGCGCTGTGGGCCATCGTCATCGTTTCAGCGTACGGATTTGGCGACGAATGGCTGCAAAGCTTCACGCCTGATCGCTCAATGGAGTACGATGACTGGGTGGCGGACACGCTGGGAGCGGCAATGGCCGTTATCCTCTATCTGCGCTGGACGCGCACCCGACGGTTGCTCGAAACGCACGTCGGCCGGCGGCGCCAGCCGCGAGTTGAAATTTCGATGGAATCACTGCCTAATCTGCCAGCATGACTTCTGCCGAGGCCTACGAACGCATCGCCGAACTGCGCGCCCAAGTGGCGCGTCACGACGAGCTTTATCACCGGCGGGCGAAGCCGGAGGTCACGGATTTCGAATATGACCTTCTGAAAAACGAGCTGGCGGAGCTGGAAAAGGAGTTTCCCCAGTTCAAAGTGCCCGACTCGCCAACCACGCGCGTCGGCGACGACCGGCTTCCGGGCTTTGCCACCTACCGGCACCGTCAGCCGATGCAGAGCCTCGACAACACCTATTCCGAAGCTGACTTGCGAGCATTCCACCAGCGGCTGGTCAAGCTGTTCGGTCGCGAGGATCTGGCCTACGTCGTCGAGCCGAAGATCGACGGCATCGCGGTGAGCCTTTCCTTTGAGAAGGGTCGGCTGGTGCGGGCCGTCACCCGCGGGAACGGCGTCGAAGGCGACGATATCACGGCCAACGCAAGGACCATCCGGACCCTGCCCGGGGAATTGAAGCGTCCGGTTTCCAAGAATGCCACCGGCATGCCAATTCCCGATTTCGTCGAGATCCGTGGCGAAATCTACATGACGCTAGCCGAGTTTGAGCGCATCAACCGCGAGCGCGAGGAGGCGGGTGAGGCGCCGTTTGCCAACCCGCGCAATCTGACCGCTGGGACAATCAAGCAGCTTGAAACCAGCGAGGTTGCCCGGCGCAAGCTCGAGATTGTTCTTTACGGGGTCGGCTTCTGCGATCCGCCCCTGGATCAGGCCGCGCTTTCGAACCGACCGCCGCTGGCGGGCGCCGGGTCGCCGGGCACGCAAAGCGCCTTTCACGGGTTGGTCAAGGCGTGGGGACTGCCCACCCTCGAACGCTTCTGGAACGTCCGCGGAATCGACGAGACGTGGATGGCAGTGCAGGAACTCGACAAGCTGCGGCATGGCTTCGCCTACGCCACCGACGGCGCTGTGGTGAAACTCGATTCGTTCGCACAGCAGCGGGAATCAGGCAGCACCGCGAAAGCCCCGCGCTGGGCCATCGCCTACAAGTTCCCCGCGGAACGCGCCGAGACGCAACTCAAGGCCATCACGGTGCAGGTGGGTC
>Ga0182021_10006526_pt1 | contig 13863 bp, 11 predicted proteins | sample 612E3MmetaG_FD_120493 | JGI IMG/M metagenome (GOLD analysis project Ga0182021, IMG submission 120493) | Permafrost microbial communities from Stordalen Mire, Sweden - 612E3M metaG (Illumina Assembly) | ecosystem: Environmental > Terrestrial > Soil > Wetlands > Permafrost | place: Sweden...
ACGCGTATCCTGGTGGACTGCGGCCTCTATCAGGAACGCGACTTCCTGCAACGGAACTGGGACCCGTTCCCCATTCCGCCCCAACGCCTCGATGCCGTGCTTCTCACCCACGCGCACATTGATCACTGTGGCTACCTTCCCCGCCTCGTGCGTGACGGGTTCCGCGGCCGCATCTACGCGACGGCCGCCACCGCCGAAATCGCCAAAATCGTGCTCCTCGATTCGGCCGGCCTCCAGAAGGAAGACTCTGAATTCAAGAGAAGGCGGCACGAACGGGAGAAGCGCACCGGGCCGCGCCCGGAAATGCCGCTTTATTCCACGGACGACGTGGAACGCTGTTGCAACCGTTTCGCCGCCGTCCCCTATGGCAAGCCGGCCAAGATAGCCAAAGGCGTGGAAGCCACGTTCCTGGAAGCGGGCCATATCCTTGGGTCCGCCTCCGTCCTGGTCCGCGCCGGCGACCGCTCCATCGTCTTGTCGGGAGACATCGGCCGCTGGAATCGGCCGATCCTCAAGGACCCCACGCCCTGCCCGGCTGCGGACTATGTCGTCATGGAGTCCACCTACGGCGACCGGGTCCACGAGCACGAGGACCTGACGGAAGAGACGCTGGCAAGCGTCGTTCGAGACACGCGCGAACGGGGCGGCAACATCGTGATCCCCTGTTTCGCCATCGAGCGCTCGCAGGAAGTGCTCTACTACCTGAACGAGTTGCTCCAGGCGGATCGCATTCCCCACCTGCTGGTCTTCGTGGACAGCCCCATGGCCACCAACGTGACCGGGGTTTTCGAGAGCCATCTTGACCTGCTGGACGACGACATGAAGAGTCGGGTGGCGGCCCGCCAGTCGCCGTTCCATTTCTCCGGCCTAAAGATGGTCCAGTCGGTCAACGACTCGAAAGCGATCAACCATATCAAGGGAACCGTCATCGTGATGGCCGGCGCGGGGATGTGTACGGGCGGCCGGATCAAGCATCACCTGGTCCAGAACATTTCACGCCCCGAAAGCTCCATTCTGTTCGTCGGCTACCAAGCCGCGGGAACGCTCGGCCGCCTGATTCTCAACGGCGTCTCACCCGTCCGGATCCTCGGCCAGTATCTGCCCGTTCGCGCCCGGGTTATGCAGATCCCGGGGTTTTCGGCGCACGGGGACCGGAATGACCTGCTTCGATGGTTGTCGGGCGCCGCGCCGTTCAAACCACGCCATGTCTTCGTGACGCATGGTGAACCGCAGACGGCCCGCTCCTTTGCGGAAACCGTCGTCCGCGAAAAGGGTTTTGAGGCGTCAGCTCCCAAGTATGCCGAAGAGGCCGTCCTGGATTAGACGCTTATGCGCTACGCCGCGGGAGTCCTGTTTGCGTTGATTGCGGCTCTGCCGTTCTTCGCCATGATCCATCGCCGCGCTCCAACCGCGCCGGCGGCGACCGTTGCCGAAGCCGATACGCTGACGATCCTCTCCCCCCACCGCCGTGAAGTCCGCCAGGAGTATTCCCGCGCGTTTGCGCAATGGATGAGCGAACGGCACGGCCGCCGCGCGGACATCCGCTGGCTGGACGTGGGCGGAACGTCCAAAATGCTCAAGGAGGTGGAATCCCGGTTCGCCACCTCGCCGGACGATCCGGGCCTCGATTTGCTGTTCGGCGGCGGCGTGGACCCCTACCTCAGGGCCATCCGGCAGAACTGGCTCGCCCCCCTCGACGTCTCCTCCAACGTGCTGGCCGCCATTCCGGCGACCTGCGCGGGCGCGCCGGTCTACGATCCCGACCGCCGGTGGTTCGGCGTGGCGCTGAGCGGCTTCGGCATCCTCTACAACCGCCCCCTGGTGACGCGCCTCAAATTGCCGCCGCCATCCCACTGGGACGATCTGGCCCGGCCGGAGTATTTCTCCTGGATCGGCTCGGGCGATCCGCGGTCCAGCGGCTCCGTGCATATGTGCTACGAGATCATCCTTCAGGCCTACGGCTTCGAAAAAGGCTGGTCGCTCCTCACCCGCCTCTGCGCCAACATCCGGAACTTTGGAGAGGCGGGCGGCACCGTGCCCCGCGAAGTCGCCAGCGGCGACATCGCCGCGGGCATGGTCATTGACCAGTACGCGCAGACCGTCATTCAGACAGTGGGCAGCGACTGCATGACGTTCGTTCTGCCGCGCCAGACGACCATGATCGGCCCGGACGCCATCGCGCTGGTCCGCGGCAGCCGCCAAAAGGAACTGGCCCGGCTTTTCGTGGAGGTTGCCTTGTCGCCCCAGGACCAGCGGCTCCTCTACCACCGCGCGGGCGTTGACGGCCAGACGCCCGCGCTGTATCGCATGCCCGTGGTTCGCGCACTGTACCGTGACCCACAGGCGCCAAAGCCCGATCCCTACGAAATCCCCGCCGGTTTCGACTTCAGCAACGACAAGGCCTCCCGCCGCTGGAATACCCTCAACGACCTGATGGGAGTCTGGCTGATAGACGCTCATTCCGACTTGTGCGCCGCGTGGAAGCGCCTGATCGCCAAGGGCTGTCCGCCCGAACGCGTGGCCGCGCTTTGCGCCGCCCCGCTAACCGAGAAAGAACTCGAGTCGCTGGCGGAAACGTGGAAAGATTCTCGCCGCAAACAAGACATCATGAAGAACTGGGCGCTGGCCGCCCGCGAACGCTGCACCCGCCTGGCTGAGTGATTTTTCAATGAACTCCTATCGACTCCCTCTCGCCCTGGCCTTTGGCGCCGTCCTGTCCTGCGGAGCGTCGCTATTCGCCGCTTCGACCACTCCACTCTTTACTCCGCCGGCCGCGGCCTCGAATCAAGTCCCGACCGCCGCGTCGAATCAACTGCCCGCCGTCGTCCACGAGCCTGCCCCGGCACCGACGCCTGCCCCGCCCTCGCATCCCGACCTGGTCAGCGCCTTCTCCTGCTGCCAGGCGGGCCGCTACGGCATTGCCGCGCGCACGCTGAAAGCGCCCTCCTGCACGTCTACGTCGTCGCCGCCCCATGCATGGCAGAGATCGCTCGGTTTCGGTATGGATATGGCCCGGGGAAACAGCGACACCCTGCGCTACACCCTTGGCCTGAACGCCTCGCGAGAAGGGGAAGCCGATCTGACCCAGTTCAAGGCACAAGGCGTCTACGGCGAAAGCGACCACGTCAAGGACACCGAGAACGCGGACGTTGCCGCCCGGTACGGCCGGGATCTCACCCCGCGATGTTACGGCCTGGGGACGCTCGACTGGTTCTCCGATACCGTCGCCGATTTGAACTATCGGCTGACGGGCATCCTTTCCCCGGGCTACCGGCTCATCCGCTCGGACACGGCCATTCTGAACGTCGAGGCCGGCGCCGGCTACCTGGAGGAGGATAAAGGCGGCGACCGTAAAGGCTTTGCCGCCGGCAGACTGGCCGCCGCCTTTGAGGAACTGCTCAACCCGCACGTTCTCGTCTGGTGTTCCGGCGAGTACCTCCCCAAGTTCTCCTCTCCCGAGACGTTCTTCGCCAATGGCGAAGCCGGTCTCGCTTCGGCGCTCGCGAACAATCTCACCTTGAATCTCGTCCTTCGCGATCGCCGCGACAGCGATCCGGTTCCAGGCAAGAAGGAAGATGACGTGACCTTCACAACGTCGCTGGTCATTGCGTTTTGATCGTCTTTCAACTTCATTCCCCGCGGGCAAGCATGTATAAGTAAGCCGTCCGCCATTCGGAGACCCTGACCATGACAACCGCAAAATGGACCGCCGACCGAATCAAAGCCCTCAAGGGCGTCGGCAAAGTCACCTGCCTCACGGCGGGCGATTTCGCCACGGCCCAGTTCCTGGACCAGGCCGGCCTTCACGTCATCCTCGTGGGCGACTCGCTTGGCATGACGTCCCTGGGGTTCTCCACGACCCTGCCCGTGACCATGGAACATATGCTGCACCACACCGCCGCCGTGGCGCGGGGCGTCTCCGCCGCCTTGGTCGTCGCCGATATGCCATTCATGTCGTACCAGGTGTCCGTGAAACAGGCGCTGACGAATGCCGGCCGGTTGGTCAAGGAATCCGGGGCCGACGCCGTCAAACTCGAGGGCGGCGCCTTTCGCGCCGACACCATACGGGCCCTTGTCGCCAACGGAATCCCGGTGCTCGGGCATATCGGCTTGACCCCGCAGAGCGTGCGCCAACTGGGCGGCTTCAAGGTTCAAGGCCGCCACGACGAAGACGCGCAACGCCTCATCGCCGACGCCAAGGCGCTCGAACAGGCTGGGGTGTTCGCCGTCGTGATCGAGTGCGTTCCCAAGGCCGTGGGCCAAGCCATCACGGAGGCGGTCAACGTCCCGACCATCGGCATCGGCGCGGGCCCACATTGCGATGGCCAGGTGCTTGTTTCGCACGACCTGCTCGGAATCTCTCCCCTCCAGCCGAAATTCGCCAAACGCTATGCCAATGTGGGAGAGCAAATGCTGCAGGCTTTCCGCGCCTACAAGGATGACGTAAAAGCCGGTCGCTTCCCCGACGACGAACACTCGTACGAGTGAGGGACGCGAGAGAGACGCCGATCACCGGCGGGATTCATTCGGGCGTTTCTTTTGTCGCGTCGAGTATCGCCCTGGTTCCTCGGCTACAGCGGCAACCGCGGATATTCTCCGATCGTCCTGTCCCCGCTGTGCGCACTCATACAAGGTTTCCGGGGCGATATCCACATCGCCCCAGGACACGACCCCGAAATCAGGATTAATCGTGAAGGACTGAAAGACTGTCGGGTCCGCAAGTTTCAGGAATACACCGCCACGTCGAATGTACTTGGAGAAATCCACGACACCTGAAGTGCCATCCTCAAAATGCAGTAACAACTTGTGGCCGCCCATGCATTCGGCAGTTCTGACGCTGTAGTACATTGACTATTTCCTCCTCTACTCCAACGGGGCGATCTTTCTGAACGGCGCACGATGCTCCATGTCATCATAAAAAAAGCCTATCCGCCCCTGTCCCGTTCCTGCAAGACTATTTGTATTGCGAAGCAAACGTGAGAGGCGCTGGTGACAATCAGTCCGTCCTCTCCGCCAGGCGATCCGCCAATCCCAGGATGGTGTCCGTCTGCGCCACACCGGACCGCCACCGCTCGGGTATGCCGTCGTACCCGTTGAACGCGCCGGCAATCTGCCCGTAGACTGCGCCAGTGGTGTCCGCATCGTCGCCGAGATTGACGGCCAACGCCCGCCTCAAACTGCGGCGCGGAGCGACACTAGTTTGCAGGCGCTAGTTAGGCGACCTGTCCAGAACCCGCATCCTCCGCCGATTGCGTTCCCGTGAACAGGATCTTCGCCTTTGCCAGCAGTTTCTTGGTCAGGGGCAGATTGTATGCGTTCATCCTCGGCAACCATTTCCTGAATTCGACAAAGTGGTCCCACGTAATCTCCGCAATGGTCTGAACGGCATAGTCGCGGTCGAACTTCACAATGATTACAAAATCAAACTTGGGTTCAATGACTTCCTGACTCGTCGGAGCAGGCAGTCCAAAGAACGTCCCTGTGACCTGAATAACTGTCGCCTTGATACTGTAGCGTTTGCCATTCCTACCTACCGCATCGAAACCCTTTGTTCCAGGGGGCACTTTGCTTAGTTTTGTTAACCGGGGAGTGGAGTTATAGTGATTGATCGCGATTCTTTCACCGAATTCGCCGACGATGCTGTGGGTTCTGATGATCCCCCTTTGCTTCAACTCTTTCAGCAGACTACCGTATGTTGCTATTACTTCGTCATCGCTATGTCCGTCGAAAGATATCTTCATCGTCAAGTCTCCTATTCCTATGTTCCTGCCCGACGATGGCATTCACGGGCGGGCAAAGCCCGTACCATAATGCCGTGTTGGGGCCTCTTATCCGTTCGTCTCAATCAGAATGACGTGCTCACCTTTGTCCACAGCAATTGACGCTTCGAGTAAGTCGGGCGAGACATTTAGCACGGCTGCAATAGTGTTCCTCGTCGCATTCGGAACGTTCGACGGGAACTTGCTTGGGTGTCGCCGCCGCATATCCTGCCCCCATGACACTTCGTATCCGCCAGGCAAAGAGGAATGCGCGTGAACCACGTCCCCTTGAAAGTGAGGAGAATCCTTGCGGATTGTGACTCCTTTGATGGTGACGGTCTTGCCCTCCTGCAACAGAGTGATTTCTTGAGGGAGAATATTGGGAGGAACCAAGACAATGATCTTTCGCGGTCCGGTCACGTCACCTTCGCGATCCGTTGTCCCGGTGAGGATGTGCCGGATGATTTTCCTCGTTTTGTCATCCATTATGTTATTCCTCCTTACTTTCCACCGTGCCCCAACGGCGGAGGGGGTGGCGGTTTGTCGCGTGGAATTAGTCGTTGGGATAGGACGTCCCATTTCTTCATATTGTATTCGGACTCAGAAAGTACGCCTTGCACGAAAAGAGCGTGAAGTTGCCGTAGCAACTTTGTCGCCTCGTCAACCTGTGAAGGTGACACACCGATAAGATGATCCTTCGCCCTCAACCATTCGTCTTGCGTCAGGATTCCTTCGTTTGCCAAGTACGCCAGTCTTTGGATTTCTTCCGCGACGCTAGTGCGACCAGAAGAAATGTCCTTGCCGGCGACGACCTCCTTCAATTTCTCCGCGAAACCCTTGCCCTCAGCGATGGCGAGTGTCACCAGATTCTCCTGATGCCCTTCCCACCAGAAGACCAGTTGAAATATCTTGGGGCCGAACAGCCCCTGCTTCCCTTCTGACGTGGAAATTCCGCTAATTGTTCGCACTGCGACAGCGGAGTTCACGACAAGTTGAGGGTTCTTTCCTCGCCAATTCGTTTTGAATCCCGTGAACCGGACATGCCGATTGGTGAGGACGGCTGTTCGAGTAATCTGCGTTCCGGTGACAGCGAAATCGCAAACAACTATTCCCACTTCGCTGGGTTCAAGCGCCGATTCGAGTAGTCCCATGATTTCGGCAGTGTACAAATGAGCGTTTATCATATCAGAATCCTTCTTGCCCCAACGGCACGCAGGCACCGCGTCACCTGCCTCCGCTGGTTGAGACTTCAGTCTTTCAGCCGCGACTTATGATCAAAGATGCCAACAGGTTGCTCTGTCCGGCGATGTTGTAACGGGCATCCTTCGTCACGTTGGATTTCGGATCGTAGTATCCCCTGATGTTGTAGCGAGCGTCCTTTCCGACCTGCGTACCATCAAAGTTCGTTTCGATGTAACCGATGATGTTGTATCGTGAATCCTTCAGTGTCTGCGTGCTCATAACGTTTCCTTTCGTCTATTGTTCTGAATCACCGTTCTGTCCCCTTCTCAAGTTCCTCAACTAGTCTCTCAATGCCAGCGACACTCTCTCCAACCTTCGCAATGGCTTTCTTGTAGTGCTCCATTTGTCGCGCAAGGTCGTCTTTATGGTCCAGTTCAATGGTACGGATATTGATCTGGAAGAGCGAGGCATAGGCCGATAAGAGGCTGGTCTTTCTCAGACCCTCCAGTTGTCTGGTCATCGCCTTTCTCATTTTGTGCGTCTCGAACGTGTACCAGAGTACGATCAATGCCGTTACCAAGAGTATGCCGTCAGACATAGTCATAGTCTCCTTTCTTCGCCCCAACCCCAACATTATGGACAGACGTGTCGGTAATGCCTTTTGGCACCTTTTCTCCTATGTCGCTAATGCACTTTCGGGTCGGCCCTAGCACGACTGCCCTTGATTCATCGGCAGTGTGGTATTCGCGGGTGACTTCCGCAAGTGGAAAATCCCCCAGAAAAGAAATGAGCGAGAATCCAAACGCGAAGTTCCTCCGGCGCTGGACAGACCCCTGCGGGACCTGTTGGCAAGGCGGGTCAGGCCGGGTTTGTTGGCAAGGGAGCGACTCTTATCGAGGCGGCCCTTGAGAGGAGGCAGCAGTCGCCTTCAGACAGGCGACGCCGGCGGCGAGAAGCGGCGTCAGGGCCGGGGCGACTGGGGCGACTTCTTTCCGTTATCCGATTCGTTGTGTATTCGATTCATGACTTGATTTGTGATCCGTTAATGGCACTCAATGCGCGCCACAGCGAAAGGGAAGACCATGAAATTCATGTCGGTCAGGGAATTCCGCGTAAACACTGGCGCCGTGCGCCGCAGCCTGGGACGCGACGATGAGGTCGTGCTTACCGCCAACGGGCAGCCGTTCGCGATCGTCTTAGCCGTGCATCCGGAAGCGTTCGACAAGGAGTTGCGGGCGATCCGTGGCGCGCGAGCTAAACTGGCGCTGGAACGAGTGCGGGAAAGCGCGGCGCGGGCCGGCACGGCCACTATGCCGATGTCGAAGGTTGACGCGATTATTGCTGACGTCCGCCGCGCCAAAGGCAGGGCATGCAAGACGAAGGTTCCGCCTACTTTCCGTGGATGAGCCAGTGCTGAAGCAGGTTGGACAGATCCGCGGCTTTGCCCTCGTCGCTGGTGCGGCTGTTCGCCAGCCGGAGAGCGTCCGCCGCAATCCTCGCCAGGCGGGCGTCGAGCTGTTCTTGAAGCTTGCGGGCGGCAGGTTGAGACGCCGGGAGGCGAATGACGCCGTGCAGGCCAAGTTGGGCGAGCTTGAACACCATCTCGGCGTGACACCGTGAAGGCAGGGCCAGCGTTGTCGTCTGCGTCTTGCCGCCGCCCCGCTGACTAAAGAAAACCGTAGACGCATCCAACATGTCATTAGGGTCAGGCAGACTGGCGCGGCCTTCGGGGATCAAGAACTCCTGGCCGCCAGCGACTTGATCCGCCAGCCAACTGCCCACAGGTTGCTTGTCGGCGGCAGCCAGACTGTCCCACAAGTCCGCGGCCAGTTCGTCATCGCGAAAGCCGCGATCCTCGCCCCCGGCGCGTTGCTCCTGTTTTTGGATCTCGACCACGCGAATCTGGCGGAAGTGGGCCGAGGTTTCGCGATAGAGTTCATCGCACAGCGATTCCCGCTCTTGAGGATCGCCCACGCCAATCAGTTCAAAAACCACGAGATCGAGCGCACGGCGGTCGGGCATTTGCAGTTCCGACGGGAGGCCGCCGGGCTTCTCCGCCAGCCTTTTGGCCCGATCCGCCGAGTGGCAGTCCATGAATTCCTCCTCAACCAGCGGCCGGGTGTCGCGCTCGCAGAGTTTGGAGAAAGCGTCGCGCAACTTCCTCGCAGTGGTCTTGGCGGCGTGCCGCGGGTCCGGGATTTCGAGCAGGTTCACGTCTACGACCTCGGTCTTCAGATTGCCCTCGGTGCCCGCGAAACGGCCGAAATAGAACTTCGAGAGCGCCACGAGTGTGGAATTCAAGACGGCGGCAAGCGTTTCAGGAGGACACGCCGCTTCATCCACGATAGTCACATCGTACAGATTGCAATTCACGATCAGATGATTCCGGTTGAAGACGACAGCGTGCCTGTACTGTTGAGACTTCGGCCATATCAAATGACCGGACTTCGTATACGTCAGGTCATACCACAGTTCCCGACCGGCGCAGGTTGCGCGTTTCGGCACCGACACCGCCTTGCTTTTCGTCGAAGCGAAAGCCGTCTTTTCCCCGTAGCGAAGATACTTCTGAACGTAGGTTCCCTTGAGGGCGGACATCGGTTCGGAGACAACCAGAATCAGGCGGTCCAGTTCCGCGGCGGTCACGATCGGACGGCTTACGTTCATCAAACTGTGGACTTCCGGGGCGAGATACTTGGCCTCAACGGGATGCACCGTGCCGTCGCCGGCCTGGATGAGTTTGACCGCGCCCGACTCAACCTCGGCGCGCGCGCAGTGGGTCATGAGCGGCGCATCCTTCCACGTCTTCCTGCCGTAATCGTCGAGGAACTTCGCGCTCACGTCGCGCGGCATGAAGAAGGCGTCGCAGCCGCTCTTGACGCCGAACCGAATGGTGGCGATTTCCCCGAGCGGAACGAACCGCTTGCCGAAACGCTCCATGATGCGGAAGTAGAGGTCCGGGGCTCGCAGGTACTTACCCCATTTCCCGCCTCCGTAACGCTGGCCATAGGAACCGGCCGTTTCGCGGAGCATTCCGTTTCCGTTCTCGTCGTACGCGCCGTTGTCCTCGTCGCCATTGGCGTCCTCGTCCGCGGCACCGGGCGTGACGTGTTCCGCAAGATCGCGCTGACGCTGCATATCGAACAGCCGCCCCGCGCGGAGGCCGTCCTGCCAGAGGTCGTCCTGCTTCTTCAACACAACCCGCCACCCCTCCCGGATCGTGTTCTTCTTGCAGGCCAGAATGTCGCTCCTGAACCGCTCCACCGCGGTCTGGCGGGTGCTTTCATCGGGACGTTCGCCGAGGAGGGTCTTCAACGGCGCGTCGAGGCGCACGAACCTGACCGTTTGGGCGCCGCGAACCGCCGCGTCGGCGCAACGTTGCAGGATGACGGCACAGGTCTTCACCCGCGCGTCTTCGAACCACGGCTCCGCATTACTCTCCAGAATCGCGTGAATACGGAAGTGGCGGAGCACCCACTCCTGCAAAGCAAAGCCGTATTCCACGTCCATCCAACTCGATGAAACCACGAATCCAAACCACCCGTCCTCTTTGAGAAACTTCGCCGCCGCCGGCCAGAAATAACAGTGCAGGTCGCTGCGACCGCTCAAGCTGAGGCCCGGCCAGAATCGGGCGCAGAGTTCCATCAAGTCCTCCTTGGCCTGCATCGGTCGCACGCCTTTGACGTCGCGTTTCGGAATCCGCTCCTGCCGGACGTAAGGCGGGTTGCCGACCACGGCGTCCAGCGGCGGAAGGTCAACCGGCCCCGGTTTGCGGTCGTCCCTCAACCCCGTCGGCAGGAGACAGAACGGCTTCTTCTTCGACACGTCGTCCGCGACCTCAAAGAAGTTGGCGCGCCGGACTCGCGGGTAGTTCTCGTCTTCCTGGATATCCCGGGCCGCGAGATTCAGCGTGCAGAGGTGGGCCGCAAACAGCGAAATATCCACCGCGTAAATCTGCTGCAACCAGTCCTGATGCGAGACACTGGCGTGTCGTTGGCGACCGCTTTGTTTCAGCCACCCTTTCCGATGGTAGCCACGCACGACGAAACTGCCCGAGCCGCTGGCCGGATCGAGAATGTTCGCCTCCGCGTTGCGGATGCAAAACGCATTGATGACGTCCACGATGTCTTCATTGGTGAAATGCTGGCCGAACTTGTGCCGCTCTTCGGGGTCAACGAGACGCCGGAAGATGCCGCCCAGAACGTCCGTTGGGATCAACTTGAAATTGAATGGCTCCAGGTTCTGAACCACGGACCGCCAGCCCTCGGCCGCCTCGGCATGGGCAAAGATCAGGGGACTTGCCCAATCCTTTTCGTACGGATAGAAGAGCGTCTCGTAGTCGCCCGTGGCTTCGACGGCCCGCTGAAACGTCTTCTGGAAGTGTTCCTGCAGATCGTCCGGCTTCAGATGCACTGGGACATCGAGTGGATCGAGCGACTCGCCGAACTTCGCCCGGCACGACTCGTAGAAGATGAGGCGGTTGGCAAAGACATAGCAGAGCGTGCGCGCCGCGCGGTCGAGAATCATGCGCCACTCGTTGGGATCGTTCCGCGCGAAAAGCCAGCCTTGGTCCCGCCCCATCCATTCCTGAAGTCGTTGATCGAAGGAACGATCCTGGCCCGCCTTCGTCCACAGGTATTCGGCGGTGAGTCTGACCGGCCACATCACGTGATGTTCGAACGCGCGAATAAACCACTCGTCCAGCCTCATGCCCCATTGCGGCTTCCGTCCCTCGGCGATGGCCGCGAACGTTTCGAAGAACCCGGCCATGAACTCCTTAATACGGGCTTCGACCTCCGGGCGATCAACGTCTTCCGGCCGTTCGAGCGAAAGCCCCAGAAGAAATTCCTGAACGCGCCGGTCCAGCAGCGGCAGATGCCATTTCTTGCGGTCGAAAAGGACCAGGCAATTAACGTTCCACGTGGCGAAGAATTCCGCGCCCGCGTTGTCCGCCTTCTGCGCGGCGTCCGCGAGCAAGTTCGAGTGATAGGGGTTCCGGCCTTCCGTCGTTCCCGGCAGTTTCACTTCGCCGGCGAGAATGAGGCGCTCCGCCTGGCCGTAAATGCGGAGATCGGAACGTTTCCGGTTGATCGCCTTGGATTGTTCGATCTCGGCCCTGCGGAACGGCCATTCGGGGTGTTGTCCAAAAAGTTCGTTGGCCCAGCCCGCGACGCGGCTGCAAAACGTCACTTCGTAGGTGCGGGTGTCCACTGGTCCCATGGATCAACTCTCCTGCTGTTGGCCGTCAACAATACCCAAAGCGCGGCCTCGTGCAAATCGAGATCTTGCCTCGGCAAGGGCGTTTGTGGAATGCTGTCGACCGTCACCCCGCTACGGAATGGGCGGTACGGGACATCATGAGTCAGCCTTCACCAGAGCACTTACACAACCTGCCGACGATCCAAGCGGATCCGACGGTGGAACACCCGGCGCCGGAAGGCGCGCCTGCCCCCGCCTGCGGGAAGGAGAGCCTTCCCGTCTGGCCGGCGCACAACTACGCACCGGGCCCCGCCTTGGGCCGGGGCGGCATGGGCGCGGTCCTCCAAGTCCGCGATCGCAACATCGACCGCACGGTGGCGATGAAGATCCTCATCAACCAGCCGGAATCCCGGGGGAAGCTCTCACGGTTCATCCGCGAAGCGCGAATCCTCGGGCAACTCGAGCACCCTAACATCGTGCCGATCTACGCGCTGGGCCAGGATCCTGAAGGCCGCGCCTGCTACACCATGAAGTTGGTCCGAGGCGTGCATCTGGGCGAGGTGCTCGATCAACTCCGCGCCGGCCACCCCGCCACGCTCGCCCGCTACCCGCTGCCGCAGTTGATCGGCATCTTCCTCAAGCTGTGCGACGCCGTGGCCTACGCGCACTCGAAGGGCATTGTGCATCGCGATCTGAAGCCCGAAAACGTGATGCTCGGCGACTACGGCGAAGTGCTGCTCATGGACTGGGGCCTCGCCAAGACACTGCCCACCGCGCCGTTCCAACTGCCGGCCGAACCGGAGCCGGAGGCGGACGCCAGTCCGGCCCCCACGCCTCCCCCGGACATGACGATGGAAGGCACCGTGATGGGGACCCCGCACTTCATGGCGCCCGAACAGGCGGAAGGCCGCGTCCAGGACATTGACGAACGCACCGACGTCTTTGCCCTGGGCGGAATCCTTTACAATATACTGACCCTCCATCCGCCGTTCCGCGGGGATACGACCGAGGACGTCATCGCCAAAGTCCGATCGGGCACGATCACCCCGCCCACAGCTTTCAACCGGCCCACGAACCGCCGGCCCTTCCGGTCTTCGCCCGCCGCCGACAGGGGCTCCGCCCTGCCCCATTGCCAGGGCGGATGCGTTCCGGAAACACTGGCCGGCATCGCCATGAAAGCCCTGGCCGCCGATCCGGCCCGGCGGTACCCGACGGTGACCGCGCTGGATGAAGATATCAAGGCCTATGAAAATGGATTCATCACCTCGGTGGAGGACAAGACATTCTGGCGGCAGTTTGCCCTGCTGATCAAGCGCCGCAAGGCTGAAAGCGCCTTCGCGGCGGCCGCCATTCTGGTGCTGCTGATCGGCGGCGGCGTGGCCGTCGCCCGGATTGTGGCGAGCGAAAGGCGCGCCAGCATCAGCCTTGGGCTGCTGACGGAGAAGGTCGCCGAACTCCGCAACGCGGCGCCCGCCTTCTTTTCCGAGTCCCAGTCGCTTGTCAACGATTTCCAACTCGATGACGCGCTCCGCCGCCTCGACTACGCAATTTCGCTCGACTCGCGGGCCGAGTACCACGAGGCGCGGGGCAACATCCTCCAAACCCAGTTGCGGATGGCCGACGCCATCGCCGCCTACGACAAGGCCCTGGCCCTGAATCCCGAACTGGCCGTGGTCCGGGAGAACCGCGATCTGTGCCGGAAATTCATGGAGGAGAACAAGGGCCG
>Ga0182021_10006527_pt1 | contig 13863 bp, 9 predicted proteins | sample 612E3MmetaG_FD_120493 | JGI IMG/M metagenome (GOLD analysis project Ga0182021, IMG submission 120493) | Permafrost microbial communities from Stordalen Mire, Sweden - 612E3M metaG (Illumina Assembly) | ecosystem: Environmental > Terrestrial > Soil > Wetlands > Permafrost | place: Sweden...
ACCTTGACAATCTTCTCAGGACGATGGTTTCCAAGGGAGCTTCCGACTTGCACCTGAAGGCCGGTGCTTTCCCGCACATTCGCGTCAGCGGCGAACTCGTGCCGTTGGGCGAATCCGGGAAGCTGAGCAAGGAAGACACGCTCATGATGGCATTCTCCATCATGAACAACAAGCAGAAGCAGCGCTTTCGTGACGAGGCTGAGATCGATCTCGGGTACGGGCTGAAAGGCCTCGGTAGATTTCGCGTCAACGTGTTTCAGCAACGCGGCGCGGTATCTATTGCAATACGCGCCGTTCCTGTGAACATCCTGAATTTCGAGGACTTGTTCTTACCCAAGGTGCTCGAGAAAATCGCCAGGGAGCCTCGCGGCCTGGTTCTCGTCACTGGCACGACTGGCAGTGGAAAATCCACAACCATCGCAGCCATGCTCAGCTACATCAACGAGCACCTTACGCGCCACATTATCACCATTGAAGACCCGATTGAGTTCCTGCACAACGATCGCCTGAGCCTGTTCAGCCAGCGTGAAATCTCCGTGGATGCTCCAAACTTCGGCGCGGCGCTGCGCAGCGCCCTGCGGCAGGACCCGGATGTCATTCTTGTAGGGGAAATGCGAGACCTGGAAACAATCGAGACTGCATTGCTGGCGGCCGAGACGGGACACCTCGTCTTCAGCACCTTGCACACGGTCGACGCTCTGGAGACAATCAATCGCATCATCGCCGTGTTTCCGGCGCACCAGCAGCGGCAGGTTCGCCTGCAACTCGGCATGGTCTTGCGAGCCGTGATCTCGATGCGCCTGATCCGGAGATCGGATACTCGCGGCCGCGTACCCGCAACCGAGATCATGGTTGTAACCGAGTTTATTCGTAATAGCATTCTGGATCCTGAGAAGACTCGCTTGATCCGTCAAGCGATCACGGCAGGAACTTCCCAGTACGGCATGCAGACTTTTGACCAATCGATCTACGAACACTACAAGGCTGGCAGAATCACCTACGAAGATGCACTCCTGTATGCGACCAACCCTGACGAGTTCAAGCTTCGCGTGCAAGGCATCTACAGCACGAAAGATACCGCCATGGAAGCAATGGAAAGCGAACTCTCAAGCCAAGACTCGTGATGGGGGAAGAATCCAGCAGCAAGATCATTCATAGAGCAGGAGCCCTGCTCGGCCGGCGGCCTTATAGCCGTGGTGAGCTCCGCGAAAAGCTCTCGGCGCTGGGAGACCATCAGGAAATCGAGTCGGTTCTCGACCGATTACAGGAGCTAAACCTTCTCAACGACTTAAACTACGGCTATAATCTTGCCAGCTATTGGATGAAACATGAAGGTTGGGGGCCGGTTAAGGTCCGGTTTCACCTGTTGCGCAGGCAGTTTTCCACCGCCGTCGCTGAAGCCGCGCTGGAACGTATGCGACAGGAGTTCAGTGACGCAGATGTATTGATTTCGTATCTCGACAGGCGTGCGCGGAATCACCCACTTCCGGATGATCGTCGAGGAATCCGCAAGCTGGCCGCCAGCCTTCGGCAGCGCGGTTTTCCCGATGAAGTAATCTTTGGAGTATTGCGCCAGAGAATTCCTACGATAGCCTGGAAGAAGTTTGACACGGGAGAATGACTTGTACAGCAGCCATCAGATTCGCGAGATTTTCCTCAAATTCTTTGAGCAGAATGGCCACAGAATCGTTCCCAGCTCTTCCCTTATTCCCTACAAAGACCCGACGCTCCTGTTTACTAATGCCGGCATGAACCAGTTCAAGGACGTGTTTCTCGGCAATGAACAGAGACCATATGCGCGTGCGGCCAGCAGCCAGAAGTGCATGCGCGTCAGCGGCAAGCACAACGACTTCCAGGAGGTGGGACATTCGACCAGGCATCACACCTTTTTTGAGATGCTCGGCAACTTTTCCTTCGGAGATTACTTTAAGATCGAAGCAATCCGCCTCGCCTGGGACTTGATCACCAAGGAGTACGGCCTGGATCCGGACCGCCTGTGGATTACCGTGTTCCGGGAAGATGATGATGCCGCGAGAATCTGGCACCATGACATCGGCGTTCCTTCCGAAAAGATCTTCCGGCTTGGGGAAGCTGAAAATTTTTGGGCAATGGGTGACACAGGACCCTGTGGTCCATGTTCCGAGATTCACTACGATTTCGGGAGCAGCCCATGGCCCGATCACGATGTGTGCGATTTGACCTGCTCCTGCGGACGATGGGTAGAGATTTGGAACCTCGTCTTCATGCAGTACAACAGGGATGCCGGCGGAACAAAGTCGCCTCTCCCATCACCTTCGATTGACACCGGAATGGGATTGGAGCGTATCACCACCATTCTGCAGGAGAAGGCAACCAATTACGATACTGACCTTTTCCAGCCGCTGCTGGACGAGCTTTCCTTAATCGCCAACACAGAATACGGAACGAATCCGAACGATGACGTCTCGATGCGCATCATCGCCGATCATGCCCGCGCGGCAACATTTGTCGTCGGAGACGGCCAGTATCCCGGCAACGACAAGAGGGGCTACGTACTGCGTAAGATCATACGCCGCGCCATCGTTCACGGTAAGAAACTGAACATCGAAGGCCCATTCCTCTATCGAGTGACCGGCTCAGTGATTTCTATCATGAAAGGAGCTTATCCCGAACTTATCGACTCTCGAGATACCATTGCCAGAGTGATCAAACAGGAAGAGGATTCATTCGCTGATACTCTGGAACAGGGCCTGAAAGATTTTGCGGAAAGAGCACGAAAATTACAATCCACAGGTTCCCGTACTCTGCCGGGACGGGAGGCCTTCTTTTTGTATGATACCCGCGGTCTACCGATCGAGATCATCCAGGATCTAGCCCAGGAGCAAGGCCTGTCGGTCGACGAGGCAGGTTTCGCCCGAGAACTCGAACAGCAACGCGGCCGCTCTCGCCAGGATTATCAGGCTGGTAAGATCCGCGAACAGGTTGCGCGAACGCTTTCTATGTCGAAGACTGAGTTCGTAGGATACAACTATTCGGAGCCTGTGAACGCGAATATCTTAGCGATTCTTGTCGATGGCGAAAACGCCGACTCGATTTCGCATGGACAGGATGGCGAAATCGTCCTTGACCGCACCCCCTTTTACGCTGAAGCAGGCGGCCAGGTGGGCGATACAGGATCTATGTCGCTGGGATCCAGTAAAGCAAGGGTTAAGGAGACCCTGTATCGAGGCACCACAATAACACATGTGGTCCAAATGCTATCGGGCAGCTTCCAGGTGGGCGATGCTGTCCTTGCCGAAATCGACTTGCAGAGCCGGCAACGGACAATGAGTAATCACACAGCAACCCACCTCCTGCACGCTGCCCTTCGCTCCGTCCTTGGCGGGCATGTTAAGCAGGCGGGATCCCTGGTGGCGAGCGAAAGACTGCGATTCGACTTCACACATTTTGCTCCCTTGACCGCCGCGGAGATTGAGAAAATTGAAGATATCGTAAACGAGCAGGTCTGGCGAGATACGGCCGTTAGAACCACAATAATGGACCTGGAAAGCGCTATGCAGTCGGGCGCGATGGCACTCTTCGGAGAAAAATATCAGGAGCATGTCAGAGTGGTCGAAATCCAGGGCTACAGCAAAGAGCTATGCGGCGGCACCCATGTGCGCGCGACTGGTATGATCGGATTGTTCAAGATTGTGGCGGAAGGAGGAATCGCCGCCGGCATACGACGTCTCGAAGCGCTTACCGGTCAAGCTTCCCTCGACCGGTTCCGAGCGGACGAGCGGGTGTTTGAAGATATTCAAGTACAACATAAGATATCATCTCGCGAATTGCCATCAATATTAGATAAATGGCACAAAGAGATTCGCGATTTGCAGAGACAGGCCGAGGATCTGAAGTTGGCAGGAGCACGATCCAATATTGCACTCTTGGTCTCCAAAGCACATGACTACCGGGGCGTAAAAATAGTTGCCCATGCCACGCCCGCGCTCGATCGTGGAGGAATGCGGGCCTTTGCTGACGAGCTCAAGCAAAAACTCGGCAGCGGCGTCGTCATCCTGGGAACGGCTCAAGATGGCAAGGTCTCTTTAGTCGTTATGGTGACAGATGACCTTTCCAAAGAGCTGCCAGCTGGTAAAATCATAAAAGAGATTGCGCCGTTGGTCGGCGGATCCGGCGGCGGCAAACCCGAGCTGGCTGAAGCTGGAGGTAAAGATCCTTCCAAGTTGGCCGATGCAATTGACAAGAGTTATTCTATTGTGGAGATGATGCTGGGGAGACGTGGATAGATTTTTTGGACTTTTTTCGTCTGCGCGGCATCTTAAGGGATATCCCGGCTGAACCGGGTGTGCCGAGGTGAATGTCAGAGCCTATGCGACTCGTACCTTTCCTTGGGGTGATGGCTTTTTTATTTTTGTGCAGCTTTCCGGCCAGGGCACAGGTCTATTCCTATATTGACGAGACCGGTGTGCGTGTATTCACGAACATTCCACCTTCTGCGCCGGTGCGCGAATTGCACGTTAGCGGCTCTGCGCCCGCAGCTCCCACCGTAGATACAAAGCCCGTGTCAAGCCCGGCGGTGACAGCAAAAGCAACCTCGGGAACGACTGGCCCAGCGCAAAAAGCCAAAAATACCGCATCCAAGACCAATGGTTCCGCTCCCGCCGCCACCTCGGCCGCGCACGCAGACTATGACACGATCATCGCGAAACACGCCAGCGAGTATCGCATGGATCCGGCTCTGATCCATTCCATGATCGCTACAGAGTCTGGATTCAATCAAAACGCGGTTTCGCCCAAGGGAGCGCAAGGCCTAATGCAGTTGATGCCTTATACGGCATATCGACTAGGGGTAAGCGATCCGTTTGACCCAGAACAGAACATCGTGGGCGGAATCAAATATATGCGCTACCTGCTCGATACGTTTGCGGACAGTCCGGATAGCCTTAAGCTAAGCCTAAGCTTGGCTGCATACAATGCTGGAGAAAACCTGGTGCTGCGTCTTGGACGGATCCCGGAGATCCGGGAAACGCACGATTACGTGCGGAGCATCATCCAACAGTACGGCAAGAGCGAGATGGCAGTTCCAGTCCTTCCACAACCCGTGACCCCGGCGATATTTAACTTTATCGACGAACGTGGCGTGCGGAATGTCACCAATATTCCACCCATTCCGAAGGGGAGTTTCAACCAGGATGGGAGCGCAGGTTCTACGATTCGTTGAGATGGTTGTCATCATCTGCAACTACCTTAATAATCAATAAGTTCGCTTAGTTTCCTCTTGACAGTGCCCGTGGTGAAGCCTAGAATGCCCGCTATGATCCTCGCCCGGTCTGGGTTGCGGCGCTATAGCACTTTACATCGCCGGCTGGTGATTGGGATCCTGCTCGCTGCAAGCTCAGCCGGAGTGGTGCTTGGTTCCAATTGGGATCGAGCGGGCGCAATGCGCGCCTGGAACGATGCCACAAGCCTTCATGCTGCCCTGTCACAATCCGCCGAACCATCGCGCGAGACCTACCTCAAGTGCATTCGGACATACCAGTTGGTTTATACAAGGGACCCGCACTTCGTCTCCAGCGGCGATGCAATCTATCAAGCCGCCAGACTCTATCAGGAATTGGGCGACAAATTCGGTGACATCAGTGACTACCGGAATGCGGCTAAGCTCTACAGGTTTTTCACAACGGGTTATGACGGACATAAGCTCTGTCCCGATGCGCTCCTGCGCATGGGAAAGATCTACGAGGGGCCGCTTGGCGACGGTCCCGCGGCAGCCAGCGCTTATGAAAAACTGAGGGCCCGTTATAAGTCGACCCCAGCCGCTGCCTCCATCAATGCAAAGGCTTTAGGCTCAGCCGTAAAGCCGGCGCCTTCTGTCGTTGCTGCAGAGGAGCGTCCTTCCAAGCCGCTTGCTGCTCACACTGCGGTCAACGCGATTCGCTTCAGCTCGCAGAAGGACTCCATGCGAGTAACCATCGATCTCGCTTCATCCGCCCGGTACAGTGAGGGCCACCTCCTAAATCCCGAGCGTATCTATCTCGACATTGAAAATGCGACGCTGGGCCAGAGTCTTACAAGTGACACTATTGCCGTCGGTGATACATTTGTAAAGCAGGTGCGCATTGCTCAGAATCAGCATGATACTGTTCGTATCGTGTTAGATTTAAACGACCTGAGCGAATGCTCCGTATCCCAGCTCGAATCCCCCGCTGCAATCGTCATCGACGTCCGGCAAAAGTCTGTCGTCCCGACGGCAAATGCGAATCCAGTTCAAATCGACAAACCGGATCCGAAGGCGCCTGCAGAGAAGCCAGTTACTACCGGCAAGCAGGAAAAGGGGTTACCGCCAGATTCCATGCATGCTTCCGGCAGCAGTGCGCCACCCGCCCCTGCCCCTTCTCCTAAGGTAACTGCCAAGGCAAACATCCCTGTCACGCCAGTCGTTCCTGGTACGTTCTCGTCCTCAAAGCCCGCCATTCCTACCAGTAAGGGAGACCGTACACTGACACGAACGCTGGGGTTGAAGATCGCACGGATCGTTCTGGATCCTGGACACGGCGGTCATGACATGGGAACGATTGGCCCCGGCGGGCTGTTGGAGAAGGATCTGGTGCTTCAGGTAGCGAAGAATCTCCAGAAGATGATCGAGGAGAAGTTGGGGGCAGAGGTAATCCTGACGCGGACGGATGACACTTTCGTCCCACTGGAAGAGCGCACCGCGATTGCAAATGAGCAGCAGGCAGATTTGTTCGTCTCCATTCATGCGAATTCGAGCCCAAGCCATAACACTAGCGGCGTCGAGACCTATTTCCTCGATTTTGCGCGCACTGACTCGGCTCGCGATATAGCCGCTAGAGAGAATGCCACGAGCGACCGCAACGTACGAGATCTTCAGGACTTGATTCAAAAGATCGCGCAAGCCGACAAGATCGAGGAATCTCGCGAGTTGGCCGCCATCGTTCAGAAGAATCTTTACGCCGCAGTAAGAAAGATCCTGCCTGCGCCCCAAGACCGTGGCGTGCACAGCGCTCCTTTTGTGGTACTGATTGGGGCGCATATGCCCTCCGTTCTGGCGGAACTTGCGTTCATCAGCAATCCTCATGACGAGAAGCTGCTTAAGAAGGAGGTCAATCAACAATCCCTGGCTACCGCTCTATTTCGGGGCATCGAGGGGTATATGAAGACGCTTGGAAGCGGCGTCGCCCCAAATTACGGCAATCCAACTAAATGAAATCATCAACTCGCTTATTGTCGATTGTAGCTTCTATCGGCCTTCTTGCCACGGTCTCACTATCGGCTCAAACACAGCTGGTGAGCGACAGTCTATTTCCGGCTGCACTGGAGTTCAAAGAACTCAAGGCAATCAAGACCGAGAGAGATCTCAAAGACCACGTGGAGCTCGGAAAGCTCCCGTACGCACCTGCATTGCTTGAGGTCGGCCTCAAGCGACTCGTCGAACGCACTTACACGGTGGACGGAGGAGGCCAGATCGAGATCTCGATCATGACTCTGAGCGATGCTCAGGGTGCCTACTCGGCGTTCACATGTCTTGGTCCGCCCGGAGTGCATAGGGGTCCGCCGGGCAGTTTTTACTCCGATAATAAGGAGACCCTGGCGTTTGTAGTCGGCAATTACTGCGTCCGGGTTCATTCGACAACCACCGGTGATCTTGCGCGCCTTGTGGCGACGTCCGTGGCCAACCGGATTGGCAATCATGAGTCGAATCTGCCGGGGCTGATACGACATATTCCCGCCGACAGCTGCGACTCTGGCTCCGTCCGATATCTTTTGGGCCCGACGGCCATGTCGACTTTTGGCACGGCCGTGGGTGGCTCCTCGCTGAAGCTCCCTCCCGATGTGGAAGTCGCTCAGGTGAATTGTACGGCACAGGGGCAATCGGGAATCCTCACCATGTTAAGTTTCCCCACCATCCAACTTGCGGAGGACTACTTTGAATCGGGCTCGCTCTCGAAGAAGCAATCGTCTGGGATGGCGAGTCTTTACATGAGACAGACAGGTCCCCTTGTTTCAATATTGGAAGGAAACTTCACACCGGAAACTGCCGATAAGACTCTAAGTTCGATCCAGTTTTCATATTCGATTAAATGGATCTATGAAAAGAGAAATCAGCAGACTGGCACGATTTGGGGCGTCCCCGTCAAGCTCTTGGGGACAGTAGTACGTTCGATTTTATTCACCGCGTTGCTATGCCTGACGTCAATGATCTTGGGGGTTTTAATTGCTGCAGGACGCTTGATTGCGCGCAAGCGCGGGTATCGCAGCCAGGACACTCTCATTCGACTGAAGCTTGATGAAAACTGACCTGATTCGCCGAATCCCTCTCTTCGCCACCTTGTCCGAAGAGGAATTTAAAAACATCGAGCACATATTCCAGGTCAAAACCTACCCGAAGAATCAGATCATTTTCCTCGAGGAGGAGACTGGCAACTACATGTACATCGTGCTGGCGGGCAAGGTAAAGGTCTCCAAAGCCACCGCCGCCGGCAAGGAAACGATTTTGGCCATCCATCAGGCGGGCGACTTTTTCGGGGAGATGGCTCTTCTGGATGGCAAGACTTCACCGGCCACTGTTTCGGCGATGGAGGACTGCAGGGTTGCGACGATCTTCAATGCCGATTTTCAGCACCTGCTTATGAGCAATGAAAAGGTCGTGCGGCAGATCATCCAGGTTTTGTGCGCGCGCCTTCGCCAGGTTTGGTCGCAGGTTCAGGAGTTAAGCCACAGCAGTGCCGACGACCGTATTCGCGCCGGAATCCTTCAGCTGTCGCGGAAGCACGGCGTACAGGATGCCCGGGGGATTATCATCAACCTGAAAATCACACATCAGGAATTAGCGGAGTTGGTTGGCACATCACGGGAAACCGTGACACGCTGCCTTGCACGACTTCAGAGAAGAGGCATCATCCAGCTTGAGCATCGCCGCATCATTCTTCTAAAACCCATGGAACTGTTACCGGCGAGTTAAACGTCGTACATATTCAGGCGGCTCGCTCCCGACGAGATCCCGGGCTATTTCGAACGAGCTTCAGGTCTGATCCCCAAACAACGAGGCTACGAAGTTTTCCGGCGCAAACTCGAGAAGATCTTCGAGTGATTCCCCGACACCGATGTATCGCACAGGAATCTTGAGTTCCTGAGTAATGCCAAACAACACTCCGCCTTTTGCAGTCCCGTCGAGTTTGGTCACAATAAGCCCCGTTACACCTGCAGCCTTGAGGAATTCCCTTGCTTGTGCAAGGCCGTTTTGTCCCGTGGTAGCATCCAGGATCAAAAGCACTTCGTGCGGAGCTCCCGGTATCTTTCTCCCTGCCACGCGACGCATTTTTTCGAGCTCCGCCATCAGGTTTCCGCGCGTGTGCAGCCGGCCTGCCGTATCCACGATCACGACGTCGCATTTGCGCGCTTCTGCGGCAGCAAGCGCATCATGAAGCACGGCGGACGGATCCGCTCCAATCCGGGTCTTGACCAGCTCGGATCCGGAACGATCCGCCCATATTGCCAATTGCTCGATTGCGGCAGGCCGGAACGTGTCTGCCGCACAGATCAGCACGCGTTTCCCTTCCTGGACGAACCGTGCTGCAAGTTTCCCGACTGTAGTGGTTTTTCCCGTTCCGTTGACGCCTACAATCATCCAGACTGTCTGCGGTGGCGACACAGGCTGAGTCTGGGGCGCAGCGGTAGGCTGTAAAATGGCAGTCAGCTGGGCACGGATGGCAGCACGCACTTCGTCCGCGGTTTTGATCAACTGCTTTTTTCGCTGATCCTTGATGAATGTCATGATCTGAGACGTCGCCTTCACGCCCAAGTCGGCGCCCAACAGGACTCCTTCCAACTCTTCCAGGAGAGCATCGTCGATCGCAGTCCTTCCCGTGAGCACGCTTTCAATGCGGTTGACGAGGCTCTCCTTGGTGGCGCTGAGCGCCTTTTTCATGCGCTCGAACAGCCCGGGCTTTTTCTCTTCCTTATCTTTGCCGGTTCGCGAAAAGAGCATCAGGTTACCTTTCCCCGGATTGCGATCGCCGAATACTCACGTCGCCTGCCAGAATAACCTTCTCTACCCCATCTGCGCCGCGCACGCATAACGCGCCTTCGTCCGTAAGTCCTGCGGTTACCCAGGGCATTGTTTTATCGTCTTCCGTGATCCAGACAGGAGTATCGGACCACATGCGGGAAAACCTCTTCCACTGTTCGAGAACCGCCTGGTACTCTGCACTCGTGACCAGTTCGTATCCCAATTGAAAATGGTACAGAAACCTCACTAGCAGCCTTCGCCGCGGCACACGGACACCTGCCGCTTCGTTCAGGGAAATTGCGCGATCCTTGAGCTCGGGAGGAAACGAACCCGGCGTCACGTTGACGCCCACACCAACAACAGCGGCGGAAAGCGCGCCTCCTGTACTGACGGTCTCAAGAAGAATTCCTGCTGCCTTCTTCCCGCAGATCAAAACGTCATTCGGCCATTTCAATTCCAGATCCAAAGGGAACGGAATCACGCCGTCGCTCTCCAGCTCACGAATCGCCAAGGCAAGGGCGCTGGAAGCCACATACGTCAGGAGCGGCCAGCGGCTCGACGGAATCTTGGGGCAAACGATGAGCGAGAAGCAGAGAGCACCGCGCGGTGGTCCCATCCACTGCCGCCCTAAACGACCCTTGCCTGCAGTCTGGGCCTCGGCAAATATCAGCGTTCCGCCAGACCCTCCCTGGCGCGCCCGCAGGAGAGCCTCTTCATTGGTGGACCCGATTTCCAGGAACCCTTCAACATGCAACGCCTCCCACGCTATCGGCGGCGTTTCTGCCACAATCCATGCAGGCACCAACTGATCATGATCAAACGCCAAGCGTGCCCGGCCATCCAGGCATTCGATTTGATAATCCCACGACCGGCACAATTCCAATTGATCATGATCTTTCCCGCTAATCACACAGGGGAGACCGCCAGCGCCGGCGCGCGCGAGACGGTCCAGAATGGCGGGAAGAGCTTTGGAATGCATGATCACTCTGCCGGAAGCTGTTTGAGGTTCGCCTCCACCCTTGCGAATCTTTCCAACAACTCGGCGTGCCGGCCACGGTTTTCGCTGACCACATCCTCAGGTGCGCGATCCATAAACTCGTGGCTATTCAGTTTCTTGAGGATCTTCTGAACGTCGGTCTTGATCCGCTCGAGTTCTTTTTCGAGGCGGACGCGCTCGGCCCGGAAGTCGATCGCCCCTTCGAGATCAAGGCTGAACTGGCCATGCTTCCAGACGCCCTTGAGACAACCCTGCTGTGTAGGAAGTTCCTCTGCAAATTCCACGGAGCCCAGACGCGCAAGCAGCGCAATCTTATCCTGATTTTCCTGCACCAGCTTCTGTATCGATGCACTGGAAACCACCAGCGTGGCATCGAGCGTCTTCCTCGGCTCGACATTCATTTCCGCGCGTGCCGAACGCATGCCCACGGTCAAGTCCATGATGACCTGCATGGCAGAAGCAGTCTCCTCGCTGTCCCGAATCGCCCGCGGGCGCGGAAACTCCTGAGTCATGAGGGAATCGCCAGTGTGAGGAATCCGCTGCCAGATCTCCTCCGTGATGAAGGGCATAAATGGATGGAGCAGGCGCAAACTGTAATCAAGCACATGAACCAGAATTGCGATCCGCTGCTCCCGTTCCGCCGCCCGCGGACCTGTGTCGGTGAGGACCGGCTTGATCAGTTCGATGTACCAGTCGCACAGCTCGTGCCAAATGAATTGATAGATTACACTCGAAGCTTCGTGGAACCGGAACTTCTCAAGAGCTTCCGAAAGATCCCGGGAGACCGTGTTGAGTCGATGCAAAATCCACCGATCCTCCAGGGCCATTTGATCCTTGCTCCGAGTGAGGATCGCATCCACGGTTTCGGCATCGGCCGGCTCGTCTTTTTCACTAAGATTCATCAGCACAAAACGCGCCGCATTCCAGACCTTATTGGCAAATGCGCTGTACCCTTTCATTCTGTCGGTTGAGAAGGGTATATCCGTCCCTGGAACTGCCATGGCAGCCAGCGTGAAACGGACTGCGTCCGCACCGTACTCTTCCACCAAAGCAAGCGGCTCGATCACATTCCCGCGCGTCTTGCTCATTTTCTTGTGGCTGGCATCGCGCACGATTCCATGGATATGCACCTGCCGGAATGGGATTTGCCCCCTAAACTTGAGGCCCATCATGATCATGCGTGCGACCCAAAAAAAGATGATATCGGGCCCTGTAATCAGCACATCGGTCGGGTAGAAAAGGCGCAAATCGGGAGTATCGTCCGGCCATCCAAGCGTGGAAAATGGCCACAGCGCCGAGCTGAACCAGGTGTCGAGAATGTCGGTCTCCTCGCGCAGCGCGCCGCCGCATTTCGTGCAGGCAGCGGGAACCGTCCTCGAAACGATGATTTCGCAACAAGCATCGCAATACCAGGCGGGAATGCGATGTCCCCACCAGAGTTGGCGTGAAACGCACCAGTCGTGGATGTTGTACATCCACTCGAAGTATCGCTTTTTGAAGACGTCGGGAATGAACTGGACCTCGCCATTCTCAACAACATCAATGGCCGGCCTGGCAAGTGTATCCACCTTCAAAAACCACTGCATTGAGATTTTCGGCTCCACCACGGTGGCGCACTTATCGCACTGTCCGACGTTGTGATCGTAATCGACTGCTTTCACCAGGTAGCCCTCGGCAATCAAACGCTGAAGTAGTTTTTCGCGGCAGTCGAAGCGATCCAAACCACCATAGGGCCCGGCCTGCTCGGTCATTCTGCCGTCCGAATCAATCACGGTTACGCGCGGCAGGTTGTGTCTCCTGGCGATTTCATAGTCGTTGGCATCGTGCGCGGGCGTCACCTTCACCGCCCCGGTCCCGAATTCCCTGTCCACGACTTCGTCGGCGATCAGTGGGATCTCGCGATTCATAATGGGCAGCATCACCTTCCCGCCAATCTGGGAACGATACCGTTCATCCTGCGGATGAACAGCAACCGCAGTGTCTCCAAGCATGGTTTCCGGACGGGTGGTGGCGACAATGACGTGGCCCTCACGACCAACCAACGGGTATCGGATATACCAGAGCTTGCCGTGCCTGGCTTGAAAGGCGACCTCAAGGTCGGATATGGCGGTCTTGCAACGCGGGCACCAGTTCACCATGTACTCGCCGCGATAGATCAACCCTTCCTCATAAAGCCGGACAAAGACCTCCTGGACAGCACGTGACAGCCCCGGATCCATGGTAAACCTTTCGCGGCTCCAGTCGCAGGAAACTCCCATCCTGCGCATCTGGTTGAGAATCGTCCCTCCGCTGGACTGTTTCCATTTCCAGGCGACTTCGAGAAAGCGCTCGCGGCCGAGATCGAACCGGCTTTTCCCTTCCGATTCCAATTGTTTGTCGAGAACGTAATGCACCGCTATGCTGGCGTGATCCATTCCAGGAAGCCAGAGAGTGTTGAAGCCGGACATTCGTTTCCAACGTACCAGGATGTCGTGAAGGGTGTGCTGCAAAGCATGACCCATATGAAGCGAGCCCGTAACATTGGGCGGCGGAATAACGATGCAAAAGCACGGTTTTGGAGAAGGATTGTCGGCCTTAAAAAAGCCCTCTTTTTCCCAATAGGTGTACCAGCGTTGCTCAAAGAGGGCGGGATCATAGGATTTATCAAGTATTTGGCGCGTCATCACCACCTCGGCTACACATACCTCGCAAGCCAGAATCACGCATTGCGAGTGAATGCAAAAGGGGGATTTTAGTCGAATTCTTCAGTCGAGTCTAGGAGCCCGTCCGAGAATTATGAGGGGCCGCGTTCCGAGCGCCGCGGGGGCAGATGCAAGGCGGCGCGACGCAGGCGATGTCGGTGTACATCGTCGAGGAG
>Ga0182021_10006528_pt1 | contig 13863 bp, 10 predicted proteins | sample 612E3MmetaG_FD_120493 | JGI IMG/M metagenome (GOLD analysis project Ga0182021, IMG submission 120493) | Permafrost microbial communities from Stordalen Mire, Sweden - 612E3M metaG (Illumina Assembly) | ecosystem: Environmental > Terrestrial > Soil > Wetlands > Permafrost | place: Sweden...
CGGCGCTTACGTGCCGTCGGAGGTGACGGAAAAAGTCAGTGCACTCGTGGGCGGTCTGTCTGTTGCCGTCGGTTTCCATTCACACAATAATCTCGGGCTTGCGATCGGCAACGCTCTTCGTGCTGTTGAAGCGGGGGCGACTATCATCGATGGTACGAGCCGTGGTTTGGGCGCGGGTGCAGGCAACTGTCCGCTTGAAGTTATCGTGGCAGTTCTTCAAAAAACCGGTAGGCAGACGGGATTGGATCTTTATCAGCTTATGGATAATGCTGAGCTAATCCGCGAAAAAACCAATAATACGACTCCGGAAATTAATTCCGTGACACTCACAAGCGGTCTTTCGGGTGTATTTTCCGGTTTTGCACCGCTCGCGAAACGCGCAGCAGAGCGCTTCGGAGTTGACGTTCGTGATATACTCGTAGAGCTGGGGGGAAGAAAAGTGGTAGCGGGTCAGGAAGATATCATTGTTGAAGTTGCGTTGTATTTAAAACAGAAAAAAGAAGGCAAACCGGAAGACTTTCAATTAGAATCGTTAACATAAATGGTATATGCACTGTCATCGCGAGACCGTTCTTATGGCGAAGCGATCTCACTATAATTTATATTGAGATTGCCGCGTCTCGTGAGACTCGACTCGCAATGACAAGGTGTGTAATTCATACATGAATATTGCAGAATACATCGTTGATTTTATCGCTCAAAAAGGTGTTGATACGGTATTTATGATAACCGGCGGTCAGGCGATGTTCCTCAACGACGCGGTATATAAAAACAAACGCATTCACCCAATCTTTCATCATCACGAACAGGCAGCTGCCATGGCGGCTGAAGCGTATGGTCGTATCGGGAAATCAATCGGCGTTGCCATGGTGACAGCCGGACCGGCAGGTATCAATGCGTTAACAGGGGTTGTCGGCGCATATGTTGATTCTGCCCCCATGATGGTGATTTCCGGGCAATCAGGAACCGGTAACGTCTCCTACATGGAAAAAACCGGTATCCGTCAATATGGACTTCAGGGTATTTACCTCAAACCCATTGTACAAACGGTGACGAAATATTTTATTTCAATAGATGACCCGGCAAAAATTCAGTATCACATGGAAAAAGCCTATTATCTGGCGACCCATGGACGGCCGGGGCCGGTATGGATAGAAGTGCCGCTTGATACGCAACGGATGACGGTGCCCGAAAAAATGTCGTTTCATTTTGATCCGTCGGAATTCGAACGTGTATTACCGGTTATACAAAAAGAAGATGTTGCGCGTGTAATGACGCTTCTCACCAATGCTAAACGTCCGCTTCTTCTTTTGGGACACGGCGTGCATATTGCGGGCGCAAGAGAGCTTGCTCAAACATTTTTACGTAAAACGCATATGCCCGTCATCACGACGCGGTTAGGTATTGATCTTATCGAATCAGACAACAGACAATTTGTGGGACGTCCCGGACTGTATGGTGACCGGCCCGCGAATTTTGCCGTACAGCTTGCTGATCTCATTATCGCGGTTGGCGCACGGCTTGATCCGGGAATTGTCGGTTATGATGCGAAAGATTGGGGCAGACGGGCGATGAAAGTCGTCGTTGATATCGATACGAAAGAACTTGAAAAACCCGGTCTTGAGCCTACAGTTAAAATTTACGGTGATGCAAAACAATTTTTCGAACTTCTCCTTGCGTCGTTACCACATACAAAATTGCATTCCTACGCCTCGTGGATTGCCCGGTGTAATCTGTGGAATAAACGTTATCCGATGTCCCTCCCCGAATATAAAAAAGAAAAAACGGTGAATTCGTATTACTTAAGTGATCGGTTATCCCGCTTTGCGTCATCAAAAGATACGGTCGTCGTGGATACGAGTTCGCCGTTTCATGTTGTATGTCAGGCGTGGAAAATTAAAAAAGGACAGCGGTTTTTGACAACCGGTGGGATATCGACGATGGGATATTGGCCGGCAGGCATCGGCGCATGCATGGCCCGTCCGAAAGGGAACACGATTATCGTGACGGGTGACGGCTGTCTGCAGATGAATTTGCAGGAGCTTGCAACGATGAAACATAACAAATTACCGATAAAATTATTCGTTATCAACAATAACGGGTATTTGTTGATCCGCCATACACAGCGCGTGCATATGGAAGGACGATTATTGGGGGAGAGTCCCAAAAGCGGGCTTTGGTGTCCTGACAGCATGAAGATTGCCAAAGCATATGGGATAAAAGCAGTGCGCATTAAGAATGTGGGCGAATTGGATCGTAAAATCAAAGAAGTCCTTTCGTACAAGGGGCCGGTCGTCTGTGATGTCCTTTCCCCTGAATGGCAACTCATCATTCCGCGTGTTGCATCGGATAAAATGCCCGACGGCAGACTTGTTTCAAAACCGTACGAAGACCTTTTTCCGTTTTTGGATCGCAAAGAATTTGAAAAAATGACCGCGATGAAAGAATGAAGGACGCTTTATATTCTTCGCCACCAGGACAAAAGATACGCGCAATCATCGCACGATTGAAAAACAAATCGTTTGGCTCCGTATCGATTCGGGGAATAATCCGCCGGACGAACTATGATCTTATACTCCTTACCCGCGATTCAATCACTGATGATCACATCGTTGCCCTTCTTTCGCGCTGGAGGAAAAAACATGAAACGTGGTTTCCAACGCAATTTCCGGTGACCCGCAAACGGACAAAGGGGTGGTTAAAAAATAACGTTATAAATACACAGGACCGGCTCTTGTTTATGATACGTGTTCATGATACATATATAGGTCATGTTGGGTTATACCGGTTTGATTTTGAAAAGAAAACATGTGAGATTGACAATATTGTCCGTGGGCGCAAGGGGTATCCGGGGCTTGTGACGGCGGCAATCCGGCAGATGATGCAGTGGGGAATGAGTACGTTTGGGCTCAACGGATACACGCTCCAGACGACATCGGATAATGAGCGGGCATTGCGTTTATATAATAAATTAGGATTTGTTGAGACAAAGCGCATACGACTTATCCATCGAACAACACGAGATGGGGGAGAATGGATTACGGCGCCGATGGGGTATAAAAGGTCAATACAACGGTATGATGTATTTATGAAATGGAAAGGAATATATGAAAAAGCGTAACCCTCCTTCGCGCAAGGCTATGGAGGCATCTCGACCGAATCGTAACCCCACTTCGCTAAAAGCTACGAGGGGTAACTCGGACTATAATACTCGTTTTGGAAAACGATTATTAAGTCCGAGTAAAAAAAAGATTAGTTTTGCCGGCCCGTCGATTACAGACAAAGAAGTACGCTATGTCATAGAGGGTGTTAAACAGGGGTTTTATGAAACGTTTGATAAACACATTAAAAAACTCGAAGCGGCAACAGCTTCTTACATCGGAACAACCTACGCGCTTGCAGGATTTTGTGCGACGCACTGCATGCATCTGGCGTGCCTGGTCTGCGGATTTACTAAAGGTGATGAAGTGATCGTGACTGACTTTAGCTGGGCAGCGACGGCTCATGTGATCGCCTACACAGGCGCGACTCCGGTATTTGTCGATATAGACCCTGATACGTGGTGTATTGATCCCAAAGCGATCGAAAACGCCATTACCAAAAAGACGAAAGGCATTATGATTGTCCATACGTTTGGCATGCCCTGCGATATGGATGCGATTATGAAGATTGTAAAAAAATATAAGTTGAAACTCATTGAAGATGCGGCTCCCTCAATAGGATCGCTCTATAAGGGGAAGAAAGTAGGGAGTTTCGGTGATGTCTCATGTATATCATTTCATGGCGCAAAAATTGCGGCATCGGGAGAAGGTGGTATGTTTTTAACGAATAATAAGAAAATGCTTGATGAGGCGGTACTCATGAGTAATATGGGAAGAACCAACCGGCTCGCGAACTTTTGGTGCGACACGTTGGGGTTCGAATACCAGATGTCCAATGTCACAGCGGCGCTCGCGCTTGCCCAGGTTGAGCGCATCGAAGAGTTGGTCGCAATGAAGCGGAAAATTTTCAACTGGTATTGGGACCGGCTGAAAGACGTGCCGGAACTTACGTTATTGAAAGAAAAAGAAGGCATGCGGTCAAATTATGCGTATCCGGCGGTACTCCTGCAAACGAAAAAAATATCGAGAAATGATCTTATTACCCGGCTTCGCACGTACAATATTCACGCACGGGAAGGGTTTCCGCGGATGAGCAGGTTTCCTATGTATACCGCGAGGTTTCCCAATCCTGTGGCATCACGGGTCGAAAAAGACGGCTTCAACCTGCCTTCCGCCCTCAACATGACGGAAAAAGATGTTGATTTTGTGTGCAGGGTGCTGGTTCAAATAATCTGAGATAAAAATCACTCTAAATAATATATGACGGAATTTTCATATGATTTTCAAGACCCGTCAACCGGAGAAATCCCCAAAAATACTCCTGTGAAAGATCATTTGCTTCATCAAATAAAAAATGCCGGTCTTCTTGAACAAATCCATGATTTGGCTTCCGTAAATACCTTATTGGATAGTGTTGAAAGGATAACAACGATCGGCAGCTTTGTGCTGAAATTACCGGAAGTTCCATTGATTGAAATGAGAGATATAAAATTTGCTGACGGTAAGCAATCAGCGCAGGGTTCGGTAATTGTACGGAATGAGAAGCCCGTTATATTATTGAACGCGGATCTCATTCGAAACATGAGTGTATTCAGGCAACCGGATGGACATAAGGATACGCATCAATTTCAATTTGCTCGAGATATAGTATACATAGAGAAAACTATTGCAAACGAATTGCCTCATTCGTGGCAGTATGTCTTTGATAAAGATTCATATATGAAATCGATGGCCATGGGTCTGGTGTTAAGATTTATTGGCAATAGGGAATTATACGAGCAGGATGAGGGTGAATTATTAGCACAAAAATTTGCACACGATCTCCTCTCGTTTATGAAAAACATGACATTATCGGAAATTGGACATTTAGAGGCGGATAATAAATTAAGGATATTTTTATTAGATAAAGTACAAAATTATGAGAAGTTGTTACAGGTGTGATTGTGGGGTTAAGATGATTTGGATTCATAAATACGGAGCCTATATTGTATAGATTATAGCCTATAATATTGATTTCATCCACATTTTGTGCTAGAATGCCCTCATATGAATAGCGGTGAAGGCGGATTTAGTTTCGAAAAATATTCCAGACCACCGGAAACTCCTGAGAAACGGTTTAGAAACGAGTTGAGGGGAGAGGTGGATCGTATTTTAGAGTTAAGTCGAGATCCATTTGCCCTTGAAATAGCCGTAAAGATCCGTGAAAAATTAGATATTAAGGATCTAGTTGATGAGATTGATAAAGGGAAAAATGATATATCTTCTTATCAACACTGGAAGCAATTAGGATTATTTATTGTCATAGACAGCACATCAAAAATACATTTTTCAGATCCTAAAAGCGGTTTAGAAATTAACGAAGGAGACCGTATTCTTGATTTACACTTACCGCCTATAACTGATGATGAACAGCGTAAAAACCCGTTTAAATATATCAATGATTCCATGCACTTAATAGCACAATATATAGTGAAACAAGATTTGCACCCAAAATATATAATGGGCGTTACCTTTGAAAAGCTAGCCCGGGTATCCAAACGGCAGGGGTTTACCATTGTTGAACCTCAGGTTCCAAATGATATTCGCCGGGGTATCGAGAGGGTTTATAGACGATTTGATGATGTTGGGATTAATAATGAAGCAATGGGCCGGATTCTTCTTTGTTATCAGGATACGGAGAAATTTTTACAGAAATATTATCCGCAGGGTAATTAACCCGAGGCGTTTTCACTAAATTGATTTCTAAAGAAAAAGGCTATGTTTCCGATGGAATCTTCTTTAGAAAAGCCATTAACAAATAGTTGTTCATTAAATTTTAATCCATAGTTAATTAAACCTTTCGTTGCCTGCTCAAGCCCGTCACGCTGCAGCCAATCTGTTGAAAATCCCGGATAAAGAGATGATAATGCAAGACCGACCCCCCAGGCGTATCGTTCATCAAATACAGCTAATGCTTCAAAAAATGGGGAGGACCGTCGCCTTAGCTGAAGCAATTCGTTTTCGTCTGTAGGTATTTGAGTGACGTGATTTTTTTCGCAAACAGAACGTATGAATGACACATAATTTTGTATTTCCGGAAGATGAGCAATGCCTTTGTTGTTTTGACCTGTTAATGCCGATTGCGCAAGGAGTAAGCCGATATGTTTCCAATTTAAATACGCATGCCCCAGTTCATGGGGAAGGCTAAATTTTCTTCTTTGAACATGGTCAACGTCAAGACAGACGACTTGCGTTAACGGATGAACTGCAGTAGCAGGTGAAATTGTGAATGTGTCACCATGTGTTCCGCTAAACAAAACATGGAAGTCAGTATTACCTATGAGAGGTTGCGAAAGTTCGGATCGTTCAGATTCATCCGAGATAAATAATCCGGAATATGCGTTAATTGATTTTTGTATCGATCCATCTTGAATAATGATTGGTGACTGTGGTGAAAAGATCAGTATGCCATTGTCGATATCTAATTTATCGGGTAAGGGTTCTTGTATCCGCGTTATATATTCGGCAACATTAACAGATTCTTCGCCACCATCATGATCTTGCATAGATTATGTTCGGAATTGATAATTTTCAAGACTACATGTATATATAGTACGTATGCTTTCAAAAGCTCTCGTTGACCAGATTGTACGGTATTCTAAGAAAAACTTCCAAAAGAAGAAATTTGTCCCCGGGGTTTCACCCGTTCCCGTTTCCGGTAAAGTGTTTGATGAAAAGGAATTACTGAGTGGTGTTGAGGCGGTATTGGATGGGTGGTGGACCGAGGGGCGGTTTGCACTGGAATTTGAACGCGAATTCGGGAAATTCCTCGGGGTGAAATATGTTTCCCTGGTCAATTCCGGATCATCCGCTAATTTGGTCGCGCTTACGTCACTTACGTCGAAAATATTCCGCGACCGGGCGCTTATGCCGGGGGATGAAGTAATATCCGTGGGCACGGGATTCCCAACGACGGTTAACCCGACGCTTCAAAACCGGTGTACCGCCGTTCTTCTTGATAACGATTTAGTCACGAAAAACGTTAACCCAAAGGATTTGGAAAAGGCCATCACTCCGAAGACGAAGGTTATCATGATGGCCCATACACTCGGCAACCTGATGCCGCTTGATGACATCATGGCGCTCGTTGAGAAACATAAACTTTGGTTTATCGAAGATTGTTGCGATGCATTAGGCGGGGAGTATAAAGGAAAATTGGCAGGAACATTCGGGCATATTGCAACATTCTCCTTTTACCCCGCGCATCAGATTACGATGGGCGAGGGGGGAGCAGTTGTGACCAACAATCATATGATTCACCGCGCCATCCGGCAGTTTAGGGACTGGGGCCGCGACTGTTGGTGTGACACGGGAAAAGATAATACCTGTGGCATGCGTTTCGGGTGGAAGCTTGGGGAATTGCCCTACGGTTATGATCATAAATATACCTATTCCCAAATTGGCTATAATCTGAAGCTTACCGATATGCAGGCGTCACTTGGTCTTGCACAGCTTAAAAAGCTCAAAGGGTTTATTAAAAAGAGGCGAGAAAACTTTGCCGCATTACATTTGTTTTTTACAAAATATCAAGACTATTTTATTCTTCCTGAACCGCTCGTTGGTGCAAAGCCGAGTTGGTTCGGATTCCCGTTGGTGGTAAAAGACGGAGCGCCCTTCGCCAAATTAGAATTAGTAAAATATCTTGAAAATCACAAAATTGCCACACGAAGCATCTTTGCAGGAAACTTAACCCGTCATCCGGCCTATCTCAACCGCCCGGATATCCGGAAAGTAGAAGACCTTACCAATTCCGATAAACTCATGAACGACGCATTTTGGATTGGAGTTTATCCCGGAATTACCCCACCAATGATTACGTATATAAAAACAATCGTAGAGTCATTTTTATCGAAGCACCTTCACCACTGAAATATCATAAGGGTTCCCGTAGACGAGTTTCAAAAAACCCATATTGGCGTAAGACATTGCCGTAAATCCCGGCATATCAAGTCCGAAGATTATATATGAGACATGACGTTTCAGAAGATAGGCGTGGGCATCATCATAGCTCATCGTGCCGGTAAAAAACATGTTAGCCTCAGCTAATTTCTGATAATAATCCCTGTTATTGCCGTTGTGTCCGATAATGACGCGATTGTGAGTGAACGACGGAATCATACTTGACACCATCTGGCTTGCGAGAACGACTGAGTCTCTGGGCGTTTCCCGGTCGAGATATGTAAATGCATGTATGACTGGTGTCGGCACATAGTAAGTGAATATATAGCCACCGGCATCATGGGTGTCTGCGCTGGCTTGGAATACATAGTTATATGCAGTAAATCCATATAAGAGCGTTATGCCGCCAACGAGTATCATTAAAGAGAGAGCAAATCGTTTGTTCCGAATTAATATATATACCCAATATGCACCGAGTATAGCAAGCGGAATGTGCTGATAGATCTGTGAGAGCCGCCATACAGCAAACGGCAGATGGAAATCAGGGAAAAAGAACAGAAGAATCGGCAGAAAAGCCCAAAGTAAAAGAAATCGTATGATTGAATACGGTTTTGAATATATAAAGAAAACGAGCGATGGTAATGCAAAGATAAAAAGCGGACCAAGCGCCTGAAGGTACGAAAGAAACGATATTGTTCTCGGTAGAAACGTGAGAATACCGTCAGTAGCGACAGTAAAATGAAGTATGACATTGGTGAGATAAAGATAATAGACGATGAGCGGTGATGAGATAACGATAATAATAAAAAAATCTCTAAATGCGCGCGTTAACAGTTTTCGTTCCAAAATTGTTTGAATGAGTGCATTTGCGAAAAGCATTAAGAACATCATGAGTTGGATATAGGGGTGGATGAGACCTAATAGGAGACTCAACAAACCCGCAACAATACCTGCGTGGTGTTTGGTGGAAGTGAGCACTATGAATACAAGGATGACGAGAGCAATCGCAATGTTATGATGCGGGGCGATGACATGAAATTTTGAAAAAAGATCAAAGTTATAATCCGCGAGATCATACCTCTTGATTTGGAACGGAGCAAAAGACACGATGCTCCAAAAACCGATTGCCGTAAAATACAGAATTGTGGCAAATATCTTCGGTATAATCGGGTTGAATACCCGGGAGATAAGTAAATATATACTGACAAAAAGAATAATAAGAGATACGACATGAAATATGAAATAAACAGTATACAGAGAGACCGGAAATGGTCGGGATAACAATCCGACGACATTATAGATAGGTTGGAGAAGAACATCGGGTATGGGCTCTTCGGAATACGCATTGTGGTAAAGCAACTTGCCTTCGCGGCCTGTTTTTATGAGAAAGATATATTGATGATAATCATCCGCATTTCCAACAGTGTGGGCGGGAAAGAAATCCGGTGTGGCGCGCAGTGAAACGCTTCGGTAGTAAACGATATCATTGCGGATAATGAACAGCGAAAAAATGATAAAGAGTATCGTGAATGCGTGTTGACGCAAGAGTGATAAAGGTCTATCTTTTGACATAGCAATACGTGAGGATTATTTTTTTGATCGTTGATATATCAATAGTTAAATGTAACACACGCTTCTTTTAATGTGTAGGTAAGGAGTTATGGCTATTGTATTGACGGGTAAAACAGGTTTAATCGGAAGCCAGCTTTTTGCAGGTCTTTCCCGGCACACAGAGATTATTGCACCGACACATGATGCGTTTGATATTACGAATAAGCAAGAGGTCAATGCATTGATTTCTGCCCATGCCCCACGGGTAATTATTCACGCTGCAGCGTTTACCGATAATGACACAGCAGAAGAGGAGCGGGGAGATAAAAAGGGCAGGTGTTGGCAGGTAAATGTCGACGGGACGAAAAATATTGTCGATGCAGCCAAAAAAGTTGGCGCCTACGTTATTTATATTTCAACCGGGTCGGTGTTTGCGGGCGATGATACACATCAGGGTCCGTTTAAAGAAGAGGATCCGACATCGCCCCAATCATCTTTATCCTGGTATGCATGGACGAAAGCGGTTGCCGAGACGCTGGTTACCAATGGTGCGATTATTAGGTTGAGCCATCCGGTTTCAAAAGATAATCAGACGAAACATTTTGATTATATTCATACTATCCTTGGGCTGTATGACAAGGGGAAATTATATCCGCTTTTTACCGATCAGATATTTCCGATAACATATCTTCCTGATCTTGCTGCCGCGATAATAAATATTATAACCTCGCTGAGCTCGGCGCACGAATTTACTGTGCATCCGTCAGCGCTTAGGCATTCTTCATATACGAGTGGTTTACAGATTTTGCGCAGTGACGGTGCTCGAAATTGTGCGCCTTACCGCGAGGTATATCATGTTGTAAGCGTCGATGGAGTTTCACCGTTTGAACTTGCGCGGTATGCGATTTCGAAGGCGAAGGGAGTCAAGGATCCTAAGTTGCCTAAGACAACGTTTGATGCATTTGTAAAGCATGTTTCCCTGCCAAAACGGTACGCGAAATATTGCGCAATTGATGGGAGTGAATCACGGAAGAAGCTTGGCTTATCGGATAGGAGTTGGCGAAAAATTGTGGATTGCCTATTTCCCTGACCCTAGTATATATTTATACCAATCAATCTATGAAGTGGAATTCCCGGTCTCTCGCATACATTTTTGAGAGCCTTATTTTAGTAGGACTATTGGTGTTTTTGTTGTATTGGCACCTACAGGTCGGTCTGACACGGTTTTTTGACGTTGATGAATTTACGCATCTCCACTGGGCAGCTAATATGGCGCAGGGACAGAAGCCGTACGTTGATTTTTTCACATTCTTCACCCCAGGATTTTATTGGATGCTTATCCCGCTCTTTTGGATTCTTGGGAGAAGCGTTGCGATCTTTACGGCTGCACGCGTTTTCATGTTTATCGTATTCACACTTATGGTTGTTCTTACCGGCGTGTTGTTCGCGCTTCTTCGGAATAGAAGGTACGCACTTATCCCTATGGTTATTCTCGCGTTTTTGCCGATGCCGTTTGATAAATATATGGAAATACGGCCGGATAACGTCGCGGCGCTCTTGGGGCTTCTTGGGGTTGTGCTCCAGGTTTATGGTATGCTTCACCCCGAGCATAAACGACGAATACTCATATGGTTGGCTGCCGGGTTTTCGTACGCTGCGTCACTCGTCGTTCTTGTGAAAACGCTGCCGTTTGTCGGTATGGGTGTGGCGGTTGCCGCTCTTGATGCCGGTTTTTTTGAGTGGGTTGGGATCATTATTAAGCGGAAGCGGATCGTTCCGTGGAAGATTGCCCGGGAATATTGGATGTTTGCCGCAGGACTCGCGGCACCGCTTGTCTTACTGTTTCTTTATCTCCTCACACTCGGTCATTTTTCGACCGTTTGGTACTCACTGACCAAGCTGCCGTTTGAGGCAAACACGATAGGCCGTATTTACATTATGGAACCGCATTTATTTTTCTTCCCGAATGCGTCGTTCTACGGCGGATGGGGCGTGACGAGGCCGCTTCTTACAAATCATACGCTCTGGTTTATCGGTATTATGGTCGGGTGTTTAAGACTTTTAACGCCGTTTATCGCCGCAGGCGGGGATCGGAAACGGACATACGCAGAACTTCTCGTCGGCGGTATATTTTTTCTGTCGGTATTTGGGTATGTTGTTTTTTTCCCGCTTAAACACAGCCAGTATCTTATCCCTATTGCTATATTTATTGCGTGGTATGCGGCAGATTTCATTGTGTCAGTATTGGTGTGGATTCGTCGTCATGCGGGAGATATCGGCGTCGTTATCGTGTTGCTCTTTTTCGCGTTATTGTTAGGACAGGATGCTATACAGGTCAACTCACTCAAGTTTTCGATGTCCAATACGGTACAGCTTTCTCAAACCAAAACGCTTCTCTCTATGGTTCCTCCGCAATCCCAGGTGTTGGATCTGGACGGCCGCATGATGTTTTGGAAGGATGCATATTACATTTGCTGTCTGCCGTTCGGTGAATTTGTCCGGTTTCTTTCACGGCCTCCGGCGCCGCTTGGAGGGGTGTTAGAGGATAAGAAAGTACCGTATATTTATCAGGGAGACAGCGGGAGGTTATGGGAGCTTGCAGATTTCCCGTATATTAAAGATCATTACACACGGGTGCCGGGGTGGGGAGATGCATTATGGAAGAGAATCGGAAGCGAATGAATTTTGGGTATCCGCTTGGATCGTCGCGCAATTTGTGCGCACCTCTCAAGCAAAACAATATATCATCTCGTTGCAGCCACATCCTGCGTGAGAGTGCTGACAAATTGTGCGTCTCTCCGCGGATACTTTGTAGCACATTTGGTAAGTAACGATGAGAGAGCCAACAAATTTAGTCCGGCTTCTCCTTGCCCCTCGATTGACTCGGGGTAAACGAGCTTTTTCGCGCTTGCCCTGAGCAAAGTCGAAGGGAGAGAGTCTGAAGGCGGATCTAAATTTTCGTCGGCGATCGAATCTAAGTGAGGGAATATGAAAAAGTATATCGGTATTATTTTAGCAATCATTATTTTTGTAACTCAGCTCTCGCTTATCCGCGGGGTGGGTATGACCTGGGATGAGCCTGCGAGCTTTTTTATCGGGCGCATGAACCTTCAATTCTGGCAGACGCTGGATTGGACAAACGTTATTGATTATGTAAATACAAAACGGTTTGCCGCAAGCCCCATGTATTTTGTTTCCGGTGAAGAATTGTATCCGCCGTTTCCATTCCTTGTGTCTTCCGCTGCCTCGTATATTCTTGCTGAACGGACGCATCTTATGAACTTTATTGATGCGTATCATGTCGGTGAAATCCTCTTGGGATCAATTGGCGTTGGTGCATTTTACGGCCTCGCGATCGAGATGGGTTTAACTGTGCCGATCGCAACGGGAACAACACTCATATTCGCCTTATATCCAACCATATTCGGGCAGATGAGAAATGATGCAAAAGATATTCCTCTCATGAGTATGCTCATCGTGAGTGTCTATGTTTTTTTCCGGTTTTTACGTTCCTGGCGAGAGCGCGGGGTGAGCCAATCATGGGGATGGGGATTTCTTTGGGCGGTTACATTGGGTCTTGCTGAGGATTCAAAGCCGTCTGCGGCGATAATCGTGCTGATACTGGCCCCATGGTTATTTATCAGTCTTTTCATAAATCAGACGTTCCGTAAACGGATGAAACAATTCCCTTTATTCCTGTTGAGCGTCGCCTGCTTCGGACTGTTGGCTGTCGCGATTTTTTTCCTTGCGTGGCCGTGGTTGTGGGATAATCCCGTTAAAAAAATTGAGATGGTGTTCGCGTTTTTTAAGATCGTTGGATACAATATGCCGGTTTTATATTTAGGGCATCTGTATCGGGCGGGAATAAGTCTTCCGAAGAGTTATCCGTACGCAATACTCCTTTTTCAGACGCCGATTGAGATTACAATTTTTGCGGTAACGGGCATGCTTGTCGGACTCTGGGGAGTGATAAAAAAACGGAATATTTGGTATCTTTTTTTATTGTTATGGTTTTGGCTTGGTATCGGGCGATTTTTACTTCCGGGGTTCCTTATTTATGCCAAGGTACGGCATTTTATTGATGTGATGCCGGCATTTTTCTTACTTACCGGCGTTGGCGTGGAATACATAGTTTCATTGTTTATAACCGCGCTTATGTCGGCACGCGTTTTGTTCTCATCCGTCAAGCAATATAAACTATCATCTCCGATTGTCCATAATCTGCGTGACGGGGATCAAAAACGCGCGCCTCACCGCGCGGGAATTTTAATAA
>Ga0182021_10006529_pt1 | contig 13862 bp, 13 predicted proteins | sample 612E3MmetaG_FD_120493 | JGI IMG/M metagenome (GOLD analysis project Ga0182021, IMG submission 120493) | Permafrost microbial communities from Stordalen Mire, Sweden - 612E3M metaG (Illumina Assembly) | ecosystem: Environmental > Terrestrial > Soil > Wetlands > Permafrost | place: Sweden...
GATTGGGCAACTCGGGGACTGATGTCATTGTTTAGAGACTACTTAATGCCGTACGTCGTGCAGTCCGTAGCGTACGAAGGCTGCGTTGAGCCCTGCACGGTTGGCGCACTTGCGGTGCAGAGGTCCGAAACCTTGATGACCTTGTCCTTGATGACGGTCGACTCAACCTTGTCCGGGGTGACCCAGGTGGCGGTCAGCAGAACTGACTTCACGCCCTGGTGGGTCAACGTGTCCGGCGTCGTGCCGTTCGCCAGACCTGAAGGTGGCTTGACGCCGGCGCGCAGGTACACGGCCAGCTGAGCTTCAGTCAGATCGCCGTTGACGATCTCGGGCGTCACGTCGGGAGGTGCTTGAGCCATCGTCAATCCAGGCGCGCCATGCTACCACGTCGCCGCCTACGAGAGCGGCCTGCGCGGGTGCGGCCACATCAGTCTAAGGCTGTCGCGCAGCGGTGACACTGCCGATGATCGCGCTGCTGCAATGGAGTGACGTGTAGTGGCCAGCGAAATGCGTGGAGTCCGAGAGGCTGACCGTGAGCGTGAACGAGCAGCCCTGAGGCTCACTTGATTCGAGTGTGGCCACCAGCGAATTGCCGGACGCGACACCGGCCAAGCTCCCGTCGTCGGTCTGGCCGGTAGACGTGCTCTTACGGTCCCAAGTGCCCGTCACGGACGAATCGGATTGTGCGAGGGTCACACCGAACGCGCCGGCATCGCCGCCGCTGGCCGGAGTGTCGGCATACGTGCCGACCCACTGGCCAGTGAAGGGCGTCGGGACCGGCGTGGGGGTCGGTGTAGGCGTCGGCGTGGGCATCGGCGTGGGCGTCGGCGTGGGCGTGCTGGGTGAAGTAACTGTATTGCTGCCGCAAGCGGGGCAGAGCAGTAAGGCGACGAGGAACAGCGCATGTACTGGTCTCATGTTTGGCTCCAGTGCCGAGTGTGCCCTTCGCTGCTACGAGCTCGGCAACATCTCTTCGAGGATGAGCGCCGCATTCTGCACCAGCTCGACGCACTTGCTGCGGAACAGCCCGCGGTCGACCGCCATCTTGTGGCCCTCGACAGTGCTGACGTCGCAGCCGAGCAGCTCGCGGCAGACCAGGGACCCGTGCCGTTCCTTGAACTTCTCGAAGAACGCCAGGACCGCGGCGTACGCTGCCTTGCGGTCTTCCACCGTGCGACAGGCGTCAGTGCAGTGCGCGAGACCGAGCACCATCAGGGCACCGCTGACAGCGCCGCAAGTCTCAGCCATGCGCATCCCGCCTGCGAAGCCTGCGGCGACGCGCATCGCCTGGTTCTCGTCCAGGCCGTATCTCGGGCTGTACGTGCCGAACACCGCCTGCGAGCAGGCACAGCCGCTCTTGAAACGCTCGACCGCGGTACTCACGCTGCTCGTCATTGGCTATTCGCTCCGTTCTCCCGAACGCGCCACAGGTCACTCGCCCCCCACTCGCGCGCACAGCGAGTCCCTATCCTGTCACGGTGGGTCCATTAGCTCCAAACACTCCCGGCGGCCCGGTGCAGCGCCGGGTCGCCCGCAGGGCGAGGGGCGATCTATGAATCGCCCGCAAGCCTGACAGAACCGCGTTCGTGATAATCTAACCGCCTTATGTCGCTCGATGCTTTGAAGCAGACGGATCCTGAGATTCACGCGCTGTGTGTCGGCGAGGAGAAGCGGCAGGCGGAGAAGATCCGGCTCATCCCCTCCGAGAACTACGTCTCGACCGCCGTGCTGGAAGCGTCCGGCACGGTGCTGACGAACAAGTACTCCGAAGGCTATCCCGGCAAGCGTTACTACGAGGGCCAGCAGTTCGTCGATCCGATCGAGACACTGGCGATCGAGCGCGCCAAGCGTTTGTTCGGCGTGGATCACGCCAACGTGCAGCCGTACTCCGGCTCGCCAGCCAACCTCGCGGTGCTTCTGGCGCTGTGCGCGCCGGGCGAGACGATCATGGGCATGGCCCTGCCGCACGGCGGCCATCTGACGCATGGCTGGAACGTCTCTGCGACCGGGCGCCTCTGGAAGGCCGTGCAGTACCAGGTGCGCAAAGAGACTGGCCGCCTGGACATGGACGACGTGCGCACCTTGGCGCGCGAGCACCGGCCGAAGCTGATCTTCTGCGGCGGGACAGCGATCCCGCGCACGATCGACTTCCCCGCCTTCGCGGACATCGCGCGCGAAGTGGGCGCAGCGCTGGTGGCCGACATCGCGCACATCGCCGGCCTGGTCGCAGGCGGGGCCCACCCGACGCCAGTGGGCTTTGCGAGCGTGATCTCGACGACGACGCACAAGACGCTACGCGGACCGCGCGGCGGCATGATCCTGTGCAACGCGGCGCATGCCACGGCCATCGACAAGGCCGTCTTCCCGGGTTTGCAGGGTGGACCGCACAACCACACGACGGCAGCGATCGCCGTGGCGCTGCACGAGGCCGCGCAACCGGGCTTCAAGGACTACGCGCGTCAGATCGTGACGAACGCGAAGAAGCTGGCCGAGGAACTACTGGTGCGCGGCTTTGACCTGGTCTCGGGCGGCACGGACAACCACCTGATCCTCGTGGATCTGACCAACAAGGGGGTCACCGGCAAGAAGGCCGCCAAGGCTCTCGATCGCGCGGGGCTCGTGCTGAACTACAACACGGTGCCCTTTGACCCACGCAAGCCCTTCGATCCCTCCGGCATCCGTCTCGGCACGCCGGCAGCCACGTCGCGTGGGATGAAGGAGCCCGAGATGAGCGCCGTTGCCCGCTGGATGGACGCGATCGTCGCAGCGCCCGAGGACGAGGCCCTGGCCGCGCGCGTCGCTGGCGAAGTGCGCGAGCTGTGCAAGGCCTTCCCTGCTCCAGGGATTCGGCTGTAGACTGAGCTCCGCACCCGCGCCTGGCCGCTACGCGTCGGGATCGCCCTCGCTTGCCGTTGAATCCCGTATACAATCGGCGGACGCTCGCCGGCGGCTCAAGCTCCACGTGGTCCCGGCGCATCGGACTTGCGCATGAAGATCGACAAGCGTGACGGTCCGTGGCTGCTTCTCTCGACGGCATCGCTCGCCGTCGGGTTGGCGGCGTCGTGGCAGCGCTGGGGCAATCCGCTGGTCGATTGCGGACGCGAGATGAACCAGCCGCTGCGGCTGCTCGCGGGCCAGAGGCTCTACGCCGACATCAGTCACATCTACGGTCCGCTCGCGCCGTACTTGAACGCATTCCTCTATCGCCTGTTCGGTGTCCATCTCGGCGTACTCGAGGCCCACGGATTGGCCGCGACGGTCGCGATCCTGGGCCTCACGTACTGGATCGCCCGCCAGCTCATGGGACGCGCTGCGGCGACAGGCGCCACTCTCGCTGTGACGTGGCTTTGCGCCCTCAAGCAATCGGGCAACTACCTTCTCCCTTACGCGTACGCGGCGGATGACGGTTGCGCGCTCGGGTTGGGAGCACTCGCCTTGTCGATGCGCTTCGTCCAGAGCGGCCGGCTAGCGGTCCTGGCCGGAGCGGGCGGGCTGGCAGGCTTGGCTTGCCTGGCCAAGACGGAGATGGGCGTCGCGGCCGCGGCAGTCGTCGTCGCCGCCGCGCTGGTGCGCAGCGCCGGCCATGCGGGACGCGGCTGGGCGCTGTGTGCAGGGCTCGTGCCGACGGCGCTGCTCGTCGCACTGGGATATGGCGCGCTCGCAGTGCGGGTCGGTTGGCGCACGCTGGTGTACGAGAACCACCTGCTGCCCCTGCGACTGCCGCCAGCGCTGGTGTTCTACAACCGGCGCATGTTCGGCTTTGACGAGCCGCTGCGCTCGCTCGCACAGATGCTCGCGATTTCACTGCGGCTGGCATTGGTCACCACGCTGACGCTGTGCCTGGCACTGTGCCTGGCACGTCGCGCGGCGACGGTGGAACAACGTGCAGCGCGTGTGCGAACGCTGAAGCGCGTGCTGTGGGTCACGGCCGGGCTGGTACTCGGCGTGGTCGCGACCTGGCAGATGACCGAGTGGGACAAGGGGCCGTTCCTGGCCGTGCCCTTCCTGCTGATCGCGGTGCTCGTGCTCTCCTCGCAGCGGGCGCGGCTCCGCGGCAGACGCACTGGCAGGATCGCTGGCCGTGACGCTAAGCTGATGCTCGTCTCAGCCTTCGCCCTGGCCGTCTTGGCGCGCACGTTGCTGCGCGTTCGCAGCGGCGGCGCGTACAGCTCCTATCTGTTGCCGGCAGCGGTCGTCGTCTTTGTGTATGCCTGGAGCCGCATGCTACCGCTGCTCATGCCGGACAGCGCGGCGCGGCGCGCGGCGCGGCACGTGACACTACTATTGGTCTTCATATGGATGGCCATCGTCGCCGGCCTCACCGTCAGCCGCTACGACAAGCACTTCACCTACAGGCTCGCAACGCCGCGCGGGACCATGCTCGTGCGCCGCGACCTCGGGGTCGCCTTCGATCAGGCGATGGCGTTCATCGCTCGCCACAGTCACCGCGGTGACGCTGTGGCCGTGCTGCCCGAAGGGACCGCGCTCGACTTCTTCATGGATCGTCGCAATCCGCTCAACGAGGAGATCACCACCCCTGGGCTGCTCGACGAGCCACGAGCGATCCGCCGCCTGTCCGAGACTCAGACTCCGCTGGTCCTGATCGCGAACCGGTTGACGGAGGAGTTCGGCGCGCCGGCGATCGGTCGCGACTACTACCAGGACCTGGTGCGCTCGATCGAGAAGGATTACGCCGTGTGCGGCCTTTTCGGCGAGGACGTGACGCCGGGCATGGCGGTGGGCGACCCGCGCTTCTTCATCCGCGCATATTGCCGCAAGGCCCAACCGTAGCGGGAGATGGGATACCGGCGCTCAGATCAGGCCGACCTGTTGAGGTTGAACGTGACCGTGACCTTGACCCGCAAGCGCACGGGCACGCCGTCGACGAGCGTGGGCGCGTAGACCCACTGCCTCACCGCTTCCAGGGCGGCCTCGTTGAGCAGCGGACTGGCGCTGTTGAGGACATTGACCTCCGCCACCCGGCCGCGCTTGTCGACGACGCAATCGAGAACGACAGCTCCCTGCACGTGCGCCTGGCGCGCGAGCTCTGGATAGACGGGCGGGACCGCTCTCAGCTTGCGCGGCTCGCTCACGTAGCTCACCGGGTTCTGCGCCGCGGTCGGAAGCGCGCTCGCGGGAAGTCCACCCACGATCCCACCTAGGACTCCTCCGGCGACTCCGCCCTCCACACCCCCGGCCACCCCGCCCTCCGTCCCGAGGTCGAGCGTGGCCGGGTCACGGATCTCGTCTGGAATCGCGACCGGCGCGGTGAGCTGAGGCGTCTGATTCTGGGCCGGCGGACGCACGACGTTTCGCTCGGCGGTGCGAGCTGGAGGCGGAGGGGGTGGCGGTGGCGTCGGAGGCGCTTCCGGTGCGACGAAGAACGCTCGCACGGCCGCGGACGGTGCGGGGAAATCCTCAGTGCCTAGTATCGGAACGGTGACGAGCACGGCAGCGACCACGACGTGTGCCACGAGCGAGACCGGCCAGACCCAGCGACGCAGCCTTCTTGCTGGTCCAGAGACGATCAGCTCTCGAAATAGATCCGTATCCATGTGGCCCTTCGCTTCGATCAATGCCGATCCACGTCATCCACGTCCTTACAATTAGTACGCTGCTGACCGCATTCTGGTTTGCCTCGTCCGGGCCGAGCGGTACCCCGCCCGGCGCGGACGGCTTGAATGGCGATCGGAAGGGCTGCCTGCCAGGGGACGAAACGGTCAGTCCGACGCGGACGCGGCCGGTCTGACCGCTTGGCTCGAGATGCGGGTGAGGGCCTTCTGCGCTTCGCCGGCGAGGAGGGCGTCGCGGTCCTCGAGCAGCCGACGCAGGGCAGGCGCAGCACTGCGGTCGCCGATGCGGCCGATGGCGCGAGCCGCCTGCACGCGCACCTGTCCGTCTGGATCGGTCAGCCGCGCGATGAGCTGCGGTAGTGCGGGCCGGGAATCTCGGCCGATGTGACCCAGCGCGCGGGCGCACTCCCCGCGCACGACGGCCGATGTGTCCGCAAGACCGGCTGTGAGTGGAACGATAGACGGGGACGCAGCGGAACCGAGCTGGCCCAGGATCGTCGCCGCGTCACGACGTTGCACGACCCTTGGTGACTTGAGGCGTTCAACGAGGAGAGGCAGCGCCATATCGGAGAGCGAGCCGATCGCCGCCAGCGCGGTCGCGGCGGCAGCTCTGACCTCCGCGTTCTGGTCGTCAAGTCTCGCCGCGAGACGCGCGGCGACCGGGCAGGCAGCCGGACCCACGGCGCGCAGCGCGAGTGAGCACGCCACGCGTAGCTCTGCGGCAGGATCGTCGAGGCAGCGCGCGAGGCCCGCTAGCGCGGGCGCAGCAGCTGGTCCAGCGGCCTCCAGAGCGTGGGCGCACTCCAGGCGGACGCCCTCGGTGGGATCGGAGAGACAGGCGGCCAGTTGCGGCACAGCCGCGCGAGCGCTCGATCCCAGGCGTCCGATCGCAATGGCAGCCTTCTCGCGGCGCCGTGCGTCGCTGTCGCTCAAGGAGTCGATCATCGCGGGCAGGGCCGCATTCGCAGTCGCGTCGATCCGGGGCAGCGCTCGCATCGCGATCAGTCCGGCGTCGTCATGCCGACGCGCGGCTTCAGCTAGGGCGGGCGCAGCTGCGTTGGCTTCGGGACCCCATCCAGCCAACGTCTCCGCGGCGAAGCTGCGAACGAACGGGTCGTCGTTCGCCAGCGCAGCGACAAGCAGCGGCATGTCCTCAGTGACGCGCAGGTGTGTCCGCTGCAGAGCCCGAATCGCGGCCCAGCGCACGGACTCCTCGGGGGCAGCGAGCGCCACCGTCAGCGCCTGCTTGAAGCGGTCACCGACGCCGAGCAGGCCCAGGGTTCGTAGCGCGGCGGCTCGGACGCCGGCGTCAGGGTCGGAGCGTGCGTTCTCCGCAAGGTGGGCCAGCGCTCTCTCACTGAGTGCATGAGCTTGAGCGCTACTCCATGCCGCGGCTTCGCGTACGGCTGGGTCGCGGTCGCCGAGCGCGTCGGCAAGACACTCCGGCGTGTCCGCACAGCCGGCGCGACAACACGCGAGAACTTCTGGGTGCGATGGCCCGCGGGGCAGCCAGACGCTATCGAAGAGTGCGGCTGCAACGAGACGCGTGCCCCGTGCGTTCAGGTGATTGCTGTCGAGAAAGAGGCTGTGGCCTCCCGAGCGCAAAATCGGCAGGGCGTCCAGATACGCGATGCCCTCCTCACGACAGAAAGCGGCGATCTTCTCCTGCACGCTGGGCGGCGGCGCGTCCGCCTCGAACTGAAAGCGGTAGGGAGCAACCAGAACCGAGAAACCGGCGCCGCTGGCGCGCACCTCGTCGCGCAGCAGGCGCAGCTCGTCGAAGAAGCGGTGGAATGCCTCGCGCACGCGAGGAGAGTCGGGCTGCGTAAAGAGCTGGACGGTGTTCTCGATCTCGCGGCCGCGGGCATTGACCAGGCGTCGCACGAGTGCCGAACGCGCGTGGAGGGCGGCGAGCCAGCGCGGCGGCCGGGTGAGGCTGTTCTGCAGCTCGTCGATGTCGTTCAGGCAGACGACGACTACGACACGGTCGAGCCGATAGCGTCGCACCAAACGCTCGTAAGCGATGCGTTCCTGGCGCGTCGACCAGCCGCTGAGCGCCACATTGAAAACTTCGATCTTACGTCCGGCCTGGTCGAGCATCTGGCCGAGAACCTGGGGGAATGCCTCCTGCGGCGCCAGAGTCACTCCCATAGTCACGCTGTCGCCCAGGAAGGCGATGCGAAACGTGCGCGGCGGTTTCTCGATGGGGTGCGAGACGTCGCGCAGGCCATCGCGATTGAACTCACCGTCAAGGGGCCAGCCGCGGCCCGGGGAGACGAAGGTGTAGAGGTCGTCGTGCCAGTCGGGGCGTACGGCGCCTTGTTGGGCCGCAGGCGGTTGCGCGGCCGGCGCCTGCTCGAAGAGGCGCGCCAGGCCTTCGAGGCCACCCAGAAAGATGGTGACGACGGTCAGGGCGAGAAGGCAGTTGACGAGAAGGGACTGCGGCTGGCGCTGTCGCATGAGGTTCCCGCCGCAGTGGCCGGAGTCGGTCATCTGGGCGACAAGACTACCGTATCCGAGCTGCCGCGGCGCGCTCGTCGATCACCTCGTAGATGCGCCGCACAGCGACCGGATCGAAGCCAAGTTGGGCGAGTCGTGGAAAACGCGTGGCATGTGCGCGCAGGTCGATGCGACCGGCCGCCTCGTCGGCGGCCACGCCGCTGCGCTTCAGCGCCTCGGTCTGGCGCCAGAGGTCGCGTAGGCACGCCTGCACAAGCGCGATGGCGTCTTTGCCTTTGAACGGCGCGCCGTGGCCGGGGATCACCGTCTCGAACTCGAGCATCGCGAGCCCAGCGAGAGTGTCGGCCCACTCGTCCACGTAGGCGTCGCCCATATAGCCGATGTAGCCGTTGAAGAGGTCACCCGTGCAGACGACGCGCTGCTGCGGCAGGAACACGACGACATCACCGGCCGTGTGTCCGCGGCCGAGATGCATGAGCTGGACCTCGCGACTGCCGAGCCACAGCGTCAGTGTGTCGCGGAACGTCAACTGCGGCGGCACCGGGACGAGTGCCGCCAGCTCCTCTTGATACGCTCGCAAGGCGTCGGCCCGTCGCGTCAGCTCCATGCGCTTCTCGGGACTCGCCTCCTTCGCGGCCTCGGCGCGCGCGCTCTCGATCTGTGCCGGCAGCCCCGCCAGATACGCGGCGACCGTCCTTCCTCGGAGTGCGTCCGGTCCTAGCAGCGCACGCGTCGCCTCGTGACCGACGATCAGGGCATCTGGGAATGCCTGATTGCCCAATGCGTGGTCGAAATGGAAATGCGTGTCCACGACGTAGCGCACCGGACGGTCGGTGATCGTGCGGATGCCGTCCCGGAGCACGCGCGCCTCGTTCGGCCCGGCTCCGGTGTCGATCACGAGCACGCCGTCGTCGCCGACGATCACGGCGGAATTGGCGACGTAATAGGGCACACCGCTGGCTATGGCGCAGAACACGCCGTCGGCGACCTTCTCGAATCGGTAGCTGAGGCCAGGGACGAGCGGTGCGGCGGTGGCTTTGCTGTCGAGAGCGGGTCGATCCGCGGCAGTGAGAGCAGCCGTGACGCCCAGCGTCAGAGCGAGACAGGCGAGCGCGGACGTTCTCTTCATTGCTGGCTCCTCTTCGGCTAACGGCAGTCGCGCTACGTCGCGCCAGCGCGTCTCCAGCCGCAGCAACGTGAGCCTATCGAAGCGAGCGCAGCCGCGCAACGTGCAAGCGCGAGCCAGCGGCAGAGGCTCCGCCACGACGTGGCTCAGATCGTCAGTTGGTAGGCGAAGTAGGCTTGGAACCGACTCTCGCCCACGAGGCCTCGTCCTGCGGAGACGAGCAGATGCTGATGGTTCGTGAGGTCGAGGACCAGTCCGACGTTGAACTGCAGGTTTCCACTGCCGCCGACACGGTCGGCTGTAGTGTCGAAGAGTTCTGCACCGAGTGCCGCGCGCTTGGATAGCTGCCGTTGGATCAGCCACCCGACGTACCAGAAATCCCGGTTCCCCTCGCCCGGGTTCAGCCAGTAGCCTCCACCCCCGTACGTCAGCCACGGGCCGAAGCGCTTCTGGATCCAGACCGGGATGAAGACGCGCAGGTGCCCGGCGCCGAGGCCGCTGGCTTCGCTGCCGGTCGGCAGCTCAAACAGCGGAAACGTCCCCACCATCGGGACCCGCTTGCCTTCTTGGACAAGGCGGAACTTGGCGCCGATCTCGATGTCTCCGACGCCGTACTGCGTGAGGCCGCCGCTCGGGCGCGAGTAGGCCAAAGGCGCGATCAGGTGCAGCTGGAGATTCGGCGCCGCTCCGTAGTTGATCTCGACGTGTGGCGCTGTGCCGGTCGCGCCGTCATGTGTGAGTTCGTACTGGCTGGCCAGGTAGAGCTCCCAATGTCGATAGTCGACCGGCTCAGGATCGTCCGTCACGTAGGGCGGGCCCGCGTGTGCCGGTGCGGGCGAGAACAGGCCAACGGCAGCCACGGACACCACGGCAGCGCACAGCGCGTTCATCCCAGCCATTACATCCCGATCCTGTTTTCGATTCCGGCTTGGTGACACCGTTGCTCGTATAGACAGTTACGTTCGTGCACGTCCTGCCGGATCGCGCAGTCGTTGCGGCCCCAGATGGCGACGCTCTCGGCCGTCCGCTCCGGACGCAGGCGGTGTTGTCATGAGGTCAATACGCGCTAACATATCGAGGCGGCAAGCTGAAGGCGGTGACTGGTGACAGAGAAGACGCAGCACGTGCTGGTCGTCGATGATGACGAAGGGATCCGGATGCTGGAGGCGGACATCCTTCGAGAAGCGGGCTACGGCGTCGAGCAGGCGACGGGAGGCGCGGCCGCCATCGAGCAGCTCAAGCACACCCGGCCGGACCTGGTGCTGCTCGATCTGCTGATGCCGGATATCGACGGCTGGGCCGTGCTGCGCTTCATCCGCACGATGGCGAGCCCGCCGCGGGTGGTGGTCGTCAGCGGTCTGCGTGAGATCGTGCCACCGGGGGACCTGTCGCAGTGCGTCGCCGGCTGTGTGCACAAGCCATTTGCGATCGACCATCTGATCAAGACCTGCGCCAACGTCCTGGCCGTTCCAGAGCTGCTCAGTCCGGCCTCAGGCAATCGTCAGGACGCGCGACGGACCTTCGTCGTGGAGACGACGCTGCTTGCGGCCAATGGCACGCCGCTGGCGCTCGGTCAACTGCTCGAGGTCAGCCGGCATGGGTTCCGCCTGGAGTTGGCGATCGCCCTCAATCCGGGCGACCCGGTACACGTCTCACTCCAGATTCCAGGACGAGCCGAGCCGCTGCAGCTCTCGGGACGCGTGCGCTGGCGCCATGAGTTCGTCATGGGCGCCGAGGCGGACGGTCTGAGCGCGCAGGACGAAGAGCTGCTGCAACAGATCCTCGGGCCCAACGGCGTCTCCAAGACAGGCGACGAGCCGCCTTCTGATCTCAAGCCGAGCTAGAGAGCGTCCGCGAACCGCGCCGAGGGTGCCTCACCCGCGGCCAGTTCGGAGCCCTTGTCGTCCACGCCCTCTCACGGGTTGCGCGTGACGCGGACCATCACCACGTCGTGCGGCGGGACAGTGAACTCGAGTCGGTCCTTGAACAACCCCAGGTCCTTGTGCGTCCACAGATCGTGGACCGCGACTGACATGCCCGGAGCGAGTCCGAGCCTGTCCCACGCGACGTCGATCGCCCCAGCCTCGCTGCCGCGATTGAAGAAGATCAGGGCCATCGCGCCGCTGGTGAGCGGCTTCATCCACACTTCGTAAGGCCCGCGGTCGCGGACCTTGCGTCCCTGCATGCCGAGCAAGTCTTGGTCGATTGCGATGACTTCCTTGTTCAGCAGGATCTCCCGCGTCTCGGACGACATCGCGCCGAGGTCGTTGCCTGCCATGAGAGGCGCGGCAAAGAGACACCAGAAGCTGAAGTGCGTGCGGTACTCCGAAGTCGTCATGCCGCCATTGCCGACCTCGAGCATATCCGGATCGTTCCAGTGCCCAGGGCCTGCGTACGGATAGAGGTCCGCCATCTGGTCGATGATGTGGACGACCCCCATGCCTCCCCAGGGCCGGCTGCAGTCCCAGCAGTCCTGAATGTCGTGCGTGGCGCGCCAGAGATGGCCGACGCCCGGCGCCCAGAGCCAGGGTTCGCTGACACCCCATTCGCAGAGACTGAAGACGATCGGCCGTCCGGACGCGCGCAGCGCGCGGCTCATCTTCGTGTACGCCTCGCGCGCGTCCTGCCCGGCCGTGCTGCACCAGTCGTACTTCAAGTAGTCGACTCCCCAAGCGGCGTATTGCTTGGCATCCTGCTCTTCGAAGCCGCGGCTGCCTGGCCGGCTCTGACAGGTCAGGGTCCCCGCGTCCGAGTAGACGCCGAACTTGAGCCCCTTGGAGTGCACGTAGTCCGCAAGGGCCTTCATGCCCGACGGGAAGCGCTGCGGATCGGCCACGATGTTGCCCTTTGCGTCGCGGCTGACCTGCCAGCAGTCGTCAATCACGATGTACTCGTAGCCTGCGTCCTTCATCCCGGTGCTGACCAGGCTGTCGGCAGCCTGCTTGATGAGCGTCTCGCTCACGTTGCAGACGAACTTGTTCCAGGTGTTCCAGCCCATCGGTGGGGTGCGCGCGAGGCCGTCGTCGGCACCGGCCCCGAGCGGCCACGCAAGCATCGATACGACACCGACAGTTCCCAGCAGCCGACGTGCCCGCCGCATCTGCATGACGCATCTCCCTCTCCGGGCACGCGAGGCCCGCACCACGTAAGGATACCCCGTCGCGCCATTTGACGCAGGTGGCGCGACGTGCCAGGCTGCTCCTGTCTCTTTGACAGGAGGACGCCATGGGCGCAGTGAACGTCAAGCGCGTCTTTTGGGGCGGGCTCGCAGGCGGCGTGGCGTGGATCGTCTGGGCCACGATCGTCAACTTCGCGCTTCTGATGCCGAGGTACGTCGCGACGCAAGAAGTCGGAATGATGCACGAGAAGGCGCTCTATGCGGTCTTCCCGATCGTCTGGATGGGGCAGTTCCTCGTGTTCGGCATCCTGATCGCCGCGCTCTACGCTGGCGTGCGCGCGACCTGGGGCGCCGGACCGCTGACGGCCCTCAAGGTCGGGCTGATCTTCGGGGTCGCCTCCGGCTTCTCGGTCAACTTCTACATCTCGGCCTGGATCCCGATCACGCGCTACATCCCGGCCGGATGGGTGCTCGAGCTATTCGGCGGCTCCATCCTCGCAGCGCAGGTTGTCGGCGCGCTGTACAGGGAGAGCGATCGCCCGTCGGCATGATCGTCGGGCCGCCGCCGTCCCTCGCCGACTAGAGCTTGCCCAGCAGCGCGCTGAGTGCAGCCTCGTCCAGAGTGCCGCCGACGGAGTCCTTCTTCTTGAGCTTGGTGTCGCGAGCGTCGATCACGACGTAGGCTTCGTCTGCGTAGCGCTCGAAGAAGCGCCAGGTCATCTCCTGCTTGCGGCCCCACGTGACGCAGACTGGGCCTGTCTTCGCGTATCCCGGACAATACACGTAGTGGCCGGCTTGCGGGTCCGGCTTGCCGTCGTGGCCAGGGACCACATCCCAAATCCGGCCTGCCTGGAACTGCGACAGCGCGGCGTAGGGCAGCGTCAGTCCGAGACCCACGCCGAACTGCATCACGATCGCCTTCTTGATCTCGGCGCGATTCTCGCGGTTCAGCTCGGCGAATGCCTTGATCTTGTACGTGCCCTTGTCGACCAGCCAGCCGCGGCTGCGCCACTCCTTCAGAGAGTCGAGCACGCAGAGGCCGTCCTCCGTGTTCCCGTTCTCTTTGTGCCACTCCCGCAGCACGTCGCGATCTGCGACCTTGAGCAGCCTGTGTTGCTCGACGTACTCGAAGCGCAGCGTCTGGTGAGCGCGGCCAGCGATCACGCAGTCGCCATGCGTGTCATTGCCGAACATCGGCGTGGGCACGGCCACGTAGCGTTCGTCGAAATCGTAGGCCGCTGGAAGCGTGGGGCTGACCTCGAGCAGCGCGGCGAACTGGAAATTCCGCTTGTCGCGCCGAGCCGGCTTCTTACCAAAGCGGCACCAGAAGCGACCAACTCGACTGCGTGGCATGCTCCACCTCCGAGTAAGAGCCCGGCCCGCGCCGGGACGATATGGTGAACTGTCTTCTCGTCAGAAAAGCTAGGCCGGTCCTCGTCGTTTGTCAAGACGCATCGGCGCACGCCGTGACGGCAGACCTCCGTGTCAGCCACCCCAGACCGCACGCCGTCCGGATTCCTCTCCAATGTCTCGAATCAGCGCGCCAGCCGACCCGCAGAACGGCTATGGATCGACCGAGAGATAC
>Ga0182021_10006530_pt1 | contig 13862 bp, 9 predicted proteins | sample 612E3MmetaG_FD_120493 | JGI IMG/M metagenome (GOLD analysis project Ga0182021, IMG submission 120493) | Permafrost microbial communities from Stordalen Mire, Sweden - 612E3M metaG (Illumina Assembly) | ecosystem: Environmental > Terrestrial > Soil > Wetlands > Permafrost | place: Sweden...
AGCTTCAGCACCACGATCTTCTTCAGGTTCTCGTCCCGGATGGGGTAATACGGGATGATCACCATGCGGCCCAGGAACGCCGGCTTGAAAATCTTGTTCAACTCGGGCTTGAGCGCCTTGACCAGCGCTTCGGGCGAAGGCATCGTCTCGGGATCCGCGCACAGCTTCATGAACGTATCGGTGGCTGCGTTTGTAGTCAGGATCAGGATGTTGTTCTTGAAATCGATGTCCCGCCCTTCGCCGTCCTCCATCATTCCTTTGTCGAAGACCTGGTAGAACAGCTCCAGCACGTCCTGATGGGCCTTCTCGACCTCGTCGAGCAGCACCACGGAATAGGGCCGCCGCCGCACCGCCTCGGTGAGCACTCCGCCCTCGCCGTAGCCGACGTATCCGGGAGGCGAACCTTTCAGCGTGGAGACCGTGTGCGCCTCCTGAAACTCCGACATATTGATGGTGATCATGTTGCGCTCTCCGCCGTAGAGCAGATCGGAGAGCGCCAGCGCGGTCTCGGTTTTGCCCACGCCGCTCGGCCCCACCAGCATGAATACGCCCACCGGCTTGTTGGGGTCGTCCAGGCTGGCGCGGGAGGTCTGGATACGCTGGCTGATCAGCTCGAGCGCGTGGTCCTGCCCGATGAGCCGCCGCTTCAGGATGGAGGGCAGTTCGAGCACCATCTGGATTTCGTCCTTCACCATTTTGCCGGCGGGAATCCCGGTCCAGCCCGAAATCACTTCGCCGATGGTGTTGGCATCCACGCACACCTGAATCAGGGGAGAGTCCCCTTGCAGGGTTGCCAGTTCCAGGTTGAGTTTTTCGAGCTCGGCGCGCAACGCCGCCGGGTCCGCGGCGGCCCCGGCCACGGGTGCCTCCGCGGGAGCCGCCGGAGCTGCCGCCGGTACTGCCGGAGCTGCCGGAGCCGCTGCCGTGGCTGCCGGGGCTGCCGCCGGTACTGCCGGAGCTGCCGGAGCCGCCGCGCCGCCCTCGATCTTCCCGCGAATCTCGCGGATCTGCGCCACCAGGCCGGCTTCCTTGTCGAAGCGTTCCCGCAGCGAGGCCAGGCGAGTCTCGACGGCCGCCTTGCGCGCCGCGATCTCGGTCAGGGCCTCGGAGTGGTCCGCGCCCAGTTCCTGCTCGCGGTTGAGAATCCCCTGCTGGACGCCCAGGTCGTCGAGCTCGCGCGTCGCGTCCTCGATCTCCGGCGGGACGGAGTTCTGCCCCAGAGCCAGCCGCGCGCACGCGGTATCGAGCACGCTGACGGCCTTGTCCGGCAACTGCCTGCCGGCCAGATACCGGTGCGAGAGCTTCACGCCCGCCGCCACCGCATCGGCCAGAATGCGCACCTTGTGGTGCTTCTCGAGCGCCGGAACGGTGCCGCGCATCATCACCATGCACTGCGCCTCGCTCGGCTCATCCACCTTCACCACTTGGAAGCGGCGGGCCAGCGCCGCGTCCTTCTCGAAGTACTTCTTATACTCGGACCATGTCGTGGCCGCTATGGTTCGCAGCTCGCCGCGCGCCAGCGCCGGTTTGAGCAACTGGCTGGCGTCGTTCTGCCCGGCCTGGCCGCCCGCGCCGATCATGGTGTGCGCCTCGTCGATGAACAGGATAATGGGCGAGGGCGAGGCCTTCACCTCTTCGATCAGCCCTTTCAGCCGGTTCTCGAATTCGCCCTTGACGCCCGCACCCGCCTGCAACAGCGCCAGGTCGAGGCTGCGGAGGCCGACGCCCTTGAGCGGCGGCGGCACGTCGCCCGCGGCCACCCGCTGCGCGAAGCCTTCGACCACCGCGCTCTTCCCCACGCCGGCCTCGCCGGTCAGGATGGGGTTGTTCTGGCGCCGCCGCATGAGGATGTCCACCATCTGGCGGATCTCGTGGTCGCGCCCCAGTACGGGATCGAGTTTCCCCGCCTTGGCCTTCGCCGTCAGATCGACCGTGTAGGCGTCCAGGTTCTGCGTCTTCCCCGCTCCCGCGGCACGCGGTCCCGAGCCCGCGCCCGCGCCCGCTCCCGCCATTGCGCCCGCCTCGGCCAGCGCCGCGATGGAATCTTCGTGCGAGCCTCCCACGATGGTCTGGAAGTCCTTCTTGAGGGCGTCCGGCTGGATCTTGCCGAATTCCTTGGGGCTCACTTCGCCCATCAGCCGCGCCAGGTCGTCGGTCGCGGCCAGCGCCAGGATGGTGAACCCGGTTCGTACCTGCCCGGCGCCGAAATCGATTGTCCCGATGGCCCACGCTTCTTTCAGCATGTTGACCAGCGAGACGCTGAAGACCGGCCGGCCCGCGTTGCCGCGCTTCAGTTTGTCGAGGCTGCGAGTCAGTTCCTGCTGCAGGCGCGTCGAATCCACGCCGAAGTGCCTCAGGATGCGCGCCAGGTCGCCGTCGGTGTCGTCCAACAGCTTGAGGAGGTAGTGTTCCACCTCGATGTTGTAGTTGGTGCGGGAGACGCACAGCCCGGCCGCCGCTTCGAGCGCGTTCCGCGTGGCGTCGTTGAGTTTGCCGATCAGTGATTTAAGATTCACGCTCATGGAAGAACCTCCCCTTTCACAACTCTAGTACCGTATCGCCCGGATCGCGCCCCATGGGCGCCGATTTCGCCCACGTGAGCCAGCCGAGGCGGGGCGCCGTCTGGTCCCCGCGTCCCAGTTCGCAACCGGGCACCTGCTCGCGCTTCAGCACGAGCTGCACTTCAAAATCGAATTCGTTTCCGGCAAAAAAGCGCACCAGCGCCTGGAGCGGCTCATAGGCCGTGCCGGTCGGCAGAAAATCCCGATACTGGTCGAGCGCCAGCGGACCCAGCCGGATCCGCACGCGCGATTGCAAATCCCAGATCTCATCGCCCACCACGGCGCCCACCGCGAGTTGCTCGGATTCGGTTGCCGAGGTATCCAGGCGGCACTGCGTGGGCAGATCCAGCCGGTACCAGGCGCCCGCGAACTGCACCACCTCGGCCGGCACGTCGAAGTAGTCCTCGATCAACTGGCGGAGAGCCTGCGCCGAACGAGGCCGCTGCCCCAGCAGTCCCGCGTAATAGGCCAGCGAGTCGTCCGAAACCTTCTGGCGGCGGCCGAGTCCTTTGGTGCCGAGGCCGATCAGGTCCAGCAGATAGTGCGACAGCCGGTCGCCCTCGCCGCGCTCGTACTGCACGGTGAACCTGTACCGCTCCCAGGCCTGGTAGAACAGCGAAATCATGCGGTGGTTGAAAATGTCGAGGAAATCCCGCAGGGCCGTGTCGCGGGCCCGGACGCGCTCGGCCACGAACTGCGTGTAGTAGAGCGGCAGGACGCCCTCGGGCCCGGTGAGACCCATGAAGTTCACCACCATCAGCGGCGGCCGCCCTTCGCGCCAGGTAAGCGACTGAATCTGGCTGGCCGGAAACGCGTTCGTGTTATGCACCGCAAACCGCACCGCCTCGGTCTGCGGGTTGACAAAGCGCCCCGGCGCCGCACGGTCCCGCAGCACCCGCTCGAGCAGGCGCACGGCCTGGAAGAACTCGAACCGGTACGGCTCTTCGCCGATGACGCGCTCGATATCCTGCTGCTCCGCGCCGGTCATGCCTGGTGTGCCCTCGTGGGGCAGGCGGTTCCGCCTGCCCCACGCCTCCCTCGCCCCGAGCAGGCAGGCGGAACCGCCTGCCCCACGCCCCTCATAGCAGCACCGCCTGGCCGGCCCGCGGCGGCCACTCCTTCAACGGCTCCTTGCGTTGCTCGGTCCGGACCACCAACTGGCTGAAACTGTTCATCGAAACGTAAAGGCCGAGAAAATACTCCAGCACGCTTGCGAACAGGTACACGCCGCCGCCGACGAACTGCTCCTCGTCGAACAGGGCTTCGACGCGCGTCCCGCGCACGAACGAGATCCCGTTTTCCGAAATCACCCGCGCGAAGTGCCGCCGGCTGGCGATGCTCGATATCCCCTGGATCTGCTTCTCCAGGTGCGTGGAGTCGCTGAAATTGTACAGCCGGAGAATCTCCGCCAGCGCCTCCTTCCCTTCGCTCACCAGCGACAGGTAATTGAGCGATAGCTGCGAGATCAGGCGCCACAGCGCCGCTTTGCCGACGGGCGGGCGCAGCGCAGGCGTCGGTTTCTTCAGCGTGACGATGCGCCGGATCGAGGGCATTCCTTCGAGCTCGAAATCCCCCGCCTCGCTGCCGAACGGCAGCCGGGACGGCAGATCGCGGTTGGTGCACAGGCAGCGCACCGTCAGCGTCTCCACGCTCGCTTTGGCGGGTTGGCCGGAAAGGTCCACCAGCGAGAGGAAGATGTCCGTGCCCTCGTCGTCCCGCTTGGCGGAAGCACGCCGCTCCGCGTGCCAGAAGGTCTGTTTCTTCTCGCGGGAGCGTCCGTGCCGGTAGGAGAAGAAGGGCTCGAACCGCGCCACCTCCTGCGTCTGCGGGTTGGCGCTGACCACCTCCTCGATCGAGAAGATCTCGAGCGCGTGCCGCCGCCGCACGTCCGGAACCACCGGGTACTCGTGGCGTACCTGGTCCAGCAGGATCGGCTCGGCGGTGTGCTCGAACAGGTTGATGACCGGCGTCGTGCCGGCCTTGAGCGTCTTGGGAGAAACGCCCAGTTCGAGCATCTGCTGCCGGTCGCCGCGCTCGAAAGGTGAGATAAGCACCACGAACTGCGCCCGCTCCTTGAATCCGGCCGTCGCCAGCGCCTGGAGCCCGCTCAACTCGACGAAGAAGTATTTCTCGGGAAACGCGAAGTACTCCTGGAGCAGCCGATATCCCGAGAAGGACCGGCGCGTGTACGGCAGCATGGCCTCGTCTTCGCCGAAACCGACCGGCCGGATGGAGCCGGCGGGCAGTTCGATAGGCCGCAGCCGCGGATTGGCGGGATCCCGCACCAGAATCTGCGCGCAGTTATTCAGCAGCAGCTCATAGAGCGCGTGAACCAGGTTGCTCTCCCCGTTCAGGTAGAACCGCATCGATCCGAGCGCGAGCTTCTCGAATGACACGTCGGCCTGGCACGCCAGTTCGAAGCGCAGCGCCGCCACCGCGCTCCCGCCTTTGAGGGGCGGCTGGAGCCGGTCCGGCGTCGTCCACTGCGCTTCGGCCACGGTGAGCGGCCACAGGGTGGTGTCGAAGCAGGTGCGAAAGCGGCACGGCACGCCTTCGACGGGCCGGGAATAGAGCAGCGACCCGCGCGGCACTTTGAGGCCCGTCGTCAACTTCCCCTGTTCCGGGTCCAGGTGGAACTCCACCACCGACATGGCGGGAATGGGGCGGATGTAGTGCGGAAAGAGGATGCCGAGCAGCGCCTCGGTCACCTCCGGAAACTCGTCGTCGATCTTCAGATGGACGCGTCCGGCCAGGAACGCGAAACCCTCGATCAGCCGTTCCACGTGCGGGTCCTCGCAGCGGTCCGGTTCGAGCTGGAGGCGGGAGGCGATCTTGGGATACTTCTCGGCGAACTCGGCGCCCATCTGCCGCAGGAACGTCAGCTCGCGTTCGTAGTAGTCGAGAAGGTCGTCGCGCACCCGCTCAGTCTCCCTTCACGGCGTACTCGCCGCTGGCCAGCTCGAGTACGGTGTCGAACGTGACGCGCTCGGGCGCCGGGTCGATCCGCAGCAGGCCCTGGATCTGAAACCGCAGGATGCGAGCGTTGCCCGCCACGGCTTCCATCACCACCCGCGCGCCCTGAATTCGCGGCTCGAAGTTCGCGATGGTCGATTCGATCATCCACAGCAGCCGTTTCTGGTCCTGGATGGAATGGACTCCCAGCGAGGCGATGTCCGGCAGCCCGTAGTTGAACAGCGAACTCTCGATTTCGAGCGAGGAATCGTGCACCTCCTCGATGGTGCGGCGCGTGTTCAGCAGCCACTCGATGTCCCGCCGCAGCGACGCCTTGAGCTGGCGCAGCGATTGGGAGCGGCCCTGCGGGGGATCGGAGCGCAGCGACAGGTCCTGATCCACCAGCCGGTCCAGAAGCGAGAGCGTGACGTTCGGATCCGGACCCGAGCGCGCCATTCCCTACCTCCGCAGCGCCAGCGCTTCGACGGGATCGAGGCGGCAGATTCGGCCGTAGACTTTCTGCTTCTCCTCCGGGCTGGTTTCGCTCTTGTCCATCGAGCGGTACAGTAGCGTGAGCGCATGCGCGATCACGTCGGGCGTTTCCCACTCCTCCAGCTTGCGCCGCTCGATTTCGGCCGCCAGTTCCTGGAGAATCGGCAGGGCGATGCCAGCCTGATTCGCGCCCAGGCAGATCTGCGCCAGTTGGACCCGCCGCTGGAAACGGCCGCGGCCCGACGGCTCCTGCGCCGCTTCGCAGCTCAGGATCTCGATCGCCTCCCGCACCTGGCCCGAGCGCACCGCGTCGAGCGCGAGCTGGTAGGCGTCCGGCGCGGCTTCGACCGATTCCTCGCCGGCGGCGCCCCGAGCCGGTGGCGGAGAGTAGCTGGGTTCCGCCTCGGCCTGGGCCGGGGCGGAAAACTCCTTGATCCAGGCCCGGGTTTCCGCGTTGGCCACCGGCGTGTCGTCGGAGAGCGACAACTCGGCCAGCTTGGGAAGATCGGCCAGCAGGGCGCGCACCTCGCACTTGATCGCCCAGGCCGCCGGATAGTAGCCGAGGTTTTCGCAAGCGGTGGCGGCGTAGCGCTGCAGGTCGAGCCAGGCGCGTCCGCACGCCGTTCCCATGGCGGTCTCGGCCGTCTCCAGCACCTGCTGCCACTCGCCTTCGTTGGCCAGGCGTTTCAGTTCCTGCCGGGTTTCGGTGGGCGGAGCTTCGAGCAGCGCGGGATCGGGGTCGTAGCCCTCCCCGGCGGCTCTGATCTCGCCCCAGCGCAGACCGCGCAGCAGGAGATACGCCGCTGGATTGGCCGCGTCCTGCTGGCGCAGATAGCGCGCCAGCGCGGCTATCCGCTCCATGGCGTCATCCCGGTCAGCCGGCTCCGGACCCGCCGCCCTGGCGCGCGCCGCTCTGCGGGCCGGAGCCCCAGCCGGCGCGTACTCCGCCTCTTCCGCCGCAGCCTCCGCCGATGGCACGTCTGCGACCGGCTTCCCGGCGCCCTTCCTCCCCAGCAGGATGCGAACCGTGTTCTTTACTTCTTCGAGGGTCTTTTCGAGGTCACCGAAGCTCGGAGTGTAGTCGCCGAACTTCTCTTCCGCAGTGGTCTTGAGTGCCGCCAGGGTCTCCAGGCACCCCGAGAGCTCGCCCGCCCATGTCTCGTAGGAGGCCGCGGGCGTGGTGTCGAAATCCGCGTCGAAGGCCTCCGGCGTAAGCTTGCCATCTTCGATCGCCGTCGCCCGCGCCTGCTGGCGCGCGTCGCTGGCCGCCGCCTCGGCCTCCGAGGGAACCCCGCGCGACTCCTTGTATTTGAACCAGTCCAGCCCGCCTCGCGTCATCGGCACGCGCTTGATGGGCAGCTCCAGCCGCGAGCCGATCCAATCCAGGGGCGCCGCCCGCAACTCGCAATCGCCGTCTTCGAGTTCCGGATAGAGCGTGTCCCAGAAGTTCTCGAGCAGGCCGCGCAGCAGGACCAGCCCCTCATTGAGCCCGGCGTACCCCTCGCGGTGGAGCTGGGCCTCGGTCAGCCAGGCCGCGATCTGGAGGTCTTTGCTCTTCTTGGCGAGCACCTCGCCGGCGAGCTTGACCACCACCACCCAATCCGCTTTCTTGACCTCCGTTTGCCAGTCGCCCTGCGAAATGTCTTCATCTTCTCGCCGCGCCTCTTTGATCTGGTCGTAAACGGGCGCGTACCGAAGGTTCTCGCCGCTGGGATTCTCGCCTGGGATGGGGTTGAGAATGTCGTCGCGCAGAGGCATCGTCAGTTGGATTCCGCCGTCCCGGCCTCCGCAGTCGCGGTAATAGTCAGGCTGCGCACTTCGAGCAGCGGAATCTCCTCTCCATCGACCAGCAGCATTTTCTGCCCGAACGGCACTTCCTCGCCGTTCTCGTCCTCCTCCCAGACTGTAACCCGCCCGAGACGAACGTCCTCGTCCTCGTTACGCCAGGAGAGCGGCGCCAGCACCGGTATGAGGATCTCTCCCAGTTCCATGCCCTTGAACGCTGGGCCGGTTAGCACCTTGGCCGGCAGCCACAGCAGGTCGCGCAGACGCCGCGGCGCCTGGATCTGGATGGAGGCGATGTGCGCAAACGGCAGCCAGATATAGGTGCCCGCCGCGAAGGTCTCGATCCGCGGACCGATCCGCGCGTCGGCATCGCTCAGGGACTGGAACGGCTTGCCGTTCAAAGTGCCCGTGAACGGCGTCGCGTCCGCCGGCGGCATCATAGTGTACTCGCGCTTGGCAAACGTCTCCTGGCGGGCGCGCTCCGCGGCCAGAACGCCACGATAGAGCAGCGCGCCCATCTCCGAAGACGGCCCCCCCTGAGACAACATCCCCAGGTGTTTCTCCGCCCGGTCGAAATCCCCGGCGAAGCAGAGTAGCTCAAATAGGAAGGTGCGGCGCTTCGCGTCGGTCGGATTGTCGCGAAGCTCGGCGCCGAGCGCCTGCACGGCCTCCGTGAGCTTTCCCGCCTGAAACAGTTCTTTGGCAGTCATGGGCAGCTCCTGTAGTCAGTCTCCAGCCTTCAGCCACCGGCTATCAGCCGTCAGCAGCGTTGACCAGACCGGACGCACGCGGCGAGACTCGCCGAAAGAGGCCAAAGCCAGTGCCAACCGCCGATGAACACAGACTAACGCCGATTGAAGACAAAGCACTTACTGGCGGTCGTCTGCGATAATCGGCGGCTCGAAACCTCCGCTTCGGGCCCTCGACGTGCCTTCTCGCCCTCGGCCAGTTTGTTTCACGGCTCCTCAGCCGCCAGCCGGCGGGGACCCCAGCCCCACGGGGCGGGCACCAACGGCTGGCGGCCGACAACCACCAGCCGTCGGGACCCCAGCCCCATGGGGCGGGCACCCAACGGCTGGCGGCCGACAACCGCCAGCCGGCGCCCGGCAATTACCCCGATTGCTGCTGCTTCATGTCGTAGAAGGCCTTGATGGAGCCGCCCAGGGTGCCATCCGCCTTCTGCTCCTTGTACTCCATCTCGACCTTGGTGAAGTTCAGCGAGATCTGGTCCAGGGGCACCACACTGGCGCCGGGGGCGCCGCCCGTCTGGTAGGACGAGACCAGGCTGTCGGTAAAAGTCACCTTCAGGTACTCCTGCTGGTCTTTGCCCGCCTTGCGGCAGGTCAGGATCGCCGTCTTGATGGGCTGGCCGTTGGCGCAGTACAGCATCAGCTTCGGGCTGGCCTTGTTCACCCTCATGACGAAATGGAAGTCCTGCATCTGGACCTTGCCCGCACCCTGGCCACTGCCAGCGGAAGCGGTTCCGGTCTGGTGCTCGCCCCAGGAGAAGGACTCGACCTCGATCTCGCCCTTGTGGGTCTTGTCGTTGGCCTCGCCCGGGATACCGTCGAGCTTCAGAAAATAATCTACCATCGCCATCTCAAAAACCTCCTCTTCTTCACGAACCCTTGTTGCACTCGCCGGCGCCGCGCCGGCAACTGCCCGGAACCGGCTCCCTGCCGGCCGGGCCTGTTGCGCTGTCGAGCTTGCACGCACCCGGGCGCATGGCCCGGACGCCTCCTCCCAGCGCCCTCGCTACTGAATACCGCCGGTTACCCTCGCGCCGACTTCGGCAACTCGGCGACCAGACGCAGCGATACGGTCAACTCGTCGAGTTGGAAGTGCGGACGCAGGAAAGCGATGGCGCGGTAGACGCCCGGCTTTCCGGGAATCTCCACCACCTCCACCCGCGCCTCGCGCAGCGGAAACTGCGCTTTGGTCACTGGAGCGGCATTGTCGTCCTCGGTCACGTACTGCATCATCCAACGGTTCAGGAACCGCTCGCAGTCCGACCGCGACATGAAGCTTCCGATCTTGTCGCGCATGATGGTCTTCAGGTAGTGCGCGAACCGCGAGACCGCCAGCAGGTACGGCAACTGCGCCGAAAGCCGCGCGTTGGCGTTGGCCGAGTCGGTGTCGTAGAGCTTCGGCTTCTGGGCGGACTGCGCGCTGAAGAACGCGGCGTAATCCGTCCCCTTGCAGTGCACCAGCGGAATGAAGCCCAGGTCCGCCAACTCCTTCTCCCGGCGATCGGTGATGGCGATCTCGGTCGGGCACTTCAGCGCCACGTCGCCTTCATCGGTCTTGAAGGTGTGCGCCGGCAGCCCCTCGACCAGCCCGCCGCCCTCGACCCCGCGGATCGAAGCGCACCAGCCGTAAAGGGCGAACGACTGCGTCAGCCGCGCCCCCAGCGCATACGCCGCATTGCCCCACAGGTACTTGGAGTGGTCGGTTCCGTCCACGCCCTCTTCGTAGTTGAAGCCTTCCACCACCTTCGTATCGCGGCCATACGGCAGCCGCATGAGCACGTGCGGCACGCACAGCCCGACGTACCTGGAGTCTTCGCTCTGGCGGAATGACTTCCACTTCGCGTACTCGGTGGTGTCGAAGATCTTGGCCAGGTCGCGCGGCTGATCCAGGTTGGTGAAGGTTTCCATGTTCATCAGGTCCGGGCCGGCGGCGGTGAGGAACGGCGCGTGCGCGCCGGCCGCCACCTGGGACATCTTCTCGAGCAGCTCGATGTCCTCCGGATGCTTGCCGAACTCGAAATCGCCGACGATCGCTCCAAACGGATCGCCGCCGAAGACGCCGAACTCCTCTTCGTAGATCTTCTTGAAGATGGCGCTCTGATCGAACTCCGGCGCCCGCTGCAAGTCGCGCAGCAGCTCGCGCTTGGAGCAGTTCATCACGCGCAGCTTCAGCATCACGCTGGTCTCGCTCTGGTCCATCAGGTAGCGCAACCCGCGCCAGGTCCCTTCCAGCTTCTGGAACGAGGGGTGGTGCAGGATCTCGTTCAACTGGATGGACAGAAGATGATCGATCTGCGCGATGCGGGCGTTGATCATGGCCTCGGTGTCGCGCGAAACCGTGATGGCGCCTTCCAGGACCTGGTTCACGAACTCCCGCACCAGGTTCTTGCCGCGCTCGCGGGCGGCGGGATCGCGGGCCAGTTTGCCCTCGTCTACAATCTGATCGAGCAAGCCTTTCTCGACTACCTGCTCTTCGAGCGGCTTGGGGGCGCTGGAGGTTTGCTGCTCAGCCATTGGGGCCTCCCTTTTCGCCTTCGATTTCGGTCTTCAGTTTGTCGAGCTTGTCGCTGTCTCGAACCACTCCCTGCAGAAGCTCGTCGAGCTTGTCGTTCCCTTGCAAGGTTCCCCGCAGATCGGAGAGCCTTGTCCGTAGATCCAGAAGATCCTTGAGCGGTTTCACCTGCCGCGCCACCTGCTCCGGCTCGAAGTCGTCCAGGCTCTTGAACCGCAGGTCGACTTTGAGCTGGCCGGCGTCGGGGTCCTCGCTCAGCTTGTTCTCGACGGAGAACGACAGGTGAGGCTTCATGCCCTCGAGGACGCTGTCAAAATTGTCGGGGTTGATTTCCACGAACTTCCTGTCCTTCAATCGGGGCAGGGGCTGTTCGGGTTGGCCGCTGAGATCGGCAAGAACGCCCATGACGAATGGCAGTTCCTTGACTTCGATCGCGTCGCCGACCTCCACATCGTATGTGATGTGGACGCGCGGGGGTCTGACTCGTTCCAGTTTCTTGTGGATGCTTTCCTTGGCCATTTGCGCTCCTTCAGTGATCTTGGGGCCGGCACACAGGCCGAGTGCCATGCCAAACTACGTACATCGGGACTAGGACTATTTGTACCCTAGTTGTTAGGCTTTTTCAATGGGATTCGACACGGCCGCCGTCTGACCGCGTTCCCCAGGGTCCCCGTGCTGCCCGCAAGGGGCTAGTCGGCCTTGACCAGCCTGCGGCTGGGCAGGCCAAACGGCCTGCCCCACGCGTAGCCGGAATCGCCGGTCTTTACCTCGGCGGACAATCCTGGTACTGTTGTGTGCTATGAAGCGACTCCAGCCGGTGATCTGGTCAAAGGGGACCTTCCTCACCCCGCAGCACCTCCAGATCCAGGACCGGTTCATCGAGGACACGCTGGAATTCACGCTGGGTTCACTCAACTACCGCCCCTGGGGCTTCGGGCGCCTCGGGATCAACCAGGAAGCGCTGGCCGGCGGCGTCCTCTCCATCAACGCGGCTTCCGGCCTGTTCCCGGACGGGATGCCTTTCGACATCCCGGACTCCGACCCGGCTCCCCCGCCAAAGCCCTTGGATCAACACTTTGAGGCAGACCAGGCCAGCGTGGACGTCTATTTGGCCATTCCCCACTACCGGGAGCGCGGCCTGAACGTCTCGGTGAGCCGCCAGGGCGCCGACACGCGATATCTGGCCGAGGTGGCCATTGTCCGGGACGAGAACACGGGCGGAGCTGAAAAGCCCATCCAGATCGCCCAGAAGAACTTCCGGCTGCTGGTCGAGGGCGAGAGCCGGCAAGGTGTCTCCGCCCTGCGCGCCGCCCGGGTAACCCGCACCGCGGCAGGCTCTTACCAGTTGGACCCGCACTTCGTCCCGCCGCTGCTCGACATCTCCGCCAGCGACTACCTGGTGGCCATCAGCCGCCGGCTGGTCGAGATACTCTCGGCCAAGAGCACCATGCTGGCCGGGATGCGGCGGCAGAAGAACCAAAGCCTGGCGGACTTCACCGCGTCCGACATTGCCAACTTCTGGCTGCTCTACACGGTGAACACCCATTTCCCCCTGTTCCGGCACATCTTCGAGACCGCCAAGGGACACCCTGAGCAGCTCTACGGGGAGATGCTCTCGCTGGCGGGTGCGCTGACTACGTTTTCACTCAAGGTCCACCCGCGCGACCTGCCCTCCTATGACCACGACGAGCTCGAAGCCTGCTTCACCAGCCTGGACGAGAAGTTGCGCTTCCTGCTCGAAACCGTCGTGCCGAGCAACTTCGTAGCACTGCCGCTCAAGTTGGTGCAGCCGTCGATTTACGCCACCGCGCTCTCAGACGACAAGTACCTCAAGAACACCCGTATGTACCTGGCAATCCAGGCTGAGATGAACGAGGCAGAGCTGATCAACAAGACCCCGCAGTTGATCAAGGTGTGCTCGGCGACCCACATCGAGCACCTGGTCCGCCAGGCCCTACCCGGCCTGACGCTGACGCACGTGGCCCGGCCACCCAGCTCGATCCCGATCAAGATGAACTCGCAGTACTTCAGCCTGAACCAGGCCGGCGGCCCTTGGGAGGCGGTATTGCGCTCGCGCAACCTGGCGGCCTACGTCCCGGGCGACTTTCCGAATCCCCAGTTGGAGCTGGTCATCCTGCTGCCGGTTACGTAGGGGGTGGCGCAGGCGCTTTCGCCTGCGAGCTGCATTCTCTCTCAGCTTCTCAGGGAGCGGCAGGCCTGGTGTCGATTCCCTCTCGCCGACCTCGTCCACGAAGATGGTGCCCCGGACGTTGTGATGCTCTACGGCTTGCGCGTGTCATCCCACGTCACCCAGGTCATGGGCGTGCCCGGGGTCAGGTCAAACAACTCACCCGTGATGATCAGAACGCCAACGCCGGGCACGGGGTCGAGCTTCACCGGCCGACTCCGCGCCACGTCGTCGAGGAAATACACGTCGGAGTAGTGCATCGGCCGCATCAGGTCCCCTTTATCGGGGACCAGCCACTCGAGGCCCGATACCGCCGCGTCGACGCTCTGCAACCGGGCGCGAAAGGGCACGGTTCCCCCTGGCAGGACGAGGTCGCTGAATTCGATCATGACCACGAACGTGCCGTTGGTCTTCGTCAACTGCCGGAGCACACCCAGGACCGGCGTCCCCTTGGGCGCAAACACAGTCCCGTCGCGGCGGACATCCACCATCACGTGGGCATTCACCGGGGCGCCGATCACCGCGCCCGTCGAGCGCAGATGCGCGTCGAGCGCAAGCCGGATGGGCACGTTCGGCGGCAGGGCGGCGGGCAAGGCTGCCGGATGTGCCGCCACGGGCTTCGC
>Ga0182021_10006531_pt1 | contig 13862 bp, 7 predicted proteins | sample 612E3MmetaG_FD_120493 | JGI IMG/M metagenome (GOLD analysis project Ga0182021, IMG submission 120493) | Permafrost microbial communities from Stordalen Mire, Sweden - 612E3M metaG (Illumina Assembly) | ecosystem: Environmental > Terrestrial > Soil > Wetlands > Permafrost | place: Sweden...
CGCTCGCTTTACCTACGCCTGTTCCACCCACCGCAGTTCCGCCCACAGCCACCCAGGCACCCACGGTCGTACCGACGCCCATCCCGCCGGTCTGCAATCCACTGCCGGATGCCATGCCCGCGCCAGCTTCCGGCCAACTCGGTGCTTCGGATACCCCCATCACGATGGCGTTCGTACCTTCCGGTGAATCCGGCGTCATTGCCACCGCCAGCCAGGCCATTGCCGATTGCTTGAACAAGATGACCGGGTTATCGTATACCATCCAGACCGGCACCAGCTATGCCGCTGCCATCGAATCGATGGGGGCAGGCAAGTCACAGGTTGGTTTCCTCAATACCTTCTCCATCCTGGCTGCCCAGGCAAAATACGGGATCATCCCGGCACTGATCAATCTGCGCAAGTATTCCACGAATAGTCTCGATCCTGACCAGGCATTGAGTGGTCAGTTGGAACCCTTCTACCGCGGCCAATTCATTTCCAATGTGGCTTCGGGAATCAAGACCTTTGCAGACTTGAAGGGCAAGACGTTCTGCTTTGTTGATCCGCTGTCCACCTCGGGTTATATCGTCCCGCGCATTATTCTCCTGGCCAACGGCATTAATCCGGATACCGACTTCAAGGCCACGCAGAACGCCGGGTCGCACCCGAATGTCGCCATCGCCGTTTACAAGGGCGACTGCGATGCAGGTGTGACCTATATCAATGTTCTAACCGATGCAGCCACCAACTTGCAAGGCACCTATCCTGACATCCTGACAAAGGTTACCGTCTTTGCGGATACGGACCGCATCCCCAATGATGGCGTTCAGTATATCAAGACCTTCCCCGCCAACCTGCAGGCCATCACCACCGAAGGTCTTCTGGCCATGGCGCAGGATCCGGGTGGCAAGGCAGTGCTCGCCAAGCTTTATGCAGTCAACGCCTTCCAAAAAATCGACCCATCCTTCACCATGTATGCTGACTTCCTGGCAGTTCTCAAGAAGGCCGGAGTCGACCCCACTTCTCTGATCAAATAGAGTTTCTACCGTAGCCTGGCAGGGAGAATAGACCTGCCAGGCTTTTCCTTTTTTTATAACAACCAGGATATTCCAATTTTGCCATGTTAAAAGTCGAAAACCTCACAAAAGTTTATCCCAATGGCACACAGGCGTTGAGGAACGTCAGCTTCGAAGTCAAGGATGGGGAATTCCTGGCGGTCATCGGATTGAGCGGATCGGGGAAATCCACCTTGTTGCGCTGCATCAACCGTCTGATTGAGCCGACCTCCGGAAAGATCATCTGGAACGACCAAGATGTAACCGCCGCATCCAGCACCGAGATTCGCAGGATTCGCCGGCAGATTGGCATGGTCTTCCAGCAATTCAACCTGGTAAAACGATCCTCGGTGCTGGCCAATGTAATGTCGGGACGTCTGGGTTATGTCAATACACTTTCCAGTTCCCTACAGCTATTTTCCGCAGCAGACAATCAACGTGCCCTCGCCAGTCTCGATCAGGTTGGTTTGGTCGATAAGGCACATGTACGTGCCGATTCACTTTCAGGAGGCCAGCAACAACGTGTGGGAATTGCCAGAGCACTGATGCAGGAGCCCAAACTGATTCTTGCCGATGAGCCGGTGGCTTCGTTGGATCCGGTCCTAGCGCATTCCATCCTTAAATACCTTGAACAACTCAACAAGGAACGCGGGATTACCGTGCTTTGCAGCCTGCATTTCCTTGACCTGGTACATCGCTATGCCACCAGTGCCATTGCCCTCAAGGATGGTGAACTGGTCTTCCAGGGATTGCCAAAACAAATCGATGATGCGCAATTTAAAGCCATCTATGGGCAGGAAGCCGAACGTATCTCCATCGTTTAAATAAAAACCAGAGCTGGATTTCTGAATCCGTTTCTTTTGGGCGACTCCCCCATTATTGATATGAATTCATCCATGACTAAACCAGAACAGTCGTCAAAAGTCGTGAACTCCACAGGAATTGTAATTTCTTCCCTGATAATGCCAGGGCTTGGGCAGTTCCTGATAAAAAAGAGGGAACGCGGCTTTATTATTCTCTTAATGACCTTAATCCAGGTCTACCTGGTTGATTGGTCGCTGGTTCACCAGAATATCGGAAAGATCAGCCTGGGTGGTCTGGTTACCAGTTGGCTATGGCTGCCGTTGATCCTGTTTTGGGGCTGGAATGTGCTGGATGTGCGCGCATTGGTGGTTAAAAAACCTTCCAGGCCATTATTTGGATTCTTATTTGCCGCAATAGTCCTTTATGTAATCGCCTGGAACGTCACTGACGTCAGGTTGGATCGTCTGGTGCAGCGTTTTAATGATGCCCGTATTGTTGCGACCAACTTACTCAATCCCGACATGATCACCATGTCCGTACGCGGCAATGACAAGATCTGCGCCTGGAGTTGCATGTATACGTACATAGGCGACAAGCTGGCTGGCCGCCCGGTTGCCGGCCCAATCCGGGCTAGCGATAATCTGCAGCAGATCTTTGGAGCAATAAAACTCGTTCCGGCTCCCAAATGGCAGGTCAGCCTGGGCCTGGCGGCTGCAGGTAACAATGTTGAGACATTTGTAGCCGGTTCCATGCTCCAGACCATTGCAATGGGATTGATGGCCACAATTTTCTCAACCATCCTGGCCATCCCGATCAGCTTTCTAGCCGCTCACAATATTATGGAACGTCTCCCGGGAGGAATGGTTGTCTATTATGTGATGCGCACCATTTTGAATGTGGTGCGCGCCGTAGATACCATTGTGTGGGGCTTGATCGTCATCGTCTGGGTGGGCCTGGGGAGTTTCGCGGGAGTCATCGCGCTGACCATCCATTCGGTTGCGGCGCTGGGAAAATTATTCTCCGAAGAAATCGAGCATATCGACCCCGGTCCGGTCGAGGCTGTCACCGCCACCGGCGCTAACTGGATCCAGATCATTCGTCATGCGGTCATCCCCCAAATCATCCCTTCATTCCTGGCTTATTCCCTGCTGCGATGGGATATCAACATGCGCTCCGCCACGGTTATCGGTTTTGTGGCAGGGGGTGGCATCGGTTTTTTTGTGGTTGAAACAGTCCGGATGGGCGGTTACCAGCAATATGCCACAGCGCTCTGGGCAGTGGTAGTTGTCATCATCATCGTGGATTACATCAGCGAGAAATGGCGTGAAGGCATCCTGAAAGACCAGCCTCAAAAAGAAAAGCAGGAACACCGCACCGCACATGTTTTGAAGATTGCTTTCTATGTGATCGTGGGATTCCTGGCTTTCGTCTATTGCTGGAATCTAAGCGGAATCAATCTGCGGGATCTATTCAGCCCAGGTTCAAACTTTGGTCAATTGATCAAGGATTTTGTGACGATTGATCTCGCTTCGACTGTTTTAGCACCCGTAATTCAGCAGATGATTGTCACAATATTCCAGGCTTTCCTGGCGACCACCTTGGGCGCTTTAATTGCTTTGCCCTTCAGTTTCCTGGCTGCCAAAAACCTGACGGGCAGAAGCCGGTTGTCCATCTGGTTGTATTACTTGACCAGGGCAATCTTCAATCTCCTGCGCTCGATTGAAGCCTTGCTGTATGTGGTGATTTTTATTTTTTGGGTCGGCATCGGTCCTTTCGCCGGAATGCTTGCATTGGCGGTGACATCCTTCGGATTGATCGGTAAATTATTCTCGGAAGCGATCGAAAACATTGACCCTGGCCCGATCGAGGCTGTCACCGCCACCGGCGCCGACCGTTTTCAGGCCATCGTTTATGCCGTCCTGCCGCAGATTACCCCACCCTTCATCTCTTATTTGATCTATCAATGGGATATCAATATCCGCATGGCAACGATCATTGGATTTGCAGGCGGCGGCGGCATAGGGTTAACCCTGACCACATACTTCGGCTCTTTACAATATCATAAAGCGGGGACGGTAGTGGCGTGTATCGTGATCGTGGTAGCGGTTATGGACTTCGCCAGTGCAAGGATCAGGCAAGCATTGATCTGAACTACGAAAAATACTCTCAATTCATTTGTTTTGTCTGCCTTAACATGTCTCACAAGAAAACAGGTTTCTTTTTAGCATGGTAAAATCCCGTGCATGTTCAAAGGGAGCTTAAGATTTCTTTCCATGGTCCTGCTGGTTATTGTCCTGCTTGGTTTGCTGGTATTAATTGTTCCGCGTTTAATCACGGCCGCCTACTCAAAGGGCAAGGTTTATTCCGCTGCAAATGTCCCAGTCCGGCGGGTCGCCATCGTCTTTGGCGCGGGGTTGTGGCGAAATGGTTCCCCCACCCCGGTTCTGGCAGACCGAGTCACTGCCGCGGCAAACCTGTACTTTGCCGGTAAAGTCGAAAAGTTACTGATGAGCGGGGACAACCGTTATGTGGAGTATAACGAGCCGGAAGCCATGCGGAAGCTGGCTATTGCACTTGGCGTGCCCAATGACGCAATTGTGCTGGATTATGCCGGCAGGCGGACATACGATACCTGCTACCGGGCCAAAGCCATTTTCATGGTCGATCAGGCCATCCTGGTGACACAGGCTTTCCACATGCCGCGTGCCATTTATCTTTGCAATCGTCTTGGAGTAGACTCAATTGGCGTCGAATCCGACCTGCGCATCTATCCAAATTCAACCTTGTTGTACTGGAATATTCGCGAACTGTTCGCCACGACTGCGGCAATGTGGGATGTGAATATTGCCCATCCGCTTCCCGTACTGGGCAAACAGGAAGCAATTTTTCCATGATGTATAATAACAAAAGGTGAATATGACTCGCGACGAAGCCCTTGCCCTTGTCCATGAATACGTAAAAAACGAGAATTTGGTCAAACACATGCTTTCTGTCGAAGCGGCCATGCTTTTTTACGCCGGGAAGTTCGGTGAAGATACCGAGAAGTGGAGCATCACCGGTTTGCTACACGACTTCGACTGGGAAATACACCCAACGCTCGCAGAGCATCCAAGCGCAGGTGCCCCGCTCCTGCGCGCCCGCGCAGTTCCGGAAGATGTCATCCGCGCAGTGCTCTCCCATGCAGACCATACCGGCATCCCGCGCCTGACACTCATGGAAAAGGCCCTGTATGCCTGCGACGAAGTCACCGGCCTCATAACTGCAGTCGCCCTCGTCCGCCCATCCCGTTCCCTGTTGGACCTAGAAGTAAGTTCCGTAAAAAAGAAATGGAAAGACAAGACCTTCGCAGCTGGAGCCAACCGCGCCGAGATTGAAAAATCTGCCGCCGAGTTCGGTATTGAACTCTGGGAGCATGTTGGCAATGTCATTCTGGCCATGCGAAAAATCGCTCCGGAATTGGGTTTGGTTGGAAATATTAATCCGTAAGGTTTCACGGTTGGAGGAATAATGACTCTCCAGGGTAAAGGCTTCTTTACATTCAACCTTCCCGATTGCGAAGATGGGGATCCTGGTTCCATCCTGGCCGCGTCACAAGCCGCCGGCTTGAGCCATATAATAGTCAGGATCGCCGATGGCACGCAAGCAGCCGGGATCGATGCCTCCGGAGGCGATTTCACCGCACTTGTGGTAAAGGAGTTGCAGCAGGCCGGGACGGCCGTGTGGGGCTGGCAATATGTCTACGGCGATAACCCATCGAACGAAGCAACCCTTGCGATAACGCGCACGCAAGAACTCGGCCTGGAGGGGCTTGTAGTGAGTGCTGGAGAAGAATATGAGCAACCTGGCAGGTCCAGCGCCGCTCATATTTACATGACAACCGTACGGGCTGGGCTGCCGGTTCCGATTGCCTTAAGTTCCTTCCGATTTCCCAATTACCATCCCAATTTTCCCTGGTCTTCCTTCCTTTTATCCTGCGACCTGCATATGCCACAGGTATTTTGGGAACTTTCCCATAATGCCGGGGAACAGTTAATTGAAAGCAAGCGTCAATGTGACGACTTGCCGAATGCCAAGCCTTTTATTCCGACCGGTGCAGCCTACCTCGCATCTGGCTGGAGCCCGTCGGTCCAGGATCTTACCGATTTCATGAACAGCGCTGAAGCCCTTGGGCTGCCGGCGGTCAATTTCTTCGACTGGGGGACCTGCCGCGCCAGCTTGCCGCTTGCATGGAAAGCGATTGCCGGTTTTATCTGGCCTGTTCCAACCCTGGGAAACCATCCAGTCCAGTCCAAGTACTCTGCTACAAGTACAACTCTCAATCCTCCGATCGATTCATTCTTGTCGCGGTTTATGTCCGCTTTCAATACCCGCGACGCAGCCCAGGTAAGCGCACTTTATGACCCGTCCGCCGTCCAGGTTTGGGCTGACAAGATCATGCGCGGTGTCGTTTCCATCGAGACTGGGTTTGCCTCTTTTTTCAACAGCCTGCCCAGCGGGAGTGTTATTAACTGCCCGACTGCACAAGTGAATGACGATTTGTATGAATTTGCATGGAAAGTCGGGACAATTACCGGTGAAACAATCATGACTATGCAAAACGGGAAAATCATCCTGGATTACACATTTATTTATTAGCCGGTTGGCTGCAGTGGATTTTGTCCAGCCCATAATTTACCAGTGCTGTCTTTCTTTTCTCCATTGGTCGCGCATGCGCTTTCGAGTTGACATATCCCGAATACAACGAATTCATTGATTTGTAAATTTCTTCCGCAAGCGCTAATCGTCCTATGCTTATGTGAGACTGTATCCAGATATGAAATCATTTATTTTGGATTAGAAAAAGGTGGAACAACTTGCGGACACTTCTGATGAAGAGCCAGGGAGTCAGCATAACGATTATAAGGTTATCGTCTTTGGTTGGGACATGGCATCTCTTTGGTAATATTTTTGACCAACCTGGTTTTTTGTTTACAAGCAGTTTTCCTGGCTTCCTGAACTAGTTTGTCTGATGAGTTTGAATGAGAAGAATCCCACAAAAGGAAAACCGATCGTTACGACAGGCTGAGTCTTCCAGACCTTCCGAAACGAAGCCTCTATTCATCAAGGAGATTTTATGTCACCACGCGCCGCCAAGCCAAAGCCCATTGTGAAGCCTATCCTGAAACATCCCTGGCCAATCGTCACAGGTACCCTGATTGGCTTGCTGGTGGTGCTGACCTTATTGTTCCTTTTCTTCGGGATTTCTCCAGAAATAGACAACTACATGGTTGGCAACATCGGAATCTCCATGGAAACCAACTCAGCCGGGCAGGTTGTACTCTACCCAATGCCTGGCTATGATGCTGAAAAAGCCGGGGTGCAGAACTTCGACATCCTGCTGGATATCAACGGTCAGCCAATCAGCCAGATTACGGATATTAAGAAGCAATTGAACGGCCGGGTAGGTGAGTCATTGACAATCACCGTCCATAAATCAGATGGCAGCGAAAAAACCTACCAGCTCGTCCGTTCTTCAGCCGCCCAGACCGTGCTTGATCAGGCGGGGCTGTCCATCGGCTTCCTGACCGGATATCTGCTCAGCCTGTCCCTGCTGGTTGGGTTGGGATTCACAGCCCTAGGGACAATTCTGCTGCTGCGCCGTCCAACTCATGAATTGTTCATCCTGACCGCTTGCGTGCTCGTACTTCTCCCTTATAGCCTAAACAGTTTAAGCGCGGATAGCGTAATGGTTCAAGGCGCAATCCGCCTCAACCTTGGATTGTTATACAATCTACTGCGCGTTGCCGGCCTAAGCCTGGCAAGCCTGCTGGTGTACATTTTTCCGGACGTACAGTTCGTCCCGAAATGGATCCGCTGGGGCATGATCGGCGTGGGCATCTGGGCCATCCTTTATGCGATCGCCTTGATAAACCCGACCTTCCTGCCTGGATCATATAATGACTTGGTCTGGATAATCATCATTGCGATCGGACTGGGTTTGCAGAGTTACCGGTACCAGCACAGTTCCTCCGGAAAGGAACGCCAGCAAATCCGCCTGATGGGGTTTGTCCTTTTGATGGGAATTGCTGTCTACATCGTGCTCTGGCTGGTCGATTTTTTCCTGCCGGCCAATTTCATGGTTGGCGCCGGCGGGGTTTGGTTTACCCTTATCTCTGACCTGCTGGAAGATGCTGCTTTCCTTTACTTCGGCGCCAGCCTGGTGATGTCTACACGCAAATCAGAGTAGCAGCCATATAACGATTGTTATGCGGAGATAATTATTGGAAAAACGCTCCGTGTCTTGGATGATTATTCCAAAGCGCGGAGCGTTTCTAATATTTTTCACATTACGTTTATTGTTTTTAGTTTTTCGTTGTTTGATTCTAGTTTTATTTCTTCTTCACAGGCATCTTCTTACTCTTCCCTTTTTTCTTCTTGCTGCCTTCCTCCTGCTTGCCTGGTACAACGTATCTCTCCAGTGCCCATTCCTCCGTAATACCCAGTACGGCATCTCCGGGCTTCACTTCCACCACCATGTCGCCGCGCACCGCCGCCCGTCTTCGCAACGTAGCAGCGTCCAAGCGGGTCATCTTGGGCGCGGCTTTGGCCAGGTGCAGAGTCAGCATATCATTTTTCCGGCCAGCCGCCAGTCCCGCCAAGGTGACACGCGCCGGCAGTTCCCAACCGATCACACCCTTGCCATAGCGCCCTTGCACAGGGAAGTCCGACTGCTCCACCCGCTTGGCCTTGCCATCGGAAGCAACCAGGAAGATCTCTCCCGTCACCGGCAGGATTTGTGCTCCAACCACTTCATCCCCTACTCCCAATTTGATACCATTGACCCCCGCAGCAGCCAGCCCCATCGGCCGGACTTCCTCTTCGCTGAAGCGGATCGCCATTCCCTGGGCCGTTGCCAGCAGGACTTCCTTCTTTCCGTCCGTCAGAACTGCCCAGCCCAGACTGTCGCCATCGTTGACATTCGCCAACCGGAATGTCTGGGCCGACGGACCCGGCAGTTCTCCAACAACCGACTTCTTCACCATCCCGCCGCGCGTGACCGTCAAAATACAGATGTTTTCGGTTAGCGCAGTTTTACGAGCCGGCAGGCTGAAGGCCGCCACTGGCATTTCATCCGCCTGGAGTGGTGATTGTTTATTGAATGGGTTGCCATCTGAAATTTTCTCGGCTTCCGGCAGGGTGTGGACAGCCACTGCCGCAGCCAGGCCGCGAGCACACACCAGATAGAGCGTGTCCGTGGCATTGGCTTTGACCAGCAATTTCGGCGCATCTGAGCCGGAGAGGCGCGGCGGCTTATCGTCATGAGTGCGGGCAAGCGTGCCATCTGCGGTCATGCCGATCCAGACCACCTGCTCCTTGACCAGTTCAGCAGTCGTCAGGGGCGCTTTTTTGGTTTTACGGCCTTTCATACTGACTATTTGCGTGCGCCGGCGGTCTCCATAAGCAGCCTTGACTTTGAGAAGTTCCTCTGCGGCCACCCCGCGCATTTTTTTGGAAGATTTGAGCAGGCCTTCCAGGTCCTTGATGAGAGCAACCGTTTCTTTATATTCTGTTTCGATCTTCTTGCGCTCCAGCGCGGCCAGGCGGCGCAATTGCATTTCAAGGATGGCATTAGCCTGGAGCTCCGACAACTTGAAGCGTTTCATCAACCTGGTTCGGGCTGTTTCCGCATCCGGGGAATTACGGATCAGATTGATGATCTCGTCCAGGTTTTTCAGCGCGATCAGGTAGCCTTCCAGGATGTGGGCCCGGGCCCTGGCCCTTTGCAGGTCATATTCTGCCCGGCGCTTGATCACCACCAACCGGTGGTCCAGGTAAACACGCAGGGCCTGTTTAAGGTTCAACAGGCGTGGCTCATTATCCACCAACGCAAGGAGATTGATGCTGAATGTGGACTGCATGGGCGTGCGCTTGTACAGGGCAGCCAGCACCTTTTCGGGTTCCACATTTTTGGTAAGTTCTATCACAATGCGCAGCCCCTGCCGGTCGGACTCATCCCGCAGATCAGTGATGCCCTCCAGGTTCCCATCCCGCACCAGTTCGGCGATCCGCTCGATCAGGTTGGATTTGTTGACCTGATAGGGCAGCTCGGTGACGATGATGCGGCTCTTGCCGCGTTCCATTTCTTCCACATGCGCATTAGCCTGGATGGTGACGCGGCCACGCCCCTTGCCGTAAGCAGCCTCGATGCCTTCCTCGCCCTTCTGTTCGATGATAATGCCGCCGGTGGGAAAATCCGGGCCTTCCACAAATTCCATCAAATCATCCACATTAATATCGTCGAGTTTCTCCCATTTTTCGAGCATATAAACGCAGGCATCCACGATCTCGGACAGGTTGTGCGGCGGGATGTTGGTCGCCATCCCAACCGCGATGCCGGTGGCGCCGTTGACCAGCAGGTTTGGGATGGCAGAGGGCAGCACGACCGGCTCGGTTAATGTGCCGTCGAAATTATCGGTAAAGTCAACCGTATTCTTGGAAATATCGGCCAACAGGTCCAGGGCCGGGGCAGCCAGGCGGGCTTCGGTGTAGCGCATAGCTGCCGGAGGATCGCCGTCCACCGAGCCAAAGTTGCCCTGCCCGTCGACCAACAGGGTTCGCATGGAGAAATCCTGTGCCATGCGCGCCATGGATTCATAAACCGACAGGTCTCCATGCGGGTGGTATTTGCCCAGTACCTCACCGACGATACGGGCGGATTTGCGATAAGGACTGTCCACGCGGATACCCATATCATACATGGCGTACAGGATGCGGCGCTGGACTGGCTTGAGGCCATCGCGTGCATCCGGTAGAGCGCGTGCCACAATCACACTCATGGCGTAATCGAGGTAGGCTTGCTGCATTTCCTTGTCAATATCTATTTTCCGTACCAGGCCGAGTTCCATGGAATTCTCCCACCCTCAACTTCTCCCATCCTCTGCCCCTTAACTAACCAGGGAAGGAGATGGGGGTTGAGATGAAATTAGGTTCTACTGCTACTGATTTATATTACGAAATTTTTTCAAACTGATTGTTACTAAAGTCGTAGAATGTTTGTTCCAATTCTACCGCAGTACCCTGTAATGGTTATCTTACGGGGAAAGGGGCAAAGCGTCAAGGAGAGGAGTGCCAGAAAGGAATAATAAAAGCGGGGCGGTCAAATGACCGCCCCGCTGGTACCTTCTGAAAATCTAGTCCGATGAACCGGTATCCTGGATTTCCGTCCATTGGGAGGAGCCCGCCTGCTTCAAGGCCTGTTCAGTCACTTCGAAACGGCCATGCACGAAGCCCGTACCAGCCGGGATCAGCTTGCCGATAATGACGTTCTCCTTCAACCCAAAGAGCGGGTCGGTGGTGGCGCCAATGGCAGCGCCCGCCAGCACCTTGATGGTGTGCTGGAATGAGGAAGCCGAGAGCCACGAGTCGGTGCTCAGGGAGGCTTTGGTCACGCCCAGCAGCAATTCATGGAATTTGGCCGGGACTTTTCCTTCAGCCAACAGCTGCTCGTTGACCTTCTGAATTTCCAACCGTTCGACTGCGTCACCGGGCAGATACCGGGTATCACCCGGGCGGAAGACCTGCACCTTGCTCATCATCTTGCGGATGATGACTTCAAAATGCTTGTCGTGGATGTTCTGTCCCTGCGAACGGTAAACCTTCTGGATCTCATTCAGCAGATACATCTGGCAGGCTTCGCGTCCCTGCACACGCAAAACGCGGTGCGGGTTCAGAGATCCTTCTGTCAGCGGCTGGCCTTCATCTACGTGGTCACCTTCTTTTACCAGCAAGCGCAGCGTGGTGGGGATTTCATGTTCGAATTCTTCGCGTTCCTCATGCGAGACAAACACTTTACGCTTTTCCACGCGCACTTTGCCGGCATGTTCGGCGGCGATGGTCGCTTCATCGAGCGTGGCGATCACCTCACCGGATTTGACCTCATCCTCGTCCTTAACCTGGATGGTCCATTCCGCCGGCACATCGAACTCATCGTGGATCATCTCACTATGTTCAACATGTACCAGGCGCATATCAGCATACTTGTCCGACTGGACGATCCGCACGGTGCCCTTGATCTCGGCAACAACTGCTTCGCCCTTCGGCATTCTGCGCGATTCGAAAAGTTCTTCCACGCGCGGCAGGCCGGTGGTGATGTCGCCGCCGGCAGCCACGCCGCCGGTATGGAAGGTTCGCAGGGTCAATTGCGTGCCCGGTTCACCGATCGATTGGGCAGCAACAATGCCAACAGCCGAACCCATCTCAACCATGGTACCACGCGCCATATCAATGCCGTAGCATTTGGCACAGATACCGTGGGTCAGTTCGCAGGTCAGCGCCGAGCGGACTTTGACTTCCTCCACCTCTGCCACAGCAATTTTGCGGGAAAGCTCGTGATCAAGTGGGTCGTCCCTCTCAGCCAACACTTCGCCGGTCTTCGGGTCGAGCACGCGCTCGGCGACCAATCGCCCATAAAGACGTGACATCATGGATTGACCGGCGACGTCATCCTTCCGGCGGATCCAGATGCCCAAGTGCGTACCGCAGTCTTGTTCGTTGATGATAATATCCTGGGCAATGTCCACCAGGCGGCGGGTCAAATAACCGGCATCCGCAGTTCGCAGGGCGGTATCAGCCAGGCCTTTGCGTGCGCCGTGGGTCGAGATGAAATATTCCTGGGCGGTCAGGCCTTCGCGGAAGTTCGAGCGGATCGGCATCGGGATGATACGACCGGACGGGTCAGCCATCAGACCGCGCATGCCAGCCAACTGACTGATGGGGCCGAAACCGCCTTTGGTGGCACCGGAGTTGGCCATCGTGGCCAGGTTGCCATCCGGGTCCAGGTAGTTCTTGACAGCCTTGGCAACGTCATTGGTGGTTTGCTGCCAGGTCTGGATGATGCGCTCGTTCTGTTCCTGTTCCGTCAGCAGGCCACGCCGGAAATCGCGTTGCACCAGTTCCACATCCTTGAGGGCCGCGTCAATAATTTCGGCCTTCTCGGGCGGAATGGTGATATCGCTGACGGCGATGGTGGTGCCGGAGCGCATGGCATATTCGAAGCCGATGCGCTTGATGGCGTCAGCCGTCTCGGTGGTCACATCCTGTCCGTAGAGTTCATATACTTCGGCGATCAGGTCTTTAATGCCGCCTTTTTCCAACTGGCGGTTGATGAACTGCACCTTCTCAGGCAGGATGCGGTTGAACATGACCCGTCCAACGGTTGTGTCGAGGATGCGGGTTTCGGGCTCAGCCAAGCGGTCGCCGTTCTCGGCGTACCATGTTTTCATGCGAATCTTGATCTTGGTGTGAATCTCCACCTGGCCCAACTGATAACACATGTCAACTTCGTCAATATCGGCGAAAGCCCGGTCATCGCCCTTATGGGGCCGGGCCTGCAGCATGGTCATGTAGAAAACGCCTAGCACCATATCCTTCGAGGGAGCGATGATCGGCTCACCATCGGCAGGTTTGAGCAGGTTCTTGGAAGCCAGCATCAGGCGCCGGGCTTCCTGTACCGCCTTGTCGGAAAGTGGCACGTGTACTGCCATCTGATCACCATCAAAATCAGCGTTGAAGGCGGTACAGACCAGCGGGTGCAATTGAATAGCCGAGCCTTCGATCAGCACCGGCTCAAATGCCTGGATGCCCAGGCGGTGCAGGGTGGGAGCACGGTTCAACAGGACCGGGCGGTCCTTAATGACTTCTTCAAGGGCCTCATAGACTTCCGGCCGGTTCCGTTCGATAAAGCGGCGAGCGCCCTTGACATTGGCAGCATAATTGTGGGATACCAGCCGGGCAATCACGAACGGGCGGAACAACTCCAGTGCCATGGCCTTTGGAAGACCGCACTGGTACAGTTTCAACTGCGGGCCAACCACGATGACCGAGCGGCCGGAATAATCCACCCGCTTGCCCAGCAGGTTTCGGCGGAAGCGGCCTTTCTTGCCCTTGAGCATATCACTCAGGGAACGTAACTCACGGCGGCCTCGGCGGGAAAGCGCCTTGCCGCGTTGGGAATTATCGATCAGGGAATCGACCGCTTCCTGTAAC
>Ga0182021_10006532_pt1 | contig 13861 bp, 16 predicted proteins | sample 612E3MmetaG_FD_120493 | JGI IMG/M metagenome (GOLD analysis project Ga0182021, IMG submission 120493) | Permafrost microbial communities from Stordalen Mire, Sweden - 612E3M metaG (Illumina Assembly) | ecosystem: Environmental > Terrestrial > Soil > Wetlands > Permafrost | place: Sweden...
GCGTCGCGAGGGGTATGAATTCCAGGTATCCCGACCAGAAGTGATCTTCCGTAATGCTGTTGACGGAACCCAGCTTGAACCATTTGAAGAGGTCCATATTGAGACAAGCCCTGAGACAGTAGGGGTGGTTGTGGAGATGCTGGGGGGCCGACGTGGAAAAATGATGGACATGCAGGATACCGGACAGGGGAGCGTCCGGCTGATTTATATCGTCCCAACCCGGGGCCTGCTGGGTTTCCGCTACCAATTCCTGACCGCCACACGTGGCATGGGCGTGATGAACACCCTCTTCCATGGCTATGAAGAAATGGCCGGGCCAATGGCTCAGCGTTCTACCGGTTCGCTGGTCGCTTGGGAAGTGGGTGATACCACGGCCTATGCATTAAAAAGCGCTGAAGAAAGGGGAACCCTCTTTTATGGACCCGGTGTGGCTGTTTATGAGGGGATGGTGATTGGTGAGAATGCCCGGCCTGGTGATATACCGATCAATGTCTGCCGTAAAAAGCACCTGACCAATATGCGCTCATCCCACGGCGACATGGAAATCCGGCTTACACCACCCCGGCAAATGAGCATTGACGAAGCCATCGAATACCTGGCTGATGACGAACTTCTCGAAGTGACACCCCAATCATACCGAATTCGAAAACGCATCCTGAATACCGACGACCGCGGCAAGCAGGATAAAAAAGCCAAAATAGCATTGGAGGAGTAAGAATCAGCCCCCTGCAAACTCTGCAGGGGGCTGATTCTTGAGCCCGTCATTATTTACGGGCAACAAGGATCTCAACGATCAAACCCCACTAACGAAGAAATGCCGCTTCCTGCATCGTAAGCGCATCACGAATACGTAAGACATGACTGTGAAAAAGATCCATTTCCAGTGCCTCGGTGATAGGGAAAAAGCGGATATCGTCCGTTTCGTTACTAAATCTCATTACCCCGCCCACCAAATCGACCTCAAAGTTAAGGGCGATAATGTGAGCTTGATTGTTGTCAGGATAAATGACCAGCTCATTTGGATCACTATAGATCCCCGTCAGGCGTGTAATCCGGACCTGGAGCCCGGTCTCCTCAAGGACTTCCCTGGCACAACCTTCAATAACAGTTTCTCCCGGATCGATCATGCCACCCGGTAAACACCACATTCCGTTGTCGGTGCGACGGGTGAGCAATACCTGATTTCTTTCTGAATTTAACAGCACAGCTGAACAACCCAGGCGAATTCCTCCCAACTTTCCAACCCGTTCTCCATGAATGATTTTTGTCATGTCCAAAGCGTCCAAAATTATAAACAGTCCCTCACAAATGTACCATTGCGCAAGTCAGCCAAGGCTTGTTGAATCTCTTCTGGTGTGTTCATCACAAATGGACCATAGGGGGCGATCTGTTCCTTGAGTGGTTCACCGGCCATCAGAATAAACCGCACGGGTGTATCCTGGGTGAGAACCCGGACATTATTTCCACCTCCCAGTACAATCATCTTTGCGGCAGATATCAACTGGTCTCCAAACTGCCCCTGGCCTTCAAAGATATAGGCCAATAGTGTATGGGTTTGCGGGACAGGTTGGACGAATTCACTTCCAGCCTCCACGCAGACATCCAAATATATTGGATCCGCTGCAATCCCGACCACCGGACCTCGAATATTTCCCACCTGACCGGCAATAACGTGGGCGGACCAACCTTTTCCTTCTGGAACCGGAATCTCGGATGCGCTCACTCCCTGGTAGCGTGGACAGATCATTTTTTGGGCAGCGGGCAGGTTTACCCAAAGCTGAAAGCCTGTGAGGGCTCGATCGGATCCAATGCGCGGCATCTCCTCGTGTAATATACCGCCACCGGCAGTCATCCATTGCACGTCCCCAGGGCCGATCTGTCCCTGATTTTCCAAACTGTCGCGATGATCAACTTTGCCTACCAGCATATATGTGACTGTCTCAATGCCACGATGAGGGTGCATGGGAAAACCAACGGCAGCTGCTTCGATCGGTTGGTTGAATGCAAAATGATCAAATAGGAGGAATGGATCATATAAATTTGTGACCCGGGGGGAGAATGAGCGTTTTAATAGAACCCCTGCACCCTCCATAACATATGACGGTTCGATACTGTCCAACACCCGGCATGCCTTATTCATAGACTCTCTCCTGATCGATCATTTCAAAGCAAAACCCTGCATTTTAATCGCATTGCGCAATCCGGTACGGTCAGCCTTGGAAACGCGACGGGCGGATTGTTCCAGCCAGCCGACGGATTCGATTTCAGCCTTTCGCCCGGGAATGGGTACTTTACGATCTTCGTATATCCCGGTGGAGATCATAACTTGATCGTAAACCCTTAAGAGTTCATCCCTTGGGGTTGTATCATATTGTTCCCAATGTAAAACAAGCTCGAGTGGTAAGCGGGGGCGCAGTTGGTTATCCTGTGATGGCCAACCGACAGTCATGCCAACCACTGGAAAGACCAGCCGTGGCAGGCCGAGAAGATCGATCACTTCCTGGGGATTGCGCCTGATCGAACCAATATAGCAAATACCCAATCCCAGAGATTCGGCAGCGAGCGCAGCGTTTTGGGAAGCGAGAATGGCGTCAAAAGCCGCCACGAGGAAGTTTTCAGTATACTCAGCTGTTATGCTATATCCCCGAATGGTGCATATATGTTCCAACCGCGACAGATCGGCGCACCAGGTCAGGAACACCGGTGCCTGGCGGATATGGTCCTGGTTACCGCACAATTCAGCAAGTTTGTCGCGCCTGGCGGCCTCTGTCACGGCAACAATGGAGTAGGCCTGAAGGGCAGAGGACGTGGATGCATGTTGCGCGGCCGCAACGATCGTATTAACTATGGCAACAGGTACAGGGTCTGGTTTATATTGACGGACTGAAGCGTGATGGTGGATCAGTTCCAGGGTTGGATTGGGCATAAGGTTATCTCCATCGAACGGGTCGGACGCCATGGCTAGCCTTTCTTTTGATTAAAGAAACATCTCAAGATCGATTTCATCACGAAGAGGAATACCGTCGCATCCGAGCAGGGGTATTTCAGGTTTTATACGACGAGTTGATTCCAAAACGTTAATCCGAATTCCAGCGATAACAAAACCGCGTTTCTGATAAAAGTTTAATACGTGAGTGTTGTCATTTGTGGTGACCAACCACAGACGTGTACAACCAGATTGAACTGCGACGTGTTTTACTTCATTGATCAAGTCAGTACCAATACCCTCTCCCTCCTGCCAGGAATTGAGGGTTACTATTTCGCAGGAATCATGTTCAATGTTGTAAGTCAACAGTCCTACAATTTCATCGCGGATAAAGACGCCAAAACCCGGGAGTTCAGCGGGATGAAATATCGTGCCATGAACGATCACAAATTCTGACCCCCAGGACTCGATCGTTTTCTGGCGCGCAAAATTAATTTCGGTTGAAATTAACGCGCGAAGGATGGTTGTGGACATTCCTGCATGATCACTCCTTGGAAAGGTCGCATCCTGCTGAATGATATTACACCTGGTAAATAACCTGAACTATCAATTATTAGAAAGACCAGTAAACAAGGTATTTTTGTGAATATCTTTAGTTAGGGTTGAACGACTATCTTGACATAAAACGAATCCCCAAATGGAATACCACTGATATCAAATGCCTGCCATTCGCTGGTATAAGTCCCTGCGTCCATCGGGGCAGTGAAGATAATACGAACTGTCGCTTGCAATCCTGCTCGGGCAGGAAAAAGCGCCTGTTCCGGTAACGCTCTCAGGGCGACATCATTGATAAGGCGCAAACGATACCGGCCGTCCCAGTTGCAGGTACCTGAATTCTGGACAAGCCATTGTTTATCAAAACTGCTACCCGGGAGTACAACGGTATCGTCGGCGATGGTCAAGTCGGAAATAAAAGTCAATCCATTCACACATGTAGGAGTGGGGGTATTTAAAACGGGAAGGTCTGCAAGAAGTGTGTCAGTGGGAAGAGATGGTAAGGATGAGGGGGTTGAAGGGATAGGGCTATTTCCTGAACAGGCATTCAGAGTGATCAATAAAAAATAACAGATAATTATGAATGTGCTAGGTTTCATCTCTTTCTCGTGCACATTCCTGTTCATCTGTTTATACCTTAATATAAATTGTGTGGGTTTGAGATTACACTTCAGTCGCTTCCTCTTCTGCACCATCGCTACCACTCCCGGTGACCAGCGGGATCGACACTTCACCGCCACTGGCGCGTCGGCGGATAACGGTTTCAATCTCGTTTGCAAGGTCAGGGTTCTGGCGAAGGAATTCCTTTGAGTTTTCACGTCCCTGCCCTAGGCGAACATCGCCATAGGAGAAGAAAGCACCTCGTTTATCAACAATCCCAAGTTGGGTCGCCAAGTCTATCAGGTCGCCAACCTTTGAGATACCTTCATTGTACATGATGTCAAATTCGGCAGAACGGAACGGGGGTGCAACCTTGTTCTTAACTACCCGCACGCGGGTCCGGTTACCAACTACTTCTGCACCGATCTTGATGGACTGGATGCGGCGTACATCCAAACGAACTGAGGCATAGAATTTAAGGGCATTTCCACCCGTAGTGGTTTCCGGATTTCCAAACATCACGCCGATTTTCATGCGTAACTGATTGGTAAAAATGACCGTTGTTTTCGATTGGTTGATGGCACCGGATAATTTCCGCAGTGCCTGGGACATGAGGCGGGCCATTGCTCCCATCTGGGCATCACCCATATCACCTTCAATTTCGGACCTCGGCACCAGGGCGGCGACTGAGTCAATTACAACCAAATCGACAGCGCCAGAACGGACGAGCGTCTCGGTAATTTCCAAGGCCTGTTCGCCGGTATCGGGTTGAGAAACCAGTAAATTATCAATATCCACACCACATTTCACCGCATAGGAGGGGTCCAGGGCATGTTCCATGTCAATGTATGCCGCTGTCCCGCCCATTTTTTGCACTTCAGCTACAATGTGCTGGCAAAGAGTAGTCTTTCCAGATGATTCAGGACCAAAGATTTCCGTGATGCGTCCACGGGGAATACCCCCCACGCCCAATGCAAGGTCGAGGGAAAGAGAACCGGTTGGGATGGCATCAATGACCATTTTATTTGCTTCACCCAGGCGCATTATGGACCCATCGCCATACCGTTTTACAATATCTCCAATGGCCTTATCCAGCATCGCACGACGCCCTTCGTCTTGTTGTCCCGCGGAAGTAGAATCTGATTTTTTCGCCATAATTATCCTCTCTAAGCGGTGTTTATGAAAAGTATAGCACAGATGTTCGATAAGTCAAGAGTTCAGGGTTTATGGTCCGCTGGTTCAGCAGGCTGGGTGAAATCGTATCCATGGTAACCATAGAACGAAAAAAAGCTGGTCTGACCGGGGAGGATCTGGATGTTCTGAAGCCTATTCAACGCTCCATAAGGGATGTTTAGTTCATAAACTCCTGCTGGAAGATTACCGAGAACAAAATTTTCATTATAATAAGCGTCACTGTTTACGGTTGTTGGTCCATAGGTTTTAATCTGATATTGTGTTCCACTATCCAGCGACTTCACATAAACGGTATAGGCATCAAGTAGGGTGCCATATGTGCTCATGACTCTTCCGACCAGAGTGCCATACCCCTGGGGAGGAGCAAGCCACAGCTCGGGGTTGCGGGTTTTCCAAAAATCATTCTCTCCCAGCCGGATCTCAAAATGGAGGTGGGGACCGGTCGTCATTCCTGTAGCCCCGACATGTCCCACCACGTCACCTGTATTCACATGTTGGCCAACAACTACGTCCACCTCCTCCATGTGTGCATAAACAGTAAAGAGCTGTTGATCCTGATAACCAAAATCATGACGGATGGCGACCGCCAGCCCATAAGGGTCTTTGAGATTGTTCTTAGAACCAGAATACAACCCAATCCCGGCCCAAACGACGGTACCTGGTCCGGCAGCCATTACTTCAGCCCCACGAGGGGCGGGAATATCATCACCGGTATGAACCACATCCGGCCCAAAAAAGATGCCACCATAAAGATAATCAGATTCCGGGTCACCCGGGTATGTCGCTGCGATGGGGGCGGCGAAATAATAATGATCATGCGGCGAGAGCGCCCAGGGAACTGGATAGAGGGGAGGCCGATATTCCGCACCGATAACGGGAATGACAGTTGGGAAAAATAATTGCATGGCTGCGATCGTTGCGGTCGGAACCGGGAGAGCCGTGTCTGTAGCAGCTGGAGTCGGGGTATCGGTTGGCAGTGAGGTTGAATTCCAGGGTATGGGGAAAGGAGTAGACCCGGGATTGGTTGGCAGTATTGAAGGTACTTCATTCTTGGGTACGGCGGTCACTGCAGTAGGTACAGGGCTGCAGGCTGTTAACACTGCCACGAAAAATAGGTACCGCAATCTAAAAATGGGTCTCATGAATAATTATGGTGTTGAAGTAAAATGGGCCGTTGGTTTTCGTGTAGGCGTAGGTGTACGATACCACATAGGGGTACGGGTGGGTGTTCGAGTAGGAGGAATGAGGAGAGTGGGTGTGACCAGTACTTCAGGCGGGTAAAGTTGCAGCATGGCGGATATCCAGCTCAATCCCTGAGTAAAAGCAAATTCATTAAACCTAGCCCCTCCGTAATATGTGCGCCAATTAGTAAGGGCAGGCAAACGCTGCCACCCATATTGGGCTGCGAGGCTGGTAAGGTCCAGCCAATACCCACCCGGAATGGAAGACATCAATGCGCCTCCATTCTCGTATGCAGTAGAACTAGAACTGCGGGCTGAAAAATCCCATGGAACCTGCGTAAGTGGCACCCCTTCCGAGCCATCCTGAGCTGTAGTGTGTAAATAGAGACGCCAGAATGTCTGATATCCAATGTCCTCCCGGACAACCACCATCCAATTCTGCTCGATCAAGGCGGGATTGAGGGTAAAGGCTCTCCCGGTATACAGCCAATCTTCTCCCAGACCAGGGTCAAGGGGCGTGGTAAGGGGGACATAGGCATTATCCAGGTTTCCTAGTGCATCCCAGCCGGTCTCTGCTGCAACCTGGGTACGTAGAGCCTGAAAGGAATTGACAGCCTGTGGGTGTAACTGCGGATACGGAGCCGTGATTCCAGTCAGGTTGACCAGCGGGTCGCGGCCAGAAATAATGGTCGGTTCCGGATTGGCCCCTGCCACAAAGAGTGCCTGCTGGGTAACCTGAGCGGTCATCTGGAAAGAACCGGGCAGGACGGCACTTGTGATCCCATAGGATAACCCATTTACGGATCCGGGGATTAAGACGGGCGGTAGGCTGAGTTCCCCAGTAGTTTTATAGCCGGTCAGGAAGGTCTGATCGGGATCAGTTTGACGTGTGATCAAAGATGTCGAATCCTGCCAGATTGGCCAATCACCAGAACCCGCCCATTGAGGCGGAAGCGTGGGATTGCTGGCATCCCAGATGTACAGGCTGGTCAGCCCGGAAGCAGGATCGGTGGCAGCCCATGCTAAATGATTGCCATCCGGGGACCAGGCAGGGTGCGATGCCGGCATTTCTGGATTGTTGCTTATTTCAGTAAATGATCCAGCTACATCCAGATCAGCCATCCATATCTGAGGTGTACCTGAACGATCTGAGACAAAAGCAATCTGCCGTCCAAGCAGGGGTCTCCAAGCCGGGGACGTGTCAGCAGCCGGATTTTGGGTCAACTGGATGGGAGCCTGGCTGGGATCGAGTGCAGAGCGGACGTAGATGTCCAGATTACCGTTCCCATAACTTTCATAAGCTATATAGGCTCCATCCGGTGACCAGGAAGGGGCTGCGTCAAATCCTGGTGTATCGGTTAACCGTTGAATGCCCAATCCACCAAGCAGGTCGAGTTGATAGAGATCCCAGTATCCATTCCGGTGAGATGAGAAGGCCAACCAGTGGCCATCCGGGCTGATGGCAGGAGTGATATCGTCCCATGCACCGGTAGTTATCCGAGTGAGCGGCAAAGTTTGAGGAGAATATGCAAAAAGGTGGAAATAACCATCATCTGCAATTGATAGGAAGAAGACTCCCTGTGGAGGGGTGGGTGTGGACGGTAGGGCTGTTGCGGTGATAATGAAAGGAGTTTGTGTTCGGGCGGCGGTTGGTACCTGATAGGAAGTAGGCGTGTCGGCTTGTATCGGGCTGACAGTTGGCACGACGGTGGGGGCAGGCCCGCAGGCGGTTATGATGAGCAGAAGAAAAAATGTGCACAGGAGAGGGACAGGAAAGGGACGATGCATGGATGCCATATTGTTTTGTTATTGTGTAGGGGATGGGAGTATTATGCCAAGAAGGCGTTGGTCGACCTCACCAAGGTCAGGGTAATACAGAGTGGCGAAAAGAGTTAGCTGTCCGGTCGTATCGGTTGGTGGTTTACGAAGATGCAGGGTGAGTTCCAGCTTATTTGTTACTGGCTCCACAATGCTTGTGGTAGCTGCAATGACACCGGTGGAGTCTTTGAGATTCAATTCAATATATGGTTTTTGCAGGAAGGGAGTTAGGACCAGCACAATCCGAATGCGCCTTCCGTCTGGAAAAGGCTCTGCCTGCATATCAATCACCCGGGTATCCTCAGGCGGAACACGCATACCGTCTGGGTCAGATAGAAAGGACTCCATGCAGTAATTATAACCAAAAACCTGCCTGCGCACGGCTGGTATAATCTATCCATGGCATTGAAACTTTCCCATCTTGATGAAACTGGCCGAGCCCGTATGGTCGACGTGGGCGACAAGGCAGATACCGTGCGAACAGCAATCGCCGGTGGCGAAGTGGTCATGAGGATGACAACACTGGAGGAAATCCGGGCCGGGAATATTATTAAAGGTGATGTCTTATCAGTAGCCCAGATCGCTGGGATCACGGCGGCGAAGCGGACATCAGAATTGATCCCTCTTTGCCATCCCTTACCGATCAATTTCATTGGTGTTAGCTTATCGCTCGACGAAGGCCTGCCTGGTGTAATCATTACTGCAACTGTAAAAACGACCGGTAAAACCGGCGTTGAGATGGAAGCATTGACCGCGGTTTCCGTAGCGGCATTAACAGTCTATGATATGGCAAAAGCCGTTGAAAAGACTATGAAAATACAAAACATCAGGCTGATAGAAAAGCACGGAGGTCGGTCCGGGGATGTAGTGAATGAGTAGGGGGAATGGTATCGAGATAATCAATATCCTTATGGAGTATCGATGAATAATGTAAGAATATACTTATTCGCCACTTTGCGTGATTATGCCGGTGTAAGGACGCTAGAATTGGAAATTCCAACCGGCATGACAATCGCCGAACTGAAGGTTCAGCTGGTTAACTCTTTTCCGAAACTGGCCCCCGTTAAAGAATCAATGATGGCTGCGATCAACCGCGAGTACGCTGCGGATGCGGAAATAGTTCCGCAAGAAGCTGAAATTGCATTCTTTCCCCCTGTTTCGGGTGGTTGAAAAAATGGACTATCCTACCATCGTATCCATTACCGAAAACGTGATCGATATCGACACACTCCTTGCCCAGGTTACCCTCCCATCCACCGGAGCTGCGGCCATGTTTACTGGTTTGGTGCGGGAATCAACAATACGTGGGGAACCACACCTTACGCAGTACCTTGAATATGAAGCGTACCAACCGATGGCCGAGCTTAAAATGCGGCAAATCGCAGCTGAGATGCGACAAAAATGGCCAGACGTGGAGGGAATAGCTATTATCCAACGCATCGGTCGCCTTTACCCTAAAACCCCCACCGTGCTTATTGTCTGTACTGCGGCTCACCGCGATACGGGTGTTTTCGAGGCGGCACGTTATGGGATTGACCGATTAAAAGACATCGTTCCGGTTTGGAAGAAGGAAATCGGTCCTGAAGGTGAGTTTTGGATCGAAGGGCACACCATCCCGAAACCGGGTGAATAATGGAGCATGTCGTTCGCTGCACCAAATGTGGGTTAAGCTATCCTCCAGAAGGGGTGCCATATCGTTGTCAGAACTGTGGAGGGTTGTACGCCTATTCCGCACCACCCCCACTGGACCTGGCCCAAATAGACCGGTCCCAACCTGGAATATGGAAGTATCGCAGGACTTTCGGCATCGGTCCGGGCTGCGAGCCAGTCTCGTTGGGCGAAGGGAATACGCCCTTGGTGTGGGCGAGAATATTTGGGCGGGAAGTTGCGTTTAAATGTGAATATTTGAACCCGAGTGGATCTTTTAAGGATCGCGGCTCAACGGTCATTGCGAGCTTACTAAAATCCCGGAACGTTCCTGAGGCAATTGAAGATTCTTCAGGTAATGCAGGCGCGTCCTTCGCAGCTTATGCAGCCCGTGCAGGAATCAAAGCCAAGATCTTTGTTCCTGGATCCGCATCCGGTCCGAAATGCCGACAGATCATGTCCTATGGAGCGAAACTTATCAGAATAGCGGGCTCTCGCTTGGATGTGGCAGACGCGGTTCAGCAAAAAGCGGATGAAGGAGAGGTATATGCCAGCCACGCCTATCTTCCTTTCAATATGGCTGGTTACGCAACTGCTGCATATGAGATATTTGAACAAATGGATGAAAAGTTGCCAGGGACAATCGTTGTCCCGGCAGGGCAAGGTGGATTCTTATTGGGCCTTATCCATGGATTTAATCAATTGCGTATAGCCACTAATACACCCATTCCAACAATGATCGGCGTGCAAGCTGCCTCCTGTGCACCCCTGTGGAAGGCATTTCGAAATGGCACAGCGGGTCCTGATACTGCAACAATCGCTGCAACATGTGCAGAAGGAGTGAATATACCGGTTCCGATCAGACAAGAGGAGGTAATCCAGGCCGTAAAAGCCAGTGGGGGTGGATTCCAAACAGTCGATGAAGCATCAATTCTACCAGGACGGGATAGCTTGGCACGGCTAGGGTTTTATGTCGAACCAACATCGGCCATCGTATGGCCGGTTTTGGAAAATAATAGCGAGGAATGGACAGATCCGATCGTTGTACTTCTTACTGGTTCCGGTTATAAGTACGGGTAAAATAAACCAAAGGAACATAAACATGCCTGAAATCCAACCTTTTTGCTCGAAACTTATTAAGAATCTTGAGAAAGTCATCATTGGCAAGCGGGAATCAGTAGAATTGATCATCGTTGGACTACTGTGTCAGGGTCATGTGCTGATTGAGGATGTACCAGGGGTTGGAAAAACGGTACTGGCACGTAGCCTGGCAAAATCACTAGGATGTTCTTTTAACCGTTTGCAATTCACACCTGATATGCTGCCCAGTGATGTAACCGGAGTGTCGATCTATGACCAGAAGAAGGGTGTGTTTGAATTCCGTTCAGGCCCGATATTTTCACAGATCGTGCTTGTCGATGAAATTAATCGCGCGACGCCCAAGACTCAAGCTGCACTGCTGGAAGCGATGGAAGAACGCCAGGTTACTGTGGATGGGAAAACTTACCCATTACCCAAACCATTCATGGTTTTGGCAACACAGAATCCGATCGAGTATGAGGGTACATTCCCTCTTCCAGAAGCGCAGCTGGACAGGTTCCTTTTGAGGGTGCGCTTGGGATATCCTAACACTGCTGATGAAATTGAAATCTTAGACCGTCAACAATTACAGCACCCGATCGATATCCTGAAACATGTCATAGAAGAAAATGAACTACTGGGGGTTATGGAAGAGATCAAGAAGATATTCGTCTCTATATCAATAAAGCGGTACCTAGTGGATTTGATCAACCGAACACGCCAGAATAATGACTTATACCTGGGTGCAAGCCCCCGGGGAAGCCTGGCTCTTTACCGCACCAGCCAGGTGACCGCCGCAATGGCCGGGCGTGATTATGTATTACCAGATGACATTAAAAAACGGGCAGTTCCTGTGCTGGCCCATCGGGTGATTGTTGGAATGGAAGCCCGCTTGAAGGAGTTAAGCTCCGAGAAGATCATCAAGGAAATATTGGAAAGCACACCGGTTCCTGGTGGAGATTACACGCCTTCTGCGAAGAAATGAGATACATACCTGGGTTACGTTGGTTATTTGCCGGAATGGTTATTTTCGGTCTAACAGGGTGGGCTGTCACGGGTTTGATCATTTATGGACACCTGGCTTACCTGGGACTGATCATGATTGCGGGGGCTGGTTTATGGTCGCTGTTATCAATGCGGGGGATCCACCTTCTCCGGCATGCGCGCTCCTTGCGGGCGAGCATGGGTCAGGTCTTTGAAGAACATTTTGAAATCCGAAATGATACCTGGCCTCCCTGCCTGTGGTTGGAGGTGATCAACCAGTCCAGTCTACCCATGGCTGGGGGTTCCAGATTATTAACTGGGATCGGTACCCGGCAACGCAGATTCTACACCGCTCGTACATTGCTGTACCGACGGGGTGCCTTCTTGCTGGGGCCGACGAGTTTATCGTCGGGGGACCTTTTTGGATTATTTACTGTGCACAAACAGGTGTTCGCCAGGGATACCCTGGTTGTTTTACCGATGGCAGTTCCGATCAATAACTTTCCACAACCACCCGGTATTTTACCTGGTGGAAAAGCAGTTAGACAACGGACAATCGATGTGACACCACATGCTGCTGGCGTGCGCGATTATGTACCGGGGGACCCCATGAAACGAATTCATTGGCCCACCACTGCTCATCGAGGGCGGTTCATGGTCAAAGAGTTTGAACAGGACCCTCAATCAGACATCTGGATATTCCTGGATGCTCAATCGGATGTGCAAGCTTCAGTTCCAGAGCGAACGGTAGCGTTTCGAGAAGATGGGTGGTGGTTGCACCGTCCCCAGGTTGCCCTCCCTCGCGATACCTTCGAGTATGCAGTGAGCGTAGCGGCTTCGCTGGCGAATTATTTCCTTCTGCAGCGACGGTCTGTTGGACTGGCTTGTGCTTCCGGACGGGTCACCCATGTCCCAGCGGATCGTGGTGAGCGGCAGATCACTAAAATAATGGAAACACTTGCATTCCTTCAACCAACTGGAAGGATGTCTTTGCTAGGTTTGATAACTATGCAGGCCAAGCTACTACCCCTGGGGGCTGGAGTAATTATCATCACCCCCTCCATTAAACCAGAATTATTATTGGCGGTCGAAGAGCTGCAACATAGAACCCTGCGCCCAATGGTCGTGATCATCAAGCCTGATACCTTTGGAGGTATGGGAGCGAGCGAATCTATTACGATCGGTCTCCTGCACCGCAATGTGCCGGTTTGTTCAGTGGGATCTGGTGATGATCTTTCCGCTCGGCTGGCGCTTCCGGTGGTTTATTTCCAGAAGCCATATTTTTCAATAAACCCTTCAGGTAGTTGAAATTTATATCTTTCCTGGGACAGGTCAGTTTTTTTGAGGTCATTGCCTCTGTCAACGTTAAGTAGAAATGTCCCCTGAATCCGTTAAGTTAGAATGTCCCCTTTTGGGACATTTTGTTTATTTGGGTAATTACGCCAGGGATGGTTGGGGGCAGGGATGGTACCCTTGTGTTGGTACTTGAGGATGCTATCGATGTGTTTAGCAGGGACGACTTCGGATTGTTTGGCCTGTTTGTGGAAGGTGGTGAAAGGCAGGGATTTGCCTTTATAGAGGATCGAGACATTTTGGTGGGCATCCAGGGAAATAGTGACGGGGGCTTTGCGCATGGCGTAGGAAGGGCGCTTGACCTGGATCTGGTAGACGATCTTTCTGAACTGGAGGGTCAGGTTGTTGGAGAGGACCCGGGATTCGCGCCAGGTGAAGATCCGTGACAGGTTCTCGGATCTGGCAAGGGGCCGATGAGCGTCATGGGAACTCCTGGGTTGAACAGCGAAGCGGCGATTGAAATCGTCGATGAATTCAGGGAGGAAGGCATTCCCGGCCTCCCAATCTGAGATACCGCGCAAAC
>Ga0182021_10006533_pt1 | contig 13860 bp, 6 predicted proteins | sample 612E3MmetaG_FD_120493 | JGI IMG/M metagenome (GOLD analysis project Ga0182021, IMG submission 120493) | Permafrost microbial communities from Stordalen Mire, Sweden - 612E3M metaG (Illumina Assembly) | ecosystem: Environmental > Terrestrial > Soil > Wetlands > Permafrost | place: Sweden...
CGACTCCTTTACCGATCCCAACGGCAAAGACCTTTCAATATTGAAGAACACGGTTGACGCCGCTTCCTGCAACGCGACAAACGCCGGCTGCCGCCCCTTTGCCATGGTTCCGGGCGCGAACGGCTGGGCCGACAACCAGCCTTCAGTTTTCTTGAACAGCCAAGCGCAAGAATGCGACGCCAAAAACGCCGGTTGCCGCAGCGTCGAAGAACTTAAATCCGCCTCAACCGCCAACCTCATTCCCAACCCGAGCTTGGAAACGCCGCGCGCCGACGGCTTAATGGCCGCCGGTTGGAACAATCTCGGCGGGCAATATGTTCGCGGCGACGATTTTAATTCATTCGACGGAATTTCGGCTTTTCACATCGTTTCCGGCGGCGGTTTGAAATTGGGCGGGTGGAACAACAACGCGCCACAAGACTCCGATCATTACGCCGAGGTTCAAGTTCAGCCTAAAACGCTCTACACCGTTTCTTTCTATGCCAAGGGCAGTTCCGCCTCATCGGGCACGTTAAAAATGAAAGGCTTTGACGGTCCGTTCTACGGAACCGCCCACAATTGTTCTTTTGGAGCCGCCCATGATACTTGCCTTCAGGATATGGCCGGGGATATCGGTTACCAGCCGACGTGTACTACCACCGCGGCGGGGACTATCTCTTGCCCGATAACGACCGGTTACGACTTTTATGAAAATGTGTTGTCGTCGCAGTATAATTTGGATTTCCCGCTTTCGACCGGTTACGAGCGCTATACCATGACCTTTGCCACTCCAAGCAATACTCACTACCTTGATTTTCTTTTCGGCGAGGGCGATTACTATTTGGATGCCGTCCAGCTCGAAGCTGGCGCCACCGCCACCGCCTTCCATGTTGGCGGCGCGGACAGTCCCGGCGCGACGGTTGACATCAAGGTTCCGCCCGCTTACTTGGGCTGCACCGGAGAGCTTGCATCCGACGCGGGCAAGGGCTGCAGCGCTTATGCGCCGGTTTGCCGCCAGTCCGAGGTTGGTTGCGATTTATTCTCGCCGGCAAACGGCGGCGCCGATATTACGGCCGTTTCTTCCGGTAACGACGCTTGCCCGGCGCAATGCGTCGGTTATTCCACTTACAAGCAAGAAGCAACGCTGTGGGCGAGCGCGCAATTCCCGCTTTACTTTATTCCTTCAACCGCCAAAACTTGCGACCTTGCCAATATTGGTTGCGACGAATTCACCGACCTCGAAGCGGCGGCCTCCGGCGGCGAAAGCAAGGCTTACTATACTTACATTCGCGCCTGTCGAGCGCCGGATGCGGCAAGCGACGGCAATTATTTCACTTGGGAGGGCTCCGACGCTTCCGGCTACCAGCTTAAGTCGTATGTTTTGGTGAACCAAGTGAGTAGTGACGGCACAATGTCCGCCCAGGCCAACATCGCTTCCGGCCCGCTTACCAACTTCGTTGCCCAAGGAAACGCCAACGCGGCCGGTCCGGTTTATTTGGTCGGCACCGACGCATCGTTGTGTACGCAAAATATTTACCAAGGCGCGAATGGCGCGGTAAAAAATCCGGACTGTCGCGAGTTTATTGACGCCGCCGGCGACATTTTCTACCGTCTGCTTTCAAAAACCATTACCGCGACCGCTGACTGCAAAGTTTATCGCAAAACGCTTTCTACATCGGCCGACTGCACGGGTTCCGGCGGCGTTTGGAGCGGTAGCGTTTTGAACGGCGGCTATGCCTGCGATTACTTCACCTTGCCCTCCGAAAGCCGAACCTGTCCGGTTTCGGCCAATGGTTGCCGCGCTTACACTGGAAATCAAGGCAACAACGTGCAGTCGCTTTTCCTTTCGAGTTTTGAGAACGGTCAAACCGACGGCTGGACCGGCGGAAATCCCTCAAGCGAATCAACGACCGTTGGCGAACACTCTTACGCCGGTTCGTCGATCAAAAGGAGCTTGGCATATTCCAACAACAGCCCGCTCTTAAACAGGGGTCGCGCCTATACTTTGACCGTTTGGGCCAAGGGCACGGGCAAGCTAAACGCGTATTTTGCCGGCGCCAACATTACCGCCGCCGACCGGTCGCAATATTTCGCCGACGCGGCGAACGCGGCGACGGCCATTTCGCTTTCGACCGAGTGGCAGCGCTACGAGCTGGGGCCGGTCATTATGAACTGGGCGCCGGACGGGGGCGATACTTTGCATCTCGACGCGGTGGGCGGCACCGGCTACTTCGACAATATCGAACTCAACGAAACGCAAAGCATTTTCGCGCTGGTTTCGGGTTCGTGGAAAACGCCCGCCTCTTGCGACCAAACTTCGGCCGGACAAAGTTTGCCGCAAGCCCAGCTTGGCTGCGCCGAGTATTCCAACAAAGCCGGAACAGCGGTCGATCTTAAGTCCTTCGACCACTTGTGCCGGTCGCAAGCCGTCGGTTGCGAGGCGCTCACCGACACGCAAGGAACCGACACGCCGTTTGCGACGTTCAAGAATACGCTCTGCGCAATTTCCGGCGCCGCTGACGCCAACGCGTCGCGCGACTGCAAATTTAACAATCAAACGGCTTGCTCGGTGGCGCCCGGCGCGACGTCGTGCCGCTTTAACTTTGACGGCAGCGCGGCGCAATTGGGAACTTCGGGCAATTATGTTACCTCAGTTGCCGCCGACACCTTCACAATTCCGGCCGATTCAACCCTGTACCTTGTTAATGACGGCAATTTTTCTTGCGACGCGACCAGCGTCGGCTGTACGGCCTTGGGCGACAATGACTTGAACACCCTAGACGCCAATCTGCACCGCATTCCGTGGAAAGTGAACAACAACACCGTTTACAAGACAATCAATCCGTCAAATTTGGATAACGAACTTTGCACCCAAGATGCGGTGAGTTGCGTTGCATGGACGACCTCCTCCGGCGACAAGACGTACTTTAAAGACCCTGGCGCGGCGCTTTGCGAATACAAAGATACGGCGACCTACAACGGCAACGACGTTTCCGGCTGGTTTAAAAAGGGGACAAGCGTGCCGTGCGACGCCACTTTCATCGTGGGCGGCAATGATTTGCGGATAAGGAAGAATCTTGACCCAGAGTTTAGCCCGAATAATTTCGCCGGCGTCTGTCCTAACGAACAAGCCGGGTGCACCGAGTTTACCGATCATGCGGATAGCGGGGCGAGCTCGGTCGTGAACGGCCGTACGGTTCAGGAATTCCCAACCGGCCGCCCATTCTATTACATTAACGACAATAAAATTACCGACGCTTCAGCCGCCTGTAACGGTCAAGTTTCGCAAAAGCAGGGTTGTTTGCTCTTGGATCAAACCGACAATCCGCAAAAGACTTACGACACCGCGGCTACTTATACCGACAGCAATAATAAAGGTTTTAAAATGGTCGCGCCTATTAGCAATCCCGGCGACCTGACGGCAACGCCAGCCGTTCCTTCAACCAACGACGCCAACATCATTCTCAAGGTCGCGCGCGATCGCGTTTGTTCCGAGTGGCTCGAGTGCAACACCGATCAAACAACGACCGATCCCGCGACCGGCCGCGACACCACCCGCTGTTTAAGCTTGGGTTCGTGCGTCAAAAAAGCCGCCGACGGCCGGTGCGTTTCCTGGGGGCAGTTGCCCGACTCCGCGTCGGCCGCGCTCACGCCAACGGTTTACGCTTCGCGCAACGTTAAATCAACGGGCAATGATTATTCCGGCTTTTCCATTCCCAACCAATTCCCGGTGGCTCTTTACAGTCAGAACAGCTCTGGGCTGAATACGCGTCAAGACACCGTTTCGCAGTCGTGCAAAGTGTATCCCGAAGCCGATGCGCCGTTCCCCAAGACCGTGCTGGCCGACCCCACCGGGCCTGTTTCCGGCTCGCGTAAAACCGGCTATAACAACGCCAATGTTTGCGAATACAAAAAAGGCGACAGTTCCAACCTGACCACGGATTGCGAATGTTCGTACCGCAAGGCGTCTTATGGAACATCGCTTACCAAATATTTCCCGCCCGACGCCGAAACCGGCAGCCGCGCCGACGGCTCGCCCGGCGAAATAAAAGCGGCCATCTGCGTCGGCGGACCTTATGACGGCAAAGAATGTTGGACTTTCGCCGACGGGGACAGGGAGGAACCCACCAACCTTTCTTGCAATGACGGAAACAATCAAGGCGAATGCACGCCGCTCGCAAAAGTTGATTCGCTCATTGGGGAAAAAGATTATTGCCTTGAGCATGACACCACGCTTAAGGTGAACGGCTCCGACTCCGACACCGCTTGCGTTACGTGGCTTCCCATTGATTCGGCCCAAGGCCACGACACCGCCAATCAATTTGTGAGCGCCGCCTTTATTCCCAAAGTCGGCCAAGAGCGCTACTGCGCCGCCCCGGCCAGATATTGCGTGCCGCATGATTGCGGAACGCCGACTGGTTTGCCGGCGCTTTGTACCGAATTAAGGCATGCCAATTTGAATATACCGGCTGGAACGGATTATCAAGGCTATGGCTGTTTTAGAGGATGCCAAAACCCAAATTGCCAAAATCAAATAAATAGTGTTTGCGTTCCGATAATTCAAAAATATTGCGGCACCCTTCCCAATTGCGTTTTGTACACGGTTTCGGATCCATCTTGCTCTAATATAAGTTTTGATCCAACAACCAATCAACCAACCAGCGCCAGCCCCCCTTATTGCGTTGATATTTATAACCAATGCGAGACGCATGTTCAGGCCGGCGCTCAATTTTGTGCAAACATGAACGGCGCCAACGGTCATGATAATTGCCTGACACCTGTGGGCAATTCCTACGCCAACGATTATCAGTGCACGGAAGATATTATAACGAATTACGGACACGTGGGAATACCAGACTCTGTTTACAGGCAATACCCATACTATAACGTTGATTCATTTTGCGGGTTTAATCCGACCAACCCGGGCGCATGGAACAATGATGTCGGCGGTTGCGCGCAAACTGACCGCGGGTTCTGCGGCAACGGCGAGGGTTGCCCGCCCGGCACCGAGTGTACGGCGTTAAACGACCTGTCGGTTCATGAAACCGAATATACGGCCTTGGAACGAGACAAGGTTTACTCGGCGGACGGCGCTGCCAGCGGCGGCGGTCTTGCCGTGCAAAACGGAGTAAATAAATTCGTTTATTCGACAAAACCCGCTTTCGGCGCCAATACCTTCTTCGGCGCTGTTTCAAGTTTCAGCGCCGGGACCCCGTCCGCCCTTGGCATTCCTTCAAGCGGATTAAATTATAGCCTCCCCTTACTTTCCAATAATTCTTTGAAATTTGCCGTTGCCGAGTCGTCCGGTGAATGGCAAATAGTCGGGAATGATGGAAATGTAAGTCATGAATCCACAACAACAATCGGTTCTTTTCCGCACGACCTAATAGGATTATATTACTTTGGAAATAGTAACGGGGCGGGCAACGCTTCGGTAACATATAATTTGATGTCTCCCTCTTTGCTCTTGATTAGTCAAATTGATCAGATTAACATAACAGTTCTTTCTAATCAAAATGACACATATTGCCAATATGAGGATAGTCAATGGATTAATCAGGGGCAATGTTATGCCGCCACGAGTAATTTTAGCCAAGGGCAGTCATTGGTAAATTATGACGGTTATGCCCGCGTCGCAAGCGACAATACAAGTGACAGCGAAAAATTTTCTTCATACTTTTATTCTCTTTCAGAAGACAATAATTGGACGGCGCAAATGGTCGGTAACGAAGGAACAACCACCGTAACACTGCTTTTATCCGACAATGAACCTAAACGGATAACCGGCGTCAGGTTGGATTTGGAGGATAACACCAAACGCGGATATTTTTACCTCGATCGTTTCGACGTGCATCTCAACGGGCCGCTTTGCGGCGCGGCGGCTTATATTGGTTCATCCAACCCGACCGCCGATTTCTCTCTGTGGCCCGTTGCCTATACCAACAAAGTCAATAACGTTGCCGGTTTCCAAGCTGAGGCGGTAAATCAAGCGCGCGGAGTAGGGGGTGCTAGTACATTTTTGGGTAGTCCATACCTTGCGGCCTGTACGCCTTATGGCGCGACCTCGGTCAGCAATCCAATGACCTTTATTACCGACAGCCAAGCGCCCCAGCCCTCGGGCATGCAATGTGAGATTGACAAAGGCGCGATTTACGCAAACAGTAACGAGTTGAAAAAAATATTCTCCGCCACTCCTAACTTAAACGGTATTAAAAGCATTCGCTTGTTCAATCCAATAAGCAACGACTACAGCGTCAGTCCAGCCCTTCAGACGTCGAATCTTGCGCCGTGGTCTTTATCGTTGGCGAATGCTCCGGCGCCGGTCTTAAGGTCAGCTATCTGCAACGCCGGAGGAGGCCAATGCTCGCCCGGCTCAACAGCCATAGCCATTAACAATGTCGATACCGGCACCGTCACCGGCGTCGGCTCTTTGCGCGCCAACCTCAAGTTCTACGCCACCGCCGACCCCAACCGCATGCCCATTAGGAGCGTTAAGATTAACTGGGGCGACGGATCGGAAATGGTCGATCCGGGAATATATAATTATTATAAAAATCATGATGGTGGTTCAAATGTTTGTATAACCACAAAAGCATCAATTAACCCAATAGACACCTTTGCGAATACGCCCAATGCTTGCGACACTAAACCCCTCGCTTATTCACATGTATATTCTTGTACTGGTAGTGCCACCTGCACCTTTACGCCAAAGGTGACGATTATTGACAATTGGGCCGCTTCGGTTGGCAATGCCGGAAACAGCGTCTCATCGGCCGTCAGCGTTGTTCTTACGCAGGCGCAGTAAATTAAGCCGTTTATAAAAAAGGAGCCTCAATCGCAGATTCGCGATTGAGGCTTTTGGAGTGATGACGCCGAGCGCTACTTGTTCCACTCGGTGTTGTGTGGAAGCATGGCCGAGGTAAGCGACCCTGCCTCATTCACAACTGTGCAGTTCCCGCCCGAGCCGCCATTGGTGTTCACGGTTGATGCCGTGATCGTCGGCGCTAACGCATCGCTTGGGACGAGGTAGAGACAGTTGACCGCCGATGTGCCATTGTATTGCACCTGACTCGGCACGGCCGCATTCATTGGCGCCGCATCCATGTCGGACGCCTTGAAACCATACCCTCTGACCTTTGCGTTGGTGGGTTCGTTGTAGAGGATGTAGATGTTCCACGCGACCCCACCGCAGGTTGCAACCCAGAAGGTGCTGTAGATCGGTTGCCCGACATACCCCGTCGCATCGTATCCGCCACCATCACACCAGAACGGAAGTCCGGCCGTGGCCGTGCCGGTTGAGACGCCGGTGCCGGTGTCGGTCGCGGTTGGCGTGGCGGTTGCCACAGGCGTGCCTGCGTCCGAAGGGGTGCCGACGCAGCTTCCAATGGACAGGCACTGCTGTTGAGTACCCGGCCCCCCTTCGTCTCCCGCGCCGCAACCCAACAACATCACGGCGATAAAGACAAGAATCGTTCCAACAGTCGCCCAATTGAGGGCCTTTGCGTTCAGCTTCGTCATCTTCATACCCTCCTTTCAAGGGCTTGATTTGTCAAGGGACTATGAATGGCACCATGCGCATCCAGTTCCTTCAGTACTTTAAATATACACCATAAATCAAGTCCTGTCAACCCCCCAGCTATTTTTTTCTGCTTATTTTAAGCAAATATTTGCTATTGACATAATTTAAAAAACCGCTTTTTTGTTGTGTAAGCATTGACACAGTGAAGTACCCATGGTTAAGATATCAGTAGTCAGTACGGTCACAATTCAATCGTTGGGAGCAAGCCGTGAAGAAAAAGTACGAAAAAGCGAAAGTGGTTACCTCAGGTTCAACTCCGGAATCGGTGGAAGCCGGTTGCTGCCTGCGCAGCTGCGGCGGTTCCCCCGGGAGGACGACGGTCGCCGACAAGAAAGGGTCGGCCGCTATCAGTCGAATTCGGAGTACGCGTCAACCCTGACTTCGCCGGAGGACAGGTCTCGCTCGGGAGATGGCTCGTGTCATCTCCCGTTTCGTTATCTAAAAGGAAGAAGGCGTAACAATGGAAGTCAAAATCAAACGTGACGGCGAAAGCGAAAGGTGGTGGGCTTACTTCATTGAAAACCGGCGGCTGGTCGGTGTCGATGAGGTTGGCTCCAAATCGCTTGATCTATTCTTCAACAGCAATCTATCCCGCGGTGAAACAGCCAACGCGATTGCCGCGGAATATGATGTCTCTCCGGAACAAGCTCGAACCGATCTGGACGCATTTCTTGACGATGTCGATCGCGAGCTGTCTCCGAATCGCTTCGCGTCAATCGAACAGTCGAAATCGTCCGTTCCGTGGGGTGTTGAATTGCAAATCACCGGTCAGTGCAACTTGCGCTGCGGTCACTGTCTCCAAGGCGATTTCACCGGGCAGATGGATACTGAACGAGCTATAGAAATAATCGATAGTTTGGCTACAGCGGGCGTGTTCGAGATCAGCGTGCTCGGCGGGGAACCGTTTGTGCACCATGGAATCTTGTCGATTATACGACATTGCCAAGAACACGATCTTGCGACCAATGTCGTATCGAACGGTTTACTGCTTTCTGCCCAAACAATTGAGGCACTGGCAGAATTCCGAAGGTTGACCATTTTTGTCAGTTTGGATGGACTCGAAGCCGATCACGACTTTATCAGGGGCCATGGAACATTTGCGGGCACAAGCGCCGCAATTTCGCGTCTGATTGGCGCTGGTATTGAGACCGAAGTCCTCTGCACGCTCACAAGCCGTAATATTGATCACTACATGGATGTACTCGAGTACTGCCGTTCTGTCGGAATCGTGTGCAACTTCAACCTTTTCAAGCCTTTCCGCATAGAGCACGCCTTTCTGCTTCCCGAACCGGAAAGATTTTTCGATGCCTTGATCGACCTCTTTGATCTCAGAGACAAAAAAGGCTACCAACTGGGACTGGCCAATGCGGCAATCGCCAGTCGACTCCTCGGGGTAAAACCGCAGAATGAATGCAGGGCCACTCAATCGGGGCTGGTAATCAACTACGCCGGACAAATGGTGACATGTCCCTCACTTGAAGAAGCTGGGCGATACGCTCCAAATGAATTGCCGGTTTTCGACAACAACTGGCTACAGAAGTGGCGAACGCATCCGGCGTTTGTTGACTTCAAGGAATCGGGACTCGCCAATTGCCAAGCTCGTGAATTCGTGTTCCGCAAACTCTTCGACCGCGCCGACCCATATTCGGCAGACGAGTTCGAAAAGTATCTTGCTAAACGCAGTACTTAGCATGCGGCCGATGGGATACTCTACCCGTCGGCTTCTTTTTATGAGAAACTATCATTATGCCACAGAATACCGCCAAAGAAATAAAAATCGATATTCGCCCGGAACTTAATCTGGTCAAGCAACAGCTTGTAACGGCAACCCGTCGCGTTTTTTCTATACCGAAATTACCAAAATTTAAGAACCTGAAGATCGCCTTTAGCATCGCAAAAAACAAGCGGGCATTGGCGGATATGGAGGGCGTTGGCGGTTATTGCCCTTCGCCCAAAACGATACAAATAAGCATCGATCCTGATCATCCCGAATTCAAGCACGATCCATTGGGCACGGTTTCGCGTTCGTTAGCGCATGAGCTGTATCATGCGATCCGTTTTGGTTCTGGGGCATCGAGTCCGAACGGCAAGTTGTTTGATTGCGCGATAGACGAAGGTCTTGCCGACCGATTTGTTTTTGAAGAATTAGGACGTCTGCCGTCATGGAGCAAAAAAATTAAACACGGAGAATTTAACCGGCTCACTGCCAAATTCCTTCGCATCGCTAATTGTAAAATAACAGACAGCAATTATTCTGACTGGTTTATTAAGGGTTCAAAAAGGAAAAAGATTCCAAGATGGGTAGGATATTCAATAGGCCTTGAAATCGTAAGGAAATACCAGCGAACGATACGGAATAATTCGGTACTCGATTTGATTAAAATTCCTGCGAGTGAGTTTGGAAATATATCGTCAAAGAAAACGGTCGCAAAAAACAAAGTAATTTAAAAAGCAAATAAATAATTTTGCTAATTTTATATGAATAAAATATTCACGATTAAACCCGCGCGTGAAAACAAAAAATTGTCAATGTTTATTAAAAAAACCAAGGCGGAGTTTGAAAATTTTTTTAAATTCACCGTAAAGGAACCGCCGATCTTTTTATTGAATTCCAGGCATGATATGGATATTGTCTGGGGGAAAAAAACGAAAGAATGGTTTGCGGGGGCGGTTAAAAATAGGAATATTTATATCTTCAACCCCGGCATATTTTCTCAAGTCTCGTCCCATAAAAAAGATGATTTTTGGCAAATCCTAAAACACGAATATTGCCACGTTTTTTTTCTGCAGATTGCCAATACCAACCGCCCCTTATGGCTTAACGAGGGTCTTGCTTTTCATCTTTCCGGGAAAAAAATTACATTCGACCGCATTGAAAAAGAAAAATTCCTCGGAGTTTTTAAGTATTTTGATACAGTTGACAAGGAAGCGTATGCCATCGGTCAATTTTGGGTTGAAAAGTTAATTAAAAAATTTGGCAAGACTAAATTGATTGAACTAATCAACGAATTGTTTCCCGATATTTCCGAAAACGATTTTGCAAAAAAATTTCAAAAAATTTATAAAATAAAATACAACTCGAGATCGTTTGAAAAAATGGCTAAAAATTTTTTGAACTGACGAACAACATATCTTCACACCACCGAATAGCCTTACTCGTCAACAAAATATTCAACATCCCAAAAATTTGCGATCGCAAATTTTTGGGATGTTGAAAAAATAAACCAATAACCCGCTTAATCCGCCATGATGGTCATCGGGACGAGTGCGCTAACTGTCGTTTATTGTGAAAGTCAGCCGTTGGGGTCGAGGCCGAGATTAAAATCGAACGCAAGCATCTCGTCGCCGACAAAACGATTGCAGACCAAATAAATCGCGTCATGCCGAACGCCGTATGCGGTTTTGGCTAATTCAACGATGTCATCGCACGGATAAGGGAATATCCAAACACTCTTGTGCAATAGTTTAAAACCGAACTCGATAAGCGAATTTCTAATCGCGTTTCGGTGTTCTTTTCGTTTTTCACGAACGTCAAAAATGACGATTCGCCACTTGTTATCCCAGTGTTTTTGTTTGGGAATGTGGTTTTTTCGAATTTCATACTTTAACAAAGCTTCTTGGCCGCTTGAAGTAAGTTCGTAACGCCAGCCATTTTGGCTGCGAACCATTTTGATCAATTTGCGTTCGCGCAGGCGGCGGATGGAATAGTTTATCCGATATAGCGGACGTTCGTCGTTATAGAATTTTTTGACCAACCAAGCGAGCGTATGATTAAGGTTTGAACGGTTTTGCGCGACGTCCGGCGCGTCGCCAATGCCGGCCATCTTTAGGATCGCAAAAGACAGATTTGATTTACTCAGGCCTCCTTTATCGGTTATATTTTTACCAATTTTTTTCATAAGTTGTCGCATCCCAAAAATTTGCGATCGCAAATTTTTGGGATGTTTGAAGGTGAAGAAAAGCCGATGGAGGAAGCGTTCTTCATCCATCGGCAGAAATCGACACGGCAGAAATCGACATTGACCCAAAGCGAGCGACTCAACGAGCGATGATACCGGCGGAACGGACTCGCGATGTTTTTGTCGATAATTTTTGCCATCAGCGCGGCGGCGCTTACATCGCGAGGGCGACGGAGGCGACGGGGGTGATGAGGACGGCGGCGAGGGCGGCGACGGCGGTTGAGACGCCGGCCGAGACCAAGCCGTTCTTTATGCCGAGCTTGAGTCCGTCCTTGGTGTTGGTGACGCACGCCTTGTAGCACCAGCCGTAGCCCACGAAGCCGGTGTTCATGACGGCAAAGCACGGCTTGCCGCTTTCAAACCATGCCAGCAAGTGCAACTCGATCATGTTGGCGGGCATGTTGTCGTTCGTCACCATCACCTTGAGGTGCAAAAAACTGCGGTTCACGCACCCGGCGAGATATGTCGAATCGACCTGAATGCCGATGTGAAACTTGCCAAAGGTCAGGCCCTTGACCCCGCCGTCGGCTTTGTTCGCCATCGCGACCGAAAGGGCGAGCGGTTGCATTGTTTCGAGCGGTCCGACCTGATTCGCAATCGCGGCGTTGTAAGCGTCCTCGCCGCTTACTTCGGTTCCGTCCGGCAGGGTGGCCGTGAAGTCGGCGTTGTCATCGACTGACACGGCGACCGTCTTGGGCTCGGCGCGGCAGGCGGCGAGCAATAATACTGCAACTAACAGCGCGCTCTTTCTCATGTCTCTCTCCTTGTTGAATACCGACACCATATCGGCAATTCCAGTTTATGATCTAAACCGCGCCACGGATATAAAAGTGTCAGCACTCGCTGACAGAATTCAAAAATATGCGGGAAAAAGCGTCAGCTGTGTATAACATCGAGTGGTTTTTTGCTGGAAAATTTTTTTGATTTTTAAAAATTGTGGATAACTTGGCGCGCATCGCGTTGCTGTTGGCGAGTGCTGACAGCGTTTGGGCCAGCATTCATCGCAATATTTGTTGCGCCTGTTATCCACCGCTGACACTTTGCTAAAAATGTTAGCGCTTCATCGGTACCGTTAATGCGAGAGGGGATGCCCCTTGAAAACCGCAAACCAAGGAGAATGTCATGAGAACCGCAGTTGCCTTCAGCTTCCTATTTTTTGTTGCTTGCGAACCAGAACCCACGCCGCCCGCGCCTTCAAGCACGGCCGCAAAACCGTCAGCCGTTACATCAACCGGCGGGGCGAGAGCCGCCGCAGTAACGACGACGGTCGCACCAACGACCAACAACCAACCACCAGTAACCAATATCACCCGCCATCTTCCGGGCACGGCTGTCACCACCGCAACCGGCAAGTACATTTACCTCGTGCAAAGCGACGGCACGCTCGCGCCCTTTGCTTCGGCCGTTGTCGCCACCGCCTCGGGATATCCAACGGCCATGGTCATCACGGTTTCGACTGATGAACTTTATTGCTACGGCCGCAGCGATCAAATAACTTCCGCTTTGCCCGCGCCGGCCTCGGGGAAACTCCGCAATGGCGCGTTGGTCAAAGAAAAAGGCAAGTCCGACACCTACGCCGTTTCCGACGGCGTGGCTTGGCCCGTCATTAACGGCGACGTGTTCGTCGAAGCCGGATATGATTGGGACAATGTCATTGAAATCATTGCCGGAAGTTTGGCCGGAAAAGTCGAGGCAGTGGGGAATTGCGTCAGTGGAATTGCCTGCCTTGATGAAGCGTATTTGCTCACTTGCGCGCAAGACACGGCTATCGAACCTTTGCCGCCGCCCCAACCAACGGCCACGGCAACGGCTACCGCCACCTCAACCGGAACCGCCGCGACAGCTCCCGCGTCAAACGTAACGCGCCATCTCCCGGGCACCGCCATCACTACCGCAACCGGCAAGTACATCTATCTCGTGCAAAGCGACGGCACGCTCGCGCCCTTTGCCTCGGCCGCCGTCGCCACTGCCTCGGGATATCCAACGGCCACGATCATCACGGTTTCATCAGATGAGCTTTACTGTTACGGCCGCAGTGATCAAATAACCGTTCCGCTTCCGGCGCCAAAAATCGGAAAACTCCGCAACGGCGCGTTGGTCAAAGAAAACGGCAAGTCCGACACCTACGCCGTTTCCGACGGCGTGGCTTGGCCCATTATTAACGGCACGGTATTTATTGAAGCCGGATATGACTGGGACAACGTGGTCGAACTTCCCGCTGGCGTTTTGGCCGGTTCGGTTTCGTCGGTGGGGAATTGCGTTAGCGGCGTTTCGTGTCTTGATGAAGCGTATTTAATGACCTGCGCGCAAGACGAGACAATTGAACCAACGTCGATTGTGACA
>Ga0182021_10006534_pt1 | contig 13859 bp, 16 predicted proteins | sample 612E3MmetaG_FD_120493 | JGI IMG/M metagenome (GOLD analysis project Ga0182021, IMG submission 120493) | Permafrost microbial communities from Stordalen Mire, Sweden - 612E3M metaG (Illumina Assembly) | ecosystem: Environmental > Terrestrial > Soil > Wetlands > Permafrost | place: Sweden...
GGTCGCCGACCTGAACCACCGCGGGCTTACGCCCATAACGCTCATTCAAACCGACTCTAACGACAAGAAAAACAGCCTAAGCTCGCTATTCGCGACGCTGCCATTTACCAACCGCGTTAAAACCCAAGATAAAGTCATTTTCAGCCGCCAGCTGGCCACCATGGTTGCCGCCGGCGTGCCTATCGCCCGCGCTTTGAACATTCTGCAAGAACAAACCGAGTCACCCAAAGTCAAAGAGATGGCTCGCGACCTGGCAAAACAGGTCGAGGGCGGACAAAGCCTGGCCAAGGCCATGGCCGCGCACCCGGACATCATCAGCCACGTTTACGTGAGCATGGTGCGCGCCGGTGAGGCCGGCGGTATCTTGGACGACGTGCTTGATCGCCTGGCCGAGCAGGAAGAAAAGGACGCCGAAATTAGAAGCAAGGTTAAAAGCGCGCTCATGTATCCGTCGGTGGTGGGTATCGCTACCGTGGTGGCCTTCTTCTTCCTCATGATCTTCATCGTACCGAAGTTGGCCAGTGTCTTCGCCGACATGGGCGCCAAGTTGCCCATCTACACGGTGATCATGCTGAACATTTCCGCCTTTCTCGTTAATTTCTGGTACGTAATCATCGGTCTGGCCATAGTGGCCGTGGTCTTCTTCCGTCTGTGGCACTCGACTCCGAACGGCCGACACGTCATCGACAAAGCCCTACTCAAAGCGCCAATCTTCGGCAAGATCATCATTAAGGTCAATACCGCGCGCTTCGCCCGAACTTTTGGTTCGCTCATGTTCGCCGGCACTCCCTTGCTGGACGCGCTCGACGTCACCAAGTCGGCGCTCAGTAACTCCATTTTCCAGCGCGAGCTTAACGCCATCGCCACTGAGGTCAAAAACGGCCGCGCACTTAGCGCCGAACTGCACGGTTCCAAGTGCTTCCCGCCCATCGTCGGCCAAATGGTAGCCATTGGCGAAGAAACCGGCCGCCTCAACGAAATTCTCGTTAAACTGGCCACCTTCTACGAGCGAGAGGTTGACGACGTCGTTAACGGCCTAACCGCCATCATCGAACCGATTCTCATTTTGGTTCTCGGTGGCATGGTCGGTTTTATTGCCGTTTCGGTCATCGGCCCGATCTCCTCGCTCAGCCAAGCTATCTAAGTAAATATTGTTTATGGCTGTTGACTTGCCAGCACTAGCAGTTTATATTTTAAGCAGAAGCTTTATCCACAAGCCGAAAATTCAAGGAGGTGCGCACTCGTGTTAAACAAATATCTGAAGAGTCAAAAGGGCTTCACGCTACTTGAGCTCTTGGTGGTGATCGTAGTCATCGGCATATTGGCCTTGTCGGTCATTCCGAACCTAACCTCGGCTCCCAAGAAAGCGCGCGACATTCAGCGCAAGACCGACCTCCGAGCCATCCAAAAGGCTTTGGAAGAATACTTCGTTTCCAACAGCGCTTATCCGACCGTTTCCGGTACCGCCGGTACTAACGCGCAGTATCTGACACTAACCCCGTTAACTTCCGGTAACCCGCCGATTCTAAAGTCCCTGCCGACGGACCCGCTTAACACCGGCGTCTACGTTTATTCCTACAGCTCCGCGACGCCTTTCAGCAGCTACAGCGTAAAGGCTTGTCTGGAGAACGGCGCCGACGTCGGCCAATACACCGCCACCGACGCGACCTGCACCGGCGCGACCCGTAGCTTTACCCTAGTTAATAACAACTAAAATAAAAAATGGAGAGAACTAGAGTGTTAAAAAAACTTAGCTCACAAAAAGGTTTCACCCTCTTAGAGCTCTTGGTGGTGATCGTAGTCATCGGTATATTGGCCTTGCTGGTCATTCCGAACCTAACCTCGGCTCCCAAGAAAGCGCGCGACATTCAGCGCAAGACCGACCTGCGCGCCGTCCAAAAAGCCTTGGAGGAATACTTCGTTTCCAACAGCGCTTATCCGGTCACGACGGTCTGGGCCACTCTGGGCACCGGCTTCCTGGCTACCGGCACCCCGCCCATCTTGAAGACCATGCCGATCGACCCGACCAACTCAGGCGTTTACATTTACTCATATAACGCATCGGTTAACACCGCCTACACTCTACGCGCCTGTCTGGAGAACCAAGCCGACGTCGGCCAGTACACTAACGCCGACACCACTAACTGCGGTACTAACGGCCGCAACTTCACCCTAGTTAACAACAACTAGCAACACTCATAACATTTGATCTGACTTTTCACGGGAACATTCCAATATGATCACCACCAAGCAAGCTAATTCTGAAAAGGGTTTTACCCTGCTCGAGCTTTTGGTGGTGATTGTCGTTATTGGCATACTGGCTCTGTTAGTGATCCCCAATCTAACCTCGGCGCCCAAAAAAGCCCGCGATACCGACCGCAAAACCGACCTGGGGGCTATTCAAAAAGGCCTTGAAGAATATTTCCTGGCGAACAGTCAGTACCCGGCGTCACTGGCTACGCTAACTACCCTCACGCCGCCGATTCTAAAGACCCTGCCAACGGACATGATCAACAGTGGCATCTACGTTTATACCTATACTTCGGCCAGTCCGTATTCCACTTACACCGTAAAGGCTTGCTTGGAAAACGGTAGCGACCTGGGTAAAAATACGGCCGCCGACGCGACTTGCACCCCGAGCGGTCGCAGCTACCTGTTAACCAACCTAAATTAAAACTGAGTGCTATCGCGTAACTCAAGGATAAGCGCTATAATATGTCTATGAGTCTGAGATCGGACAGCGGTTTTACTTTGATCGAAGTGGTGATCGGCGTAGCCATCATGGCTATTATGGTCGCGGCTATTTCTCAGCTGTTTCTGGTTAATCTGGCTTCGGTAACCTTAGGCAAGGCTAGGGCTTCGGGTTTGGGTCTGGCCAACTCTCAAATTGAATATATTCACAGCCTGCCTTACTTGAGCGTTGCTACTCAAAACGGCGCTATTTACCCGGCCGGTAATATCGCGGACAGCCAAACGGTAACTCAAGACGGTCAGACATTTATCCTAAAAACCGACATTCGTTACATAGACGACGCCTATGACGGCAAAGCGCCGGCCGACACAAACCCCGCCGACTACAAGCGAGCGACAGTGTCGGTTTATCTCAAAACTAACAATAAACTCGTGTCACGGCTAACAACCGACATCGCCAACAAAAACGAGTCTTCCATGCCGAACACCGGCGTGCTGAGTTTAACCGTGATCGGCGCCAGCGGCCAAGCCATTCCTAACGCCAATGTGACGATCACCAACGCGACGGTAGCTCCGGCGGTCAACATTTCGACCGTGGCCGATAACTACGGCGTACTATCTATTCCAAACCTGCCTATCGATAGCGGAAACGACTATCAGGTTATCGCCAGCCTGCCCGGTAACTCGACTTCCGGAACAATACCGGAGCCGGCCGGCGCTCAAACCGCCGTGATCCTCAATCCTAACATTCTTAACCAACAGGTTACCTCACTAACTTTAGCAATCGACAAGGTCTCAACCATGCTCGTAAAAGTTCAAGACACTGCCGGTGCGCCCATCGCCAACTCGGCCATAACCATAACCGGCGCCAAAAAGACCATGCAAACACCGGACGTGTATAAATATTCGGCGGTCAGCACCAGTGACGCCACCGGCAGCATCACCCTGTCGAATATGGAGTGGGATTCCTACAGCTTCACGCCGCCGTCCGGCTACTACGTGGCCGCGGCCAGCCCTTACGCGCCGTTCGCGCTGTCGCCCGGGATCGCGCAGACCGTTACCCTGACGCTATCCAACAGCAGCACATGGCCGCGCATCGCCACCGTGGCGCCTATCACCGCCAGCGCGATTGCCGGCACCATGCTGTCGACCATAACCGGCGCTAATTTGCCGACCGGCACCGTTGTCAAACTCAAAAAAGCCGGTTCTGCCGACATTACCGCTACCCTAGTCGTATCTTCTTTGAGCAACACCAAGCTGACTATGGCCTTCCTCCTGACGGGAGCGACGCCGGGAGTTTGGGACATCGCGGTCACGAACGGTAGCAACACTACCACCCAGATAGGAGGCCTCATTGTCACGCCGTAACCCAATGAAAAATGCGGCAGGTTTCACCTTGCTTGAGGTCATCATCGCTTCGGCGCTCATTGGCATCGTGGCCACGCCGTTGACGCTGTTTCTCATTAATGGCATGCGCTCATACAACACCATTGATATGCAAACCAACGCCTCAACCGAGCTCGTAACTTTATCCGGCAAGATAACCTCGGTTATTCGCAACGCCACCGTTGTCACTGACGCCAGCGACAACTCGCTAACCGTCCTCGCCTACGCCAAACCCACGGACACAGTCGTGAGCCAATACCGTTATTTCATAACCGGCAACACCTTAAGCGTCGGCGTCACCCCCGCCAGTGGCAGCGCCCCAAACTATACCTACCCGTCGTCCAATGAAGTCGTAAAAAACCTGCGCACCGACCTGTCAATGGGCGGCGTCCCCCTATTTACCTACTTTGATGAGAACGATAACCAGCTAACCGGTACGATAGACGAAACCCTCGTCGGAGAAGTCGGCGTTTTTATATCCGTTAACCCGAATACCATCCAATTTAAAAACCCAATAAGCATTACGAACCAAGTTAGCATCAGAAACTTGAAGGATAACTTATGAAAAGTCTGTTCAACTTTAAAAACAGCGATCGGGAGAGCGGCTACATTCTCATAACCGCTTTGCTTACCTGCATTATCTTGAGTTTTGTTATTATTATCGGCGCTCAAGCCATTATCAATAATCAAAAATTCACGGCTTTTGAGACCAAAACCAATCAAGCCTTGGACGTGGCGGACGCCGGCATCAATTACTACATGTGGCACTTAACTCACAACCAATACGATTATAAGGACGGCAACGTGATTGCCGGTAGCGGCCCCTACGGACCGTTCGTGCATAATTATTACGACAACTACAATAACTTGATCGGCACCTACACTCTGACCATCACCCCTCCCGCTAACGGCAATACCATTGTCACAGTTCAATCGGTCGGCAAGGTCAACGGTTCGCCCGATAGCCGCACGATAGTCGCCAAGGTCGGCCAGAAGTCCTTCGCCGATTATCTGTTCCTCAGTGACACCGCTATGGTCTTTTCCGATACCGCCACTACCAACGGTCCGGTGCATTCCAACGGTTGCATTCAGTTCAATGGTACCAACAACGGCGTCGTCGAATCGGCCGTGGCGTCTTGTGGTAGCAATGGCGGCGTCTGGGGCAGCGGCGGGCCGTCGTCGCAATGGAAGTACCCGGTGACGGCCATCGACTTCACCTCGGTGACAGCCAACCTTAACACCTTACAAACTCTATCTACCAGCGGCGGCGTCAACTTGGGCGCTTCCGGCGGCATCGGGTGGTACTTATCATTAAAGTCTAATGGCACAATTGACGAATATAGGGTAACTAGCGAGAACGGTTCCGGCATCAATAAAACCTTTATTCGCAACCAAACGACACCCGGAAACGGCGTTGTGTTCTCGCCGGAAGAGGTTTGGGTTAGCGGTACGAACTATCCGTCTAGAGTCACTATTGTCGCCGCCAAGCTACCGGATAACTCGTCTACTCGAAAGTCAATCAACGTTATCGACAACTTAACAACCCAGCTACAAGACGGGTCGGACGTCATCGGCCTCATCGCCCAGCAGGACGTTTTTTTTCCCAAGTACGCGCCGGATAACATGACCGTATACGCCGCGATGTTGGGGCAGTACGGCAGTGTCGGTTTCGACACCAATAACGGGGGACCCAAATCGAGTTTTACGTTGTTCGGGGCTATCGCTCAAAGCCAAAATGACTACGCCTTCAAGGTGCAAGGTTGCGGCGGCGTCTGTAAAGGCTTTAAAACCACCAGCTACACCTACGACCCTAGTCTCCTCTACGGACCGCCGCCGGGCTGGCCGACGACCGGCGTCTACGCGATCATGAGCTGGCGTGAAAAGTAAATAAACGGTACAATAGGCATAACTGTAATGTTAAACAAAAGCAACCGCATCCCTCTAACCTACAAGGATCGACCCGTCGTCGGCCTGGATATCGGTACCAAAACGGTGAAGCTAATCCAGCTCAAGAAACTGCGCGGGGGTTCCAAAGTCGTAGCCTACGGCGAGGCTGACTATCCGGTAGACTCAATAGTCGAGGGTATTATTGTTGACCCGCAACTGATCGCCGACGTGGTGAAGCCGGTTTTAAGCAAGCCGAAATACGGCCGGTTCACCGCGCGGCGCGTGGCGGCCTCCCTGCCGACGGACAAAGTATTTATTCGCGTCGTCAATCTGCCGTCCATGGAGGAAGTAGAGTTGGAGCCGGCGATCATGTTGGAGGCCGAACAATACGTGCCGGTACCCATCGCCCACCTTTACGTCGACTACGAAATAATTACCAAAAGCCCCGAAGGTTGCGTAGTGCTGATGGTCGCCGCGCCGAGCGCCATTGTTGATTCCTACGTGCAACTGTTCGACCTGTTAGAGCTGGAGCCGGCGCTGGTTGAACCGGACATTTTGGCCGCGGCCCGCGCTGTAGCGCCCTACGTCAAAGTCGGTCAAGCCGCGTTAGTGGTGGACATCGAGTCGGAGTCGACCAGCATTGCCATCTACGACCGTGACGTTCGGGTAACCAATACCATTTCTCTCGGCGGCGACAACGTCACTACCCAGATGGTAAAAAAACTCGGGCTGACCAAAGAGCAGGCCGAGGAAATCAAGGTCAAGTTCGGTCTGGGTGAGTCCGGCCTGCACGATAAAATTGTCGCCGCCATCAAACCGACCCTGGATACTATGGCCCAGGAGTTTAACCGCATGATCCACTATTACGCCGACCACGGTGGGCAGGACAATCCGGTAGCGGCCGTTCTGCTGGCCGGCGGAACCAGCCAGCTGCCGGGTCTGTCGGAGACGCTCAGCGACACCATCAAGCTTCCCATCTCCACACCCAATCCGTGGACCGGCCTGAAACTGGGATACGGCGTAAAATTACCGGAGGCTAAAGACCTAGGAGCCTACACGACGGCTATCGGCTTGGCGCGTTTAGGAGCCAAGCTATGATTAACTTATTGTCTCCCGCTCTTAAGGAGCAAATCCAATACTCGCGCCGTAACCGAGTGGCTCTGCACTATTTAAGGTTGGTTATTATTACTTTAATCGTTTTGTCGGCCAGCTTCGCGAGCAGCATTTACTTCATCAACGTGCTGGCCGCCTCGACCAGCGCCGGCACCATCGATAAGGAAAAAACCATTCACAGCTACGACCAGAAACTGACCGCCGCTCAGGACGCCGCCAAACGCCTGGCCTCCATCAAGCAGATCACCGCCAAGCAAACCCACTTCTACCTCATACTCCAAGAGCTTGGCGCCGCCATGCCCTCCGGCGTGGCCATGGACGGCATTAGCCTCACCGCAGACGCCACTTTACCGGTTAGTATTTCAGTGACCGGTCCGACCTACGAATCGATCCTCACTTTCAAGGATAATCTTTCCAAGTCCAACATCATTGAAAGCGTTAACTTGGTTAATGTCGGCACTTCGGATACCAATTATCGTTCAGGATTGACTATGAAATTTAAGAACCTGGGGCAATCCCAATGACACCTAAAAAATACAACCAAATAATCGCCGCCATAACGCTCAGCTTGATATTGATCGGCGGCGCCGGCTACTGGTTCGCGTTAAACGTGCTGGGTGACGCTAGCGAGAAGTTGGCCGCACAAATGGGCGTAGCGTCCTCGGCTGACACACGCATAACCAACCTCGTTAATACCCAGAACGCTTACGACAAGGAAATCGCGCCCATCCTAACTAAAATAGACGAGGCTCTGCCTAGTACTCCCGACCAAACGCAAATACTGGAGCAAGTGCAAAAGGTCGCCAAAACTACCGGCGTATCGTTGTCGGGTATCACTTTAAGCAGCACGGCCACTAGCGCGGCCACTACTAGCACGGCCGCGAAAGCCGGCGGCGTGGTGCCTCTGCCTCTGAGTTTTCAAGTGTCCGGTAGCTACGCCCAGCTCCAAAGCTTCTTAGCCTCCGTTGAAAACCTCAGCCGGCTAACTACGGTCGATAGCTTGACTGTCAGCCGCTCAGGACAGACAATAACTTATGCGATTAACTTGAGCGCTTACAGCAAACCATGAACGGCAACATCGACTTCAGCAAAATAGTTTCCCTGCTTAAGCCGCTAGCCCACCTCGGCGGCTACCTGGTGGTTTTGGGCGTACTGGGAGTTTTCGGCTACACGGGCTGGGTGATTAACCAATCGTTCAAACCGGCAGCCACGGCGACCGACGCGAGCGGTACCGGCAAAGTTATCTTCGATAAAGCGACCATCGACAAAATTAAAGGCTTAGACCAGGTGTACGTTAGCAGTAACGGTTCTTATCTGGGCGCGATCGCTACGAGCCCGTTCGGCAACTAGGATTTAGTTTCATTCCAAGCGAGCGGGTTTTGTCGCCAACCGCCGGGTTTGCGATTGGTCGCGGTTGTCGGTTTGGCTTGATTCTCGAGATCAGCCAACATACTCTCGGCCTGTTTTTTGAGCGCCGCGATTTCGGCGAGTTGAGACGCCAGCGGGGACTTAGGAATAATAACAGTACCGCGCGCGACCAAGGTTATTTAGGCTCCGGCGGTTTAATATCGAGATGGCGATAAGCCTTGGGCGTGGCGCGGCGACCGCGCGGCGTACGCTCAAGGAAGCCGATCTGCATCAGGTAAGGTTCATAGGCGTCCTCAATGGTGGCTCGATCTTCGGCGATGGACGCCGCCAGCGTCTCGACGCCGACGGGCCCGCCGCCGTAATGTTCAATGATGGCCGTCAGCAGGCGGCGGTCCGAGGCGTCGAGGCCGAGTTCGTCGATCTCCAACAAATGCAACGCCTCGCGCGCCTCGCGGCGGGTGATGCCGTCGACGCCGTTCACCTGCGCGTAGTCGCGCACGCGCTTAAGCAGGCGGTTGGCGATGCGAGGCGTCAGGCGCGCGCGGCCGGCGATCTCGGCGGCCGCCCCGGCGTCCAGCGTCACGCCCAAAATACCCGCCGACCGCAGGATAATTTTGGTCATCTCTTCGGGCGTGTAAAACTCCAGCCGATGAATGTGGCCAAAGCGGTCGCGCAAAGGCGCCGACAGCGCGCCGACCCGCGTCGTCGCCCCGATAATAGTAAAGTTCGGCAAGTCAAGTCGGATGGACTTGGCGCTCGGTCCTTTGCCTAGCATAACGTCGAGTCCAAAGTCCTCCATGGCCGGATACAGCACCTCTTCGACCGTCTTGGGCAAGCGATGGATCTCGTCGATAAACAAAATATCGCCGTCAGCCAGGTTGGTCAACAAGCTGGCCAAATCCCCCGCCCGCTCAATGGCCGGGCCGCTGGTCACGCGCAAGTTCGCCCCCAGCTCGGCGGCGATCACGCCGGCCATAGTCGTCTTACCTAAGCCGGGCGGACCATACAGCAAAACGTGGTCAACCGCCTCGCCGCGATGTTTAGCCGCCGCGATAGCCGTGCCCAAGTTTTGCTTCAGCAGTTCCTGCCCCGTATAAGTCGCGAAACTCTTCGGCCGCAGGGTCTCAACCAGTTGCTCCTCGACGCGCGCCGACTCTTCGTCCGCGGCTTCCGGGTTTAAGATACGCTCAATCATACCTGTATTGTACCATCTCCGGGCGGCAAAAAACTTCGACCCGTCACCACGTTTTTTCCGGTCTTCGCTTCAAGTTGGCCGCGAGCTTGTTTGGCGATGCCGCCACCCGTCTTACTCGCCCGTTTATTTTCCGGCAATCCGGTGGCCTCCATGGTTTCGGCGATTTGCCTGGTCGATAACTCCGCCAACGCCGTAAAAATCAACTCGGCCTCGCTCATATGATCGCGCAGATTGTGCGTCTTCAGCCCTTTGAGTTCCTTGTGCTCTTTCACGCTCAAGCCAGTCCACTCTTGATGAATGATATTGGTCAGAATAGCGAACTCGGCGCCCTCTTTTACCTCATGATCTTTCCAATAATCAGTGAGTTTGTTACGTGTCTCTTGACCCGTCATGCGTTGCTGAATCCATTTGCCACTATAACCGCGCCTTTGCCAATTCTCCCGCGCCCGATTTAGAGATCGCTCGGGATCCGCGATTTCCCGCATACGTTCATAGCCAACCTTTGCTAACCAAAGCTTAACCGGCTCGGCTTTGGGGCTGGGGATGGATTGGATAAGACGCAATAAGGTCTCAACGCTAGCGGCATCAGTTAGGCGCATCTTGCCGTCTTCCGCCGGCATTTTCAACTGGTGACATTTTGTCACCAGTTGACTACCTTCAACGTTCAATCTTTCTTTAAGCTTGTTCCAATACTTCCTCGCCGTCTGATAGTCAGACTGCTGGATAAGCACCCGAACAATGTCCACCACTGAGAAATACCATGTTTCGGTTTTCTCATCATAGACTCGCCGAATATTTTGATCACCAAACAGCGCCACTTCGTTCATCTCGCCCTCTATCTTATCTATATCGAGTATACCACGTATGTTCGGTTTTTGTATGCATAAAAACGACTTTATCTGACCTGCTTCAGCGCCAGCTTGACGCGCGCTTGGTCGTCGGTCACGTCGGCCGGCAGTTTCGCCACCGCTTCAGTAGCCTGCGCCGGCGTGTAGCCGAGCGACACCAGAGCCTGATAAGCGGAGTCGGTTACCGGAGCCAGGCCGCCGACGCCCTCGGCCAGTTTGCCGCGAAGCTCCAGCACTACCCGCTGCGCGATCTTCGGACCCACGCCGCCAATGCCGCGCAGTAGCTCCGGGTCGCCGGCGTTCACCGCTTGGCGCAAACGCGCCTCACCGGCCGAGCTCAAAATGCCCAAAGCTACTTTCGGCCCGACGCCGGTAATGCCGATGAGTTGCTCGAACAGTTGCTTGGCGCCAAGATCGGCAAACCCGTACAAGTTATGGACGTCCTCGCGGATTTGCTCGACTATATAATAACGCTCTTCGGCGCCCCGGATAGCCGCCGCCCAAGCGTCTACGGTTACTAAAAGCTGGTAACCCACGCCGCCGACTTCCAACACTAGGCTGTCGGCCAATTTTTCGACTAAAGTTCCGCGAAGAGTTGCAATCATGCATTTATAATATCACAGCGAAAGCCAAAAACCGAGCATTTGCCGAACAAAGAAACGTTTTAAACTTTTACCCGCCGTATTTAGTGCTGTTGGCGTGAGTAATGGCGGCCGCCAAAGCGTCGGCGGCATCGTCCGGTTTGGGGATAGTCGGCAGGCCGAGTAGCACGCGAACCATCTCCTGAATCTGCGGCTTTTTGGCGCCGCCGTAGCCGGTCACGGCCTGTTTGATCTGCATGGGCGTGTACTCCACCGGACTCAGCCCGCACTCGGCCAACGACAGCAAAATTACTCCTCTAGCCTGCCCGACGGTGATGGCCGTGGTGACATTGGTGGCAAAAAACAGTTGCTCGACCACGGCTTGGTCGGGTTTGGTCTCGCGAATCACTTCGAGCAACTCTCGGTGCAAAGTCACCAACCGCTCGTGCATCGGCTGGCCGGCGGGCGTCGAAATAACGCCGGCGTCGACCAGCGTAAACTTCGGTCCGTTGACGTCAATCACGCCGAAGCCGGTGGTGGCGGTGCCGGGATCGATGCCGATAATGCGCATGACGGTACTAACCTAGTTTTTCCAGCAGCTCTTCGGGGATGTCGAAATTGGTGTAGGTCTCAACGACGTCGTCGTGCGAGTCAAGCGCGTCCATTAGGCGCATGAGTTTCTTGGCGGTAGCTTCATCGGTAATCTCAATGGTCGTGTTCGGTTCAAAGGACAGCTCGGCCTTCTCGGCCTCGTAACCTTTTGCGGCCAAGGCCTTGCGCACCATGTCCAGCTCGGACGGCTTGGTGTAAACAATCAGCTGGCCGTCGCCCTCCTCGACGTCTTCGGCGCCGCACTCAATGGCGTCCATGGTCGCGACGTCCATGTCGGTGGCGGGAACAATAATTAGGCCGCGTTGGGTAAACTGGTAGGCCACCGAGCCGGTGGTGCCAAGGCTGCCGCCGTGCTTGGAAAAAGCCGCGCGGACGTCGCTGGCGGTGCGGTTTTTGTTATCGGTGGCGGTTTCAACCAAGATGGCGGTACCGCCGGGACCGTAACCCTCGTACATCTGCTCATCGAACGACGCGCCGCCCTCAAGACCGGCGCCCCGCTTGATGGCGCGCTCAATGTTGGCGTTCGGCACGGCCGACTTGCGCGCCAGCTCGACGGCCAGGCGCAGCTTGAAGTTGGTGGCCGGGTCGGCGCCGGCGCGAGCCGCGACCGAAATGAGCGTCGCGAACTTCGTGAACGAAGCGCCGCGCCGCGCGTCCTTAATGCCTTTTTGGTGTTTAATCGAAGCCCATTTCGAGTGACCGGACATAGAAATTCCCCCGCATTACAAATATTATATCATATCTTCAGGCCGGTTCGATTTTACTGCCCGGTCTCTCGTTACGGCCGTTTAGATTATTTGATCGTTTAAGAGATAATACCGCCGCCAACAACAGGCTGTAAATTATTAACATGGCCGGAATATCGATCTGAAACTTCGAACCGGAACCCGGCAGCGCCGCGAGGGCGGAGATTAGTTTGAGTGTGGTCGAAAGCAACAGATCCGCCGGCCAGGCGAGCCAGCCGGCGAAGGCGGGCGCGAATACTCCGGCCAAACCGGCGATAAAACAAAGTAGCATCGCGAGCGGTACCGTCGGCAAGATTAGCAGATTAGCCAGTGGCGCCCACGGCGAGAGGTTGCCGAATATGGCGAGGATTAACGGCAGCGTCATAACTTGGGCAGTGGTAGTTTCAATGAATAATTGCGCGATGAGGCGCTTGGGATAATTGAAACGCGCGGTTACCGCCGGAGCGACGACCAGAATGCCAAAAAAGGCCAGAAAACTCAGTAGCCAACCGAGATCGGTGAGATAGACGGGGTTAAATAAAGCTGTGGCCGCGGCGGCGAGCAGAATGAGCGTTAACGGCTCAAAGCGGCGGCCGTAAAAGGCGGCCAGCAGGCTGAGGGTGGCCACCAAGCTGGCGCGGACAATGCTGGCGCTGGCGCCGGTGACTATCAGAAAGCCGCCGATCAGCCAAAAGGTCAGCGCCAGCGTCACGCCGCGGCCGAACCGCTTCAAAACGCGAGCGGCGGCGGCCACGATGATGGTCAGATTGTAGCCGGATACGGCCACGAGATGGCTCAGACCGACGGCCGTCAGCTGGGCCTGCATATCCTTGGGGATGAGCGCGCGGATGCCGACCAGCAGGCCCAGCGCGAACGAGGCGACCGGCTCCGGCAGGGCCGTTTTCATGCCGACGAAGAACAACTGCCGGACGCGCTCCAGCGGCGATTGCGCGGTCGAGGTCACGGTGAGCTTCGGGTAGCTCAACTCGACAGGCTGATTGCCGAAGCCGGATTTCAGCTTCCCGGCCGCTTCGACCCGCCAGCCCCGATGCAGGTTGGCGCGCTGCATGAAAACCGGGAGCATGCCGACGGACGCGCGGCCGTTGACCCGCGGGTCGCCTAGTTTAAAGGTCGTGAACCCCCGCGGGTCAACCACCGGGTCGTCGACGATCTCGCCCGCGACGGTTACCTTTTGACCGATGAAGCCGGTCAGGTCGGAGCGGGCGGCCGCGTAGTCGCCGGCGCGCCACAGCCCCGTCACCAGCGCCAAAAGCACCCAGCCGCCAACTCGTAGCCTCCTCCCAACCGTGGCGGCGACGCCCACCGCCGCAAGACCGCCTAACGCCCAAGTCGGCGCGCCGAAGCCGCCGAGACCCGACGCCAAGCCGGCCACCGCCGAGCCGCACACTAAACTGATTATTGTCGTTCGTCGCAAAATTTTTACCGTTAACTA
>Ga0182021_10006535_pt1 | contig 13859 bp, 7 predicted proteins | sample 612E3MmetaG_FD_120493 | JGI IMG/M metagenome (GOLD analysis project Ga0182021, IMG submission 120493) | Permafrost microbial communities from Stordalen Mire, Sweden - 612E3M metaG (Illumina Assembly) | ecosystem: Environmental > Terrestrial > Soil > Wetlands > Permafrost | place: Sweden...
CATCGGCCCAGCACCAGCGCAACTGGCAGGCGCTTTCCACATAGGGCGGCGGATTGCTGCCGTAATCGAGCGGCACCTTGGGCGCGGCAGCGATGATCGCATCGAACCGCGCCTTCACCGCCGCGATCATTTCGGGATCGTGCTTGCGTTCGTAGGCCCATATCCAGCTCCGGCCGATGACATAATCGTCGGCATGGAAGGGACGAACCTCCAGCCCCCAATTTTCGCGCACGCCGTGGGCGTAGACCGCTTCGGCATATTTGGGATCGGGCGACACGTCGGCAAGCCGGGTAAGGCCGGCGAACAGCGCGCCGTAAACCCAGCCGCGCGGCGATTGCTGGTCGTTGGGCGCCGCCGGAACGTGGGTCGTGTCGAGATGACCAATCTGCCAATCGGCGACGGCTTGCGTTGCGGCTAGAATCCGCTCCGGCGTTTCGCCGTTGGCTGGCAGGGCAACAAAAAGGAAGATTGCAAGAAATCCCGAGATTTTTCTCATCCGCATCACCTTCTCACCCTGCAATCTCACCCTTCGGGCGCCTCAACCGTTTGCCGAGAAACCCCGCTGTAGGCGTTTGGCCGTCCGCTGAACGGGGCCCGTCCACGTCCGGTATGAACACTCCAGCCGCTGCAACCGCCATCTGTTGCCCAATTTGCGGCACTCAGGCCCCATTCTGTCACCGTAGCCAACTTCCTTATCCGCGTCAGCCCCTATCAATGCCGTTACGAAGAAGGAAGACCCCAGTGCGGCATGAACTGCCGCGTCCGAGCTTTCTTACCGGCGCGCGTTTGGCGCGAACGAAAAAAAAAAGCAGCGGTCCGAATATTCGGAACCGCTGCACAGAGAGGGGTCGAAGGAAGCGTCCATGCTTCCCGGCAGAGAGCCGGCGGAGGGAGTGTCGCCGTCAAAACCTAGGGCATGACCCGATCGAATTGAATCGGATCATGCCCTGGTTTCGTATTTGCCCATGATTTTTCACGAAAACCGGTTCCCACTTTTGTGGATCATGCTCCTGAACACTACCGGTCTATTCGAACAAGCAAGGAGCGGATTCTTGCCGCTCCTTGCTCGCCAATAGTATTTTACAAGTGACCACGGACGGAGATCATGAAGTTGCGGCCATGGACGTAGTCATAAAAGACGTGGGCGTTCGGATCGCCGAACCCGGATACACGCGCGCCGATTTTGGAGTTCTTTCCGCCGGTCCCGTCCTCCAGCACCGCGATTTCCTGCGCGTTGAGCAGGTTCGACACATCAAACCTGATCTCGGCCCAATCGGTGAACGCATAGCCTGCGGTGGCATCGAGGGTGCCGCGGGCCAGCGTCCAAATTCGCGTATTCGTGTTGTAGTAGTTGAGGTTGGCGAGAGAATCGTCGGCCCCGGCCTTGGAACGCCAGTTGTACGACAGTCTCAGGCTGATGCCGTTCTTCTCGTAGTAGCCGGTGGCGCTGTAGGAGTACGCCGACAGGCCCTTCAACGGCATCTTGTAGATCGTGCCGTCGTTGGCCGTGAACCCGCTACCCGGACCGTTCTGGTTGCCGGCGGTGTAGGTGAAGCTCGCCATCGCGCCCAGACCATCGAACGGATCCGGCAGGAAGGTGAACGGCTCCTGGTAGAAGACTTCGACGCCCTTCACCACCATCGGGTTGAGGTTGACCGGGCCGGTCAGGCTGACCTGATAGTTGGGATCAACCGGATTTGTCCCGAGTTGGTTAATGTGCTGGTTGGCGGCCAACAGGCTATCCGCCAGACCGAGGCTACCCCACGCCACGCTGGGCGCGATCACTTGAGTCGAGATCAGGTTCTTGATGCCCTTGTAGAAGACACCGAGGGAAAGCACCGATCCCTGGTCGAAGTACCACTCGACACCGGCATCGAAATTGGTCGCCGTGAACGGCTTCAAGTTGGGATTGCCGATGGTGACATTCGGGTTGTATTGATTCGGGATAGCATACCCCGCCGCGATGCTGCCCAAGTCGGCGCGGGTGATGGTCTGTCCGTAAACGGCCCGAAGGACCAAATCGTCCGTCAGATCATAGGACACGGCAACCGTCGGCAGAAGGTTGTCATAGCTGCCATGGAGTGTCGCCTTAGCGTAGGTTACGGGTTTGAAGTTGTAACCCCACGACCGCGTGACGGCGTAGCGCAGGCCCACATCCACCTTCAACGATCTGCCGAAGACCTCGCCGACGCTGCTGGCGTTGAAATAGAAGCTCGTCACGCCTTCGGTCATTTTGTAGACGCCGGTCAACCAGCTGTTGCTGGTATCTGTGTTCAGAAGGGTGTTCCACGGAACCATGTAGTAAACGGAATCCGGAACCGTGGCCCAATTGGTGAAGCGTTGTGCGTGGTTTGCGTCATCAAGATAGTTGTCGACCTTGATATGATTGACCATATAGGCGCTGGGCAACATCGTTCCCAGCGTCAGGCCGTTCGACAGCACCGCATTCTTGACCGGGGTAGCGTTGCTTCGCTTGTCGTTGGTTTTTGTATTGCCGACCCAACCCATCCCGTATTCGAGATCGACATGGCCAAAGGCCGAAAGCCCGGATTCGAAGCCGTACTGTGCTGCTAGCCTGGCGGTGATCACCCGGTCGCCTTCCTTTACGTAGGTGGCGGCGGTATCGAAGCCGGCACGCGTGCCTTGGCTGTTTCCCTGATAGAGAGCCGGATTGGTCACATCCGCGCTGTCGGTCATGAGAGGGAACTTGTAATTCTTGGTCGGGTCGTAAGTGAGCGTCGTATTGTAGATATAGGCGCCCAGCGAGTCCTGACTGATGATCCCGTGGAAATCCTCGATTCCAGCCTCTGCAAGGAGCGTGAGATTGTCGAGCACATGGTACTTCGTGTTGAATGTACCACTGAGGTACTTGTCCTTGCCCCGGTACCAGACGTTGCCGCTGTTGATCTGAACGTTGCCAAACTGGCCGTATAGAATGTCGTTGGAGTCGATCCCGACATTCAGGGGCACCATGCCATTGCTGTCGCCCGACTTGCCGAGCCACGTCGTCGGATCGGGCTTTGCCAAGTAAGTTGCCATGGCGGACGCGGTCGTGTTGCCTGTGCTGCGGAAGTAGTTGCCGATCGTATACTCGTCGGTGGCATCGATGAGTTCCGCGCCCATCAGATCGAAGCTCATGTCGAGCTTGTCGCTCGGCTTGAACTGGAACGACAACAGGCCGCTGTAACGCGTGCGGTCGTCCATGGTGAGATGGTCACGGCCCCAGCGCGGAACGAACGCCTGATCGACCTGGGCCATCGTGTAGGTGCCGATGTTCGCCCTCGGGTCTACGCCTGCCCAACTGGCCGAGCCGCAAGTATCCGTTTTGCCCGGACCAAAGTCGTACTTCTCGCCATTGCCCATGGAACCGAGTTCGTTACAGGCTTGGCTGATGCCCGCCGTTTCATTACCCCAGAAGGCGTATGAACTGCGCTTGGCGGTGACGGCGATCAAGGCGCCGAACGGGCCCCAGGTGTCGCTGGCCTGGAAGGTCCCCGTCGGGACAGCCTTCTCGCGCTGGGAGTTCATCCCGTAGCCGAGCGAATAGGAGATCTGCCGCCCGTCGTAATCGAACGGATGAGGCGTGCGCAGGTCGATCACGCCGCCGATGCCGCCTTCGTCGAGCTTGGCGGATGGCGATTTGTAGAAATCGACCCGGCTGAACAGGTCGGCGCCAAAGGCGTCGAGGTCAACCGCACGCGCATTCGAGCCGACGTCGCCGTTGGTCTCCAAGTGCACCGGATTGCCGTTGATCGTCACGATCGTGTAGGCGGCGGGCAGACCGCGCACCGTCAACTGGCGGCCTTCGTCCGTACGCGTATCGCGCGAGAGCACCACACCGGGTATGCGCAGCAGCGACTCGGCGATGTTGGTCGCCGGGAACTTGCCGATGTCTTCGGCGACGATTGAATCGCGTACGCCTACGGAATCGCGCTTGATTTCCAATGCCTTTGCAAGGCTGGCCCGGTAACCCGTCACCGTGACGGTTTCAATCTGGTCGGATTCTTGCGCCAGTGCCGGCGCAGCGGCAATGAAGACCATCGCCAGCCCGGCAAGTACCGTCGTGCCGAGCAACATCGTCCTAGCGTGTGTGCCAAGTCTGTCCGTTGTAGGATGCATGATAGTGATCTCCCCTCTGAAAACCGCCTCATACATGCTAGGCTCGCACATGCAAGGTCGGTGTCTAGTTTCTTATATCATATTAATCAGTTCATGGCTGTCAAGCGATTCCGATGGGCCTTTTCGGTCGCAGCAGCGCGTGCCTGTTGCCAAAATCAGCCGAAATCCAGCCGACCGCCGGCGTCTGCATGCGTCGATTGGGCAGCCACGCCGGGAACGCTGGGCCAGGCGCGACATGTCGCATAAGACAGCGGTAATCCAGGAAAAAATCGGGCTTCCCGCGCCCGGTCGAAGGTCATGGACCGCCATGTCCCTGGAAGACATTGCGGCCGATTCCTGATCGGGCCGGGACACAGGCCTGTTCCCTAGAATGTCAAGTGGCTACGATGAAAGCTGTGACGCGCTGTGACCGAAAAGGCGCATCGGAATCGCTTGACAGGTATTTTAGCAGATTAATATGCTATAAGCTAATCGCACACCGATTTTGCGCTGATAATCGAGGACATTAGTCGGGAGAGGGTTGATGGTCGATTTCAACAGGCGCGCGCTGCTGGCGGCGGGATTCGCGGTGATCGGATCGTCCGCATTGGGCGCACCCGCAACGGTTACCAAGGCGCGCTTGACCTTGCGCCCCGGCGAGACGCTAAACGATGTGCCGCTGGACTATAACGGCTTCAGCGTCGAGACCGCCCAGCTCTCCGATCCCACATTTTATCATCCCGGGAACACCAGCCTGGCCGCGCTTCATCGGCGGCTCAGTCCAAACGCGGTGCTCCGGTTCGGCGGCAATTCGAGCGAATTCTGCTGGTGGAAGACCAGCCCCGACGCGCAGCCGCCGCAGATCAAGATCTTGGGCCAAGGCCGCGCCGACAACTTCATGCCGCAGCGATTCACGGCGATCACACCCGAAGCAGTGGACAATTTGCGCAGCTTCCTCGACGCCTGCGGCTGGAGCTGCATCTATGGCCTGAACTTCGGTACCGGCTCGCCGGAGCGCGATGCCGAAGAGGCCGCGTACGTGGCCAAAGCGCTCGGGCCGAAGCTCCTCTACTTCCAGATCGGCAACGAGCCCGATTTCTACAAAGACATCAACAATCTGCTGCGCCCGGCGGGATGGGACTTCCCGGACTACCTGAATGAATGGAGCGCGATTGCCGACGCAGTGTCGCGGCGCGTGCCAGATGCGAAGTTCGGCGGCCCCGATGTTGGTTCGTCGGCGGACTGGGTGGTCCGTTTTGCGCAGGAAGTGCCGAAGCGCATGGGCGCCCGCCTCGTCGGGCTGAGCGGCCATTACTACGCCGAGGGACCGCCCAATTCACCCGACGCCAAGATCGCCAACTTGCTCAGGACCGATCCGCGTATCGCCGAACGCATGAACGCAATCATCCCCGCGGCCCGCGCCGCCGGGCTCGCCTTCCGCATGACCGAGGGCAACAGCTGCTACCGCGGCGGCAAACCCGGCATGAGCAATGCGCTCGCCTCGGCCTTATGGGGCGGGGATTATATGCTCGACATGGCGGCGCGCGGCTGCAAAGGGTTCAACTTCCACGGCGGGTCCGGCAAGCAGATCGCAAACAGCCTCGGCGACAATTTGCCCGGCGCGCGCAACGCGGCCGATCTGGAACTCGCCAAGCTCGGCACGTTCTATTCGCCGTTCGCCGGCAGCCGGAGCTTGGGATTCGACGCGCGGCCGATCTTCTACGCCATGATGCTGGTCGAACAATTCGCCGGCACGACGCTCGTCGCCAATGCGTTCGACGCCAAGGGAACAAATGCGACGGCCTATTCCGCCAAAGCCGGCGACGGATTCAGGATCGCGCTGTTCAACAAGGATGCGTCGCGCGACATCGAGGTCCGGATCGACCTCGTCGGATCGAAGGCACGCCGGGCGAAGGCGTGGCGACTGGCCGGGCCGGCATTAGACGCGACGAAAGGAATTGCGCTTGCCGGAACCGAGGTCTCGCACGGCAGTGCGTCATGGCACCCGCAAAAAGTGGAAGCCATTGCAGTCCGGAATGCGTCGTTCGCCGTCAGACTGCCCCGCGCCAGCGCCGTATTGCTGTTCGTGGAGAGCTGATCGCACCGCTCTCCGCCTATTTCGCGCGGGCCGTTACGACAGCGGGGTGCGAAAGCTCGGCGGCCGTTTGATCGAGATAAGCGCGGAATCCGGCTTCGTCGGTGATACCGCCGCCCTCCTTCACCCAGGCCGCAGCGATCGCATAACGCGCCTTGGCGGGGTTCTTGAACCGGACGTAGTAGCTGCGCCCGTCATCGGCCACAGTCAAAATGCCGGCTGCGGGATAGAATAGCGCCATTCCCACAACATCCTTGCCGTTCTCGCTTTGCTGTCCCCAGGTCGCGATATAGCCCCAGCCGGACGCCGCATCGGATCGGATAAGCACGGTGTTCGGATATTTGCCGAAGCCGGCGACCAAGGGTACGCGGCGCGACGCCGAAGCGCTCACCATCATCAGCCGCGACCCGGACGCGATGCTGTAGCGGGCGACAAGGTTCGCCGTGCGGCGACCCATGCGCCAGCCTTTGTTGTCTATCCGCATCGCCGCCAGCACCGGTCCGGAAGCTTCCACCGCCGCGACCATGCGGTGCATTTCTCCGATCTGTGCCGCCATGCCGCCGCGCAGAACGCCAAGGCTGCCCGCGCCCAGGCTGTCGCCGACATGCCAGATGTCCATCCCCCAGTCGGATTCGTCGTGATAGCTGCCCTTGTACGGGTCTCTGCCCTGGCCGATGAGGTGCAGCACCGGAGCCGGCAGCTTCTTGCCGTACGCATCGACGGTGCTGCGCTTGTCGAGATAGACGCGATATCCGACTCGTCCCGATTCCCAGCCCGCCCCTTCGATGGGAAACAACGGATCGTGAATGACATGCGACTTGGGAACGACGAAGCGCGGCACCTCCCGGTAAGCGTCGCCCTGTTTGACGGGGATCGTCGCGTGGACGAAATCGTCCGGCGCTGGATCGGAGGGCGCGCGCCGCCGCAGCACGGCGGTAACGGAACCATGCGCGGGAAGATCGAGTACCGTGACGGCGCCTCCCCGCTTGAGAAGTTGCAGCGGCGCGATTTGCGCTGCGGCCGATACCACCCATTGGCCGCGGCGGATGCCGCGCGGCAGTAAGGACGCCGGTATTGCGACCTCAGCGGACGTGCGAGCCACGTCCAGCGGATTGCGGATCGACAGTCGCGTTGCGGCGGGAGCGGCAACGGCCGCGCTCGTAAGAGCGATCGCACAGACTGCCAAGCATAGGGATGCGCGCATTTTTATCCATCACGTCGGTTAGGGTTGGAGGAAGCGTACTGCAAACGACGCAGTCCCGGGTAACCGTCCAAAGACACAAGCCGGTTTCGGTAAGCGGCCGAATTGCCCCAAATCTGTTTAGTATGATAAATATTCGGATGCGACCGCAGAGTCGACAAGAAATTCATCGGGACGATACGGGAGGACGAGGCATGGTCAGCGGACAGCCTTACTCAAATTTGAAGCTCCAGAGCTTTGTGCGGCACGCGCTGTCGCTTTCGGTTGCTGTGGCCTTCGTGCTTCTCACCGGCTGCAATCCGAAAACCGCCGCCCCTCCGGCGCCGACGGCGCAAAAGACGGCCGAGATCCCGCACTTCGTGAAGAAGAACGGCCGCAACGCCTTCATCGTGGACGGCACGCCATATCTGTTGCTGGGCAGCCAAGCGAACAATTCGAGCAATTATCCCGCGGCGCTGCCGAAAGTTTGGCGCGGCGTCGAGATGCTTGGCGCCAACACGCTGGAGATTCCGGTCGCTTGGGAACAGATCGAGCCGACCGAGGGCCATTTCGATTTCTCCTATGTCGACACCCTGCTCGCCCAGGCGCGCGAGCATCATGTGCGCCTGGTCCTTTTGTGGTTCGGCACCTGGAAAAACACGAATCCGAACTACACGCCCGAATGGGTGAAGCTGAACAACGACCGGTTCCCGCGGATGCTCGATGCCAAAGGCAACAAAGTCTATGCGCTGTCTCCGCACTATCGGTCGACGCTGGACGCCGACAGCAAGGCGTTCGCGAAATTCATGGGCCATTTGAAGGACGCCGATCCGCAACGCACGGTCATCCTGGTTCAAGTCGAGAACGAGACCGGCACATACGGATGCGTTCGAGACTATTCGCCGGTGGCGCAAAAGCTGTTCGACGGACCGGTGCCCGGCCAACTGGTGGCGGGGATGCACAAAAAACCAGGCACCTGGAAGCAGGTCTTCGGCAAGGACGCCGACGAATTCTTCCACGCCTGGTATATCTCGACCTATGTGGAGAAGGTCGCCGAGGCCGGCAAGGCCGTCTACCCGCTGCCGATGTACGTCAATGCGTGGCTGCGCGATCCGTACAATTATCAGGCGCCCACCACGTACGCCGCCGGTGGACCAACCTGGAACGTGCTGGACATCTGGAAGATCGGCGCGCCGTCGCTTGCCTTGGCGGCACCGGATATCTACGGCCATACCTATGCGAACATCATGGGCCAGATCGACCGCTACCACCGGCCCGACAACCCGTTGATGATCGTAGAGATCGGCAATGAAAAGCTGTTCGCGCGGGTTTTCTTCTCCGTCCTGGGTAACCAGGGGCTTGGCTTCTCGCCCTTCGGCTTCGATTTCACCGGCTACTCGAACTATCCCCTCGGCGCCAAGAAGGTCGATGCGGAAGCGATCGAGCCTTTTGCGCAGAACTTCCGCATTCTCGCGCCGATGGCGCGCGAATGGGCGAAGATCAGCTTCGAGAACAACGTGTGGGGTACGTCCGAACCTGACGACCAAAGACCGCAGACGATCGCTCTCGGCCGCTGGACCGCCACGATCTCCTATGGACAGTGGCAGCTCAGTGAAATGCATGTGGGATTCAAGGGTGAAGGCAAGCCGCCCGGAACCGAAAACCCGTCAGGCGGCGCATTGATCGCCGAACTTGGCCCTGATGAGTATCTGGTCATCGCCCAGCGCGCCCGCGTGGCCTTTGCGCTCACGGATCCCAAGAGCAAGCTCAAATCGATGTTCAATCGCGTCGAGGAAGGCCATTACGAAAACGGGAAGTGGGTCTTCGAACGCGTCTGGAACGGAGACGAAACCGACCATGGCCTCAATTTCACGACGCTGCCCCAGGTGCTGCGCGTGAAACTCGCGACCTACTGAGACCGGTCGAAGCGTTTGGTCACGAGGCCATCGCAAGCCCGACGAGATTGGCGGCAACGATAATAACGATCATACCGACCCAAAGTATGCGGATTGGGCGTCGGCCAACACCGGCCCATTCGTTTAGCGCCAGACCGACAAGGCCGCCACACAGCACATACCCGCTCATGTGCAGCATCCAGTTCACATAGCTAAGGTGTTGCGGGATGTTCGCCGCGCCCCAGGCATAGAAGAAGAACTGCAAGTACCACATGATGCCGCCTGTAGCAGCGAGCAGTGAGTTCCTTCTCAGGACCGGCGCCGGTTGCGCAAGGTCCGCCCTCAAGGAAAGGTCGTGCTTGAATATCAGGCGAAGGAAGCAATAGGCGAAGTTAACGAGAGCGCCACCGCCCATGATGATGACATAGCTCGGAAGCGCCGCATAAAGTGGATTGACGCCCAGTGCGAGCGAGGCAACCTCGAGCGGCTTCGCCGCATCGATGGCGAACGACATGCCCGAGGAAAAGATGCCGCACATGACGGCCAAGGCAAGACCCTTCCTGAGGTCGAACTGCTCAATCGTTCTGCCAAGCGCCAGCTCTTTCAGGTGACCGGAATAAGAAACGGTAGCCACGCCGATCAGCGCGACGATAATTCCGAGCAAACTCAGGAGACCGCCCCTGCCTGTGACGATCTCGATGAGCTGGCCATGCATAATGGGCGGCACCAGTGTTCCTATGACAAGCGTCACACCGATAGCGACGCCGATCCCCAGCGACAAGCCGAGATAGCGCATGGTAAGCCCGTAACTGACGTTGCCGATCCCCCACATGCCTCCGAACAGAAACGCCTTCCAGACAACACTTGCATCAAGCGAGCGGTAGAATCCCGCAAAGTCCGGAAGAAGAATCGCGCTGACGGTAATCGGCAGCAGAATCCAGGAAAACAGGCCGGCCAGCGCCCAGGTTGTTTCCCACGACCACTGCTTGACCTTTCCAATCGGCGCGTAAAACGAGGCGGCGCTCGCGGCGCCCACCATATGCCATCCGATACCTGCGATTATTATGGGTGACATTTTTCCAATATCCCTTGGTCCGGAGTGATGAATGCGTGTTTAATCCAGATGGAACACGCGCGACAACGGGCGCTCGATCGGTTTGTTCGTATCGTCGACGCGCATGAGGTCCGCCATGTAATCCCACCAGCGGCGCATGACGGGCTGGGCGGCAAGCGCGCCGCGCGTATTGCCGGGGCGCAATTTCAGCACCGCGAAGAGATTCAGCGTTTCCTCGTCCAGGAAAATCGAGTAGTCGCAAATTCCCGCTTGAACGAGCGCGGCCTTCAATTCGGGCCAGATCTCGTCGTGGCGTTTGCGGTACTCCGCCTCGTTGTCCGGCTTGAGCTGCATCAGAAAAGCAATTTGCTCCATGTTGCCCTCCTCCTTGGAGCCACGGCATCCCTATCTCTGACCACATTTATATTATAATATCAACCAGGTCTGGTTTGCGCCCAAAACGAGAGACGACTGACGGGCAATTGGCAGCACCTTCTTGCTGGATTGAGGGAGAAAGCAGGCCCGCGCAATGGCGCCAGTCTGCGCCGCTATCGCCGCCACAATCTGAAGGTCACGCTCTAGGGAAGGAGGGGTGGTACGGGGCGCTGTCTCGGCGACACTCTGCTCCGACGCTGTGGCCTGAACCGGAGTAAGATCTCTCGCTGAGACGTCCGCCGCGACCGGCAAGCCAGCGTATGGGAGTGCTGTATAGTATCTAAGCATGTACGTCGCCCTTCAATCTCTCCTACCAGCCATTCTTGAATGGCTGCCGCCCCGATCTCGACTGGAGCATTCAGAGTAGCAGCCCTGCGCACATGAGGAGCGTTGCCCTAATGCGCCAGAAGAATGGCGCGAAAATCGTTGACGTTCGTCCGCGTTGGGCCCGTGGTGATCAATGTCTGCAACTTGTCGAACACGTTCAGAGAATTGTTGTCGTTTAGTTCGCGTTCAAGATCGATTCCAAGCGTGCGTGCACGCAACAGGCCGGTATCGTCGACATAAGCGCCAGCGTTCGCACCCATTCCGTCGATCCCGTCGGTGTCGGCTGCGATCGCTTCGAACGTGCGGCCTTCAAGCGCGAGCCCGAGGGCGAGCAGATATTCTGTGTTGCGCCCGCCGCGGCCGGCGCCGCGCACAGTCACGGTAGTTTCACCACCCGAGAGGATCAGCACCGGCGCCTGGCCTGCCACCATTTCGCCTTGGACCTTGCGAGCGAGTTCGGCCTGATGCGCGGCAACATCCCGCGCCTCGCCCTGAATGGCGCCCCCAAGATTCAATACACGCCAACCCCAGCCACGCGCCTTTTGTTCCGCCGCGTCGAGACAGTCTCTTGCCGTCATGATGACTCGGGTGTCGAGCAGCGGAAGTCGTCGATCGCCGGGGAACGGTGTCTCTGCATCGGGCGCGTCGAGCATGGCTCGCAACGATGCGCTGAGCTCAATTCCGGCTTCATCGATGGCTCGCAGCACTTGTTCGGTCGAACAGGAGTCCGGAACGGTGGGACCGGATCCCACTTCCGCCGGATTGTCGTCTGGAACATCGGAGATTATCAGCGTTGTCACCGGCGCAGGGGCGGCGGCCAAGGCCAACCGGCCCCCCTTTATCGCGGACAATCGCTTTCGAACGCCGTTGACGAGCGAAATGGGCAACCCGCTTCTCAACAATTCATTGGTCGCCATGCGTTTTTTGGACAGCGACAGACCGGGGCGCGGCACGACCAGCAGAGACGAAGCGCCGCCCGACACAAGCATCAGCAAGCGATCGTCGCTTCCCAGACGTGTCGCCGCCTCCAGCATCGAAGTCCCGACGCGCAGGCTTTGCGCATCCGGTGACGGATGGCCTGCTTCGATAACTTTGATTTTCTTCGTGTCTTCGCCGTGTCCGTACGGAACGACGACGAAGCCTTCGACGCGCGACAGATCGCCGAGGGCTGCATAGTGCCGCTCCACATTGGACGCCATGAGCGCGCCCGCCTTTCCCGCTCCGAGCACAAGCAATTGACCGCTTGGAAGCGCCGGCAACGACATGTTCAGGCTCGGCGCTCGTGCCGCCGCAATCACGGTTCCAAGCAAGTCCTCAAGGTGCGATCTGAAACTCATCTCAGCGGCAATGCTCGAAAAGAAAACAATCTGCGGCAAGCTTATCCCGCAGCGGGTTTAGTTTTGAGCGGGGGCTCGGTGAACCACATTCGTAATCCGCATGTAATCGATTTCATACAGCCGGTCTCGCCGGGACGGCTGCAAATCGAGAACGGCTTCCGCCGGCAAATAAGAGCAAGGCGGGCAACGCCCATGGCGTCACTCGCCTTGCTCTGCAGTCCGTTGGCCGATAACCGACCAATTGTCACGCGTTGACGACTAGAATCTGTAGCTCAACTGTAGAGAAATCCGCCGCGGCAGCACGTTGCGGCCAATGAAATAGGCTTGGCCCACATTCTGTGCGTTGCCCTGACGCGGGCTGCCTTCCGTAGCCGCCACGCTATCGAACAGATTGTACACACTTAGGCCGAGCCTCGCCTTATCGCCGCCTGTAAAGGGAAGCGTGTAGCCGAGATCGAGCCGGAAGATGTGGTAGCCCGGCAGCTTAATGTTGTTCAGGTCCGACGTGTAGGTCCTACTCGTGTAGGTATCGAAGAAAGAACCGTCAAGCATGCCATCGTCATAATAGAGGCCGGCGTTTGCCATGATATCCGGCTGGCGTTGCATAAAGTTACCAACACAGTTCGTGCAGGCACTCACTGAGGTGTATTGCGTGTACGCGTCGTGCTCATATGTTGCGTTGCTCTCGAATGACAGAGCGTCCAGCAGACGGATATTGAAAACCCCTTCGAGGCCATAAGATTCCGTTGAGATCATATTGACGACCTCGACGGGGGCGCTTCCTGGCGTTGGACCATTGGCGATGGTCACATTACGCCTGTTCGCCAAAGTCGTGTAAAATCCGGCCAACGATGCGGTAATACGGCCGTCGGAGAATTTAACCCCTCCTTCGGTCTGCTTAATGATCTCAGCCTTGAAGGACTGGACGTCATTGTTGGAGTCGATTCCTACACTACGAAGTTCGGGCATGAAGAATCCGCGAGAGGCGTTCACGAAGAGGCTGGTATGGTCGTCGAGCCGATAGAGAGCGGCAGCGGCCAGCGCCCACGCCGATGGATTAACTGTCCCCGTGAGATAATGCCCATTTCCCCAGGCGACTTGGGCGAGGGCAGGAGACAGATTTGCCGTCGTATCGGAGGTGACGGTTGCAGTCTGTTCCTTCTTGACCTTGCCAACCTCTGTTTCGTAGCGACCGCCGACGTCCAAGATCCAATTGCCGACCTCCATCTGGTCGGCAAAATAACCCGCATAACGCCTCGCGTCGGCGAAATTGTTCGTGTATCCGAGTCCCGCGTCCACCATGCCATTGCGCGAAACAGTGGTGTGAGTGGTCGCATTGGTGACGGTTAAATTGATCAGCCTTGGGGAATTCTCGAAATCACCGATATATGAATAGGTAATATCGTAATCCCTGGCGATGGTGTGACTATAGAAGCCG
>Ga0182021_10006537_pt1 | contig 13853 bp, 11 predicted proteins | sample 612E3MmetaG_FD_120493 | JGI IMG/M metagenome (GOLD analysis project Ga0182021, IMG submission 120493) | Permafrost microbial communities from Stordalen Mire, Sweden - 612E3M metaG (Illumina Assembly) | ecosystem: Environmental > Terrestrial > Soil > Wetlands > Permafrost | place: Sweden...
AAAGTGCTCCATGTATTTAAATATGCGGAAGAGCACACAAAAGAAAATACGAATGTCCTCGATGAGGAATATGCAGATGCGTTCTGGCTCAAGTGAAGATGAGATTTCAGAGGCTTGTGCATGCGTGGCTTTCGTTGCCACCTGTAATGTATAGCGCATACGATACAATGTTTAACAAACTGATCAACGAAGATTGCTGTTGGACAGAAAATATTTTTATCTCTGAGGATTAAATTCTCCTCCGCTTGCGGCGGGGAGCTTTATTTGATTCTTTACGAAAAACTCATAAAAAAATGAAGAATAAAACTTCTTGAGGCTTATATAAAAAATATTTTTCCAGGCCTCAGGTCCAAAATAGCCAACAACCCCCAGGCTTTTCGTTCTGTCGCAGCACTTTTTGGCGGCAATATGGCGGCTTCTTTATTCGGATTTCTGGGCGGTCTGATTGCTGCACGTATTATCGGACCTGAAGAGACCGGGCTTTTTAAAGCCTTCACGATCCCTCTGACGTATCTCACGGTTTTGCACCTTGGGACTTTTGACGGACTCTGGCGTCAGATCCCTTATTACGTTGGAAAAAAGATGCCGCAGAAGGTTGAAGCTCTTGCCTCAAGCGCTGGTGCCTGGAACATTCTTGTTTCGATCATCGTCTCGATCGGATTCATTATCTGTGCACTTTACAGCTTGTGGCACCACGACTATTATGGTGTTGTCGGTTGGATCACTCAAGCGATTTGTTGCTGGGGGACCTTTTATGCCGGATACCTTGCCGCCACCTACCGGACTATCCATCAATTTGAAGCTCTCGCCCGCATCACGTTGGTAAGGGCAATAGTGAATTTTGGAATGGTTTTAGTGTTGCCTTTTTTAAGATTCTATGGGCTCTGCATTCGTAACGCCTCCCCATTCATCACCGGGGTTTGGCTTTTGCATCGCAACCGTCCACTCAAAGTGCACTATCATTTTGATGCCAAAACTCTTATTGATCTTCTTAAGATAGGCTTTCCGTTCAGTTTTTGGGGCACACTCTATTCGTCAGTTTGGGTTGCTACTGAAAGTGCCTTGATTCTTTCGTTTGGTGGTGTCACCGCCTTGGGGTTTTTTACAGTGGCAATAGTCTTGCGCGATGGCATATGCGTGCTGCCTAATGCGATTACTCAGGTTCTGTTGCCCCGTGCCGTCGAAGGCTTTGCTCAAGATGGAAGCGTCCGCAACGCCAATGCAAAATCTGCATGGCTGACTGTGGGGCTTACCGCATTCATGGTTTTGATCGTTCTCGTCGTTTCGTATTCAATTGATTTTCTTGTACCGCTTGCCATCCCTAAATATGTTGACGGCATTCCACTTATGAATATATGCCTCTGGTTTGCCGTCGTTCAAACCGCATCTTTACCTCTCAACACTCTTTTTGCAACAGGCAGATCGTGGCTTTATGGCAGGGGGGTCATCGTCGGGTTCGTTGTTTTTGCGTTGGCTGCCTATTTGCTGACTCCGACATTTGGTGGAGTTATCGCAGTTGCCATTGGGTCGTTGTTGGGACGTACTGCCAGAATAATTGTTGCCTATTTAGAAATCTTTATGTTAATTCGACGTGAAGCCTTATGAATGTAAAATATCCAGTCATTAATGTTCCTGTTCCGTCGGTTATGCAAAGATTTCCGATACTGATTCCTTTTATCTTGGGCATGGCCCTCAACTTCATTTCGGTCATAAGTGGCAACCCATATCTGATTTCTCTGATTGGCGTGGTCGTTGCTTGTGTTGTTACAATAGTATGGGCTGATAAACCTCTGCCATGGATTATTCTTGTCTCGGTAGTAGCAGCAAATCCCTTGAATAATTCGACAACAATATCCCTGAACCTTATATTTTCTTTGGTATTCCTCGTCCTGAATATACGCTACCTGAAGAGATTGCCGAGATTGCTCTTGCCGGTAATTTTTATTACGCTGCTATCGGTGCTCGGCAGCGTTTTAAACTGGAGTTTCGGTATTTCCTCAGACAGTTTCTTAACTCAAGGTGCAGCTGTCACCAATTATATCCTAGGACCATTTTTATTAATCCCTCTTATCTATACCCGCATTCAGGAAAATCATGATGGCGAACTGCTGCTAAAGGGGTTGGTCTTTGCCCTCATCGTGCCCTCTGTTAGTCTCTTGGCGCTGGCTTACAGTTTTGGGCATCCCGTTTCGACCAACTTGAAGATCACGTCTCAGTTTCATTACGCGGTTAACCTCGAAACATACCTCTGGGGGAATACGGAGTTTCGTTTTATCCGCACGCAGGTAGGTTTTATTTTGGCTTCCATGATCTGTGCATCGTTTGCCGTGGTCATTAACAATGTTTCATGGATGTTGCGACTCACCGCCGCGGCATGTTTCACTATTGCCGCTTTTCTTCTCTTGACCACCGGCAGTATGGGCAGCAGCTTAGCCTGCCTTTGTGGAATTGCATTGATTTTGATCGTCGGGAAACGATATCTTTCCATCAAACGATATGTAATTGTAGTACTTGCCATTGTCGGTTTTGTTTTTGTCGCTTGGTCCGTTCTACCCGAGGGGATTCAGAAATATGTCGAAAGCAGATACATGGAGCGGTTTTCTCAAGGGGGCGTGGATGCCTCGGACCGCATCTCGATCTGGAAAAATTCGTTTGCGTTTCTAATGGACAATCCCATGGGTGTCGGCTGGTCGCTGCCCATAGAAGCCCAGCAGCTTGGTTATTCTTCTCACAATGACTATTTGGCTTACGCTATGTCCTACGGCTTCTCATGTGGACTGTTGTACATGTTTGTGCCGGCTTGGCTGTTGTTTTCGCTTTCTACCGTCAAATCGCGTGTTTTAGACTTTGCACGGCTAATTGTGATACTTGCCGGTGTTGGCGTTGTTACGAGCTTACTCGTTAATTCCTTTTCTGATCATTTAGCAGCCAATCGGTGGTATTACAATGTTGTCTGGTCGATAGTATGGTACGCATTCTTTCTGAGCAAACGATCTTTACAGCCCTCTTCTAAAAAAATAGGACACAATTTAGCTTATAGACGACATAAATAACTTGCGTATATATGAAGTCGAATGTGTTTGAATTAGCAAAAACTATAGAATTTAGGACTTGAATTGATCGCAGATAATTCCATCCGGAGAGTCTTTGGAATGATACGTATTTTAATACCTACGCAGAGTATTTGAAATTAAGTATCCATTATTTTAAAACATGCAAAACAGATTTCTTTTTGGTTTTAATGTAAAGAACAAAGCACTCCTCCCCTCATAAAGTGTGTCTGCGTAGCTATTGTAATACCACTTCGCGTATTTTTTTTATCCGCTCCTCCTCGTGGAGGAGGGGATAACTTGTCTGCCGTGCTTTTCCTTTTGGCGGAATGGGTGGTGGAAAATAGTTCTTGTAAATAAAGATAAATTTGTGAAAAGTTAGAATAATTACTTTTAATGATCTGAGGAGTCACTTATTTTACGAAGAACGGTTTGCGCATGATTACCATCATGCTTTGTATTCGTACGTTCATCTCATCATCGTTTCTAAATGTGCCTACCTTCCTGTGGTAGCCTGCAATCCCAGAGGGTAAAGCAATATCTATACTCTTATGACAAACTCAAGAGTAAGCGAAGACAATAGCTTTGTAGAAACTGGGACGGAATCTAATCTTTACCCCAGGATCCTCGTGATAGCGCCAGAACCATTCAATAACGTATGCGGTGCAGGAATCACTATGACAAGCCTGTTTACCGGATGGCCGAAGGGGAGGATTGCGAGCATTTATTGGGATCAGTTTAAAGTAGAAAAAGGAGTCTGCGAAAAATACTATATGCTGACTGAACAGGAAATGGGGTGGCGATTTCCATTAAGAGGAATATTCTCACTAAAAGACAGACAAGAGAAAAAGCAATTGCTTCTGAATGGAGAGAATAAGAACGACCCAAATCACCTGAGGCCAACTCTCAAGGCTATGGTGAGAAAAATTGGGAAATATCTGATTCGCAGGATAGGCGGTCTGGGATTCATGGTCAAAGTTGATATTTCGAATGATTTAGCGGATTGGATTTATGCATTCAAACCGGATGTTATCTATGGCACACCGACAAGTCTTGCGAGTATTTCGCTTATAGAAAAAGTGGCAAATCTTTCTAGCGCTTCAATTATTATCCATGTCTATGATGATTGGCCGTCGATTGTCGAAGATGGCGGCATTCTGCAAGAATTCTACGGCAAAAAAACTACCCAGGCATTCGTCCATCTGCTCAAGAGGTCTGTCTATCGTTTTGCTATATGCGAGGAGATGGCAGCAGAATTCGAACAGCGATATAGTATGGAATTCCTGTCATTTCACAATTGTCCCGATGCTCTTGTTTGGTTTAAGAAAAGTCGAACTGCTTTTAAAATAGATTCAAAATTTGTGTTTCGCTTTATTGGAGAAATATATTCGGGCGGTAATACGAGTGTGCTTCAAGAACTGTCGTTAGCCATTGCATGTCTGCAAAGAATTGGCATCGATGCTTCGCTAGAGATTTTTTCCAATGTTGTAACTGTCAATAAATTCAGAAATGAATTCAATATCAAGAATATTGTTTCGATCAACAAAGTCCCTGATGACTCACAAGAAGTCGCTTCATTATACGCAAGCGCGGATGGATTGATTATGGCTTATAATTTTGATGAGTATAGCGCAAGTCGATTTCGTTTTTCAATGCCGACAAAATTTCCAACCTATCTTCTATCGGGTACGCCTGTTGTACTCTATGCTCCAGAGAACTTGGCGATAACACAGCGTGCGATCTCTCAAGGAATTGCATACGTTATTCATCAGCATATGTCAGTCGAACAACTATCAAATCGTTTGGCTGCATTTATTGGTGACAGACAATTGAGAATCAATATGGCTAGCAAAGGTCAGCAATACGCTTTAGACCATTTGATCGCTGGTGTGATGAGACCGCGCTTCCATAAAGTCTTGCGCAACGTGCTTGATGTCAATCCCCGATTGCTGTAATTGATTATTGTTGCGGTCAAGATACAAAAATATATGTAACTTGTCTTCATTTTTAATGATGAACGAGAACTCCCTATGCTCTTGACATAGGGTTCTTTACGGGACGATTCATGAGAAGGGGAACTTACGAACCAGGAACTGGATGTGCGCTTATCGAAAAAAACGAGGGAAGTTGACAACGGTTGGGTGATTGCTTGACATCGCAAAACGATTTCCCGAAAATCTTAATATTGGAAAAAACACTTCTGAACAATTCCGATAGCGGAGCCTGCTCCTTGAGGAATTGGTTCTGGGACTGGCCCAAAAACCGCCTGCTGCAAATTTATACAGGGGTGACTATCGAGAAACAATCGTTTTGCGGATCAGATTTTCATATCGGAATAGAAGAGAGAAGGTTGGGGAATCTTTTCTTCTCACTGAAGGACTCGACACTCGGTGAGTTGGTGCAACCACATCGCATGGCCACTCGTCGGAAGACAAGCGGTCGATATATAATTATGGCGAATGTTCTCCGAACTATGGGGAATTTTCTCGTGAAAACCGGGCTTTGGGAACTGATCTTCCCTCCCGTCCTTTCTCCTCGATTAAGAAAATGGCTTGATGATACACGTCCTGATATTGTGTTCTTTCAGGCGACCGACCTGTCATTCATGAAACTCGCTCTCGACATACATGCAGCATATGGGATTCCTATCTGCGTTAACATCGTGGACGACTGGGTGGGGCATCTTTATAAGGATTCATTCCTTTCATTTTTCATGACTTGGGTTGTACGTCGAAGGTTTCAAAAATTAATTCGCAGGTGCACATATCGCTTCGTTATCGGGGACCTCATGGCACGTGAATATCAATTTAGATATGGGTTAGCTTTTGAGCCACTGATGCAATGTGACGACCCTGGTCGATTCCCAATCGGAATGTCAGGATTGATAGACAAAACAGGAACAGTTCAAATCGTTTACTCGGGATATCTTGGCATAGGAAGATGGGAAAGCTTGCTGGAACTCTCAGCAGCGATCGAGCCGCTTGTCACGGAAAAACTCAAGATCGAGATCGTAGCATATGTGCCATTTGTGCCTGTGGAAGCATCGGAATTAATAAAAGAAGCGCGCAATATTCGGATTGAGGCATCGCCAAAGGATGATGACGTGCCAGGAGTTCTTTGTGGCGCCGACATCTTGTTCTTGCCCGAATCGTTTGAAGCACAAACGAGGGCATATACGAAGTTGTCTGTGAGTACAAAAGCACATCTCTATATGATGAGTGAACGGCCCGTCTTAGTATATGGTCCTCCGGAAATAGGGACAGTGGAATATGCAACGCGTGAAGGGTGGGGTTTTGTTGTATCGGAAAAGAGCATAAGTGCATTGCGCGAGGCGGTGCGATCTCTGATCAATGATGCGAGTCTTCGTGAAAAGCTGGTGACGACTGGAAAACGTGTTGCGATGAGAAATCATGATGGTATCGCCGTAAGAGAAAATCTGCGAATACGATTGAGCACCATGAAGGGAAATTTTTCCATTACAAACGATGCTTTGAAAGAAGCAGAATGTTGGGAGAGAACAAATGTTTAAAGTCGCAATCTTTGCATAACAGCTGGAACGAGAACATTTCGAAATGCCATACTACGAAGGTTTCTAAAGACAGACATTGCAGAGATTCGCATTCTAAGCAGAGATGAAAAAAAGCAGTAAGAAATTCGCATGAGCTATGCGAATGATAAAATCAAATCATACATCGGGGATATTCGCGATTATCGATGTGTCTATGACGCATTTTCTGGAGGTGATTACGTTTTTCATGTTGTTGTATTGAACCATGTTCCATCATGTGAGTTCTATCCTCGTGTCGGATTATCTAAATGTTTTTAAGCGAGAGGGTATGTGAAACTGATTGTCAATGCCGATGATTTTGGCCTTTCTTCTGCCGTGAATGAAGCGATCATGCGAGCATTTGAAATGGGAATAATCGACCGCACATCTGCAATAGCAAATGCTCCTTATTTTGCGGACGCATGTCAACTGGCCATTGAGAAAGGGTTCGAGAATCGTGTTGGCGTTCATTTCAATATTTTGGAAGGAAGAGCTATCAGCTCTAAGATTGCCGACATTCATCCTTTCCATTCGAAAGGTGGAATGTTTACATATCAACGCAATGCGAAACTATTCCTTTCGAGACGCGAAATGGAAGCCATTTCCGCTGAATGTGATGATCAAATCCGAAGATTCCACGATCATGGATTGTATCCAACTCGTTTTGATTCACATGAACACGTGCACACTGAATGGTTCATTTTTCGAGCAATAGAACCAGTACTAAGAAAATATGGATTCTTGTCCGTCCGTATATCCCAGAACATCGGGGAGTTCTCATTTGGAAATAAAGCGTACAAAGGAATCTTCAATTACTACTTGAAAAGACGAAAATGGAATTGCGAAGCGTTCAGTGGCGAATACCGTGCTTTTGTGAGACTCAAGGCATTTTCTAATATGACAAATGGCACTGCAGAAGTTGTGGTTCATCCTACTCTTAGTTCCCGCGGAGTTGTGATCGATGCAGCGTCCGGAGAAGAACTGGCTCCACAGATTAAGAACCTGAGAGGACTGAATCAGTCTTATGGCCAGCCCTTTTGAATAAAATAGTTTTTGCCTTTCTTCTAGCTGTAAGAAGATCTATCGAATCATCATCCGAACATAACTAACGTTGTATCAAAGTTGCATATATTATTGATGGCCCAAGGAGGATATCGGGATGAAGTGGCCGGAAGGCAAGAAGTTCGCATTTACGATATTTGACGACACCGATTTCCAAACAGTCGAGAATACAGCCCCTGTCTACGAATTTCTTTACGAGTTGGGTTTCCGTACAACTAAATCTGTTTGGCCGATAAAGGGTTCTCAGAAGCCGCTCGTAGGTGGTGGAACATGCGATGATCCTGAATATCTTGCCTGGGCGCAGCTCCTGCAACGGCGCGGTTTCGAGATTGGAATGCACAATGCCACATATCATACATCCACAAAAGAAGAGACGAGAAGGGGAATGGAAGCTTTTAAAGCCCATTTTGGCTCTTACCCCAAGTGTCTCGCAAATCATTATAGCAATGAAGAGTCGATCTACTGGGGGAATTACAGACTCACGGGAGCGAGAGAGTTCATTCACAACCTGCTGCTCCATTATAAGCGTGATGGATTATTCCGGGGCCATATCGAGGATAGTCCGCTTTTCTGGGGTGACATCTGCAAAGAGAAAGTGTACTATGTGCGGAATTTTGTGTATGGCGACGTGAACACTTTAAAAGCCTGTCCGTATATGCCATACTACGATCCATTGCGTCCCTATGTCAATGCGTGGTTCGCCGGATCTGAGGGTGGAGAAATCGATTCATATTTAAACATGCTATCTGAAAAGAATCAGGATCGACTGGAAAAAGAGGGTGGGGCGTGCATCATGTATACGCACTTTGGAAAAGGTTTTTTCAGAGACGGTAAACTGAATCCAAGGTTCAAAAAACTCATGGAGTGGCTGAGCCGCAAGAATGGGTGGTTTGTTCCCACCGATGTTCTGCTCGATTATCTCAGTAGTGAAAGCGGAATTCACGAGATCACGGTGCAAGAACGTGCGCACCTCGAATGGAAATGGTTATTGCACAAACTGCGGATGCGGGGAACCAGCTGATATCATTGAAACTCGATCACTCAATGTTCAGCGAATATATATTTCGAAGCATTACTGCTTATTCCGACCGTCCGCGAAACTTAATTTAATCATTTTGTGTAATCGCATAACAAGATATGATGATCAAAGAAATAACGGCAAGTCTGAAATACAAGGTTACCCGTGTTTACTACCAACACTTACTTAACGGTGTAAATACCTTGGAGGAATTCAATCGATATATTAAAGAAATAAAACCCGCCAATTTTCTGAGATACAAAGAGAGTTCTGCAAATCAAAGACTTGAATTTACAACTGTCATAGAGAAGCTTTCGCTGAACTTGAATTCCATCAATTTCCTTGATATTGGCCCGGGATTCGGGGATTCCATGGACATATGCTACGAACGGGGAGCCAGTCAGATTGAATTTGTAGAACGGGATCCATTCTTCTTTACATACAACCGCCTCAAGAAATGGTGTACCGGTCATCAGATAAACCATCTTCTGGGCCTGCATTCTCTTGATCAGAGCAAGTTCGATCTTATCTGGATCAAAGGATCGTTGAACGCCGACACGTTCAACAAATGGCCCATCAGAAAAATATCTCCGGCACAACTCAACATTTGGCTTGATCAATTGCTGAGACTCGGGCGTCCGGGCTGTACGATCATATTGTGTCCACATTGGTTAAGCCGGGATGGGAAAAGAAAAATCGAAAATGTGGAAAAAAGCATATTCACGAAGACTATCCTGTCGAAAGGTTTTAACATTCTTCCGACTATACTGCACCACAATCATGAACCTGAATACCCTGTGACATTTTTCAGGAAGTTATCCTAGAATTCAGATTATAGAAACGAAGTAAATCACTCAGGCACCCCGTTCATCATTTGAGTAGCCATCGGTATAATAATTTCCCATGATGTGTTTCAGGTAGATGTTTCTTAAAGAGAATGTTTATGGGTTCCAATGCAATAACAACTATAAAGAATCGGATATTTGCAGATTTTTTTATGCCATCTCGATTGGGAGAATTCGAGCAGTTACTGAAATGTGCACTCGAACACGAGTATCGAACGTACTCACTCCTGCAGTTCTGGAGGATGACGGAGGGTGAGAAAAAGCTACCGCCAGGCAATACTCTCCTACTCAGGCACGACGTTGATACTGATGTTGCGACGGCTGAACGGATGTGGGAAATTGAGAATTCACTTTCTGTGAAGAGTACATACTTTTTTAGGCTGTCGACACTTAATATCCAACTCATGAAACGCATCGAAGATGCTGGAAGTGAAGCAAGCTATCATTACGAAGAAGTTGCAACGATATGCAAGCGCGATCGGATACGGTCGCAGCAGGAAGTACAAAATCGACTCCAAGATATTCGAGCTCTATTCGCGCGAAACATCAAGCAGTTGAGGGAAAGAACGGGACTTCCTATGAGGTCGGTCGCTTCTCACGGTGATTTTATTAATCGTAGACTGGGTATCAGGAATGTCGTTATATTACAGGATTTGGATTTTCGAAAAAGGGTAGACATAGATGTAGAAGCCTATGACGAATCAGCAATGAGGCTGGTTGAAAGCCAGTATTCAGATCAAGCGTACCCGTCTTTCTGGATACCATCTAATCCAACATTGGCCATCAAGAGCGGCACGCGGGTTGTCTATGTCTTGGTTCATCCACGGCATTGGCGGACAGCAATCAAAGAGAATCTTGTAGACGATATTCGGCGGTTGTACGAAGAGATGAAATACTCGATATGAAATTGGAGCGTGATTATTCCCGTTTTTCTCCGCAGGTCTGTTCTGGCTGCCTCGAACTGGATGCAATTTCAAGCATGAAAGATTCTATCCTTGAAGTTATAGTTCATCCGAATTTTATTTCTCACGGAGTATTGGTAGATGCATTATCGGGAGAAAAACTTGCACATCAGCTTAAGAAGCTGAAAGAACTCGAGGAAAAGGCTTGACCGAAAGATACACAATAGTGTTCTGGCTGAGTGATCTGTCGATGCACTTTTCCGCGACCATTCGTGCAATACTCGATCGGGGACATGAAGTAGTCTTAGTTGCAGCACATGAGATGCTGTCCGACCGTCTCCGGATGGGGTGGAAAATCCCGGATTTTGGACGGGCTACCATAGTGGTGAACTCGAATGAGCAACAAACAGACGCAACGATTCGACGTTATGCGCCAGAGGAAGCCATTCATATCCTTTCAGGGATGCGTCAGAGCTACTATAGACATGTTATACGGCGTCTGATAGAGTCAAATTGTCGTTTTGGGTTCTATGGCGAAGCTCCTCATCCCGATGGAGTTCTAGTATTTCCGAAGAGGTTAGTATATACAGTATTGAGCACTCCGCTGATTTCTCATGGCTGTTTCTTCCTTGCCCTAGGACGGTCAAGTGCTGAATGGTTTCGAGACTGCGGATGGGATAATAAAAATTTGTTCGAGTGTGGATACGCGGTTGAGCATCCATCTAACAGACTTCTGAACAAGAGGATTGCTCATCGAGATGGTACCTACGAAATAGTGTTTGTTGGACGCTTCCTGCCGATCAAGCGTATTGACCTGGCGTTCAAAGCGCTTTCGAATCAAGTGAGTCAAAATTGGCATTTCACTCTCATTGGAGATGGGCCGGTCAAAGAGGAGATGGTAGCTTTTGCCCACCGCCTCGGTATTAGTCATCTTGTGTCATTTTACGATTTCCTGCCCAATTCTGAGGCAGTTCAGCGTATTGCAGAAGGCGATCTGCTAATCCTTCCCAGTCTGCATGAGGGTTGGGGAGCAGTCGTCAACGAAGCCCTCATGTCAGGGGTTCGGGCCATCTGTAGCGATCGATGTGGCGCTGCAGATTTGCTCAGAGATGGTCAACGCGGCATGGTTTTCCGTTCCGGCGATGCACATTCCCTGACCCATGCCCTCGATAGAGAGATTTCACTGGGGAAACGAACTGAGAAAGACAGGGCAGCGATACGCGCTTGGTCCGAATGTATTTCCGGCTCTTCTATCGCCGACTACATTCTAGCCGTACTGGAACATTTTTATGTCGGAGGGCCAAGGCCGAAGCCGCCTTGGTTTGGACCACAATGAAACCAAAGCGAACAATGAATACGATCACCGATTATGGTACGGGTAAAATCAGAGCACTTGAACTCATGAAGAAGGAAGGTGTGAATGTCCGATGAGAATGTGTCAGGAGAGTGGATGCAGAATTGAATTGGAATATAGAAAAAGTAAAGCTCATGAAGTTCTACAACGAATTTCTGTCCATAGAAGAAAACAATGACAAGTAACGCTGGTTGGCCACGATGAACATATTGATTATAAATCACTATATTGGGCCAGACGAATATTGTCCAACGTTTAGAACAACGTATCTTGCCCAGGAATGGACAAAGTTGGGGCATGATGTAACGATTGTCGGTGCGTCGAACTCTCATTCTTTTTTCAAATATCCTCGATTTTCAGGCAGCTACTCTGTACACCTTGAAAAAGGTATTCGGTATGTGATCCTGAAAACGCCAAGATACGAAGGCAATGGGGTTGGACGTCTCGTAAATATTCTCGCATTTCCACTTCAGGTTTGGAGATGGCAGAAGTGGTTCGCCGACAGCTTCAAACCAGAAGTTGTGATCGCGGGATCTGCACACACTCTGGATTGCTTTCCGGCCGTTCGGTTGGCTCGGCGGTGCGGTGCACTTTTTGTCAGGGAGGTGCGTGATTTATGGCCACTCACTCTAACAGAACTTGGTGGGTTTTCAGAATGGCACCCCGTCGTGATGTGTTTCCGAAGTGCTGAAAATTTCTCATACCGTAATGCAGATATGATAATAACCACACTTCCCAACTCACTTGAGTATATGCGAGCGCATGGACTGGAAAATGGGAAGTGGGCTTATATTCCACAAGGAGTAGATCTCAACACGCTTGAAGAAGGGGAGCTGCCGGAATTACATCATAAACTCTTGGAGCGGTTAAACAAGAAGGGAATATTTGTTATAGGGTATACCGGATCGATTGGTGTAGCTAATTGCCTGGATACTCTCTTAGAATCAGCCAAGGTACTCCGTGATATGCCTGTGGCTTTCGTGCTTGTGGGGGATGGTCCAGAGAAGGACAAGCTTCAAAAGAGGGTTAACCAATTAGGATTGAAAAACGTTTTTTTTCTTCCGCGAATCCCACGGAACTGTATCCCCGGATTTTTATCTAAAGTCTCCGCGACATTCATTGCATGGAAAAGAAGGCCGATGTATCGGTATGGAATCAGCCCCAACAAGCTCATGGAATATATGCTCGCTGGAAAGCCGGTCATCCATGCTGTTCAAGCCAGTAACGATCTTGTTGCCACATCGGGATGTGGTATCTCTGTTCCACCGGAGAATCCGGCTGCAATCGCCGACGCGATACGGGATATGATGTCGATGACTCCTCACGCCCTCGCTAAAATGGGGAATAGGGGGAGAGAGTATGTGATACGCTATCATGATTACGGCAAGTTAGCGGTTCAATACCTCACAGCTATTGAGGAGAAGAGAAACTAAATGTATCGCATAGTATCGCTCGTTCTGTTCGCGGGGATGGTGAGCGGTAATGTGCCATTCTCGATTGTATTTGGCATATCGTGTCTAACGTAGCGGGAATGCCAAACTTATGATCCTCATTGGTGTATGAAGTGCCACTGGATAACAACATTATGGTAAAGCGATGCTTCTGATTCGATTAATTCATTCAGATTATCGGCGGTATGTTGCGCAGGGAAACCCGCATTTCTTTTCCATCATTCTCGCCTGCCAAGGCATTTGGGCTTCCGTTGTGTACCGGATTTCGCACTCACTGGTGTCGAGTACACGAGTGCCGATCGTGAAGAGATGTTTTCGAATTATTGCTGCAATTGCTTCAAAACTAATGCAGATCATAACCGGGATCGCCTTAGCTTACGATAGTGAGATCGGTGAAGGCCTTCATATCCTTCATTTTGGGAACATCATCGTGGGCTCAAAGGTCAAGATGGGTTCCAACTGCACCATCTCACAAGGTGTGACGCTCGGAGGAGGTGGACATGGCCTGGGATGGGGTGTTCCAACCATTGGAAACCGTGTGTACATTGGCCCGAATGCTGTTGTTTTCGGCAAGATAACCATCGGGAACGATGTAATGATTGGGGCGGGATGCGTGGTTTCTCG
>Ga0182021_10006538_pt1 | contig 13850 bp, 9 predicted proteins | sample 612E3MmetaG_FD_120493 | JGI IMG/M metagenome (GOLD analysis project Ga0182021, IMG submission 120493) | Permafrost microbial communities from Stordalen Mire, Sweden - 612E3M metaG (Illumina Assembly) | ecosystem: Environmental > Terrestrial > Soil > Wetlands > Permafrost | place: Sweden...
CTATCAGCAGATCGCCGAGGCGGAGTGAGACGCTGGCCTCGTTCGCCAGGCGCACGTTGGACAGGCCACGCGCGGGTCCAGGTCGAAGGGTCTCGTCCAGGAGCGGGTAGAGAAGCCCGACCGTCGTAACTCCCTCGGCCGGCCGGCCGACCGGCAGCAACGAGACGAGATCGCCCGCGGCGCCGCTCAACTCGCACCGAACCGGGGCCCGGCCGCCCGCAAGAGAACGGAGAAGCCGCACCCGCGTCGTTTCGTCCAGCAGTTGCACCCGCACGACCTGCGGGTCCGCAAGCGCGAGCAGGCCAACGTTCGCGAGGGCGTGGTCGAAACGTTGTCCGCCGAGCGCCCCCAGGATCGTCACGTCGGTCGCCCCCCGCCGGAGCGCGGCCATGAATGCCAGCTCCGTGTCGGATTCGTCCTTGGCCGTAGGGGAGCGCTCGATGGGGACGCCCTGGGCAGCCAGTTCGGCGAAGCGAGCGTCCGACAGGGAATCGGCGTCGCCCACAAGAAGAGCCGGCCGCAGGCCAAGTGCGACAGCCTTGTCCCAGCCGCCGTCGGCAGCCACGACCAGCTCCACGTCGCGGTCCCAATCCGGCCAGCCCACGCACAGCGCGGCGCGGTTCGGGACATCGCCGTCGGCAACGATCAGCGCGCGCATGGCCGCCTGCAGGCGATCGCCGAAGGGACTTTCCCGCGAGTCGGCTCGGAGCGTCCCAATGCCGCCCCTTCGGCCGTCTCTTTGCGCAAGAAAACACCTCCATCGGATTCGACAGAGGTGCTCGGTGCTTGACTCCCTTCGCCGGCATGATCCGGATCAGGTTCCAAGGGTCTGTGGATCTAGCTCCACACTCTCAGCGCCGCCCCGGCGCTCCCCTGTCTGTGTTCAGTTGTCGGTCGACTTTACACCTGCTCCGGGTACCCTCGCCAGCCCGGTTGCGTTTCGCTGGGGCAGCTGCAATCCAAAGCGCGGGCTGCGACGTATCGAATACGGAAGTCGAGGGAACCAAAGGGGCCCGAGTGGGGTCATTAAGTCGAGGGACCGCCTCCTCCCACTGTTCGATTCGATCTCGCCAGCCGATACTATCAAGGTAAACCAAGTCGAACACATGGTAGATTTGTAAACGTGAGCGACCTCTCGCACCCAGCTATTCAGCGAGTTGTCCAGGTGGCGGCCCGCAAGGGCGTCAAATTGGACATAACCATATTCGACGACTCCACGCACACCGCCGAAGAGGCGGCTGCGGTCGTTGGCGCGGATCTGGGACAGATCGTCAAGTCGCTCGTTTTCGTCGCGCCGCGGGCAGGCGGTCGCCTCGTCCCGATCATCTGCCTGGTTTCCGGACGCAACCGCGTGGATCTCGGCCAGCTCGCCGCGGTCACCGGCGAGGCCGCCATTCGGCGAGCTACAGCTCGTGAGGCTCGCGACCTGACCGGGTTCTCGATCGGAGGCATACCGCCCTTCGGCCACGGCCACGACGTGCGCATCGTGATGGATCCGGACCTGTGCCCCTATCCGGTGGTTTGGGCCTCGGCCGGTACCGATGCCGCCATCTTCCCGGTCCCGCCCGGCACGCTGCGGGTTCTGGCCAACGCCCTGGTCGCACCCATCGCCGAGGAGCAGTGGATCCCGGCTGCGATCGGGGTGGAAACGCGCATGCGCTTCGAGACCGGCGGGTCCACGGCCTAGGCGTCGGCGGCCGCTTCTTCGCTCTGCGGTCCTATTCGGGCTGTCCTTTGTCCACTTTGGTCGCCTGCGGACCGGCCGGCATGGTGGACGAACGGTGGACAACTCACCGGCTCAGGTCGCATCTAGGTGCAGAACCCGATTGTCTGGAGACCACATCCTCAGTAGCGTATTGAATACGCCCGAAGGGGTCGAGCGACTGCTAGTGGCTGCGATGACATCAAGGCCCACGCAGCGAGAAGGTTCCTTCGAGCGTTTTGTTTTGCCCAGCGCAGGATAACGGCGAAGCCGGGGGCCCATCGGGCGTCCAGGGTCGTGGCGTCAGAGGCCAGATCCACCCCGTGAGTGGCCCTCGCCGCTACTGGGTGGGACCTCAGCGGCGTGTGATTCGCAGGCGGCGGTTGGCCTCCAGGCCGAACTTCGCGGCCGCGCTGTCGAGGTTGACCGCGAGCCCCAGCCGACCGTAGGAATCCAGGCAGATCAGCGGTTCGCCGGGCGCGGCGTCGCCATAGGTCAGTCGCCAGCGCAGGTCGATGCCGTCGAGGCCGTGGAGCGAGGACCCGTCGGCGGCTTCGATCCGCAACTGGTCGCCGTTCGATACGCCTCCGATCGCGGCCTCGAGGTCGGCCGGCTCGGCCAGCAGCTGGACGTTGCCCCACGTGTCCACGAAAGCGACGCTTGCGTCCAGGCGACCCGGTGACAGCGTGGGATCGAGGATCTCCAACCGGATGAGCGAAGCGGGGTCCAATGCGGGCCCGAAAGCGTCAAGCGGGACTCCCTGGGCGAGATGCGCGGCGGCGGGCGCAAAGATGTCCCGGGCGTGGAAGGTTCGGCTGACGGAGGCGAGGCGGTACGCCGGGCGCTCGAGCAGATGCGCGGCAACGATTCCACCGAGCCGTTCCGCTGCGGGCAGCAGCAGGCCGTTGTCCGGTCCGACGAGGTGGTCGCCCCGGCCGGTTCGCAACGCGATGGCGCGCCGTTCGGTGCCCACGCCGGGGTCCACGACCGCGAGGTGAATACCTGCGGGAAGGTAGGGCAGGGCGGCCCACAGGATCGCGGCGCCGTGGGCGACGCAGTGGCGGGCAATGCCGTGGCTGATGTCGATGAGCCGGACGTCGGGGGCGATGCGCAGGATGACGCCCTTGCATGCCGCCACGGATGGATCGGCCACGCCGAAGTCGGTCAGGAGCGAAACGACTCGTGCAGCCACGCGACGCATGGTAGCCGCGGCGATGCGTCCGCGCGAGCGTTTGTGCCGTAGCCGCCCTAGCGTTTGTGCCGCGCCGGCGCGAGCGTGCATGGTGCGACGTCCGAGACAAGCGTCGAGGCGGCGTCCCGGGAGAGCAGGCGCCGCCTCGACGGACATCGTTTCGAGGCGGAGGAGGAGGCCTCGAAACGATGCTGGATCAGTCGTGCAATCGGCCGGCCGCCGACCTGGCGATCGATCGGTTGGTCAGTTGCCGGGCTTGCGCTCGGCTTCACCCCATTCGCTTTCGTTGTAGATGGATCGAAGGAACAGCAGTCGATTGATTTGGGTCATCGTCCAGGGCGACACTCTCGTCGGCAGGCCGGACACGTAGCCGATCAAGCCCGCCGCCTCGGCGCCGGTTAGCCCGCTCGCGACGAGCTGACGATATGAGACCTGGGTCCGGATCGTTCGTGGCAGGACGGCCGGCGATACGCCACGGGTGACCGTCACGATCGTTTCGTCGCATGGGGAATCTGGGATCGGCTCCACTGCGCCGACGCCGATCGGAACCGGAGTCGCCTGCGAATACCTGATGCCGCGGGCGCGAGAAGGCGTCGCTCGCTCCGGCGTTCGGCCGGTGCCGTCTGTGCCCGAGTGGTCTGGCTTGCCTGTCATCGCGAGAACCTTCGAACCCTTTGTTGTGGTATCGGCGACTATCGATTTCGCTCCAGTCGTTTGGAACGCCCCGGGCTGCCGATTTCGCCGCTAGACTGCGGTCGTGCGCGTCCGCCTTTTCGAGCTGCGGCTCCTGGCCGTCGCCCTCACCGTCCTTTGGGCCGCGGGCGGCGGCATCGTCCTGATCGGCTACCGGCCTGGCGGCCCGTGGGACCTGCTGGTAGGCATGACCGCCGCGCTGCCGCTCCTGGTGGCCGTGGCCCCGATCGTGTGGCCGCCGCTCGCGACGAGCAACCGCGGCGCCGCGGGGGTGTTCTGGATCGGGCTCCTGGCCGCGCTGCTGCTGGTGCCTTCGATCGTCAGCGTCACCGCGCAGGTTCTGGCGCGCCGCTCCGAGCCGCTACTGCCATCCGCCGAGGTCGTCTATCCGTGGGCTGTGGCGCTGCTCGCCACGGGGCTGTTCTCCGGCCTGGGCGTCAGCCGCCAGCTGATCGCAGAAACCGGCTACGGCCGCAAGCGCCTCGCGGTGTCGATCGGCTTTGCGTTGGTCACGACCAGCGTCATCGGCATCGCTTTCGCCGGCGTCAGCCTGGCCGACGACGCCGCCCTGCGCGATATGCCGTCGCTCTACTCGAGGTTCGGCCCCACCTCCGCGGCGCTCGAGCCTCTCCAATGCGACCAGCAATTGGTGACCGGCCCAACGGCGCAGCTCGAGCTCAATGTCTGGGGCAACATCGACACGCGCTCGATCGGTTCCGTGGATCTGACCGGGCAGCGTTCCGGCGGAGACATTTACTGGACCGCCCAGGTCGTGCGCAGCGATCTCTTCGGCCAGTTCGGCGCAGCCCGACTCGGATCGGCAGCGTGGATGTTGGCGCCGAACCAGGGTTGGTACGGCGTCCCGTTCGCCTCGCTCGACTCGGCCATGATCGATGCCACCGCCATCGCCGAAGCCTTTACCTCCGGAAACCGGGCGACCGCCGAGGATCGCGGAGTCGAGTACGTGGAAGGGGCGCGGGCTCGCCACTGCCGCGTAGCGATCGACGGCGACACATTCGGCGCATCGTTTCCGCAGGTCGTCTGGCTCGTCGGAGATGCGAGCCTGGCCACGTGGCGCGGCGAGCTCGACTACTGGATCTTCGGCGACGGAGAGATCGGGATGATCACGGGCTCTGTGAACGGCAATGCTCAGGCGATCCTGCCCCACGGCCTGCAGGCGACAGTCGAGGTCAAGCTCACCGCAACCGACCGGGGCAAACCCGTCGCGATCTCGGCACCGCGAACCGGGAAATGACCCCAGCCGCCCCGCGCGACCATGAAGGGACTGCGGCCGCGGCAGCGTCGCGCGACCACGAAGGGGCGACAGGGCCGACGACCGAGCTTGCGCCCAACCCGGCCCCGGCTTCGGCGGCGGTACCCCAGCATTCGCCCGACCGAACCTTCGAACCTGACTCGGATCGAGCTTCCGATCGGGCGTCCGCCAAGCACGATCGGCTGGCCCGCTTCTACCGCGTCCTTCGCTACCTGCAGGCTCACCCGGAGGGAGCCACGCCCGAGGCGATCGCCGGCTTCGTGGGCATGTCGAGGAGGACCGTCTATCGCGACCTGCGGGCTCTCGAGGGCGAGATCGAGATCCCGCTGTGGAGCGAAGGCGGCAGGTGGGGGATCGTCGAGGGGGCATTCCTGCCGCCCCTACGCCTCACCCTCGACGAGGCCGTCGCCTTCTTCTTCGCGGCGCGGCTGACGACCCAGTTCGCCGATCGCTACGAGCCCGACATGGGCGCCGCGTTCCAGAAGCTGGCGGAGATTCTCCCGCCCGTCGTCGCGCGGCATCTGGAGCGGACGATCGACGTCCTGGCGAGCCGGCCCCAGGACGAGCAGCTGACGCGCCACCTGCGGACCCTCGCCCGCGCCTGGGCCGAGCGGCGCGTCGTGGAGTTGACCTACGACGCCGCCACCTACAGCCCCGGCCGGCCGCCGCGGCGGTCGCGTGTCCACCCGTATCTGCTGGAGGCGTCGGCGACGACGCGGGCGCTGTACCTCATGGGGTTCGACGAGTCGCGCGATGCGATCAGGACATTCAAGCTGCAGCGGATCCTGGAGGTTTCGCTGACGCCCGACACGTTCGAGCCGCCCGATCCACGCGAGGTGCAGGAGGGTTTGGGTCGGGCCTGGGGCGTCATCGCAGATCAGGAAGAGGTCGAGGTCGTGCTGCGCTTCGACCCCGCGATTGCCGGTCTCGTGACCGAGACGACATGGCATCCCACGGAGCAGGTCGCGCGCGAGGCCGACGGCAGCGTCGTGTGGCGCGGCCGCGTCCCGGGCACGATCGAGATCCGGCGGTGGATCCTGCAATGGGGCGCGCAGGTCGAGGTTCTGGCCCCGCCGGAGCTGCGGGACGAGGTGGCCGCAACGTACAGGGCCGCCGCGGCGCGTTACTGACCGGGACGCCGGCGGCGGGGCGCTCGCAGCGCCGATCGGGTAGGCTGGCGAGAACCGGAAGGCAGAAGGCCGCCGAAAGGCCGGCATTTGAGGAGGACGAGATGCGCCGGTTGCTCACTCTAGTGTCGGTGGCCGCGCTTGTAGTCGTGGCAGGCTGCGCGGCCAGCGCGCCGTCCCTCTCGAGTTCCGGCCAGGACAACCCGACCGCAAGCTACCCGCCCGACATGCCGCCCGAGAAGGTGCAGGCTATCCAGGCGGCGGCCAACTGGACGATGCCGCCCGTCGTTGGCGCGCTCGTTCCGTGGGTGGATAGGGCGTACACACGGCCACATCCCACCGACACGCCCGACCCGGCAGCCGGGCTGTCGACGTGCTCGGCGGCGCAGATCGAGATCTCGTTTGCGGGTTGGAGCGATCAGGACGAATTGGGCTCGATCGGGATGGTCGTGGCTCGGAACCTCGGGGGAGCGGCGTGCATCATCACCGGTCCGCCGCAGATCGACCTTCTCGACGGCGGCGGTCGAACCCTGGCGACGGCAATCGAAGGCGACGGGCCGCGCAGCCCGGCCGTGCTCCGCCCGGGCTTGCCGCCCCATCCAAACGGGCCCCTTGCGATGGGTGCCCTGGGTCCGGAACTCTTGCCGGGATACGGCTACGGCGAGGTCCGGGTAACCGGCTACTGCGACACCGCGGCGACGCTGCGGGTCATGCTGCCGAACGGCGCCGGGCGTGACCTCGCGCTCCCACGCCAACCATCGACGCACTGCGGCGGACCAGCGTCTGTACTGACCTGGTATCTCGGCAGTGTCGAGGCTCCGCAACCGAAGACCTACTCGGCGGACAATCTGCTCGCGTTCCTCGACCTTCCGGACGCGGTGGTCGCGGGCCGGCCATTCCACTTCACGGTTGCGCTTCAGAACGATAGTCCCCTGCCGGTGTCACTCGACCCATGCCCCGATTACACGATCGAGGTGTCGGCCGACCGGGCGCCTAACCAGCTCGATAGTCAGACTTCGCACGAGTACGCGCTCAACTGCGACTCGGTCGCCACCATTGACGTCGGTGCCGCGGTGGCCTTCGACATGGAGGCGACGGTTCCCGCCAACACGCCACTCGCCGACAAGGTGTACGTGAGCTGGACACTCGGAACGCTGGACCGGCCCCGCGGCGCGACCATGATGAAGGACAAGACCCTGCGACTGACCGCGCCGTAGCGATCTATTCGGGGCGCGTCTCGGATAGGCTTGGACAATGCACGACGAAGCTGTCAGGTCTGTCGGAAGTGCGGGCGCGGGCGCGGGCGAGGGCGCGGGCGCCGAAGTGCCGGCGGCCGAAGCAATCGCCGCCTCCGCCGGTCGGCTTCATCCGCAGATGTGGGCCGTCAATCTCGTCAGCGATCCAATCTACGGTTACATCGAGCTGACCAAACGGCTCACGCCGGAACGCGCGCGAGGGCTCGGTCTGGAGCTCGAAGAGGCAGCCGAGGGAGATCTGCTCGACTCGGCCTGGGTTCAGCGGATGCGCCGCATCAGCCAGCTCCAGAGCGCTCGCTGGGTCTTTCCCACGGCCGAGCACAGCCGCTTCACCCACGGCCTGGGCGTCATGCACGAAGCCGGGCTGTGGGCCCGCCACCTCTATCCCAGCCTGCGGACGGCGCTGGCCGAAGCAGAGCCCGGCGCCTCGCTCCCGTCAGAAGGCCTGGTCGTCGAGACGCTGCGTCTCGCCGGCTTGCTGCACGACGTCGGACACGGGCCCTTCGCCCACTTCTTCGACGAGCACGTCCTGTGCCACTTTCCCGCTCCGGCCGATCCTCGTCGCGGCGGGCGCAAACTCCTGACCCACGAGGACCTCTCGGCCTTGATCATCGAGCGCGAGCTGGGCGACACGATCGCGGCCATCCGGCGCGCTCCCGGCATCATCCCCGAGCGCGACGCCCTGAGGCCGGATGAACGCATCGATCCGCGCTGGGTCTCGTTCCTCATCTCCAAGCCGGCCCTGGCGGATCCGAGCATGCCGCGCTGGCTGCGCTGGCTGCAGCCCCTGCTCTCGGGCGTATTCACCGTAGACAACCTCGACTACGTCCGCCGCGACGCGTATCTCATTGGCGTCTCTGCGGGTCCGATCGACGTAGAGCGGCTCCGCCGCTACAGCTTTATCGGGCCGCGCGGGCTCTCGCTCTACGAACCCGGGCTCGGGGCGCTGGAGATGTTCCTGACGGCGCGGCTCTTCATGTACCAGCAGATCTACTTTCATCGATCGGTCCGGGCGATCGACCTCGATCTGGCGGAGGTCTTCCGGCCGAGCGTCACGGCCATCTTCGGCGACGGCTCACCGGCGGAGGCGCTGGCTCACTACGTCGACCTGGACGAGTACTCGCTGCTGCACCAGGCGGCCCTCTGGGCGCGCGGCGAGGCACTCTCAGGCGAGCCGGCACCCGGCGACGGGACGGTCACGCCGCAGGTCGGACGAGTCTGGCAGGCGATCCTGCTGCGCCGCTCGCGCTGGCGGGCCGAAGCCGAGTTGCGCCGCGACTACGAAGCGGCCGACCGCGACGCGACGCGTGCGGCCGCCGAGGTCGAACTCGGGGCGGCGGGGCCGGGACGCGTGAGCATCGATCTGGCCGAGGTCGACGCCCGCCCGGCCGATGCCACCTCGACCGATTCGCTGCTGGCCATCGTCGGTCGCGACGGCACCCCGTCGGCACCGCTCAGCGAATCGCTCGGGAGATTGCCGGCCTACTCGCTGGTCGCGAGGCGCTATCGCCGCGCCGTCTGATTGGCGCGAACGCCGACCGCTAGCCCGACGGGCTTGCCGAGGAGTGGGCTGAGGGGTGGGCGGAGGCCCAGGCGGCGGCGTCTGCCGGCCGAAGCTTGCGCATCTCCGAAAGATCGTTTCGATAAGGAAGCACGAGCAGCGGATCGATCCGGGCGATAATCGTCGCGGGGAGCTGAAGACGCGTGATGTAGTCCGGCAGGTTGTCGAAGGTGGCCGTCTGGAGCGGGCTGAAGAGGCCGAAATGGAGATGACAGCCGCTGGCGTTTCCGGTGGCGCCTTCGTACCCGATCGTCTGTCCCGCGGTGACGTACTGGTTGACTTTGACGGTGACCTGTGACTCGTGGGCGTAGATGCTGCGGTAGCCGTCGCCGTCGTCGATCACGACCACGTTCGGAACGGTGCTCCAGTAGTTGTGACGGGTGAGGTATCGCCCGTACGGCGACGTGTCGCCCACCCAGCCCATGACAGTGTCGTAGTGGATTCCGGCAGCGAGAACGACGCCGTCGTGCGCTGCCATGACCTTGTCGCCGCATTGCGTGGCCATGTCGACGCCGTCGTGGAACAGCTTGCCGTTCACCAGGAACTCCCCCCACGGGCTGGGGCCGAACGGCAGCGTGATCTTGGCGTTGACCAGCGGCCAGACATAGCCGGTCAGCATCGATGGCGGGGCCGCCGTGGGCGGGCCCGGAACGGGCGTCGGGGCCGGAGTGGGAGTGACAGTGGGCGAGGGTGTCGGCGTGGGCGAGGGTGTGGGAGACGGCGTGGCGGTCGGAGTGGGGGACGGCGTCGGTGTCGGGGCGGGCGAGATCAGGATCTGGCCGGCCAGGAGCGCCACGATCGCCAGAATGGCCAGATCGGCCAGCGCCAGGCCCCCAACAACGACTCGAACCCGCCGCGAAGCGTGCCAGTTCCGATGTGTGGAGCTGACTCCGGGGCGCTGCGGGGAGACGTCGTCGAGGCCGTCCATCTCGGACTCTTGTAACACGGAACGGCTCCGGGCGCTACGTCAGCACGGGGCTTCCCCCACGGCTGACCCTCCAGACGAGGTGGCGTCGCTGCCGCTTCGGGTTGCGCGTTGGGGTGTCATAGCGGCACACTGCACGCGCACCGGTCCAATCGCCCCGGCGATCGACAGGGAACGGTGGCATAGGATCGAGTTTGCCTCCATCACGGCGGACTCTTCAGACAGACGGTGCCCGTCGTCGGGCCCCGCTCAATAGGCCGGTAACTCGGCCGGTCGAAGGCCCAAGGATCGGAGCGACACAGATGAATCCAGCCAGAATGGCCCGCCGGGTCGCCGCCGCCGCCGTCTTGATCAGTCTGGCCGCGATCGGGCCGACCGTGATGACTGCGGCCGCAGCCTCGACGCCGGGCTCGTGGGCTGCCACGGGTAGCCTGCCTCTCGCTCGAGGCTTCGCGCCCGCGGTTCTGCTCAACGACCACACCGTCATCACGGCCGGCGGCACCGACGGGAACACGTTTTCGGCAAACGCGCAACGATGGTCCGCTGGAACCTGGGCGAGCGCGGGATCGCTGGGTCATGCAGTCGCCGGCCAGGTTGCGGCCCTGCTGCCCAGCGGCAAGGCGCTCTTTGCCGGAGGGGCCGACGCCATGAGCTACTACACGCGAGGCGACCTCTTCGACCCCGTCGGCGGAACGTGGACCCACACGCCGGCGATGGCTCACGCCCACGCCTACGGTGTCGCTGCGTCTCTGACAAACGGCGACGTGCTGGTGATCGGCGGATACGACGGCGGCGCAACTTTCACCACGGGCGCGGTGGACATCTACTCCGCGTCGAGCGGGACCTGGAGCGCCGGCTCCGCGCTGCCAGGGCCCCGGTACGAATTCACGGCCACGACCCTGAGCGACGGCCGAGTGCTCGTCGCGGGCGGCGACGACGGGTCGCTGGCCCCCGGATCGGCCCTTTCCTCCGTCGAGATCTACCAGTCGGGGTCCGGCTGGTCGGCTGCCGAATCGATGAAGAAGGTACGCCTCGACGATGCCGCGGTCCTGCTCAAGGACGGCCGAATCCTCGTCGCCGGCGGGGTGGACGCCAGCGGAACGGCACTCAACTCGGCCGAGGTCTTCGACCCGAAGTCCGGCCAATGGACGCTGACCGGGACGATGTCGTCCGCTCGGGCCGGGTTCACGATGACCGTTCTGCCCGATGGTCGAGTCGTAGCCGCGGGCGGCTATGCGGCCAACACCAGCCAGGCCCTGGCCTCGGCCGACCTGTTCGACCCGACGACGAGCGGCTGGACGGCTACAGGGTCGCTCATCACGGGGCGCCGCTACCAGGACGCCACGTCTCTCGGCGACGGGAGCGTGCTGGTCGTCGGCGGCCACGGCGCGGCCACGGACTATCTGGCCTCGTGCGAGATCTACACGCCGCCACCGGCGCGGATCACCTATCCGGCCACGACCTTCCACCCGATCGACCCGGTCCGGATCCTCGACACTCGCTCGGCGAACGGCCTGATTGGCCGCTTCTACTCCCACACCCCACGGCGGTTCCAGGTGACCACCCGCGGCAACGTGCCCAGCGGCGCAGTCGCGGTGACGGGCATCCTGACCACGACCGCCTCGACGGCCCAGGGCTACCTGACGCTCGGGCCGGTGTTCACGGGTGCGCCCAGTTCCTCCACTCTGAACTTCCCCGCCGCCGACAATCGGTCCAACAACGTCGCCGTCGCCCTCGACAGCGCAGGAATGCTGTCGCTCGTCTACGTCGGATCGGGCTCAACCCAGGCCATCTTCGACGTCACCGGCTACTTCACCGCCGACGACACAGGCGCCACGTTCTTCCCGCTCGATCCGGGGCGCGTGCTCGACACCCGCATCGGCATCGGCCTGAGCGGCAAGTTCGCGTCGAAGACCGCCCACACCTTCCAGGTCACCGGCAAGAACGGCGTGCCCGACGGCGCGCTCGCGGTGACCGGCAATCTGACCCTCGTCACCCCCAGCAGCAAGGGCTGGGCTTTCGTAGGCCCGTCGATCCCGGCAAACCCCGACACGCTGAACTGCTCGACCGTGAACGCGCCGGCGGGCGACATCCGAGCCGACGGCGTCACCGTAAAGCTCGCCACGGGCGGCAAGCTCAGCGCCGTCTGGGTGGGCACGGTCGGGTCCACCGCGGACCTCGTCTTCGACGTGACCGGCTACTTCCTCCAGGGCACCACCGGTTCCAAGTTCGTTCCTCTCGATCCGACGCGATTGGTCGACACCCGCAACGGCCTGCCGTTCAAGGGCCCCGTGCTCCGGGCTACGCCGGCGACGATCGCCATCGTCGGTCACGGCGGCGTCCCCGTCTCCGCTGCCGGAATCAGCGCCAACCTGACCGTGACCGAGCAGACCTACAAGGGCTACCTCACGGTCGCACCGCATCTCGTCGCCGGAGTCGTGCCGCCGATCTCCACGATCAACTTCCCGACAGGTGACAATCGAGCGAATGGTTTCTACGTGCGTCTCTACCAGGACGGGTCGCTGGCGGTCGACTACGAGGCGGGTCGCGCCGGTTCGACGACGCAGTTCATCATCGATATCACAGGCTACTTCCTGGCCGCGCCGTAACATCCCCTTCCGCGCAGTGGACCTGGCATAGACCCCCGACCGCTCCCTCTACATAATGTGAGCAGAAGCGCCGAGGTGTAGACGCGGCCGACAACCGCTCAGCTGCCATAGAGCGTTCGGCCAATCTGCCAGAGGAGAGTGTCTGTGGACGTCGTCCAGCTGTCGCGTCTTCAGTTCGCCCTGACGATCAGCTTCCACTTCATCTTTCCGTCGATCACGATCGGCCTGGCAGGCTTGATCGCGGTGACGGAAACGTTCCGCTGGTACACCAAGCGCGAAGTCTATGACCGCATGTCGGTCTTCCTGACGAAGTTGTTCGCCGTAACCTTCGTGATCGGTGTCGTGAGCGGTGTGGTGATGGAGTTCCAGTTCGGCACGAACTGGTCGACCTTCTCCGCCTATGTGGGCGACATCTTCGGAGCCCCACTGGCGGCCGAAGGCGTGTTCGCGTTCTTCCTGGAGTCGGCATTCGTCGGTCTCGTCCTCTTCGGACGCGACCGCATTTCGTCGACTGTCCGCTGGATCGCGGGCTTGCTGGTGGCCTTCGCCACGCTTCTGTCGGCCTTCTGGATCCTCGTGGCCAACTCGTTCATGCAGACGCCGGCCGGCTACACGTGCTCGCCGGATCCGGCCTGCGGACCCAGCACCACGAAGCTCGTCCTGACGGACTTCTGGGCCGCGGTCTTCAACCCGTCCACTCTGCCGCGCTTCTTCCACACGGTCGCGGCCTGCTATGTGGCCGGCGCCTTCTTCCTGGTCGGCGTGGCCGCCTGGTATCTGCTGCGCCAGCGCCACCTCGACATCGCCCGCCTGTCCATGACGATGGGCATCATCGTGGCGTTCCTCGGGTCCGGCGCCATGTTCGCCAGCGGCGATCTCCAGACCCGTGAAGTGGCCACGTACCAGCCGCTCAAGTTCGCGGCAATGGAGGGCGTCTGCACTACCGGGAGCAGCGTCGAACTCGCGATCTTCGGCCTGCCGCCAAGCCAGGACTGCACAACGGGGGCCCTGACGGTGGGCGTTCCGGCCGGCTTGAGCCTGATGATGAATCTCAACCCCAACAGCACGATCAAGGGTCTGGACCAGCAGCCCGATCAGTCGCTCTGGCCACCGGTGGCGGCCCCCTTCATCGGCTTCCACACGATGGTCGGTCTCGGCGCGCTGATGATGCTGATCATGACGCTCGGCGGCTTCTTCCTGCTCAAACGATCGGTCGAAAAGCACCGCTGGTGGCTCAAGCTGGCGGTCCTGGCCGTTCCATTGCCTCTGCTGGCAATTGAGATCGGCTGGATGGTTGCGGAGGTCGGCCGGCAGCCGTGGATCGTCCAGGGGCTGATGAAGACCACCGCCGGAGTCTCGCCAGGCGTCTCCAGCACCGATGTCGCGATCTCGATCATCGGCATCGTGCTGCTGTACGCGCTCTTATTCGGGTTGTGGCTGTACTCGCTCGGGAAGGAGATCCGTCGAGGTCCCGAGCCGGCGCCATCACTGATCGACGCCGCCGCTTCCAGC
>Ga0182021_10006540_pt1 | contig 13848 bp, 7 predicted proteins | sample 612E3MmetaG_FD_120493 | JGI IMG/M metagenome (GOLD analysis project Ga0182021, IMG submission 120493) | Permafrost microbial communities from Stordalen Mire, Sweden - 612E3M metaG (Illumina Assembly) | ecosystem: Environmental > Terrestrial > Soil > Wetlands > Permafrost | place: Sweden...
AGAATCCATTTTGTTCTAAAAAGCTTGCGGCGTATAATGTTCCAAGCGGCGGGTATGGTGCCATCGCTTTTTCCTGCTTAGGATCGAAATGAAGGAAATAGGAATGTGTCAGCAGAACATCGATCATATCGCTTCTTTCAGTCCATAGCCTGCAAGCCGTTGGCGAAACCCGTCAAGAATGTGAGTCTGATGATCAAGGTGCCACACTGAAGCTATATCGGGTTTGCACTGTATAATGGAATTGAATTTGTCATCGTCGATATCCTTGTATTTCTTTTTCCAGAAATTTCTTGCAGTGAGCATAACATTCGTATTCATCGCATCGAGACGAATAATACTCAGGACCGATTCAATAATCTTCTGAAACGGCGACCGGGTATTTGAAAGCGGGGCTACTCCTTCTATGGGAGGTTGCCAATTTGGAAGATAGTCATATATCCAGGCATTTTCTTTCTGATACTTTAAAAAATACTCAGTATTCCAAACTACTTTTGAAGTAGCAATTTCAACAGCGGTAAAATAATTGTGATGGGGGAAATAAATGGCTTTTTCTGTAACTATAAGATTGGTACAAAAATATTTATGGGAATTGAAAAGGAATATCCGTCGGAATCCGGTAAGAATTATTTTACAAATCCAAAGACGATTGAGTTCGGCGATAATCATGAAATCAATATCACTTGTTTGCTCTGCGACGTGTTTCGAAAGAGAACCTGTGATAAAGATTGCCCGTACAAACGGCATCTGTTTCAGGAAAAAAGAAACCCATCGTGCTTGCCTGAGCATTCTTGATGCACGTTGTTCATTCTCCAGGCGAGAAGCAACAATCTCTTCGGTGCGCGACGAAAGAAAATAAAATCCTTGCGAAGAATGCACAAGATTTTGCCTTATCAACCTATGTAGTGAATCCTTAAGTTGGATATCCGGTGCTGATGCGCGGGAAATAAATGTAAACAGCTGTTCCTGTGTCAGTGGATACGAAAAAACATCAAAATAAGTGAGTGTACGAAGAATCTCTCGTTCAAGATCGGAATGATTGTTTTCTGTGTGCATAAAAGTCTCCCGGTGCACATCGTGTAATTATGAAAAATATAATTTACTATATCATAGGTGGTACTTCATCAAGCTATCATATTCAACATTTTTTGTTATAAGAGTGGTTCCCCTGTTTGAAGGAAGTGTGTATTGCAAGGCATCTTTTAATAACCGATGACACCAGCACTACCAAAATTCCAGCCTTACAGTTTTTATCAAAGATGGTATTCCCGCTAATTTCGACCATTTACTGTTTTTTATTGAAAATCACTGATGGAAGAATGATAGACTAGACTGGGTTCGGTAGGTTCCCTGATCCATTACACTTTTAGCCGATCCAAAGTAGTTTCAGCCACTATTTTTCTTGACCCCATGCGAAGCCAACAATATCAGTCCTTAACAAACAAAAAATCTGGTTCTCTGGCTGCTGGAATATAGGAAGGAACGTTACGGGCAGTGTATTGAGCTGCAGAATATACTTTTATAAACTTCGAACAACCGAGATGACGATTACACAAAAGATGCTGCTCCTGAATAGCATCAAATGGTACTAAGTTGACAGACTGACGAACAGCTCTAGTAAATAGAAATCAGATCACTCTGATTTAATGTGGCTTATGAAATCTCTGAATATTAATTTCGTTAATTAATATTCTAAGTCAGCCTTCCAACTGATTCTTATATGTTTCGATTTAAAAGTTATTGCGCAGGGTCGCCATACAATATGCCGCGTCCATGAGTGCCAACGTAGACACGACCGTAAACTTTCGGATCACCGGAAACTTGAAGCACTAGCCCCCATTGATGTTGATCATCATTAATACGCATCCAATTTTGCGCTATATTATCAGAACGATAAACACCTCGGGCACCATTAATTATTCCAATCAAGTACAAAGAAGAATAATCGATATTTGGTGCCCCTTTACCGAATCCGAACGCAAGAATTTCGTGAACTCCATCGATTTTAAGAAAATTCAATCCAGCATCGGTAGAATGATAAAGGCCGTCGAAAGCAGCAATCCAGAGATCTCCTTCTTTACCAGGTGTAGCATAGATTCGATCCTGTCCTCCGCGGCTGTCACCCCTATTTTCTTTATGCCCGGAAAGCCCTCCTGGAAGATTCAACTTTTGTGCAGAAAATGTTTTTCCTCCGTCGTCACTGATGTAGAGTTTTCCTCCGAACAATTCCAAAGCATAAAATTTCTTCGGATTGACACGGTCTGCAATGACACGCATGTTGTTTGGAATCCCTCCACACTCTGCCCAAGTCGCACCTTGATTTATAGTAAAATAAACCGGCAATGGTTGAGAGGGACGGTTTGGACCAAAGCCGCTCCGAATTGGATCAGGTGCCCAAATCCATGTTACTCCATCCGAAGAAACAGCGATAAATCCCAGCCTGCTTTCAGAATGAGGCATGGATGCTGTTGGCTGCCACGTTTTGCCGCCATCAATTGAATAGCCAATATTTTTATTTGGATTGTCATTTGTAGCTCTCCCAACACGAACGATGATATTTGGATTGCTTTCCGCACACGCTACACTGCTAGTATTTCCAAACCGCGGATTATTAAAATTACCCTCAGGAACGGGTTCGTCCAGATTCCAGTGAACAAAACCAGCGTAGTCCCCGATTGCAGATACCAGGTGAGCACCCTTTGGTGGGCTTAACAATTCGAGCGCAACTGTTTCTTCGATGCCGGAACTCATCACGCTCCACTTCGTCGGTTTACCCCTGTCCATATCGGTCAGGTTGAAAGTTTCATGTCCACCATACCCTGTAGTAAAAATAGCATGATTGGAATCAAACGGATCGATTTCAATGTCGAACAACCAATGAATACCCGTACGTGCAACATACGGCGCAAGAGAAGAGTCGAGGGTTCCTCCTCCTCCGAATACTTGATTCCACGTTCTGCCACCATTCATACTACGAAAAATATCTTCTCCGTTGGCAATCCCATATCTGTAATATGAACTTGCAATAAGAACTTGAGGATTAGTTGCATCAACCGAGACTGCAGCGTAACCAAATGCCCTGGTTTGAGGATGCGGCTTATCAGGAGTTATTTCAGTCCACACATCGGTTTTCGTGTTTAATTTCCAGACTCCACCGTCGGTCATTCGTGATGGTCCTGGAGTGTTCCCATATGTAAGATACATCGTTCCATCGGATGCGAGCACTGCATGGGTTGGACGGTACTGTATCGGTTGTCCGGGAACGGGATGCCATGTTTTACCAGTATCAGTACTACGGAACAGGTTGTCACGATTCATGAGTGATACGCCAATATAGATTATTGAGCTGGCCTTACCGGCTGATCCGCTTTGAGGATCGAAAATAACAAATACAATTCCGCAACCCCGATTCTGCCTTTCCCAACGCCGCAACTCGTTCGGATCTTTTATAGAATCAGGTGGTGTTTCTGTTATATCCGGAAAATTTAAAACCTGGCTCCATTTTTCTGCTCGATCATTGCTTTTCCACAGACCGTTATTGCGGCTCCCGAGATAAATGATATTTCCATTGTTTGGATCAACGGCCATTCGTTCGCCATTCCCGCGACCGTTTTCGTTGCCGCCCATCTTGAACGGCATATCGGTTCGCTGGAATGTTTTGCCGTGATCGCTCGACCGAAGGATTGCACCGTTGGGTACTTGGGGAAGGGTATACGTTCCGCATGAAAGATAGACACGATCCGGATCAGAAGGATCGAGGGCAATACTTTCCACTCCCATCAGGTTCAGGTCTTCGTATGACAACCAATCTAATAATGGTTCCCAGCGCATTGTTTTAGTGTTCCTGCGATATGCACCGCCTATATCCGTACGGCAATAGCAGGCTCCTTTTGCCGTTGGATGAAATACAATGCCGTCGACAAATCCGCCCCCAACTATTTGCACGCTTTTCCAGTTGTACGGTGCTGAGGAAGGTTTTTGCGATTGAATATTTTGGGCAGATACTGTATTAAGAAGAGTGGCGATTACCGTAATAGTTTTTATGATAGTCGTAATCGGGTTTATCATAATTTCACTATTCTATCGACAAAATATTTTGGTGACTTCTCATTGTGTTTGCGTATCACCATAATATAAATTATTTATTCTCATAATACCCGCATTGGCTATAGTCGTTATTGGTGAGCGTTTGCATTGATCGTTTAGCGATCCAACGATCATTCATTATTTAATACTGTCATAATATGTTTTCATGATATACCAAGCTTTCTTTTTATCCCCACGGTCGGATAGTAATCCTTTACGATTCCATCCGTTCTGATAGACCGGCTGCATTCTGCCTAAGGAACGAAAATCTGCTAATATCCACGGACAGATCCCGCTTAAGTTTGGTATTGTGCTAAACATTTCTGTCTGGTCTTTATAAATCTGTTCCTGATATTCTTCACACCAAGAAGCTGCTTCATCTTTTGGACCATCATTGTTGCTATACAAAGCTTCGCCCCCAAACTCTGATATTAGTACAGGTTTATCGCTGCAAACCAATTCCCATTTCGTGTCTTTGGGATTTCCATGCCAAGATGAATACCAGCCAGTATATTCATTTATTGGCATTATATCGAGATGAAGATAGAGTGAATCCCGAACAATGAAAGTGTTGTTTTGATATCTCTGGCTATTAATAACTGAAGTAATGAGCCGGGTTGAATCAATGAGCCTGCATTGTTTTGAAATGTCGATTAATGCATTGTTACGATTGGGTGTGGAAGGGTATGTTTCATTCGATAAACACCAAATGACAACTCCACAGCGGTTTCTGTCCCTGCGGATCATTTCTCTCATCATGAAATTAATTTTATCTGTTACGCCTGGAGTCGAAAACTCTATATGTTGATAAACGGGTATTTCATCCCACACCATTAATCCCATTTTTTCAGCAAGTTTTACCATGTATTCATTATGAGGGTAATGAACCAATCGAACAAAGTTGCATCCGAGTTCTTTTGCCCAAGTCAGTAATACTAAGGCATCAGATTCTGAAAATGCACGTGCAGCTCGCAATGGCATCTCCTCATGAATGGCGATGCCTTTTAAAAATACGGGTTTGCCATTGAGCAATATTTTCGGCCCTTTTACGTCAATACTTCTGAATCCAATTTCATCAACAATCGTATCGGTTTCACTCTCAATGAATACAGTATAGAGCTTGGGGTTTTCGGGCGACCAGAGCTTAAACTTTGAAGAGAATTTTATTTCTGCTTTCCCCTCACTATTTGATTTTGTCTTATAGTCGACTCCCAGCTCAGGTATTTTGACGCTGACTTTTTGTGAAAGAGTACTCCCGTTAATTTTAACCCATCCCAGGACTTCATTGAGTGAATGTTTTTTTAATTGGATAAAGTAGTCTTCAATAAATGAGCTGCCTGTTTCTATTAAGTTCACATCTCGTGTAATACCTCCGTAATTAAACCAATCATACCCCAATCCCGGAATTCCATCTTTCAACCGTTGGTTGTTTGCCCTAACAATAATTGTATTGTCACCTTCCTTAACAGCATTGGTAATTTCAAATTGGAAAGGAGTAAATCCACCTTCATGGCTACCTATAGGATTACCGTTAAGATAAACATCAGCTATATAGTTCACTGCCCCAAAATGCAGAAATAGTCTTTTGTTTTTAATGATCTGATATTGAAATGTTTTTTTATACCACACTGTCCCTTCAATGTAAGTAAGCTCGGTCATTTGAGTGTTAAAATCTCCAGGCACATTGAATATAGGGCTTCCTTCAAATGAATATTCAAAAAAATCAGTCTTTCTCTCAGGTTTCCGTTCTCTCCACACCTGACGCCAGTTACCAACACCCGTTGGGTCGATAATAACTTTCCACTTGCCATTGAGGCTTGTACATTTCCTTGCATAAACGCTAATCATTGCGCTCTGTGCAAAGAGTGAATTGAAATTATTAAAAAATAAATCTAGACAGATGACTAGAAATACGAATACTCTTTTATTCATAAATGGTATGCCTCTTCAAGGTTAAATCTACAGGCAGTATCATCATGGCTTCCGACAGAATCCTATCGAACGAGATAGTGCATTATAAGGAATATGGCGTAGCACAAGTAAATACCTTTTAAGAAGTTCGAGTTTTAGTTACCATGAATATAAAAATGCTTGTAGTTATTTCTAATAGCCTGCGTTTCTTAACTCTCATAATTATAAGAGTGATAATGCTATTACTTCATAAGAACCAACTTCTTCGTAATCGTCTTTCCGGCTGTTTGAAGTGTAGAGAAGTAAACACCACTCGCCAGACTGGATCCATCAAAACGAACTTGATATATCCCGGCTTGTTTTACACCATGAACTAACACTGCGACCTCTTGACCAAGGATATCACAAACACTCAACCGGACATCTGTGATTTCTGGAATCGAAAAAGTAATCACGGTGGTCGGATTAAATGGATTAGGATAATTCTGTTGCAATTTAAAATTGAGGGGTAAGTCCGACGATGGCGTTATTCCTGTGATTGAAGAATTATACGCTTCTAGTAGTTTCCTTTTTACCAGAATACCTGATGGTTTAATTGTAGATGTTGACCAGCTACCATTTGGATCGGCACCGGGTATTAATGCTGCAGAGGTCTCGCTCAAATCAGCAACAGACCAATTACACCAACTTATCTTGTTTGCATCAAGGAAGTTCAACCACGTGTAAGTTTCAGTAGAATCAAGAACGCCACTTCCGCTGGATTCACACGTACCAAATTCAGTGACAAAAAGAGCGACTCCTTTGTTCAGTGCTTTTGTTGCTCTATCTCTCAACCATTGTTTATGCGATGCGGCATAGAAGTGAAGAGAATACGCAATATTATTATAGGAAAGAGGATTGTTGGCGGCATCATCAACGTACTGTGACCAATTGGGTGTGCCTACGACAATAAGATTATCGGGTTCCATTGCACGAATGCACTTGACTACAGAATCAGCATATGGTTTGATAACGCTGCCCCACGCAAAACCTCCATAAGGTTCATTGTAAATTTCGTATATTACATTTGGGATGCCGCTATATTGATTTGCAATTTCCTGAAAAAAAGTAATCGCTTGCGATATGTAATTCTGTGCATGATCATCATGCCAGTCAACAATCACATATATCCCTAAATCGATGCAAGCATCTATTACTGTTTTAATCTTGGCTTTTTCAACTGTTGGATTGGTGAGATATCCTCCTGATTCAACTGCCATAGATGCCCGTACGACGCTACATTTCCAATCATCACGCAGCCATTTTATACATTTATAATTGTAAAATCCCGGCTTCCATTGGCTCCAATACAAGCTCATGCCCCGCAATACAACGGGGTTGCCGTTCTTGTCGACGATCTTATTCCCAACCACGCGTAAGGAACCATATTTGTCTACTACCGTTGAATCATAAGAGAATGCATTCGAACCGGTCAGGATCGTGATTATAACTACTGCTGCAATTACAGGAAGATGCAAAAAACTCTTTTGCAAGGTCATGTAATTTTGAGATTCTCGTTTTCTAGAAAAAAATTTCTTTTTCATATCACACCACTATTTTTCTAATGATTCGTTGATACTTACTTTAATAAACTCATTATCTTGGTCTCGCCATGACTTCCCGCTAGCAGACGATAGAAATAAACGCCGCTTGGCATGGTCGATGCATTCCACTGTTCTTCATATATCCCTGGCAACTTTTCTTCATTCACTAAAATAGCAACTTCGCGCCCAAGAAGGTCATAAATTTTCAACGTTGTCCATTGAGCTTCATTGACTTGATATCTAATGGTCGTTGAAGGATTAAATGGATTGGGATAATTCTGCTCCAGAGAAAAACGCTGTGGGCTTTGCTGAAGACTCTCTTTCACTTCAGTTGTGCCGTTCCCGAAAAGAAAATATAATGTTCTTGAATAATCTCCTGAAGCGGTGTTTTGTGCGCCTTCCGGGCCCTCGTTCGCCGGCGATTGAAACTTATTTCCGATAGGTGGAATACCATCTAAAAATGATATATCTCCTTTGGGATATGTCATCGCTGCAGTCTGGGGACTATTAGGTTCTACTGGAGTAAGTAACCGCAGAAACAATTTTTCATCTTCGCTCACGATAGTGATCGGCCCTTCGGTCGTTTGCATGACAGCCCAATGGATGTTTGAATAATAGCCTTTGAATTCCGGATATTGCCAGAGGGACTGGCCGGTAATAGTATTGTTATAATTTTTTTGCCATACATTGAAAGTGACTCCTCTCATCCGGTTTTTATACACGCGATACGGTCCTCGTCCTAACCATGTTATTCCTTGCACCTTGCTTTCAGGATAACTGAAACTCACTCCCATATAATTATAGTTTCCAGTAAGTGAATATTTGTATTGCAGTTGAACCCAGCCCGAAGCATTGACTCTCCAGTGTGCATATGCCATATTGCCGTTATAAGTCGCCTCAACGATATAGTCATTCCCTTCCTGTCTGGATGTGAGAGTCTGCAGGTTCTGAGTTCCCGAGCTTAAAGCCGGTCCTTGTGAAAAAGAAAAAAGATTTCCGTCCCGTTTCACACTTGATAAGTTGCCATTCTTTTTATCGAACTTGAATTCGCAGCCGTTCGTGCTAATAGTTATAGTGCTGGTATCTTCATTCTTTGTTACCGTACCATTAGAAAACCCAACGATCTGTGCTCTATGTTCAATGGCTTTCCTAATCGGCCATGTATAGGTATATAATTCCCGGCCTGTATAGTCTTTTACTGTCAGATAGAGTGCGTCATACGTTTGCCAGTCGGCAGGTAAATTGAGCTGCAACGTGCCGCTGCTCAAGTTGCCGGCGCCGTTGCCCGCCGGTACATCCGGAGCAACTGCTGTCCCGCTTTTTCTCATTTGAAAACCGGTTGCACTTTGGAGCGGTTTATAAAAATCAACCAGCTTCCATTCAAATGCACATTGATTTAAATTCGTGAATGAATAACAGTTTCGAACTGGGATAGCCCCGGTGAACGCCGGCGGCAGCGAATCCATGTCTATATTTACCGGAGACCAAACTTCCTTAATCGTATAATAGCTGCCTTCCTTTTGTCTATAAGGACCGAGTATGCCATCGGGAGCTTGGTTGGTTTTCACATCAATTACATTACCCTGGTCTGTTCTTTCTATACCTTCGTCGATGAGAGCCCAAAAATAAAATCCGGCTGATAACGGTTTGCTCATCATAAGCTTCCAATGATCATTGCATCCTGCACCCGATCCTCCATCATAGAGCCCATGTATAACTTCGTCTGGCTGGAAAATGTTCGAGCCATTTAACTTATTCACTACGCTGCTATAATTTTGATAATGAGAGCAATCTACTCCATTGAATGTAGTCTGTGGATACATTTCTATCCTTTTTTGCGGATCCCATTTTGCATATTCAGGGTCTAGAAGGGGATTATGACTATTTCCTTCATTCCCGTTATCCCATGCATAAATGCAGGGATGATTAACATCGCGGGTAACCATTTCCTTAAGTATGATCATACCTATAGGGGTATCATAAGCTGCCTGCCATCCGCCAAGTTCGTCTTTTATGTAAATGCCTTTTTCATCGCAATCATCCAGAAAGCCAACATCAGGTGGATAGTGAGACATTCTTATAGCATTACCATTCATTCCTTTCACCGCTTCTATATCTGCTAAGAATATGGAATCACTCAATGTTCTCCCCGTTTTTGGCCAGAAACAATGCCGGGTTACTCCTCTAGCCAACATTTTTTTTCCGTTGATATATATTCCATCGCGAGGTCTGAGCTCAACAGTCCGAAATCCAAAACGTTCCTTCACACGATGGATCTCTGTCGATCCTTGTTTCAACACGACGTTCACCCTGTACAGGTTAGGGTATTCGTCCGACCATGTCCGCGGATTTGCAACATTGGTTTGAAGAGTAACTACGTTTTGACCCGGCGCGATCGGCTGCGAGAAAGCCGATCCGACCGCAACTCCATTTATATCTGTAATCTGTGCTTCAACTAAATTCCCACTATCAATATTCTGCAGATAGACATCTACCGAAAAAGATCCATCCGCTTTGGCATTGATTGCTGTACGCTCTATAAATTCTGTCGGTACAATTTTGAGATACACCGGACGATAAATACCTCCAAAAACCCAGTAGTCAGCTTGTCTTTCGGCACTATTCACAGATGCATTGGCTGACATTTTACTAACCGTCACCTCTAATTTATTGATACTATCAAAACGAACGAAATTTGTAATTTCATATTGAAACCTGCAAAAAGCTCCCTGATGAACCGATCCGACAGATTGTCCATTGATTTTGACATCGGTATCCGTCATAGAACCGTCAAAAACAAGAAATATGTATTTTCCCTGCCAATCATTCTGGGAATTAAAGGAGTAGCGATAGAACCCTTGCTCATTTGCTTTAGATGCATTGGCATCAGTTCCGTAATTATAAGAGCCGAAACCTTGCTGTTCCCAGCAGGAGGGGACAGCTATGGTAGTCCAGGATCCACTCTTACGCCCACCTGTGCAGTAAAACTCCCAGTTCACGGTATTATCCTTATCGCGTCCTGAAAGATACACTACACGTGTGGTATCTGCATATAATTCATAAAAACTTAAGAACAATATTATGAGCAAAATAATTTTTTTCACGATTTTTTGATCCCTTGATTTCTTTAATTTCCCATCCATTTATTTTCAAAAAAAAAAGACAGCGCCGTTGGGCTAAGAAGCTGAAAGCAGACTCCAATCCCTCCAACGCTGCCCCTGCGTCAGCAGTGACATCAGAAAAGCAACCGAAATAGTAATTTTATGTCACACTAACAAAAACTATTCTTCGCTGTTCGTGATGAAACCCTTCGATGCTACTTTACCAATAACATTTTCTTTGTCACTGCGCCTTGTCGTGTTTCGAGTTTATAAAAATACACACCACTTGTCATGCTGCGCCCGTTTTGATCCATGCCATTCCAAACAACTTCCTTTGTTCCTGCTGGAAGTTCACCATTAACAAGAACGGAGACGACCTGGCCTAACATATTATAAACGCTCAGCCGCACATAACCTCGTGCAGGAAGGCCGAACTGAATCCGTGTTTCCGGATTAAATGGATTAGGATAGTTTTGACCTAAGGCAAATTGCGTTGGCGATAGGCTGACATCCTTCACGCTTGTCGGAATGTCCCCAATATTATCTACCAGGGAATAGGATGTCACACTAATATTATGAAGAAGAACATCATACGATGTTGATGTCCAATTTGCCAGGAAAGGTGGCTTTGGATTGTTTCTGAAAGAAGCGCCGATTGTAATCGTATCAAGTTTAGAAGATCCATCTTTTTTGAGAAACACATCATATCGGCTTACCGAGTCTGATCCTGCTTTCCATAATTTGATATTTAACCAAACATTATATCCCACTAATTTTCCGGCAGTAGTATCATGCCGTACAGTATCTATGCAAGCGTAACTACTGACTGCCATACCGGTCTTGTTCAACTGATCTCTGGCATCAAAATAGTTGGCACCATACCTTATTCGTGAGCGGTATCTTAACTGGCAGGAATAATCGCCAGTAACCCTGAGCGAATCCGTTGGTATTAAATGAAGTCCCCAATTGATGCTATCAGACCAAGCAGAATTTTGTATTGTGAAATGGAAATAAAGAATTGCATCGAAAGTCAATGTACCGCCTGGAACGAGAGGGGCTTCTTTCATAAAGTATTGTGCATCCAGACTTGCAGTCATAAGAATTACTATCCCCAACAAAATAAAATACTTTCTCATGGTGAATGTCTCCTTTGATTTAATATCGTAAAATCATTGTTATTTGCAAAAGCAATTGTGTGCTGACAGCAGAAAACGTAAAGCTCAAATAAGTAACTCACGTTACGTAGAGAAGTTAAATTCCAAAACCCAATGCTCAAAAAAACATACAATTCACAAATATCTGCCAAAGGCATCCCTTTGGGAAAATTCAAAGTGCTGAAAATAGTTTATTTTAGACATTGAATATTGATATTTGTTTGTGATTTGCACGTTTGTTCTTTGAAATTTTATTTTTTGCGTAACATCAGTAAGTAAAGTTTTTCTCTCTTTTTTACCTCCTTTCGAAGTGTTCGTTATTTTTAAGCAACTCTATTGCTACCTCTTGACGTTATTTTAAAACGTCGAGAGAAAATTATAATATTTTTCTTCCTTCTACCCCCTTTCTGAATTCTTTCATTTGAATAGTGAGTTATTTAAATTCCTTAAACGATGATTCTTTTTAGAAACTTCCGATCTATACCTGATTTACTGGAATAGTTCATATTTTTATTAAAAGGAAATTCATTATGATTATCGTCCATAGTATGGAGCGCCTGTCGTGCCTGCATCTATCCGCAGAATATCGTATTTCGCATCAGAGGTCAATGTCAAGAGATAGAAAAGATTCCCCGTACCCCAAACGAACCGTACTGGAGTTGAGCTCGGTATAATCCCTTTATACAAGGGTTCCAACTTTGCACTACTCAAATCATATGTCACGACGGTACGTTGTACTGTGTCAGTCGAAGCGATATACAACAAACCGCTTGCAGAAAATGCGATCTTCTGAGGTGATACGGGGAACCCGGCTCCACTCAAATCCAACACCTTTTCCCTTGCGGCAAGGCTACCGGTGGCATTCAGTATCTGGTTTCGCCAGATCACCGAAGTTGCGGTAAGGATATAGACATAACCGTTATAGACACGCAAGCAAATAATATTATCTCCATTATATCCACTAACCGTTATCCTGGAAGTATCCGGCCTGACCACGTACAAAGACCTATTGACGCCACCTACATAAAAATTACCATTCGCATCAAAGTCACAAAAACCCAAGCGGCTGACTAAATATACCCACGGCATTCTGTTACCCGTTGTAATATCTAACTGATCAATTTCACTGGTACCCTGCGAGACGATAAGTAGTTTCCCGCTCGGGGCAAATTTCATGTCGTTAACTATCGTTCCCGCATTCCCGACTATTTTCCTTGACCCGCTGGGCGTAACCTGATAAATATCAGAAGAAATTCGATCTGCAAAATACAGGTTTTCACTTTTATCAATTTCAATAGCATCAATTTGTGCGGCAGTACTGACGAATTTATTCATAACAGATGTAACCTTATAGGGGTTATATTTAGCAACAACCAGTGCCCCCGTGCAAACCACTTTAATTGTTGTGGCATCACCTACTATATTGGGCCTAAGAACTGTAAGAGAAGTTGCAGAACCTCCAACGATCGTTGCACTCACATTATCAAAATACACTATGTTATTCGAAAGTGAGTCCGCAAAATTATTTCCCGTAATCGTAATTTTATTTACTCCGGCTACTGCCTGTGCCGGATTGACTCCAGTGATAGCAGGTGTTGCTCCCGCTGCTGCGGGTTTATCCCATTGAGGATCTGCAACATCGTATTTGCACCCAGTCATAGTCGCTATCAATGCCGCTAGGAAGATTGATATTGTTAAGAAGCGATAGGCTTTCATAATCTCATTCCTTTAGTCCTTTAGTTTCAAAATGAAAAACGGACAGTCATTCGTTGAACTTTGTTGAATACGCCAAACGGTGTATAAGAATAATCAAAAGCAAAACCGAATTTGGATACACCTACTCCATACGAGAATCCACTCTCGTCGCTGTTCGTTGCGTATCCACCGCGTAGTGAGAGCATCTTCAACACTTGATATTCCAGCCCTATTTTTAGCTGCTCTGGATGATCGCGGTAATGACTCGCATCGATACACAGGTACAGCGATTGATCCAATGGAACATTCTCGAAGAAGTCC
>Ga0182021_10006541_pt1 | contig 13847 bp, 16 predicted proteins | sample 612E3MmetaG_FD_120493 | JGI IMG/M metagenome (GOLD analysis project Ga0182021, IMG submission 120493) | Permafrost microbial communities from Stordalen Mire, Sweden - 612E3M metaG (Illumina Assembly) | ecosystem: Environmental > Terrestrial > Soil > Wetlands > Permafrost | place: Sweden...
CAATTTTTTCCGTGGCAAAGGAGTGGAGGTGCTGGTGGGCGAGAATGTGAAAGACCTGAAGAAGAGTAAAGATTCATATCTTCTTATAACCGACAAAGGACATCCAGTCCCGGTTGACGGTGTGATCGCCGGGATCGGATTAATGCCGAATATCGAGCTGGCTCGATCTGCCGGTTTAGAGATTGGCAGTGGAATACTTGTGGACGAAATGCTGCGCACCAACCAGCCGGACATCTTCGCTGCGGGAGATGTGGCAGAATTCAACCAGCTTGTTTTGGGAAAACGCTTGCGGGTGGAACACGAAGACAATGCCAACGTGATGGGCAAACAGGCCGGGCGCAACATGGCGGGTGCCAGCGAACCCTACCATCACCTATCCTATTTTTACTCGGATCTGTTCGAGCTTGGGTATGAGGCAGTTGGCGAACTCGATTCCCGCCTGGAGACCTTTGCTGACTGGAAAGAACCTTTCCAAAAAGGTGTGATCTATTATTTGGCCGATGGCAGGGTAAGGGGTGTACTATTATGGAATGTCTGGGATACCGTGCCGGCAGCGCGCCTCCTGATTGCAGAACCAGGTCCGTTCAAGACAGCCGACCTGAAGAACCGGCTGCCTTAAGAAGGTTCTATGAATGAATTAGCACAACAGCATTGTGGTCCGATAGGAGCGAACACACTACGGCTTAATGACTATGATGTAAGTCAATTAAAAGCAAAACTGCCTGGCTGGCAGACTTATGAAAAAGCCGCCGAACTGCGTTTGGAAAAAGTTTTCAAGTTCGAGGATTTTCGTAAAGCGGTTGCCTTCACCAATCAGATTGCACAAGTATCCAATGAAGAAGACCACCATCCCGCTATTCTGACCGAATGGGGAAAAGTAACGGTCACTTGGTGGACCCACAAAATTAAAGGTCTGCACCAGAACGACTTTATCATGGCTGCAAAAACTGATCAACTTTATGGAGACCAATATGGAAGCTAATCATGAACATGGATATGAACATGAACATGAAGACCTGAACGAAGTGGTCGATCTGGTTAAACGTGAAATTCCCGAGGATCAGAAACGTAAGTTTGAGGGCTATGCGGCTGAAATCCTTGCCGCTCTCGGTATGGACATGAACACCCCGAGTACGACCGACACCCCTCGCCGTTTCATTCAGGCGTTGATTGATGCCACCGAGGGGTACGACGGGGATCCCAAGCTGCTCAAAACTTTCCAGACTGAATGCCGCGGCGAACCGGACTGCCGTTTGAGTCAGGTGATCGAAGGCCCAATCCATTTCTTTTCCTTATGCGAGCATCATGTCTTTCCCTTCTTCGGCGAAGCATACGTCGGATATATTGCACACGAGAATATCATCGGCATCTCGAAGCTGACCCGCCTCGTGCGACTGTTCGCCAAACGGTTCGCCGTCCAGGAGCGGATCGGGCAACAGGTGGCGGATACCCTTGAAGCGATGCTCCATCCACATGGCGTTGCCGTATACCTGGAGGCGCATCATCTGTGCGTCGAGATGCGCGGAGTAAGGGAATTGGCGCCCTTTACGCGGACCACCGTCTGGCGGGGTTATTATGCCAATGATGCCTCCCTCAGGGATGAATTCTTTACCAGTTGTGGTCTGAAGCGATAAGCATTCACTTGGCAAGAATAGATCAGGAAAGATCTGGAAGTTATGTCCCTCATTGGAAAAACCATCCTGATTACCGGAGGAGCACTCCGGATCGGTCATTCACTGGCCCTGGCAGTAGCCCATGCCGGCGGTGATGTCGTACTGCACTACGGAAAGTCCCGCAAAGAAGCGGAGGACACCCAAGCAGAGATCCGGGCGGCTGGCCGGAAGGCATTTCTCCTGCAAGCAGACTTGACAGATGCCACCCAAGTGGCGGAGTTGATTTCCCGAGCCTATGAGTATGCCCCATTGTTTGCCTTAGTGAACAATGCCTCCGTATTCGAGCCAATCGGTTGGGAGAATACCAGTCTGGAGCAATGGAACCAGGCCCTCATGGTCAACCTGACAGCACCATTCCTACTCAGCCAAGCTTTTGCCCGCTCCCTGGAACCTGGCGGGCATGGTCGCATTGTTAACCTATTGGACTGGCGCGGCCTTCGCCCCGGACCTGATCATTTACCTTATACGATCAGTAATTCTGCTCTGGCTGCTCTGACCCACTCCCTCGCCATTGCTCTGGCACCCCACATAACGGTCAACGCGCTTGCGCTCGGGGCCATCCTGCCACCGAGCAGTGGGTCGACCACTAAAGTAAACCTGGAGCAGATTCCCGCGCGCAGATGGGCTAACTTGGATGAGGTGGGACAGGCTCTGATCTTTCTTCTAGACGGTCCGGCCTATATTACGGGAGAGATCATTCATGTCGATGGGGGCAGGCACCTAGTATAGGAGGAATCGTGATGGATCAGGTTTTTATCAGCGATCTGGTAGCACGTGGCATCATCGGCATTAACGACTCGGAACGCGAAAAGCCCCAGGAGATTCGGATTAATATCATCCTGTTCGCCGACCAGAGTAAAGCCGGAAAAAGTGACGATATCAACGATTGCGTCAACTACCGCACGGTGGCCAAAAAAGTCATTGCACACGCCGAAACAGCCCACAGGTTCACGGTGGAAGCACTGGCATCCGATCTGGCGCTCTTGTGTCTGGAGGAGGCCGGGGTTATTAAAGTCCAGGTGCGTGTCGAAAAACCGGGCGCAGTGCGGTTCGCCAAATCAGTGGGAGTCGAGATCGAACGCTCGAAAAAGAATTTATGATGAGGGTTTCGGAACATCAGCTATGCCTGCTGTTGGGATCAAATATTCAACCGGAACGCAATCTCCCGCTAGCAATCGATCTATTGCAGAATCGCCTGACCATCCTGCGGATTTCATCCGTATGGGAAACCTCTCCGATTGGATCCAACGGCCCGAATTTCCTCAATGCTGCTTTGTCGGCTCAGACCCCCCTGGGCCAAAAAACGTTAAAATTAAAAATCCTCACTCCTTTGGAGGCGAAGATGGGCAGGGTGCGCACTGCGGACAAGAACGCCGCGCGTCCTATCGATCTGGACATCATCCTCTTTGACGGGCTGATATTAGACCCGACTATCTGGCTTTTTGCTCATCGGGCGGTTCCTATGGCGGAAATTCAGCCGGATATCCGTTCGGAGGTCGGAGAGACTCTGAAAGAGGTAGCGGCGAAGTTCATGTCGGAAGGTTCCATCCGGTTACGGCACGACGTCGTCCTCCTTAATAACTGCCAATCGTACTAATTCTACCGATGGAGAAGATTTCTCACTCTATGGCAAAACTTCTACGAGTAGGTCGACCGCAATTCCTGATCTCCGGGCTGGCCCTTTTCGTTTTTGGTGCTCTTTTGGCAGTACGTTTGGGCGCTCCCTTTTTCCTGTCCCGCTTGATACTCGGTTACCTGGTTATCCTGCCAGCCCAGCTTTCCGTTCATTACAGTAATGACTATTTTGACGTGGCGGTGGATAGGCTTGGCGGCGCCACTCCTTTCAGTGGAGGCAGTGGGGTACTGTTAGAGCATCCGGAGCTGAAAAAGTCGGTGATATGGATCGCCGTCGCGCTGATCGGTTGCTCGCTGGGGATTGGCCTCGTATTCCTGAATTTTTATAGGTATCCTCTTTGGATGTTTGGATTCGTGGTGATCGGCAATCTGCTGGGCTGGTGTTATTCTGCCCCACCTTACCGGCTTTCTTCCCGCGGCCTGGGGGAGCCGACATTTACCGTTATTGGGGGATTTCTCGTCCCCAGCATGGGTTACTTGGTCATGAAAGGGAAACTGGATCTGGCCGGGGCTTTCATCCTGATCCCATTGCTCTTGTATGGCTTGGCAAGCATTCTGAGCGTGGAGATCCCCGATATGGAGGCCGACCGCCTGGGAAACAAACGGACCTGGGTGGCCCGCAAGGGACGCGCATTTGGGTTCAGCTTGGTCGGACTTTGTCTGTTCGCCGCGACCGGGTATTTCTTCATCTTTCCGTCGCTATCCATGCGGCAGGTTCCGCTGGATCTTCACATCCTGGGCCTTCTGTCTTTGCTGCCTTTGAGCGCAGGAATGGTGGGGTTGATCAAGAAACCGCTCCAGTGGGAGCTAGCCACCAGGATGGCGATCTGGACCGTCCTCAGCCTGGTAGTCTTCTCAATACTTGCCAATGGCTACCTGATTTTCCTGATGATTCAATAACCGGAAGGTTGCCACGAGAGTCATTCGCAAAGAGTCTAATATGCTCAGATCGAGGAAGGATTATTATGTCAAACACTGAACTGGGAGTCGGTTCTTCAGCACCAGATTTCAAACTCCCACAAAATACCGACGGCGAGATTGCACTTTTCGATTATCGCGGCAAAGAAGTTGTTCTATTCTTCGTTCGTGAGTACAACTGAATACAGTGCCGCGCACACGTCGCCCAGTTGGGGCGCATGAACGATGAGTTTATCAAAGCCGGAGCGCAAATCCTGGTCATTCTTGGCGACACACTGGAACGCGCCCGCCGATATGCAGAGACGCTCAAAACGCCGTTCCCGGTCCTGGCCGATCCTGAGCGTGATGTTTACCATCGATATGAACTCGATAAAAACTTCATCGGGATCCAACGCACCGCCTCGGTCATTATAGATCAAAACGGCGTGATCCGGTATCTCAAGCGGTCAATAAACCCAATGACGTGGCTGCAAGAAAGCAAGGAATTGTTGCAGGCCGTTCTGTCCTAGCCGATCTTTAAGGGGAACCTTCCGCAAGGTCTCAATTAAACCAGCTGGATGGTTCTTTCCTGAACAGTTGCACGCCCCCGACACGCATATCGGCGCTGACAATCACATTCGTTGATTTGAATTCGCGAATCGCTTGCATCTCATAAGTTTAATGATCTCTACGGATTTTAATTCGGATAAATATTAATGTACTATAATGAGTTCTTGACGTGGCAAAGAGATTATAAGATGATCAACTTCGATGAGTATATAGGCATCTTTTCCCCTTATCTCTGTGAGCTTGTATTTTCTTTTTTGTATAGTTCAGGTCAGTATCACGAGACACCATGAATAATATCCTTAACGGCCCGGGGTTTCTGGGAACACATGCCCCCTTCGTTTCCGACCTTTCTCTAATCTTGATCCTGCTTACAGCCGTCCTGTTTACAATTGGATGGCAATTGGCGAGGCACGGTCTTTACGAAGCTCATCGCTGGGTCCAGACTGTTACGGCCGTCATAAATACCGTTGTTGTTCTTGGTTTCATGATCAATTCTTATATATCCCACATACTCCCAGGGATCCCAACCAAGCTTCTGACAGGTGATTATGCCATCACGACGATTCACGCATTCGTCGGGATGATCGGCCTCCTGCTGGGAATATTTGTCGTCCTGCGAGGCAACGAATTGGTGCCAAATGCCCTGCGCTTTAAAAACTACAAGTTGTTCATGCGGACTTCTTATGTAGTTTATATGCTGGCAACCCTGCTGGGTGTACTCGTTTATGTCCTGACTTTTATGCTTCGCATTTAAAGTCTCATGCCCGTGTGCGCAGACTGGGCGGTACCCACAACCGATACCGCTCCTTTCCATGGCTAATAGTATTTCACTTTAGGAGTATATAAAAGTTATGTCCCGCATCGCGCTGGTTTATCCCTACTTTCGAACAAGATCTGCAACCGAGCTTTTGTTTCCACCGCTGGGCGCAGCCACTTTGGCCAGCCAGCTTCACAAGCTTGGGATCGAAACGAAAATATTCGATTGCACATTCGAGACCTTTGAAGAAATTCAAAAAAAACTATGCTCCTACCATCCGGATATTGTGGGGATTTACTCAATGGTGACATTGAGCCGGAACACCTTCCGGATCGCAGAGATGGTAAGAAGCAACCTTCCCGATAGCCTGTTGGCCGCCGGTGGAGCGCTACCCACTCTCTATCCGGAACGGTTCTGCAAAGCTTTCGATGTCGTATTTCGAGGCGAAGCCGATTTGAGTTTCCCGCGTTTTTGCCATGATCTCTTTGAACAAAAATATTCCCGATTGCAATTAAAAGAATTGCCGCTTGAAAAATATGAGGGGCTTTTCATACAGCGGGACGATCTGCGGGTCGAAAATACGCTTATTCACTACCCGGAAAAGGAGTTCGACTCCTTCCCTCTTCCATACCGGGCCGACTTCGATCATGCGGCCTATCAAGAAGTCTGGACACAGATGAATGGCTCGAAGACTACGTCCATTATCATGACATTGGGATGTCCTTTCAGCTGTGATTTTTGCTCCCGACCGGTCTTTGGCAGTTTGTTTCGCCGCCGGAATCTCGATCTGGTTTTCGACGAGATCGAGCAAATCCGTCATCTGGGTTACGACAGTCTTTGGATTGCTGACGATAACTTTACTCTTGATTTTACCTATCTCAAGGATTTTTGCCGGCGTATGACCGGTCAAAAGATGGAATGGAGCTGTCTTTCCCGAGTTTCACGAATTGACGAGAAGATAACCCGGCTGATGAAGGATTCCGGCTGTCGGAGGGTCTACCTGGGCTTGGAAACCGGTAACGAAGAAACACTCAAATTGATGAAAAAGCAGGCCACCCTCGAAGAAGGGCAAAACGCAGTTCATCTGTTCCATAAAGCTGGCATCGAAGTAGCTGCTTTTTTCCTTGTCGGCTATCCGGGAGAAACTGTTCCGGCGATTGAGGAAACCTTCCGATACGCGCTGGAACTCCCGCTTGATTACATCTCTTTCAACGTTCCATTTCCTCTGCCGGGTTCGCAACTGTTCGAGCGCGTCAGCCAACTGGACAAGAACAAGGACTGGGACACAGAGAACGAAGTCACATTCATCTACGAGTCGGAGTTCGATCAGGAATGGTTGCGACAACGGATTAGTGAGACCATGCAGGCTTTCGTCGATAAGGAAAAATGATTGAGCTATCTCAATAGCCTGAAGACCGTGTCCGTGGATTTCTCGAATGGACAGAGCAGTATCGCCGCGAGTTTTCCCATTCGTTTCCTGATCCTAAATTGCGCGTGCCCTTTCAGAATGGCGAACCACATCTTGGTCTCGGAAAAGTCCGCGTCAAAGATCAAGACGTGGCTTCCCAGCCGGCTGTCATCGGGATGCCAATCGCGGGTGATACGGTCTTTGGTCCTTTTGTAGAGTTCCGTTCCAGGGAGCGGATAGGGCATACTGAGGCCAAGATAATCGAGTGGCAACGTAGTTGTGAAATGCAGAGTTTCGAGGACGGTATCGTCCGTGTCGCCGGGGTAACATAGGATAAAGAACGCCCCGACCTCGATTCCCGCCTGGTGTGCGGCATGAACGGCGCGGTGCGCCTCATCGGTGGTGATCCTTTTGTTCATCAGGCCGAGCATCTGCTCGTTACCTGATTCGATCCCGAAATAGATGCGCGTACAACCGGCTTCTTTCATTGCCGCCGCAGTGGGGGGATCGAGCGCGTCAACCCGGCCCAGGCATTCCCATTTGAAATTCAAACCCCGTCGTTGAATCTCCTGGCACACCTTGATGACCCGCTCTTTTTTCATCGTGAAGACATCATCCGTAAAAGATATTCGATCATATCCCAGTGCCAACACGGTTTCGATCTCATCCACCACATTCTCTGGCGAACGTTCCCGATACGAGCCGCCGAAAACCACGTTACTGCAAAACTCACAGCGGAACGGACAGCCGCGCGTACTCATCACGGTGGTGATCGAGTAGCCGTATTTTTTCTTTCCGAAGCGAATGTAACTTTCGTTGGGCAGAAGCTCGCGCGCGGGGAAGGGGATGCGATCCAGATCCTTCGCGAATTTCCGCTCCAGCGTGAAGATCAAATCCGCCTCCTTTTTGTAAACGATTCCCGCTACAGCGTTCAAGTCAGATGCGTCTGCATAGGTGCGCAGGAGTTCCAACATGGTCTGCTCTGCTTCGCCGCGCACGACCACATCGAAATGTTCCAGGAACGGTCTGGGGTCGCAGGTAGGAAGCGGTCCGCCAGCGACGAGAAGCCGGCAGTGCGGGCGCAATTGTTCCGCGAACCAAAAACATTCATCCAGCAAGGTCGCCATGCAATAAATTCCGACCACATCCGCCTTCGTGTCCAGCGCTTTTTGGAGCGCATCGTTTCGATCCATGAAGGTGCAATCGATCATGTGAACGGCATATCCCGCCTGTTGCAGAGTAGCCGCGATGTAACTAATTCCCAGCGGCGGAAAGCGGAAAACAGAGCGGTCACGACTGGGTTTGAAAAATGGATAGATTAGCAATACGGAAGTCATGGCAGTGTTTCGATTTTTACAGTGTAACTGAATTTCCTAGTCGTGGGAGGAAACGAATACCCGAAACCTGCCCAAGCCAACCGGGAGCCGATCAACTCTCTTCCCCGATACAATCGCGCTCCAGGCATTCGATGCAAGCTAAAGGCAATCCGATGGGATGAACTTGCAAAGGTGGCTTCCTCGGCGGTCACCTCATCCCAGATGCCTATTTCTTTCCCTGAGATGGAAACTCCGGATGAATCGCGATACTGATCGAAGAAATGTGCGCCTTGCTCGTTCATCACGATCGCCTCGTCGATGCCACTCGGTGGGAGGCGGGAAAGATCCGTCTCGATTTCGAGTGTTTTATTTTGCTCATCAAATGTATAAGTCACCTGGACATTGGCGTTGAAATCGGCGGTTTCGAATGTGGTATTCAATCCAAATCTTTCCAATAATGTACTAGAGATCGCCGTCAGCGCGTTGCGAATGATCGGAGTGCGCCGAATGATGGCGGCCAGAATATTTTGAACGGCATAGAATATCTTCTCGCTATTATGTGCAGTTCCTGACGGCATGATTACCCGGACCAGGTTGATTGTGTATGATGCATGAATCACCCAGGCCAGATCTGCTTGCAAAAGTTCCAATTCCAAGTACCTCGGGAAAAAAGTTTCGAGTCCTCGCTTGAGAACTGGGAGCCCAAAACCAACGGCTTCCTCCGCCAGATTGATACCGGCCTTGCTAATCACAAATCCCTTCTGGATGCGCGATGTGGGATACTCAGTCGCTTCATCCGGCTTGTCAACGATCAGGAGCGAAAACTCCTGATCGATCGGTATCTTTATTTCCATATCGAGAGCGTATCCTTTCGCTTTTCAAAATCCCCTGCAATACGATTACCCTTGAGACAGGACAATACGATCCATCCGCCGGTGTACAGCCAGGGGATAACAACAATGATCCGAAGCACGAGTCTGGCTGTACGAAAAACATCGGATAACTGTAATAGCCGATCCATCAGGATGGGCATGCTGGGAAAAAGGAGTTGAAACATGGAGGTGTTGAAGAACCCAAAAATCATCGGAAGGATCCATACGGCGGTCAAGACGCGCGGATCCAAGGCGCCCATGGAAGCCAAAATCAAAACCAAAGGCAAGATCAGAATTGTGTTAGGTTCAGTCACCCTCACTTGAAAGAGGAAGAATACCAAGATTAGTGCGGCACTATTTTTCAGCAAATCCAACAACCCTTCGCCGTCGGGTTTCAAAGCAAACATGGCAATAACCAATGCGGGTGCCCATAATAATCCCGCCAACCACCCTAGACTCGGTATTTGATCAGAGCCCTTGATAAGTTCCAGGAATGTCGCATAGGAGAGACCATCTGCTACGCTAAAATGGAAATTCCAGTGTTGGAGGATCGGGGTCGTGTCCCATCGGAATATTACAAATGGTCCTACCAGGAGGACAAAGGAAAAAACAAAGAGAATGGAAAAATACTGGAACATCAGCCGAAAAGGCCTGCCCCGCAAATAAATAAAAACCACCAGGATGAGGGGGAGTACGGTCGGTTTGAAGATGAAGGCCAGCGCAAGCAGGATGGCGGAACTCGTCAGTTTCTCTTCGCTGAGGCGCAAAAGAGCGAGCAGAGATAACAAGGCAACTAGGGAATCAAATTGTCCCCATGCGGAAGTTGCATAAAGTAGGAAGGGGTTGAAAAGCAGAAATATCCAGGCTTGATGCGCTACTTTTTCGGCGGCCCCCAATTTGCTCAATATGTTAGCAGTCAGGTATGCTAAACCAATATTTGCAGTAACGATCGGGATCTTGATGGCGAGGTTATACAAGAGAAGGTTGGGGATAAGTTTGTATGAGATCAGGTACACGAGTCCAAGAATCAATGGCCAAGGCGGAAAGTCCCCCACGGATGCGACACTTTGAAAAGCGCTATTATGAAACACGGCGCTCAGATTTTGGGCGATATATGGACTCTGTCCCGTGCCTACCAGGTACCCTGTGGCCATGAATACCCGTATATCATAGACGTGTCCCAAAAAAAACGCCAGAATGAGTTGAACGCCGATGCTTAGGAACAATGGAACATGCTTCCGCACGCCAGATAGTCGCGTAGATAAAGTCACGCTACGAAACCCGTCCCTTCCGGCTTTGAATGACAGTCAGAAAGCAAACGAAGGCATAGGAGGCGGTATAGGGAAGCAGGAAAAGCAATATGCCAAAATTCGAGTGATGGATGGAAAAGCCGATGGTTATTCCGCCAAAGATAACGATAGCCAACTCCAAAACCCAAACGAAATCCAAAGAGGTCTGATAATTCTTCGTTTTCCAATCCCCATTATCCCGTGCGGTGGCATATTTTGGAGTCCTCGCAAACGCCCAATTGCGGTTGGTTAGCAGGGCTTTACCGGCTTCGATCGTGTTGCTCAGGCTGACCCCATAACCGATCAGGAATAAGATCACCAGGCTGGATAGATTCCGTAGGATTGACTGGTTTTGGGATTTCAAGACAATCAGGGCGGAAGCCCAAGGTGCCGCAGCACAAATGACGATCATCACGATAAGCAGTTCCCAGGCAAGATATTGGATTGCCAGTGCTCCCGTAACTCGAATCGCCTCCTGGCTGAAACCAAGTTGAATGAGGGAAGTAAGGTGGATGTCATTTTGCCTACCATAAAGTGTCTGCACACACAACAGGATAAAAGCGAGCAACATCATGGGATGTAATATATAGCTAGTCAGATGAATAAAGGCCTGCAAACGCAGTTTCCAGGTGAGTTTGCGATCACGCAGGATATCCGGAAGGAGTTTACGCGCCGTTCTCAAGGACCCGCAAGCCCAGCGGCCCTGCTGCTTCTTGAAGCTGGGTACGGTTGGGGGAATCTCGCCGGGACATAGAATATCTCTCAGATACAGGATCCGATACCCGACCATCTGCAGGCGATAGCTCAAGTCCAGATCCTCAGCCAAGGTATCTTCCTGCCAGCCTCCGGCTTCCAAAACAGCTTTTTTTCGGAGCACGCCTCCGCTGCCGTTGAAATTTTGGAAGAGCCCGGCAGAATATCTTCCAGGCTGTTCGATCAAGAAGTGGACATCGATAGCATGGGAGATCGCCTGGGTTAGCAGGTTGTAATCCTGGTTAAGATGACTCCAGCGGCCTTGAACGATTCCCAGACATTCGTTCCGGTTAAAATAGGGAAGGGTGCAATTCAGAAAGTCGGCTGATGGGATGAAGTCGGCATCGAAGATAGTAATGAACTCTTCTTTTGTAATTTTGAGGGCCGCCTGCAAGGCGCCAGCCTTGAATCCATTCCGACATTCCCGGCGCAGGACTTCTATCTGGAAATGTTTTTGCTTGTATTCCGCGACAACTTTATCAACTTCCAGGACTGTATCATCGTCCGAATCGTCGAGCAGCAGGATGCTCGCTTTTTCTTTTCCATATGCTTCTGCCATAACAGCACAGGCAGCTACCAGCCTTCGAATAACATATCGCTCATTGTAAATCGGCAGTTGGATTGAAACAGTAGGCCGGACATTGGAATGTTCTGGAAGGGTCGGGATCAAATAACTTCGAGCTGCGTTCAGCATGAAATATTGATTAAATCCGTAAAGAAAGAAGAGTAGGGTAAGGATTAGGGAAGGAGTAAAAAGAAGCAATTGAACGAACATCTCGTTTCAGCCTTTTACACGCATGGTCGGGATTATAGCTACTATCGAATGATTTACTTTCTTCCAAACAAATAACTTGACAACATCCAAATCGCCGCAATGCTCTTGACCTGTCCCCGATGATTTTACCAGTGGTTAAGTTCGTCCTGGTGTAACGTTGAGGAAAACAACCAAGCTTGTGGTGCAGGAGGCCGATACGCGAGTGAGCTGTGTGGTCTGATGTAGTTATACCCCCTTCTCTGACGCTCGATCAAGATCTGTGCTTCTTGCGGTATGTAAAAGATTTAGCGGTTCAAGAGCTCATCGCATTACAGCCATGAACTCCGGTCTATTATCTGAATGCAAATGCGCTGGGACGCCGCAAGCACAGAATAACTCGGCTAGGCATTTCTGTGTATCCTCATGATCCAAATGCCTGTCTACTCTCTCTGCCAAACATTCTCGGGTGTACTCATCAATCACATTCAGAATCCGAAAGGAAGTCCGTCGTGGTATCGGGAAGGGCAGAAACTTTCTACCTGCACCACTTGCCTCCTTCTGTCCGGACTTTGAAGTTTCCGTGTGTGGCCTCCTTCAAGACAGCGTTTTCCATAGAAAGATTTGCCACCAGCCTCTTCAACCAGGCATTCTCCTTCTCCAATTCCTTCAGGCGATGTGCTTGCTCCGTTCCCGTCCCTCCATATTCCTTTCGCCACCGATAATAAGTCTGTTCACTGGTGTTGAGCGCACGACTTACTTCCGCGGCTGTTCTCACTGGCTGAGCAATATTTCAGATTCCCGCAACTTGCTGTAAATCAGTTCGGCAGTGAAATACTTTCTTGGCATTTTGACCTCTTACCATTCTCCAATCCGAACTCAAACGTTGATCAGTTTTTGGAGACAGGTCGCATTTCCCCACTTGCAATAGTTGCCCTGATCGGCGTATCTCTACCGTAATTTTGACAGCTACCTGACAGCTCCCCCAAAAGACCCCATGGAAAACGTGAACAGGTTGGATGATTTAACGGCTAGATATGCCAGTGCATGAACGCAATAATGCCAAATATACAGGATGCACAAGTTCTTGACTAGCTTCGAATCAGTAGGTTGAGAGTTTGAGCCTCTCCGGGGGCGCCTCTATATACCCGCAGTGTAGCTATCGAAAAAACCTTTAGTTTCCGCAAAAGACGGTGATTTTATGGTTTTTTTCCTGAATCGGATCTCCTCTTCTCTTCCATCATCTTATGGGGTCCATCGGGCGTTGGCAAAACCACACTGGCACAAGTTAGTGCCAATTCCACCAAGAGTCATTTCATTACATTGTCCGCCATTCTAGCGGGAAATGCCAAAAGTATATCAGCCGCTTTGTACGTCGTGTTCAAATTGGAGTGTTTGAAAATGAAGCAGCATCTCAGCCATTTTACCTTGCGAGCCCATTTGTATCTCAAAGCGATTCGCATCGCCTTCGACGAGTTGCAAACACTCAAGGTTGCATAACATAAGTTATTAAAACATCGGAGCAAGACTGTTAAGCTTCACTGCTCCGATGAATGGTCTCCCATAAATTTCTAACCTCTTACCGTTTTATGGGCTTATATAATCATGGGCGTGATTCTGACTGCCCAGGAAATGGATTATTTTGTCTTCCACAACACCTTGCACCGCAGCCAGGCCGGGTAAAAGGTCTCTCTCAGGTACAGCCTTCATTTCTTCATTGGTCAACCGGTCTTTTCGCCCCAACGCTTTCAACAGGGCCAGCTCCAGATCGGTGGCTACATTGATTTTGCTAATACCTCCACCTGCCAGATGAATGGCTGGAGCAATTAGTTCCCTGGGTGTACCGGACCCGCCATGCAGAACCAAGTGCACCGGGGTGCGCGCCCGAATAGCTTTGATCCGTTCTACATCCACCCGCGGCTTGCG
>Ga0182021_10006542_pt1 | contig 13847 bp, 9 predicted proteins | sample 612E3MmetaG_FD_120493 | JGI IMG/M metagenome (GOLD analysis project Ga0182021, IMG submission 120493) | Permafrost microbial communities from Stordalen Mire, Sweden - 612E3M metaG (Illumina Assembly) | ecosystem: Environmental > Terrestrial > Soil > Wetlands > Permafrost | place: Sweden...
CCCTGCTTTGCCCAAACTTTGGACACAGCCGAATGTCACCAGAGATTTTTGCAGAATCTTAAAACTAACAGCGACCGTGGCACCATAAGGATCATCAATGATTTTTATCTGATTGATCTGAGAAAGTGCAAAATAATTAACGGTGGCAACAAAAATAAGAAAAAGGAAAGAAAACCATATCCGTTTAATGTAATAATTTATTTTATGATTGCCAACAGGCCGATTGCCTGAACAAAAAGAGGACCCGCTAGCGAGTCCTCTTTTATAATATTAATTTTAACCACCCTTAGAACCACCCCAACCCCTCCTTAGAAAGGAGGGGGGTTCCTTGAAAAGGAGGGGGATTACTTCCCGACTTTAAGGCTAACTTCATAGGCCATTTCTTCTATCTTGCGCAGGTTGGAACGGCATTGATCGTATTTTGTACGGAGGTAGCCGCCCAAGTCGAAATCGATTAGTTCGCCGATGACTAAATTAATTGCTTCTTTTACTTCCGCGACCTTGGCAAAATTGCCGGCCGCCGCTTGGTTGGTGGCATAGCGCACCATTTCGCCGGTGAAATCGCAGATGCCGCCGACGTAACTGTCAAAATCTAATTTTACTTCCGGAATTTTATCGATTTTTTTGCCGGCCAAATAATAATAAAACATTTTCGCTTCCACGTATTCTTCCACTGCGGCTTTGTAGGAGCCTTCGTCCTCGTTGCGGTTGAAGCCGAAATTCTTTTCCATTTTCTGCAACGACGCTTCAATGGCGGCGAAAGTTTCTTCCGCTTGTTTTATTTCGCCGCGATGCAAGGCAAAAATAGTTTTTTTGGAATCGTGCAGAATATCATTGGAAACGGAAATAATCTGCCGGCGCTCGGATTGCGACTTTTGATAATCTTCTTTGAGTTTGGCGATGAATTTTTTGTTCAACATAAATTTATTCTAATTAATTCTAATGCTAATTTTGCGAATGATGCGAATCTACGAATTGCTTGTTTGATTTAGTTCGTGGTTTATCACTCTTCTTGGTGCTAAGCTTTTTTGTCTAAAATTAACCAAGATACCTAATTTAAATTTTAACGCATTCAGATATCTTTGCGTTTGCAAATAATCGTCTTTGCTGATAAAAACATCATTCTTAAACTCTAAGACTATTTTATCCTCTATTACAAAATCACAAATATTCCGACAATCGTATTTTTCACCGCCTAAAATATTATCAATTCTAAATTCTCTTTTATATTTTACGTTATTCTTATTTAAAAGAAATTCAAAATAATCGCCGTATTCTTTTTCTTTTCTGTATCTTCCCAGCGCATTATGAACTTCAAAAAATAAACCGTAAATCTTATAACAAAGATCTTTGTGTATAATGTCCCCCCTCAACATATACCAAATTCACTAATCAGTGAAGAAGCCTCTACTAGAATTAGTAGATTCGCATCATTCGCAAAATTAGCATTAGAATTAATTTATTTTACTACCCGGAAAACTTCTTCAATCGACGTTTCGCCGTCTAGCGCTTTTAGAACGCCGTCTTGGATCATTGTGACTGTGCCGAATTTTATTGCTTCTTGTTCAATGTCCCAAGCTGTGACGCCCGGCTCTTGGATTTTTTTCTGCATTTCGGGAATCATTTCGATTGATTCGTAAATTCCCAAGCGGCCTTTGTAGCCGAGGCCGTTGCATTTCGGGCAGCCTTGGCCTTGATAAAACTTTAAAACAGAAGGGATTTTTATTTTTGCCAGCGGGCTGATAGAGGCCAAAATTTCTTTTACTTCTTTCAGCTGTTCATCGCTTATTTTAACTTCCTTTTTGCAATACGGGCAATTTTTGCGTACAAGGCGCTGGCCGATTGTGCATTCCACGGCCGAGGCCAGCATTTGGGCACCGACGCCTAAACCGGCAAAGCGCGAAATGGCTGTGGCCGCGGTGTTAGCGTGGATGGTGGACAAAACAAGGTGGCCGGTCAAAGACGCTTCTATCGCGATTTTAGCGGTTTCCTCGTCGCGAATTTCGCCAATCATCATAATATTCGGGTTTTGGCGCAGTAAAGAACGCATGGCGGCGGCAAAAGTGTAGCCCTGTTCTGGATCAATCTGGGTTTGCATCACGCCCTCCAAGTGGTATTCGATCGGATCTTCCACAGTAATTATTTTAGCATCGGATTTATTCCGCGCATTTAAAGTTGCATATAAAGTTGTCGTTTTACCGGAGCCGGTCGGACCGGTGTTGATGATGACGCCCTTGGTTTTCGACATTGAGCGTTTTACCGGATCCAGCGCATACGGACGCATACCGAGTTTTTCCAAATCAAGATCTTCAGCTTGCGATGACAAGACGCGGATAACCACTGTTTCGCCGTAGCCGCCGGAAATTATGGAAATGCGGCAATCAACTTTTTTATCTTTCATAAAAATTCCGAAACGGCCGTCCCATGTCGCTTTTTTGACATTGGTCGGGAAGCCGGCGGAAATTTTCACTTGCGAAAGTAAGGGCAGATAATGTTCTTTGGAGAGCGTGAAAATGTCATGCAAAATGCCGTCAATGCGGAAGCGAATTTTAACATCATTCTCAGCCGGTTCAATATGAATATCGCCGGCATCATCTTTTAAAGCCAAGGCCATGACGATATTTAAAATTTCACTGGTCGGAACTTTGGAAACTTTTTCATTCATTGTCGCGACATCGGCAGTTAATTCTTCGGTGCGCGCCACATCAGCTTCGGTGATTTTTATTCCGTGGCCGAAGGTTCGGGAAATAACAATATCGTAAAGCGCGTCGACATAATCGGTTTTGCCAATGACGCGATAAACTTCATCCAAAGAAGTTAAGCCGTCAAAAACTTTAAAGACGCCGTCTTGCAACATTGTTAACATTCCATCTTCAATCGCCTGCTCTAAAATTTTAAAAGCCGGCGCGTTGTCAGTGGCCAATTGTTTAATGGCTTCGGACATTGTTAACAATTCATAAATTCCCAAGCGGCCTTTGTAGCCGATGCCGTTGCAAGCCGTGCAGCCTTTGCCGGCTTTGTAAATTTTCGGCAAAATCGCCGGGACATCTTCGCCGGATTTAGAGGAAACCACGGCCATAATTTTTTGCACTTTTTCTTTTTCTTCGTCGCTTAAAACATGCTCTTCACGGCACTCGGGGCAAAGATGGCGCACGAGGCGCTGGCCGATGACGCAGTTAATAGAAGGCGTCATAAAATACGGCTTAACGCCGATGTCGATTAAGCGCGGCAAAACACCGGAAGCATCGTTGGTATGCAAAGTTGATAAAACCAAGTGGCCGGTTAAGGCGGCTTGAATCGCGGTTTCGGCTGTTTCCAGATCGCGGATTTCGCCAACCATAATCACGTCCGGATCTTGGCGCAAAATTGAGCGCAAGCCGGAAGCGAAAGTATAGCCTTTGGACGGCTCAATTTGACTTTGATTGATTCCTTCCATTTGATATTCAATCGGATCTTCCAAGGTAATAATTTTTGTGCCGGGTTTATTGATTTCGCGCAGCGCCGCATAAAGTGTGGTGGTTTTTCCCGAACCGGTCGGGCCGGTCGTCAGCACCAAGCCGTTCGGTTTGCTAATTTCGCGTTTTAAAATTTCCAAAGCGCGCGGGCGAAGTCCCAGGGCGGAAAAGCCAAGACTGATAGAGCCTGGGCGCAAAAGACGGATGACGACGCTTTCGCCGAAATTGGTTGGTAAAAAAGAAACGCGGACTTCAATTTTTTCTTTCGTTAAAAAAATCGAGAAGCGGCCGTCTTGCGGCTTGTCGGTGATATTTATTTTTACCTTGGCCAAAAGTTTTAAGCGGGAAATTATTTGTTTCCATTTGGTTTTTTCAATGACCGCGGCTTCATATAAAACGCCGTCCACGCGGATGCGCACCGGGATGCCGGTTTCTTCCGCCTCAATATGCAAATCACTGGATTCCATTTTCAAAGCCGTGGCCAAAATTAAGGCGATGACATCGGTCGTGTTCACTTCATTTATTTTTTCGCCCAAGCTGTGATAATCTTTGATAATGTCTTTAAATTTTTCCAGATCGGCTTCGGTGATATCCACGCCGCGCGTTTGGCGGATAATTTTCGGCAAAGTCGCGTAAATTTTTATGGCATAAGCAAAACTGTGCGAAGAGATCAAATAATATTCCACCTGCGTGTGATATTCTTTGGCGATGGCGTCGCCAATGGTTTTTATTTCCGGGTCGGACGGATCCATTACGCCGATGCGGACGTTGGCGCCGTCATAATAAAAACAAATAATTCTTAATCTGGCGGCGACAGCCTCGTCAATCAAGGAAATGGCGTCGGCGGAGACAGGGAAACCGAATAAATCGATATAGGGCAAACCAAAACCGGCAGCGCGCGCGGCTGTTTGCTGTTCAATTTCTTTAATTTTGATTTCTTCCTGTTTTTTAGCGAACTTGGCCTCGGCGGTTTCTTCGTCCATAGTGTCGCCGCGGGAAGATTTAATCAATTCTTCAATGGATTTGGAGGTAGCCATAAATTCAATTAAAAATTAAAAGTGAAAAATTAAAAAATATTTCATTCCAGCTTTACCTATATATCATACCAAAATCGGCTCATTTTTACCAATAACAAAAGGGTCGGTTAAGACCCCTTACTATTTTTAAATTTTAATTTTTAATTTTTCTTTCTCATTCCTGCCGCGACTCTTTCTAATTTGGCTAAACCGCCTTTTTTCTCAACCAGGCTGATGAAAATATCGGTCCAGGCAGTGGTTTTAAAGACTGTGAGCGTCGCGCCGACCCAAACCACAAAAATTAACGAGAGGAAAACTCCGGCCATAATCGAGAACTGGAAAAATACATCGGCGCCGGCCACCATATAAAACAGCAAAGATAAAATGCGGGCCGCGAACATATAAGGAATGGCGACAATCAGGATAACCAAGGCCAAGGCTAAAATGGCGAGGAAATCAATCATAAAAAGTATCAAGCCCATTTCCAGCGAGATTAGCCAGTATTTGCCAAAAAGGCGGAAAGCGTCGCCGATGGAATCAACAAATTTTCGATCTTTGACAATGGTAAAAATTATCGCGTATTTTGTCAGGAAATAAATCATTAATGTAATCGGAATAAAAATAATGAAGAGAACGATGTAGAGGATAAAAACATTGAGGCCGGAAGAGCCGGAAAGATAAACCAGCGGCAGGCCGGCTAAGGCGGCGAAAAATGCAACCAGCGCGGCGCCGATCAAATTATAAGCGAGCACCGGCCAGAATTTCTTAATGCCTTTTTCCAAACCGTCGCGGATTGGCAAGTCGCCTTTTTTGATATTATTTTTAATGATTGCCGCGGCGTTATTAATCAGTCCACCCTGGGAAATGACCGCCAGCCATAAAATAAACAAGCAAAAAATTATGACAATCAAAATAAAAGTGGAAAAAATTATGGCGGATGTCGGATCAGTATGGAAAAGATTGATCAGATTGACAAAAATATTTCCCTGGCTGTTAAGGAGTGCCAGTGCGGAAAAAGTGCCGTTGGTCCAATCTTCCGGCGAGCGGCTGATGGTCATCGTGTATTGTCCGATGCCTTCCAGTAAGGCGGCGAAAATTCCGAAGAACCAAAGATTTTTGTGCGACCAGGCGATGCCGGCCGACCGTTTTAAAATGTCGCGATAAAGAAACATAAAATTTTATCTTGCTTGTCCTCCTTGTAGAGACCAAACAAGAACATTTAGTGAGAATTTGTTATGACGCTATTATACCACAAAAATAGGTTCCACGGTAGATAGCTTTAAAACTTGCTCGCGGTGAGCTTAAAACTGGTCGTCGCGAACTGTGGCAAAAAACAAAATACCGTCTGCCAATAGCAAGCGGTATTTTACTCTCTCACATAACAAAGTTGGTTTTGAACCAAGCTTTGCGCCGGAGAATTATTTTTGCGGAATATTTTTTCTGTTTTTTTATTATCAACCTTCTGTGTCCCGTATTTTATATGATAGTTGATTTTTCTTTGCTCGCAAAAATCAATAACTTCGTTCGCGCGCGCTTCATAAAAATCCTTATTATCCTCGTAATTCGTCACTTTAACATTATAATTCAGCTTGCCAAAAATTATTTTATCAACAAAATAAACCTTGTTCAAAACCTTGTTCAAATCCTGCACCACCAAATTCGGCGTCGGATACGGTTCCATGCTTATCCAAGTTTTTAAGCCATTGTCATGTAAATATTTTAAGGCTTTTATCCGAGATTCATACGGCGCGGCGCCCGGCTCGAATCCTTTTTTAAATTTTTCGTCCAAAGAAACTAAAGTTATGGCATATTCATTATTTTTGCCGTATTTTTCCGTATCCGCCAATTCTTTGGGATAAATCCCCTTAGTCAAAACAGTGCATCTAATCCCGTTTTTATTCAGCTTTTCAATGATTTTCAACGATAAATCACAAATCTCTTTCTGCTCATACATAAACGGATCAGTCGTGAAGCAGAGATGAACAACTTTTATTTTATTTTTCAATTTCGGAATTTCCTTGTCCAAGAGCTCAAGCGCGTTGCTGACAATCTTCGGCTTTATCCAGTCGCTATAACCATTAATAACTCCGCACCGTTTTTTCATCATCATGGCGTAGCAAGGAAATTTACAGCCATGCGAACAGCCCTCAGCGTGATTAATACAATAATCAGCGTATTCGACGCCGCTTTTATACAAAAGTGATTTTCTCTTTATTTTTCGCATGGGGTAAAAATTTCGATTCGCATACCAGTATTTAAAATTGTCATTCCTTATTTATATGGCTAATATTAAAAAAAATGCCATTACTTATCCACATCCTACTTGATTTTTCAAAAACTATGTGTTATATTTGAATTGGGGTTACTGGGTGACGTCTCCTGCGACTAATGTCGCACCGGGCATTGACCCAGCTCCCAGGACTCCATAAAAACAGCTCTCTCAATTGAGGGCCTTTTTTATTTCCCGCTTTCGTTATTTTTGTCTGAACGGACTCAGCCACGATTTAAAAAATCCATCGTGGCACCCTCGCTCCGTTGGCGGCAGAATCATCACGGCAAAAATTTTTGTTACGTCCAATTTTGGCTTATTTTAAATATTTCTATAAAATGTTGCACAATTTGATATTTTACGCTATACTATAATCAATCCATTAACTTGGAGGTGGATAGCCCGTTAGGGCTAGCGTAAGAAGGTCCCCGCAAGGGGCTTTTTTATTTTAGGCGATAAACACTTTCCCGTAACCATCGATTCGCCCGCTGGAAATATGCTTGTTGTATTTTTTATTGATGCAGGCGCAAATCTTTTTTTCATACGCGCCATCCCAATCTTTTAAACAGCCCTTTTCGTATAAAATTTCAATCTCGCAGGGATGCGCGAGCAAGTCGGCGAGTTGAAGCCCGGCGATGTTCGCCGATTTCGGCTTGATTTTAATTTCCTTGCTTGTCAAAGATTTTTGAAAAAAATCCGGTTTCCTAAAATTAGTTCCGCTTTCATAAACATTTTTATAGGCCTCCTTTAATTGCATATCTTCTCGCCCGCCCCGGCTTTCCGCCAGAACATCACCCCTGACATTGAAATAATTTAAAACGCCGCAATATCGCTCCAGCAGAGCCGTTAAACAAAAATGATATGGATGCATTGCTGATTCCCGGTAGCGATCAAAGTGCGCCATTTTATCTATCACCACGGTAATTAATTTAAACTGATTGTTTTTCAATAAATCAATAAAGCCGTCATTAAAAGCAATCTCATTACCTTTCTCTCTCAATTTCCAAAAAGGTCCGCTTTTATCAACAATCTCCCGCCGATGCAAAATGACCGGCTCGTCCGGACTGTGCGGAAAGTGTTTTTGCTTGAAATTTTCCAGAGCGGGATGAAAAACTTCTTTATAATTTTGTGATTCAAAAATTACTCCGGTCAAGCCAAGATATCTCTTGTTTTCCGAGTAAGTATGATCTCCTGTTTCATCAACATACATCCGATAATTTTTATTGTATCCCCCCGTCATATTTTTATTTTATCAACTCAATATTTTTTGGCTACGCCCCCTCTCGCCGCGGACTGTGATGGAGGATCAGCAAATTTTGCCACAGTCAACGCGAGACTAAAATTAATTCAAATCCAAAAACTTCCAGTCTTTCAAGTCGTTTGGATTATATTTATATTTCAAACCGTCGTGATAACGCCAACTATTCTTTTCTTTAAGCACTATTCCGCCATACAGTTTTTTTCCTTTCTTATTTTGTTCAGCAATATATTTTGCCAAACCCTCGGCGCGCGATTTTGCCGTTTCTGCCGTTAGTCCGCCTTTCGTGTCAAACAAACCAACACGACCATCTTTTTGCATTACAATAAAATCAACATAAAACGGCCTTTCAACGCCATGCTCAACGTGGGGTACAGCAAAATAAGACCCGTCTTTTGTTCCATTTTTAAACCACCATGCGACCGATTTTGATTTTTCCAAGTTCTCAATAAAATCAACTTCCAGGTCGCTATCTTCAAACAAACTCGCCGTGCCCACACCTGTTTTTTTCGTGAAGTAAGGCTGTATAACTGATTTTTTATAATTTTTTTGCGCAAAAGAAAGAGTGTAATTTATAACTTTCGGAACATTCCACGGCTCCTCATTTTTTACCAATTCATTTTTACCTTTCCCAATTTCTTTTTGATACATCTCCTTGGCAAGATTAATTGTATCAATCATAATTTGACGATTTTCTTCGGCAAGAACAGCGGCTTGAATCTTTGGCCACTCGTCTTCGTTTCTTGATGCTTCAAAAAATGAATAGATTGAAGCCTTAATGCGTCCGATCGAGCGTTGCTCCGGAGCGAACGGCGCAAGATTATTGTGAGCAAACATATCAAACGCATTTTGTAGCTCAACCTCGTTTTTAGGAATATTTAAAGTTCCTTTTTTCTCAATGCCTGCCGCTTCCTTATCCGGATTAGCGATATGGCCACTGGCGATTAAACTTGTTTTAAGGATACTATGTTTAAACGAAAATTTCTCTTTGAGTTTTAACTTTTTGCCGGCTTCAATAAAAAGAGGGGTAAAATCAAACGAAAGCCGCGTTTCCTCGCGAAAACGCTTTGAATGATAAGAAGGCAAATCAAGATTCTTATAATTTTTAATTCTAAACCCCGTATAAGTCGTAATATAATCACGGGATAAACCCTCGGCAACATTAATATCTTGCAAGCTCGTAAATACATAGCCAACATTCAAATCTTGATTGGCATAATGCTTCTGCTCTGGCATGCGCATAATACGCCCAAGCGTCTGAATGGAAAAAGTAATATTTTCTTCGCGCCATTGTCTAAACAAAACTAACATCGCGGCGCGCGGACAGTCCCAGCCAAGCGCAATCGCCTGCTTGAATATCATCACATCAACTTCGTTTTCGTTTTTTTCTATGTTTGCTAAATTTATTTTATTATCCTTATCTGAAAGATAAATAGCGAGCCGTCCGTTTTCTGTCGTATAGCCAAATTTCTTAAGCAGGGCGATTATTTCGTCCTTTTTATCCGCCACGCCTTGCATAGCGTCCGGCAATTGAATAAGTAAAAGCGGATTCACGCCCGATCCTTCGGCTTCAAGTTTCTTTTGCAATTCAATGCGTTTTTTAAGCGCACTTTCAAGCACGAGTTCATCTGCTGATCTATCATTTTTTTTCTTATCAACGATATAATATTCAAAACCAGGATTTATAACAATCTCTTTCTTTATCATCTCCTCGTTCTTTACATCATTTAGTTCTACCTCGACAATTCTATTGGCGTTGTTCAGTTGTGGAGTAGCCGAAACTTCAATTGTGATTTTCGGGCCAATATCTTGTATTAACTCCTTAGATTTTTCACTATTTGCTGTATGATGACTTTCATCAATGACAAGAAAAATTATCCGGCCCTCATCTTTTGAGCGCGCAATAACACTTGAAAGATTATTATCGCGTTCGTTTGCACGAACATACAAATTATCTTTTTTGTTAATGCTTGCCCAATTCAAAAATAAAATCTCATTCTCGCCAATCTTCCGGTCATCCAAATCTTCAAAATATGAACATTTTATGCCAACGCCATTTTGATCGTAATATTTTTTAAGATTATTTTTGCTTTGATCGTGCAGTTTATTGACAGCAATCCACACGAACGAAAACCTTTTCCCATCTATACGAGAATCAACCAGCCGTTTTAAAAATTCCGCCATCATCAGCGTCTTGCCGGAGCCGGTCGGTGATTTGAAAATAAGAACTTTATCACCTTCAGAATCCAAAAGCCGGTTGGTTTCGCGCTTGAGATCAACAACTGCATTTTCTTGATAATCTTTAAATTCAAATATCATGTTATTTTACTTTCTTTAATAATGTCCTCGATATGCTTAACAAAATCACTAATATCGAGAAAAAAGTTAGGGTAAGCTTGACGAAGAGTAGCGAGAGGACCCGCAGAAACCAAAACTGCCTCAATTTTTTCACCCTTAGCGGCTTGCTCTTCAACCTTCCCATAATCTGCTATCGCCTGTTTAAAGCCTTCCCTCTTATAAGGCTTAATCTGAACATTTTTTTCTATTGAATTTAAAATAATAAGATGGTAAGACCAGCTTTTATCAGAATCTCCTCTTTTTACTATTTCATTCACGGCCACTGAATATCCCTTTATCTTATCTAAAACCTTTAATTCTTCGTTCATTTTAGCAACAGCAATAAATGTTTCTTTTTTAGATTTAGTGGCGTGTTTAGGAATTAAAGCCGATTCCTCAATATGCGCAAACGCAGAAGACACTAAAGCAAAAAAATCTAACCAAGCCCGATCTCCCTGCCTAGATTTCAAAGCCTGCCCCAAAAAAGTGCCCATAGTTTCAACGGCCGTTGCCCATGCGTGTTGCAACTTTGTTCTTATTTGTAATTCAAGCAATAAACCATCGTATTCTGGTATTTTTTTATTCTTATACCTATAAATTAAGTGCAAACTTCTGTATCCATCTTCGTCTCGTGGCTTAGATATATAATCATTTTCTTTTTTTAGTTCATGGGCAAATCGACTTTCTTCACGATACTCAGAGGCGAGCTTATAAACATCATCAATAGAATTCATAACGGCGCGAATTCCCCCAATGTCTTGCATTGTAGTAAGTTGCATTGAGTGATTTTTTTTAAGCTTCCCGATAATTGTTGGCATTCGCTTCAGACGCTGGGCGACAATTGGACTATTAGTAAATTTATTTAATTTTCTTCTTAGGGTTGCTTGAAAAGTATTGATGGGGTAAGCATGACACGCTCGCCATTTATCAACTAATGCAATAGCTTGCTCAATACTAATCCCATTAGGCTTATTTTCAGCTAATATTTTACCGGCCTTGTTTATTTGCTTCTTTGATTCTGTTGGTACTTTAGTAAAAGCCATAAATTTATTTAAAAATTTCGCGATAAACTTTTAAAACTACTTCGGGAATTGCGCAAAGCGTTACCTTGCTTTTAATATCATCGAATCTTTTCGCGTGCGGATCGTCGCCCATTGAGAAAACATAGGTGTTAAAATGCCCATCTATTTTTTTGATTGCTTTTTTGTAATCATCAATAGCTTCTTCATAAAAAATAACTCCAAGATATTTATCAGTATTCTTAAAAATCTTGAACTCGGGCGTTTCTTGGACAAACTCAAAGGCGTTTTCCAATATGCAGAGCATGTCCGTTGATTCCTTAACCAATTTTCGCTTATTTTTATCAGTTGGCTCTGCCTCCACAAAATCAGTTTTGTAGTATTTAAGATTTCCTCCGTGACCTTCAATTTTTTGACCATCGGTATTTTTGTAACCCTTAATTACTTTACTGATACGCGGATAACATACATCAGTTGAAATATTATTTTCATTGTTTGTACAAAGTATAAAATTACGGTGTCCGCCATCTTCCTTGTTTTGCGATAATACCGCCTGGGCCGAAGTACCAGAACCAGCAAAAAAATCCAAAAAGGTTAAATCCTTATTTTGAGATAATTGGAGTATTCTTTTGATTAGAGTTACTGGTTTGGGGAAATCGAATGGTGACTCTATCCCAAAAATAGCTTTTATTTCTTTTTTTGCAGAATCATTTGATCCAACTTCACTGAATTTCCAAAGCGTCTTCGCTTTCATTCCTTGTTGAACTTCCGTTAAAAATCTTTTAACATTTGGCATTGAAGTACCGCCTTTCCCAAACCAAATACGATTATTCATTATTAGCTCTTTTGTATTCTCTTCACTATAAAGCCAATGTTTGTTAGGTGGTAACTCAAAAACTTTACCACTGTCAGGCGACTTAATCGGATATCTGCCATTTTTTCGTTCCTCTTTTGCATAAAGAGGGATTGCTTTCCAAGGCCCTCTCGGATCATTATCTGGATTTGTATATCTATTATCTGCCTCCTCGCTTCTCGGTAAAAGACCAATGGGTTTTTCATCTGGTGACTTGGTGTATATTAAAACATATTCATGAGCACCTGAAATCATTGATGAATCATTTTTTGTGGTATACATTTTTTCCCAAACAACTTGAGCGACAAAATTTTCTTGTCCAAAGATTTCATCACAAAGCATTCTTAATGGTGCTTGCTCGTTATCATCAATACTAATAAAAATCACCCCTGTTTTTTTTAAAAGAAGGCGCGCAAGTTTCAGTCGTTTTTCCATAAACGAAAGCCATTTGCTATGTCTGAAGCTATCTTCCTTATCTACGAATTTATCATTATATATAAAATCATTATTACCAGTATTATAAGGGGGATCAATATAAATTAGGTCAATAGATTCTTGGTGAGTAAAGTTTAAAACAGCAAGGGAGTGATAATTATCACCTTCAATCAAAAGATTAACTAATTTTGACTTGTCCGATTCAATCGCTTTGCTTTTTACCTCTTTTAAAACAGGAAATGGTTTACCGGCCATTTCGTTCGGGAACATTTCATTTGGAGTGCGCGCGTCAGGATTAATAAGAATATCAATCTTTTCCTCCGGCAAATCGCGATGCCAAACAAGCCCGTAGGTCGTGCTTTTTATTTTGACTATTTCCTTGATCAATTCTTCTTTTGACCAGTCGTCGTAATTTATTTTTTTTGCCATATTTATTTATTCAAACACCTTAAACTAAATTTTACTTTAAATATTTAATTACTGCAACATAGAAATACCACGGGCAAATCAGCTTAACTTCTGCTCAATAAATTTTCTAAAATTTAGCACCATTTCTTGACTGTCGGGATTGATTAAAAATGGCAGAACATCCGCGGCTAAGGCGGAAAAATCCAAATCGGCTGCTGCGGCTAATAATTTCGCTTTCAGCTCCTGCTTGTTATTTATGCCCAATTTAACTTGGAGATAATCATAATTGAAATCGGCCTGCCCCAGCAAAAAAACCGTGTCAAAAAAATCGCGTCCCTTCATTCTTTTGCGCCCGAAAATCGCGGCAATTTTTTGCGAGAGAATAATATCGGCCGGCGTTATTTTTATATTGCGGAAAATATCAAACTTCTGCAGTAAAAAATTATTCGGCTGATAGAAAAAATTATGCGGCGCCGTGTCAACTTGGATCAATATTTTTTCATCTTCGGCGACGGATAATTTATTCTCCTGCAATAATTTTGGTATTCTGATATAACAGCGAAAAGCGCCTTTGAAAACATTTTTGGTTTCTACTTCATAACCTTCCAGTTCCAGTTCTTTTTTTATAACTTCGGAGAGTTTTACAAATTCATCGGCGCTTAAGCCGAAATTATCAAAATCCAAATCTTCGGAAAAGCGCGAGCTGCCATAGCAAATTTTAATGGCCGTACCACCTAAAAATGAAAGTTTGCCGCCAATTTCACTTTTAAAAATCATATCCAAAATTTTATATTGCA
>Ga0182021_10006543_pt1 | contig 13845 bp, 11 predicted proteins | sample 612E3MmetaG_FD_120493 | JGI IMG/M metagenome (GOLD analysis project Ga0182021, IMG submission 120493) | Permafrost microbial communities from Stordalen Mire, Sweden - 612E3M metaG (Illumina Assembly) | ecosystem: Environmental > Terrestrial > Soil > Wetlands > Permafrost | place: Sweden...
CATCAATACATCACCCATGCAGGAAAGCCGCAAGGCAAGGCCGCGCTCTTCGGCGGCTGGCTCGTACAACTCAGCCACATCGCGGGTCAATGTACAGACGTTAAGTGGTCCGAAGCTTTCCGAGCGCGAGCCGGCCTCAAGCCTCGCGATACTCAACAGCGCGTCGAACGTCTGAATGAGTGTGTCCGCCTCCTCGATGACCGAGCCCAGCGCGTCGGCCAGGTTTTCGGGCGAGCGGCTCGATTGCAGGGCGCGCTCGGCACGCGTGCGCAGGCGGTGGAGCGGGGTCTTGAGATCGTGCGCGATATTGTCCGAGACATCCTTGAGGCCGGTCATCAGGTCCTGGATGCGGTCGAGCATGGTATTCAGGCTCAAGGCCAGGCGCTCGAACTCGTCCTTGCGCCCCGTGACCGGGATGCGCTGGGCAAGATTGCCCTGCATGATCGCCCGCGCCGTGTTCGAGGCCGCGTCCACGCGCCGCAAGATGCTGCGGCTCACCATGACGCCGCCTGCGATGCCGATGACGACGATGAAGGCGTAGCCCAGGAGAAATGCCCGCCGGAGCAAGCGCTTGAGCGTCTCCTGGTTCTCGATGTCCCGCGCCACGATAAGGTGCAGGCCGCCGGGAAAGCGCGCCACGAAGCCAAGCGCCTGCCGCTCGCTGACCCGGCCATCCTCGCGCTTGCGATAGGCGAACTGGGCCGCGCCCTCTGAATTCCACAGGGGAGCCGCGACGTTGTCGAGGTTGCCCGCGAGCCGCCTGCCATCGCTATCGGTCAAAAGATAAAGCGTGCCGCTGGAAGAGGCCGAATGCTCCGAAATATTGGCGGCGAGCGAGGCGAGCCCGCCTTCGCGGTAATGTGCAGCAAGGGCTTCGTATTCGGCATGCACCGCCGTTTCGGCCTCGCCATTGAGGAAGCCCTGCATGGAAACGGTGACGTAGATGAAGGTTGCGGCAACCGCGGCGCAGAACAGGGAGATGTAGATGGCGAAAAGCCGGAACGGCGTTGCGAAAACGACGCGCGGAACCAGCTTTTCGAGTTTAGTGGCGGTCATTGCGGATCATGTAGCCCGCCCCGCGCACCGTTTCCAGCAGCGGTTTGTCCTGTCCCTTGTCGATCTTGCCGCGAAGCCTGGAGATGTGCACGTCGATCACGTTGGTCTGTGGATCGAAGTGATAGTCCCAGACATTTTCGAGGAGCATCGTCCGCGTGACCACCTGGCCCGCATGCCGCATGAGATATTCGAGCAGCCGGTATTCGCGGGGCTGCAGAAGGATCGTCTCGCCGCCGCGCGAGACCTTGTGCGAGAGCCGGTCCAGGACGAGATCGCCCACTGTATAGGTTGTGACCGCGCCTTCCGAGGGGCCGCGCCTTGTCAGCGCCTCGACGCGCGCCACCAGCTCGACCAGCGAATAGGGCTTGGGCAGATAGTCGTCGCCGCCCGCGCGCAGGCCCTTCACACGGTCGTCCACCGCGCCCAGCGCGCTTAGGATCAGCACGGGCGTGCGGTCGCCCCGCGCCCTGAGCCGCTCGACCAGCGTCAAGCCGTCGAGCTTGGGCAGCATGCGGTCGACGATCAGCACCCCGAAGCTTTGCGTGGCCGCCAGTTCGAAGCCTGCTTCGCCGTCGCCTGCGATCTCTGTCTGGTAGCCGGCCTCGCCGAGCGCTTTTGCAAGGAAATCGGCCGCTGTGCGGTCGTCCTCAACGATCAAAACTCGCATTTTGACACCCTGGGCGGGAGTAGGAATGTACCCTTGAGAAATAGGCAGGGGAAAATGGAAGACGAGGGGGATGCCCCCTCGCCTTCTGTTGGGACTTTAGTGTTTGCCGCCATCCTTATCGTCGTCGCGGTCCTTGTTCTTATCCTTGTCGCCGCCGCGCTTGGGCTTCTGATCGAGCGGAAGCGCCAGGAAGCGGGATTGCTTGTCGCGGCCCCGGATTTGCAGGAGCACCACGCGCTTACCCTTCTCGCGGGCCTCGCGGATGCCGGCACTCACATCCTCGACGGACGAAACCGGCTTGCTGTTAAGCTCAAGGATGATGTCGCCGCGCTTGATGCCCTGATCGGCGGCCTTCGAGTTCGGATCGACGGACGCAACCGCGACGCCTTCCTTCGACTTGCTTCCCGGCAGATCGGGGGCGGGCATGAGCGTCAGGCCAAGATCCTCGACCTCCTTGCCGGCATCCTCGTCGCTGTTGCCGCCCATGAAGGCAACCTTCTCGGCATCCGGATACTCGCCGAGCTTCACGGTCACGTCGTGATACTGGCCTTTGCGGAAGATGTGCAGCCGGGCGTCGCCGCCAGGATTGAGCGCCGCGATCGTGCGGGCCAGGTCGCGGGAATTGGAGACCGGCTTGCCGTTAACTTCGAGAATGACGTCCTCCATCTTGAGTTCGGACTTGGATGCGGGGCCGTCGGCCAGGATTTTCGCGATGAGAGCGCCCTTGCCATCCTTCAGGCCAAGCCCTTCGGCGAGGTTGTCGTCGAGATTTTGGATCTGGACGCCGAGCCAGCCGCTCGAGACCTTGCCCTTGTCCTTGAGCTTCTGTACGACGTCGCGTGCCGTGGCTGCGGGGATCGCAAACGCGATGCCGACGCTGCCGCCGCTCGGGCTGTAGATCGCGGTGTTCACGCCGACGACCTTGCCATCGAGATTGACGGCGGGGCCGCCGGAGTTGCCGCGGTTCACCGCGGCGTCGATCTGAAGGAAGTCATAGGGGCCGGAGCCGATGTCGCGGCCCTGGGCCGAGACGATACCGGCCGTCACCGTGCCGCCAAGGCCGAACGGATTGCCAACCGCCAGAACCCAGTCGCCGACGCGCGGCGCGGTGTCGGTGAATTCGAGCCAACGGTCGAACTTGTCCTTGCTGTCGATCTTGAGCAGCGCGATGTCGGTGCGCTGGTCGCTGCCGATGACCTTGGCCTTGTACTTCTTCTCGTTCTCGAAGGTGATCTCGATCTCGTCGGCTTTATCCGCGACGTGATGATTGGTCACCACATAGCCGTCCGCGGAGATCAGGAAGCCCGAGCCTTGCGCGCGCATCGGGTGGCGATCCGGCTGCCCCTTCTTGAAGCGGTCGAAGAAATCGCGGAAATCCTCCGGCAGATCCGGTACCGGCGCCTCGCGGCCGGAAGCTTCTCCCGATGCCCCGGCGGACTTGACGTTGACGCTCACGACGGCCGGCCGCACCTTCTCGGCTAGATCGGCGAAGCTCGGCGGACGCTGCTCCTGCGCGGCGGCTGCGGCTATAAACGCCGTCTGCTGCGCCACGGCCAGAAGGCCCGCACCCAGGAGCGCCGCCCCCGCGATCGCGCTCAGCGGCTTCAGCCGCCGGCCGGAAAGAAATCTGCCCGTACTGCCTTGGATTGATCCGGACGCCATCGGCTTCCTACTCCCCTTGCGTAATTAATCGTCAAGTTGATATAGGCGGGTTCAGGTTACAAGCCGCTTGCCGGCAGATTAAAAAGTGGTAAGGCGGGCGGATCGTTCCAAAGGGGCCGGTGCTGCGAAGGCACGGCGCGGCGTTTCCCTGCCCGGCCGCCGCCGTTATCGTTACTGTGACAAAAATGGCGATCCAGAGCATTGGCGCGCAACAACGCGGAGCGCGGGGGTGCCTGCTGGCAACATATTGATTCTAAGATATAAAGACTGACCGGGCGTGCCTGCGCGAGCCGCCATTCCTTGAACCGTTGTGGGTGTTGAGCAACAGAAAAGCGCCGGCCTGCACGCAATAGGCCATATTAATATCACAATTCAACCCATGGATAGGCCAGCTCGTTTCCCATGCGGCGTGGGAATAAGCATCATGTTGTGCGCGAATTTGGAGGCACGCGGCGAAGCGAAAAAGGAGTCGAAATGAAGTTGCGTCGAGTTGATTGTCTATTATTTCCGTTGGCGATTTTTGTACCGTTAATTGCAGAGGCTCATGCGGCTAGCAAGTCCTGGCACCCGGAATCGGTTGCAGCGCGGGAAATTGAGCTTGCCAACGAGTTCAAGGAAAGAGGCCTGAAACTGGGCTCTCCCATCTTCCTCCGCGTTTACAAGCAAACCTCCGAAATGGAGCTTTGGGTCCAGCGTGGCCCTCGCTATGTGCATTTCAAAACCTACGGAATTTGCCGCTGGTCTGGTGGCCTCGGCCCGAAATTCTACGAGGGCGACAGGCAGTCGCCGGAAGGACTTTACCGGATCACAACCTCCGATCTCATCGTAAACCCGCGCTGGGACCGGGCGATGAATATCAACTATCCCAACAATTTCGACAATCTGAACGGCAGGGGCGGCTCCGGCATTCTCATTCATGGCGGCTGCGGCTCCATCGGCTGCTTCGCGATCCAGAACGAGAATGTCGAGGATGTTTATGGCGCCGTGCGCGCGGCGCTTCGCGGCGGCCAGGTTTACGTGCCTGTCCTGGCCCTGCCGTTCCGGTTCTCCGCCTTGGCTCCGGAGAAAGACGACACGCTGCGCATGAATGAGTTCTGGGCCGATTTGCGGCGCGCCGATCTCCTGTTCGAACGGGACAGGCTGCCGCCCGTGGCCTGGATTTGCGACGGCCGCTACTACTTCTCCGACCGGCGCGGCGACCGGCAGCGCCATGCCGTGCACCTTCCCGGCTGCAAGCCGCTCGACAATGCCACCGGCAGGCGGGAGGGCAAGAGCCGCTCCATGCAGCAAACGCCGGTTGCCGGGGCAGTCGTGGAAGCGCCCCAGCAGGCCGAGGTGGTCACACCGCTGCATGCCGCAGCCGGTCCGGGAAGTGCGGCTGAGCAGGCCGCGCAAACCGGCGGCAGCCGGCAGAGAGCGTTTGAGCGCGTGGCGCGGACTGCCGGCTTGAGAGCCTGGCGAGCCAGCCAGAGGTATGCGGCGCAAGACGGTGTGGCAGCCCGCCCTGGGGAATATCCACGATTCCGCACCTTCGAGGCGCTGAGGTTGAGGAGGACGCGAAGTGCCGGCTGGAAAAGCAGCATCCTGCACGTGAGGCACCACCCCGCCCGCGCCGGCGGGCCGGGGCAGCTGTAATCCAGCGCGGGTGCTGGCCCAGGATGGCGGTTGCAAGCTTCGACGTAACGCCAAATTAACCCTCCTGGCGGGCGCCGGGGCCTATTTTCGATGGCAGAAAAGGAGCCTCTCAATTCTTGAAGTATTTTAGCAAAAACATCTTGAGATGGCGTTAAGCGGGCGCGTCGCACCTAATATATTGAATTACAATATAAAATGCGCCGTGCGCGGCTGCGGATGGGCGGCGATGGTGGCGTTTTCTTTGGTTAATTGCAAATATTCGTCTATATTTAACGGCACTTTTCAAACGTGAAAATCGGGCAAAAGCGAGAAAAAATTTGCAAAAATGTGGGTGTAAAAAACATAGTCCCAAGGTATTTACCATAACCGAATTAACTATAATCGATACCTACATGAAATTTACTATTCATTAGGGGTCAGGTGAAGCCTCAATCGCATGGGCGGCCGCCAGAAGAGGCTAACGCCCTCCAGGATCGCATCAGGCGACGCGCCAAAGCTTCGAGGCATGGAGCATGAAAAGTTTTGGCGCCGATTTCAACAGCGAGCGGATGGCGCGGGAGCGGCATGAAAGCCCGCCGGCATAAGCGCCAAAGGCCGGCATGATGAGCAGATCCTCCGAAACGCAAAAGCAGGGACCCGAGAAGTGGCAGCCGCCCGCCGGCACGCTGGCCTTGGGATGGAGATGCCCAACGATCTGTGGGGAGGCGCGGGCGGCGGCCGGCTCGTGGCACAGGATCGCGCCGCCGATCTCGATCTGGTTCGCCGTGCCGCCGCCGCAAAAGATCGGCGCTTCGGGGTCGTGATTGCCGCTAAGCCAGAGCCATTCGCCAACGGAGGCGCAAAGCGAGGCCAGCCCGTCCTTGTCCGCGTCCGCCATGCGCTCGCTCGCGAGATTGTCGTCGAAGCTGTCGCCAAGGCAGACGACGCGCTCCGGCCGGTAGGCTTCGACGGCGCGCTTCAGGCGCAAGAGCGTGTCGCGGCTGTCGAGCGCGGGCAGCAGGCGGCCCTTGGAGGCGGCGCGCGACCCCTTTTCCAGATGCAGATCCGCCACGATGAGCGTGCCTTGCGCGCTGGCGTAAGCGGCGCCCGAGTGGTCGAGCGTCAGCGCAAGCCCCGCGAACTCGATTTGAATTGCCGGCTTGCCGGCGCCGGATGCTCTTTCCGGGAGCGCGTCCGTTCCTGGCGATTGCAGATGCAAAAGACCCCCTCGCATGTCAGATTCAGCCCGTCATAAGTTGTGGTCACGGCCCACCCGCCGGTGGGCGGGCTGCGAATTTCGGTTAGCTCGTCACGCTTGCCCCATAACCGATCTATCTCTTCGTTGTATGGTTCTTCAAGGGCAAGCCGCTCTACTGGGAAATCGCAATTGAAGCGTGCCATGCGGAAGCCAGCAAAGGAGGACGCAAAGGCATGCCAAAGCTCACATTCTGGTTCGAGTTCGCATCCACCTACAGCTACCTTTCCGCGATGCGGATCGAGGAGCTGGCGGTAAAAGCCGGCGTGGAGATCGCCTGGAAGCCGTTCCTGCTTGGCCCGATTTTCAAGGCCCAAGGCTGGGACAGTTCGCCGTTCAACCTCTATCCCGCCAAGGGCAAATACATGGTGCGCGACATCGGGCGCATGGCCGAAGCGCGCGGACTCCAATTCCGCCTGCCCGAGCCCTTCCCGCAAAACGGCCTCCACGCCGCGCGGCTCGCGCTGGTGGGGCTCGAAGAGGGCTGGGGGCCGGAGTTCGTGAAGGGCGTTTACCGGGCCGGATTCGCCGATGGCCGCGATATTTCCGAGCCCGCGGTGTTGGCTACGGAGCTTGAAGTGGCAGGCGCCAATGCGGAAAACGCGATGGCCCGCGCACAAGCGCCACACATCAAGGAGAAATTGCGGGCGAATACCGGGGAGGCGCAGGCCGCCGGGATATTCGGCGCACCAAGCTTTACCACAAGCGCCGGCGAGCTTTTCTGGGGCGACGACCGGCTGGAACAAGCCCTTGTGTGGAGCTTGCGTTGAAGCACTTACTTCGCTTGCAACCTAATAAAACTTCATTAGGGTAAAAAAAGATCCGTATGGATCGATGATGATTCGAGGAGGCATTCATGCGCATTCTTTCGGCCGCAATTGTTGCGGCTTTCTTTACGGCCGGTTCCATGGCCGCTCATGCTGAGACCGCCAAGCCCGTCGCGACCAAGACCGTAAAGTGCACCAAGCGCGCCGAGGCAGAGTGCACGGCTCCGGATTGCACCTGGACGGCAGGCAAGGGTTCGGCGAAAGGCAAGTGCACCAAAGCGAAGAAGAAGTAGTTTCGATCTGGCGCTATTGCCTTTCAGCGAATGGCAATAGCGCTCAGCAACCCAGTCCGCGCCGCTGGTGTGGCTTATGTTTCCGGCTGCCTTCGCGAGTGAACGGCAAATGGGGCGGTAATCCGGAGAAGGGACGCTAGCCGAGGGTGAAGCTCCAAGCGAAGCCTGGAACGCCGAAGGTTGCGTTGGAGGAAGCGCGCCGCTGCGGTGCCGCAGCCGGTGCCCAAAGGCTGGTCCACATATCGAGCGCTTCCGCAAATGCGCCCCAGGGATTGGGAAGCGCAGGGGTTAGTTGTTTCCGTGGAACGCCGGAACAAGCGAACAGTGGCGGCCTGGCGGGTGCAATCCTTGGCCCTGCAAAACTTGGCAGCGCTCTGGGTTGAGCGAAATCAAGCCAGAATGCCCCAAAGAATGAAGCCGTTTCGCGTGCCATCCGCTCATAGGCAAGTGCTGCCGCGACCTGGGAGAACAGGGCGTTCGCATGGTTGCCGAGCGCGGTCAGCGACGAAGTCATCGAGCTGAGCGCCCGCTTCAAAAGCTCGACGGCAAGGCTTCCTGCCTGCGAGACAGCATCAGCAAGACCGTTTTCAGGCCGCGCTTCTGCACGCACGCCACGGAGCTGCGGCAGCAATGCCAAGGCCATGTACTGCTGCCCGCGCTTTACTGCCGGCACGGCGGCGGGCTCTCCTACGAGAGGAAAAAGGAAGAACATTTCCCGGCGCTTTCTGGCCTTCTGCCTGATATTGCACAAAAATAGGTTATGCTGCAGTGCAACATAAATCAAGGCCATTAAGAAAATCGGTTTTCCGGGCCTCCTATTGGAGCGATCCAGCCGCTTTGGCGGCGATAGCCTCCAGCCCCTGGCGCATCTTGTCCGCGTTCTGCCGAAGCCCGGCGGAAAGGCCATGGCGCTCGGCAATCCAGACAGGGTCGTTATAGGCAATCCAGGTCGCGCCCGCCGCATCGCGCCAAACCAGGGCCTTCAGCGGCAAATCGATGCCCGCAGCCTGATTGGCCTGCATCAGCGGCGTGCCGGCGGCAGCGCTGCCGAACACAAGCACCGTTTCTGGCGGAAGCGTAAGTGCCGCTTCCTTGGCGTTCCGGGCGTGGTCGATTTCCGCGAACAAATCGAGCCCATGCTCGGCGATACCGGCCTTGAGCCGCTCGACGGTTTCCTTCGGGCCGTAATTGCTGGGAATTGTGACCACCCCCTCAAGCGCCATGGTTTTCGCTCCTTGTGCCGTGGCGGTTACATTATCGCAATCCCTCTGGCAGCGCCCATCGCGGCGGCGGGAGCCTGTCGCGCATGGCGGAACGCCTTGAGAAGGCCTGCGTTCGTGCGGCGCATAGAGAGTCGATCGTCATGGAGGGGGCAAGGGGACAGGAGGCCGGCGTTGGCACTATCCGCTTCGTTCGGCACCCGCTCCGCAAGACGATCACCGGCTCAGCGGCACCTTCGGGATAAGCGCCGTGGGCGTGCGGCCGTCGCCATCCCCGTCGGCGCCATCCGTGTCCTCGACCTTGACGAGCGGCTTGCTCTCGATGACCTCGAACGAAAGCGCCTTGACGCCCTCCTTCTCGGCCACGACCACGCGAACCGTTCCGCCGCCTTCGAGCTTGCCGAACAGGAGTTCCTCCGCCAGCGGCTTCTTGATGTGCTCCTGGATGACGCGGGCGAGCGGCCGGGCGCCGTAAAGCTCGTCGAAGCCCTGGTTGGCGATCCACTCCATGGCCTCGGGCGACATCTCGATCATGACGTTGCGGTCGGCGAGCTGCGCTTCGAGCTGGAAGATGAACTTCTCGACGACCTTGCCGATCATCTCGCGCGACAGCCTGCCGAACGGGATCACAGCGTCGAGCCGGTTGCGGAACTCCGGCGTGAACATGCGCTTGATCGCTTCCTCGTCCTCGCCCACGCGCTGCGTGCTGCCGAAGCCGATGGCCGACTTCGACATCTCGGCCGCGCCGGCATTGGTGGTCATGATGAGGATGACGTTACGGAAATCGACCTGCTTGCCGTTGTGGTCGGTGAGCTTGCCGTGGTCCATCACCTGCAGGAGCACGTTGAACAGGTCCGGATGCGCCTTCTCGATCTCGTCGAGCAGGAGCACGCAATGCGGATTCTGGTCCACGCCATCGGTGAGCAGGCCGCCCTGGTCGAAGCCGACGTACCCGGGAGGCGCGCCGATGAGCCGCGAAATCGTGTGCCGCTCCATATATTCCGACATGTCGAAACGCAGGATCTGCACGCCGAGCAGGCTTGCGAGCTGCCGCGCCACCTCCGTCTTGCCGACGCCGGTCGGGCCGGAGAACAGATAGCTGCCGATGGGTTTTTCGGCATCGCGTAGGCCCGCGCGGGCGAGCTTGATCGCCGCCGACAGCGCGCGTATCGCTTGGTCCTGGCCGAACACAACGCGCTTGAGATCGTTTTCGAGGTTGCGCAGCAACTCGGTATCGGACTTCGACACCGTCTTCGGCGGGATGCGCGCCATGGTCGCGATGGTGGCCTCGATCTCCTTCACGCCGATGGTCCGCTTGCGCTTGTTCGGCGCCAGCAGCATTTGCGATGCGCCGGTCTCGTCGATCACGTCGATGGCCTTGTCGGGCAGCTTGCGGTCGTGGATGTACTTGGCCGAAAGCTCGACCGCGGCTTTGACGGCTTGGTTGGTGTACTTGATGCTGTGGAAGTCCTCGAAATAGGGCTTCAGGCCTTTCATGATCTCGATGGCGTCCGCCACCGTCGGCTCGGCCACGTCGATCTTCTGGAAGCGGCGGACAAGCGCGCGGTCCTTCTCGAAGTGCTGGCGGTATTCCTTATAGGTCGTCGAGCCGATGCAACGCAGCGTGCCCGATTGCAGCGCCGGCTTCAGCAGGTTCGAAGCGTCCATCGCCCCGCCCGAGGTGGCGCCCGCGCCGATCACGGTGTGGATCTCGTCGATGAACAGGACCGCGCCGGGATAGGCCTCGATCTCCTTCATGACGGCCTTGAGCCGCTCCTCGAAGTCGCCGCGGTAACGCGTGCCGGCGAGCAGCGTGCCCATGTCGAGCGAGAACACCGTCGCATTGGCGAGCACCTGCGGCACCTCGCCGCGCACGATCTTGCGCGCGAGCCCTTCGGCGATGGCAGTCTTGCCGACACCCGGATCGCCGACATAGAGCGGGTTGTTCTTCGACCGGCGGCATAGCACCTGGATGGTGCGGTCGATTTCCTTGTCGCGCCCGATCAACGGGTCGATGCGGCCATCCTTGGCCTTCTGGTTCAGGTTGACGCAGTAAGCTTCGAGCGCATCGGTGCTGCGCTTCTTGTTATCCTCCCCCTCGACGGTGGTGGAATCGTCCTCGACGCCGCGGACGCCGCGCGGCTCGGACATGCCGGCGCGCTTCGATATGCCGTGGCTGATGAAATTCACCGCGTCGAAGCGGGTCATGTCCTGCTCTGTCAGGAAATAGGCTGCGTTGCTCTCGCGCTCGGCAAAGACCGCGACCAGCACGTTGGCGCCCGTGACCTCCTCGCGGCCCGAGGATTGCACATGCACCACGGCGCGATGGATGACTCGCTGGAAGCTCGCGGTGGGCTGCGCCTCGCCGTCGGTATCGAGAACGAGGTTGGAAAGCTCCTTGTCTACGAAATCGGTGAGCTTGGCCCTGAGCCGGTCCAGATCGACGTTGCAGGCCCGCATGACGGACGCCGCGTCGCGGTCGTCGATAAGGGACAAGAGCAGGTGTTCCAGCGTGGCGTATTCGTGATGGCGCTCATTTGCGTATTCGATGGCGCGATGGAGCGACTCTTCCAAGCTGTTTGAGAATGATGGCACTGCCGCACCTACTCCTTTTCCATAGTACACTGCAGAGGATGCTGATGCTGCCTGGCGAAGTTCATCACCTGTGTAACCTTCGTCTCGGCAACCTCATAGGTGTATACGCCACACACGCCGACGCCCTTCTGATGGACATGGAGCATGATCCGCGTCGCTTCCTCCCGATGCTTGTTGAAGAAGCGTTCGAGGACGTAGACCACGAACTCCATCGGAGTGTAATCGTCATTCAGCAGGAGAACTTTGTAAAGGCTCGGCCTCTTCGTCTTTGGACGCGTTTTCGTGACGATGCCGGTCTTGAGGCCGTCATCTTCCTTGGAGCCGTTGTTGCCTGCCATAGCCACGATCATCGAGGGTCAAGCCGTAAGCTCTGCAATCCAATTAACCTGCGCATCGGATACCATTTGGGAACGCACGCCTTCATCCTACATACTCCCGTTTAACGGATTGCTCTGTCAAGGCCCGGAAGCGTGCAGCTAAGCCGAATATATGGCTTGATTTCCGCGATAAAAGGGGGCAGGGCGGCAGGCCAGACAGCATGCCGCAAGCCCAAGGCAAGGAGCCACGGGAGAGGCAAAATGCGCGGCTGCCACCCTTTGCACGGCTAAAGCGTAAGGCAGTATTAAAACACGTAACGGTATAGCCTAAAAGGAGGGGGCACCTCAAGCCGCAATCGCTCGGGTGCCGTTCGCCTGCCATGCTGGCGACAAGTTTTGGGGGTCTTAAGCGCACGATGTTCCGGCGAAAGTCCATACCTTTTCTGGATTGGGATACTGGGTTGCCTTCAAAAATTGCACCGGGGACGATGGTGCTTTCCCTTATCGCTCTCGCCGTGCTGCTGCTCGTGACGGCGCAGGCGGACGCGCGCCGCCGCCATTACCGTCACCGGGTGTCCGAATATTCTCCCGCCTTCTCGGCCGCGGTCTTCGACCTCTATTCGGGCCGGCTCATGTTTTCCAAGAACGCGGATCAGCCGCGCTATCCGGCCTCGATCACGAAGGTGATGACCCTTTACCTTCTGTTCGACGCGCTCCGGGACGGCAGGATCGGCATGAACACCCAGCTCAGGGTCTCGGCGCATGCGGCGGACCAATCGCCGACCAAGCTCGACCTTTCGGAGGGCGACAAGATTTCGGTCGCGGATGCCATCGGCGCCATCGTCACCAAATCGGCCAACGACATGGCGGTCGCGGTTGCCGAGGCGCTGGCGGGCTCGGAGGAGGAGTTTGCCAGGCGCATGACGCAAAAGGCGCGCTCCATCGGCATGCTGAACACGACCTTCCGCAACGCCTCGGGCCTGCCGAACAGCGAGCAGGCGACGACAGCGCACGATCTCATCGTCCTCGGCAGAAGCATCCTCGCGGACCATCCGGAGCGTTGCAAGGTATTTGCAACCAGGTACTTTCAATATGATGGGCAGGTCTTCCGCAACCACAACACCATGCTTTATACCTACGAGGGCATGGAAGGCATGAAGACGGGCTTCACCCAGGCGTCCGGCTTCAACCTGCTGGCCACGGCACGCCGTGGCGATAGGCGGCTGCTGGCGGTGGTGCTTGGCGGTTCCTCGCCAGGTGCGCGCAACCAGACCATGAGAAACCTCCTCGATAATGCCTGGCCGAAGGCCATGACGCAGGCGGCCGCTCGCAAGGCCGGTGTCGCCGTGGCGGCGGCGAAGCCGGCTCCGGTGCAGGAAGCTCCCGCGCATGAAGCCAAGCCCGCGCCCAAAGCTGCAGCGCATGAGGAGCCGGCGAAAGTGAAGACCGCGGGCGCCGCCGCGGCCAAGCCAGCTCCCGCCCCATCCAGCGCCGCTGCCACCGCGCCAGTTCCACGGCCATTGCTGGCCTTTCCTGGGGCTTATTCGCGGCTGAAGAGGAGGCCGGACCGGGTTTCGACCGCGATGCTGCTCCATTCGATCGAGGCGGGCCTTGTCACTAAGCCGTCTGCCGCCTCGTACCTGGAGCCGTCCGCGCCATCCGACACGACGACCGACGAGCCCGAGGAGAGGGCGGCCCGGGAGGAAAGCCACAGCCCTTCCTACGCACCGCCACCGGCCAACGAGATCGTCCGCAACGAAACGATTGCAGCCATGACGCCTCCGCCGGCGCAAAATCTGTCGGTGTATAACAAGTCGGCGCGGCTGCCCGAGGTGGCGCCCCTGGCGGCGGCGGCGCTTGACATGCCTGCCGCCGAGCCGGCCCAGGTGAAGGTTGCGCAAGTCGCGCCGGCACGTCCGTTGAAAGAACAAGTGAAGAAAGAAGAAGCGCCGCAAACGCTGGCTGCCGCCACAGCCGCAGCAGCCGCCCCGGAGCCGGAACGCCCGGCGCAGCCTGGGCCTTTCCATATTCAGGCCGGCGCTTTCTCCGACGAGGTGCAAGCGAAAGAGCGCATCGATCTTGTGAGGGATGCACTGGGCGCCAGCGCTTTGAAGGAGCACCCGGGTTTTGTCATGCGGGTCACTTTGCCGAACGGGATAACCATGTACCGCGCCCGGCTTGGCCGCTTCGTAAGCGAAGCGCAGGCGACCGCTGCTTGCAAGCGGCTCAAGAAGAGCAGCATCGAATGCTTGGGTATGCCAGCCAATTAGCCCCTTATACCAACGGCCAGAAATTTTGACTCCTCTGGCAGGGATTCCCAAGCCCCAGCCGATGTGATTTCCTCAACGCGAATACTGATTCGGACGGGGGGGATCGCATGACCATCCAAATCACACGCA
>Ga0182021_10006544_pt1 | contig 13844 bp, 5 predicted proteins | sample 612E3MmetaG_FD_120493 | JGI IMG/M metagenome (GOLD analysis project Ga0182021, IMG submission 120493) | Permafrost microbial communities from Stordalen Mire, Sweden - 612E3M metaG (Illumina Assembly) | ecosystem: Environmental > Terrestrial > Soil > Wetlands > Permafrost | place: Sweden...
CCTGCCGACGATCCAGGACCTCGTTCAGAAAACTGTTGCGCGGGTCGTAATAATCTTCGGCATTGCCCCTCAGAGCCTCCTGCACGAAGAGCACCTCATGCAGGCACTCCAGGAGGCTGCCTACGGAATGGTCCTCACCTGCAAGTACCTCGGCACGCATCGCGAGAGTGTCGAGTTTGCGCAGATAGGCGCTGATATCGAGAGAGGGGTATTCCTCTAGCCCGACCGTCAATGCTGTTCGGTCCAACGGGAAAACGGATTCGTCCAGCTCTGCCAGATGTAAAAATGCATTACGGGCTATGAGGGATTCGGCAATCACCGCGGTTCCTCGAGAAGCTCCAGCAAACACGACCAGAAGGCTACTTATATCAGGCAGGTCTCTGTGCAGCAAGCTGAATCAGAACGCTCCCATGGTCATCGGGAATTGCTTAAAAGCAAAAAGCTGCCACAGATTCCACGGATTCCACGGATTGTATAAAGGCACTACCAAAAGGCGGTGTTTCTTGCAGCCTCAAGGATGCAGGCAAAGACGGCGGCACATTTTGGTGTGCCGCAATACGCGCATGCCATATGCATTCGTGAAATCCGTGAAATCCGTGGCTGCTTTTGAGGGGCTAAATGGTTACCGCTCTAGCTGGCGATGCTGAGGTGCGTGTCAGTTTTTCATGCCTGATTGTGCAACGTCACAATGCTCAACAGAAAAGCGAAGCCCATGAACAGGCCGCCCGTGATGAAAGGCGCCGGCACACCGAGGGCATCAAACGCATAGCCGCCCCACGCCGGCCCAAGAATCCGTCCAAGGCTGGACATGGACTGGGCGATTCCCATGATTCCTCCCTGCTCATCGATGCCGCTGGACTTGGAAAGCAAGGCCGTAATCGACGGGTTGTTGATGCCCGCGCCAAACGAGAGAATCGCGAGAATGAAGCAGTAGGTAGGCATGTTCGGGGCGAAGGGCATAAGGCCCAGGCCGAAAATCATGGTGAAAGTCCCGAGAACGATCAGCCACTTTTCGCCGAGCCGGCGTGCGAGGCGGCCCACAACCAGGCCCTGAGTCACACTCATCAGAATCCCGATTAAGGCGAACAGATAACCAGTATCGCGCGCCGACAGCCGGTAGCGATGTTCGTTCAACAAACCGAAGGTGCCCTCCATGTTGGCTACGGCGAAAATCACAATCAGATACATCGCCAAAAGCGGAGAGATGCGCGGGTGGGACAGAGCGTTCTTCAAGGTTCTCAGGTCAAAGCGGCGACTCTGCGCGCGGCTCTTTGCCTCCGCGGTCAGCGACTCGGGCAACCTGAAATATGCGAATACCAGATTAAGGGCCGCCAGCAACGACGCAAGGAGCACGGGTTTGTCATAGCCGTATGGAGCGAGCAGCCCGCCGATCGCAGGACCAAGAATAAACCCGAGTCCAAATGCCGCTCCGATCATCCCCATGCCTTTGGCTCTTTCCTCGGGCGCCGTGACATCCGCGATATAGGCGTTGCCGGTCGGAATGATGGCGCCCGCAATACCCGCGACCATGCGGCCGAAGAACAGCATCGGCAGCGTCCGCGCCAGGCCGAAAATCAGAAATCCGATGCTCGAACCTGCGAGGCTGATCAATATCGGAGGACGACGCCCATAGCGGTCAGAGAGCCGGCCCCATATCGGCGTGAAAACAAACTGCATGAGGGAATAGCTGCTCATCAACAACCCGATTGCGCGGGGGGATGCATGATAGGCTTCCGCATAATAAGGAATCAGCGGGAGCACGATGCCGAATCCCAAGAGGTCGATAAAAACGGTCAGAAACACAATGACCAAAGGAGAGCGTTTCATAGGCGCTATACGATATCAGATAAGTGTCGGGGGACGAATGAAACAATTGACGCTTGATCAGCAACAAATTGCTGGGGCTAAGTAACTGTTTAGCCACTACAAGGGTTCGGGGTTTTCGGAGCGCCGGCCCTTACAGGGCCGCAGAAGCCAACGCCTTTTCGAGACTCTTCGAGTCCTTTGAGCCTTAGAGGTTTGCGTCGCCTTTCTCGATTATGCGATCGACTTTTATAAGTCGATAAACAGATGCTGGGCTGAAGAGCTGCAATGGTTGCGGAGACGGGAGCGAGGGCGGCATCCCCGAGAGCCCAATTCCGATTTTGTAAAGCATCGAATCGGAGGACGCCACCCTCACATGAGGAACAGGGACGGCGCCTATAGGCCGTCCCTGCTTATTAGATGCCAGCTGAAGGCCGGTGGTTCAGGATAATTCGAGTGCGAGGAATTCAATCTGGCCCTGCCGCACGATCTTCAGACGGACCGTGTCGCCGGTCTTCAAGTTTTGCGTCGCCCCCACTACATCCGCGGCGTTGTTCACGGGGGTTCGGTTGATTTCTCGAATCACATCGCCGGACTGCAGGCCGGCATCCTCCGCCGGACTGCCCGGTCGAACTTCCGTCACGAGTGCGCCGACCGAAGACGAAAGATTCAACTGACGCGCTTCTTCCAGAGTGATGTTTTCGACAGTGACTCCCAGCTTTCCGCGCTCCTGAGCCTTGGAAGACTGGAAGTTCTCCGCCACGTCCGCCGGCCTTTCACCGACTTTCACCTGGATATCCATCTCCGTGCCGTTGCGAAGCACCTTCAGACTGGCAGTGGAGCCCACTGCGGTCTCGGCTACCGAGAGCGACAAGTCGTTCGGACTGTGGATTTCTTTGCCGTTGTACGCAAGAAGAATGTCTCCTGATTGCACGCCGGCCTTTGCGGCTGGGCTGTTGCTGCTGACATCGGCCACCAGGGAGCCCTTATCCGGGCTCAGGTTAAAGCTCTTTGCCAGCTCAGGAGTCATTTCCTGGATCGTAACCCCGAGCCAGCCGCGAGTGACCTTTCCTTCCTTGACGATCTGGCTGTAAACCTTGGTTGCCATCGAAGCCGGAATCGCAAATCCAATTCCTTGAAACCCACCACTTTCGCTGGCGATCATGGTGTTGATTCCGATGACCTCTCCATCGAGGCTTACAAGCGGGCCGCCGCTGTTGCCGGGATTGATGGCCGCATCGGTCTGCAGGAAATTGTCATAATTGCCGGCACCGATCACGCGTCCCTTGGCGCTGATAATCCCCGCGGTCATCGTCTTCTGCAAGCCGAACGGGCTGCCGAACGCGAGCACCCAGTCACCCACCTGCACCCGGTCGGAGTTTCCCAGCTTCAACGTCGGGTAACTCGAACCCTGGATCTTCAATACTGCGAGATCGGTCTGCGGATCAGTCCCAACGACCTTTGCATCCAATACGCGGTCGTCGTTGAGCTTGACTTTGATCGACGATGCGTTCTCCACCACATGATTGTTCGTCAGAATGTAACCGTTCGGGTCGACCAGGAAACCTGAACCCAGACTCTTCTGCTTAAGATCGCGCGGCATCTGTCGTTCGAAGAAACCGAACGGATCCTGGCCGCCGAAGAACTGACCGGACTGGTTGTTCATGGGGGCCATGGTATTGTGTATGATCTGCTCCGTGTTGATGTTGACTACGGCGCCCTCGACTTCCTTGGCAACCGCTTCAAACCCTTTGCTCAATTGCTCGGGGGCATTTGCATTGGAAACCGCGGTTGCAGGGACTGCATGCGATGCACCCACGTCATATGTCGCGCGAAAACCCAGCGCGCCACCTAAGAGCAGCACTAGCACTGCCAGGCCCATCGCAAATCCCTGGCTGAACCCCGGCTGCAAGTGTTTGTTACCCTGAGACAGCTTTTTCGATTCAAACATTTCTCTTCCTCCCTGACACTTTCTCGGTAGGACCGTGTGCCGGCCGAACCCGCCTTAACTAAAGCAAGCAGCGTGCCAATTGCTCGCGGTGACGGTAAATTGTTTTGTTAAATGACTTATGGGTTTATCACGGGCGAGATTCACTGTGGTCGTCTGTCGCGGTCATGCGCGCGGGATCGGAAAGACCTCAGTAAGTCCATGAAATGGAGGAGACTTCGGAGAAGTGTGTCAGTTTTGTGGAGAGTGTGGCGCATTTGCCTGGGCACAGGGAGAAATGCGCGGCAGACAAACTGAACGCTATGAAGATATGATCATTGTTCCGGGATTCTCTTCCGAAAACTGGGCCAATGCGGTTGGGTGCGCTTCGAGCATGAGAGGCTGCTCCGAATGCTTTGCGGGAGGATGCCGGCACCGATCAATGGCTTATACTTTTCTCTCGCGCATGAAAAGCTTTATGACATCCTCACCCGCTGCGGTCCATCCTGCGATAAAGCGTGCGCCGGTCAATTCCGAGGATCTCTGCTGCGCGGGAGATGTTGCCCCCTGTCGCAGCAATTACCTCCTCAATGTAGCGCTCTTCCATCTCAGCGAGAGTCATCCAGGCGCCCTCATGCGGCTGCGGCATTTTCCTCTTGGATGCCTGCAGTTCCTCCGGGAGATCTTCGATTGCAAAAACTCCAGACGCGTTGAGCGCCACGGCGCGCTCGACGACGTTTTCCAACTGGCGAACGTTGCCCGGCCAGGAATAACCAGAGAGATAAGACAGGACCTCAGGATGGACGGCCAGCGTCTTCCCCTGAGCGGCGGAATACCTCTTCAGAAAAAAATCGAACAACAGGGGCAGATCCGACATGCGCTCACGGAGCGGCGGCAATTCTATCGTTACGACTTTGAGGCGGTAGTAGAGATCCTCGCGGAATTCCTGTTGGGCCGCCATCTCCGTCAGGTTGCGGTGAGTTGCCGCGATGATGCGCACATCCACGTGACTGGTGTTATCGCTGCCTACCGGCAGGATCTCTCCCGACTCCAGAACATGCAAAAGCTTTGACTGCATCGCCTGGGTCGTGTCTCCGATTTCATCCAAGAAGACGGTGCCGCGATTGGCTACCTCGAAGATGCCCCGCTTGGATCCACTCGCTCCTGTGAACGCGCCTTTGACATAACCGAACAGTTCGCTCTCGAGCAGGCTCTCGGCCACTGAAGCGCAGTTGACCGCCTGAAACGGCCTGTTTTTGCGGGCGCCCAAATGGTGGATCGAGCGCGCCACCAGCTCCTTGCCGGTGCCGCTCTCTCCCTGGATTAAGACAGTCGCGTCGGTGGGAGCCACCTTGGCGATTGTCTTGAAAACCTCCACCATGGCGGGGCTCGATCCGATGATTTCGCCCTGCAGTTCGCGGTTCTGCTCCTTCTCGCGCAGGTTGCGGTTTTCATGGAGCAGCTTCGAGTACTGGAGTGACTGGCGCACCTTCAAGCGCATCTGGTCGAGGCGGAAGGGTTTGGAAATATAGTCGTAGGCGCCCGCCGACATGGCATCGACCACGGTTTCCATCGAAGCGAAACCGGTCATGACGATGAGAACCGTTTCGGGGCGCAGTGATTTGAATGTGCGGAGCACCTGCAATCCGTCCACGTTGCGCATGCGCAAATCGGTGATGACGACATCAAACTCCCGTTCCCGCGCCAGCTGGGTTGCGTCCTCACCGTTCCCGGCAAGCGTGACCTGATATCCTTCAAGGGTCATCGCCTCGCCCAACGAAGCCAGGGAGGCGGCATCATCGTCAACGATCAGGATTCTTCCTGTTGAAGCCGAAATCTCATTCACGCCGTGCCTACCTCCTGTGGAAAGTTCGCGCGCGGAGCCTGGGCGGGGAAACGAATCGTGAAGGTGGTTCCTGTGCCAAGTTCGCTCTGCAGCTCAATGGTCCCGGCATGCTGCCGCACGATGCTCGCGGCGATGCTGAGTCCAAGCCCGGTGCCGCCTCGGATGTCCTTGGTTGAAAAGAACGGTTCAAAGATTCGCTTTTGTTCCTCCGGAGCGATCCCAACGCCGCTGTCGGATATCGCCGCCGCCACCCAGGCAATGTCTTTCTCATCCCTCTCCAGCCTCGTTTTCACTTGGATCGCGCCCCCATTCGGCATGGCGTCGGCGGCGTTGTTCAGAAGATTGAGAAAGACTTGTTGCAGCTCTTGCGGATTGGCATCAACCGGGGGCAAGTCGGGTGCGAAGGAGCTCTCGATACTGATTTTGTGGCGCTCCAGATGTTGGGCCAGGAAGAGCAGGAGCTGCTTCAGGATGTCGTTGAGTTGGATGTTGCCGACAGCATGAACAGCCGCGCGCGTCTCCGACAACAAATCCTCGACAAACCCCGTAATGCGATTCACCTGTTCCTGAATGAGCCGTACACGCCTTCGCGCTTCCTCGTCACAGCCGGCTCCCTCTTCCATGAGCTCAAGATGGGTCGAGATAGCGCTCAACGGCGAACCGACTTCGTGAGCAAACGCAGCGGCCATCTGACCGGCGACCGCCATGCGCTCCGAACGCGTCAGGCGGAGCTGCGTCTCCATCAAATCCAGGTTGGCTTGGCGCAGCTGAAGATTGGTGGCGGAGAGTTCCCGCGTCGCCTCCTGGACTTTTTCCTGCAGCTGGGCGTTAAAGGTCTTTTGCTCTTCGAGAAGCCGGGTCCGCTCGCGTGAAGTTTTTTCAATATCGTTCATGGTTTCGTTGAAGATTTGCGCGATGACGCCGAGCTCATCGTGGCGATCCACCGGCGCCCGATTCTCCAGTGTGCCGCCGCGCGCCTGGGTCATCGCCCTCCCCAGGCGGCCGATTCGTCCCGTGAAAGAACGCGTGAACAGGTAATGCAGCAGAAGGACGAGAGCGAGCACCGATATTGGGATCAGGACCATGTCGATCCGGTCATAGACTTGAATGACCAGGTCGGCTTGTACCATCGAGCTGGTCACGCTCACACAGCCGGTGGTGCCGCCGCGCGGACTTTTGATGGGAATGATCACCTTCAGTGCGCGCTCACGGTCTTGATATTGCTGCTGGAGCAGAGGCCGACCTTGCCGGATGGCGGTGATCTCATCGATGATCGAGGGCGCGGCCGAGCCGGAGGTCGTGTCGACAATGCTGATGCTTCCGTCGAGGAGGCGAAATACCTCGATGCGCCTTATATATGAGTTGGTCTCGACCAATTCAGCGAGCCAGGAATGCATCCATACCGCGCTCAAAGGCTCCGGCCGCCGGCCAAGATCGACGGCCAGCTGCCCGGCGATCGTGATCGTATCATTCCTGACCTTATTCTCCAGCACCGTGGCCGCGACGCGGCTTTCCACGTATGTGATCAGGAGAATTGCCAAAACCGTAGAAGGGATGATGATGAGATAGAGCCTGAACGAGATCGAACGCGTATCCAGAAATCTTTCCCAGCCCTTTCGCATTCGCATCATAGTGTAGACTCAAATTATACCAGCAGTCCGCCGGCCGCAAAAAGTCGTAACTGGTGAGAAATGCGGGCCAGGCTTTCTTGGAGGTTCTTCGAGCCCTTTGAGCCTTTGCGGTTAGTCTTTCGCCTTTACTGTCGCTGGACATTTGCAGAATGTTATGTGAGGCGAGCTCCATGGCTCCAAAATCTGTTAGGATGAATTCGTGCACAACCATCGAATTCTCACCGGACCTTTCGTCGCGCTCGAGCCGCACCTGCTCGATCTGATCGCCTCGCAACAGGTAAAGGAGCCTCTCACTCCTGTTGCCATTCTGGTCGGGTCCAACATTCTGGCATCGTATTTGAAAAGTCGTATCGCCACCCGGGGGCGCGGAGCGGCCAACGTGCGCTTCTACACGTTTCTCGATTTGGCCGCAAAGCTGAGTGCGGGGTATCGAGCAGGTGTATCGAAACGGCCATTGCCCCATTTGGGCGCCAGCCTCATCCTCGAAGCCGCGCTTAAGGAGCGCACGCCCGCGCCGTTTACCCGCGTGGCGGAGTATGGAGGATTTCGAGGAGCTCTTCTGGACACGTTCCGTGACCTCAGGGATGCGGGCATCCCGCCGGTTGCCCTGGAAAACTCGCTTCCGAACCTTCAGGGACTCACAGCCGATCGGCGGGAGCACATTGCTGGCCTGGTGGAGGTCTACAGGCGCTTCACTGCTGGAATCGCTCCCTTCGAGTCGCCTGCGGACGATTTTCGCAGGGCCTGCATCGCTGCATCCGGAGCTGCGAAGATCCTCGGAACCCAGTCACTTTTCATTTATGGACTCTATGACGTGACCGGCAATCAGGCCGACTTGCTGCGCTCACTGCAGAATGCACTGGAACTGACCTATTTCGTTCCATACTCCGGTGAATCCACTGCCGGCTTTGCCACGTCCTTTCTCAATGCCCGCGCGAAAGAATTGGGGGCTGCGCCGGTGGCTCTTCCCCGTCCGGAGCGGAACGACAGCCTGGGCCTGCTTGCGGAGCGTATCTTCGCTGTTTCGGAACCACGTGGAGATGCTCCGTCCCAAGCCTCTCTGAAAGCGGACGGATCGTTCGCGCTGGTCTCCGTTCCGGGCGAATCCCGCATGGCGATCGAAGTGATCCGGGAAGTGCTGCGCGCGGCTCGCGAGGGCGTGATCGCCGGGTTTTATGAGGCTGCGGTCGTCTTGAGGCGGCCCGAAGAACAGGCGCCTGCGCTCGGCGAAGCCTTTCGCCTGCGTGGCATTCCTTATTTTTTGCAGGGCGGCAGCGCTTTCGGACGGCGCCCGCTGGCGCGTGCGGTCCGCGCGATCGCTGCCCTGGAAGCTGAGTCATTTTCCCGGAGCGCCGTCTTGACTGCCATGGAACTGATCGCTGCCGCCTTGCCCGAGGACGCTGCTTCGCTATGGGATGTTCCGCGGTGGCGCGCTCTGGCGAACGACACGCGTTTTCTCGCCGGCGCCGATTCGTGGGATGCCGCCGTGCAGGCCGTGCGACGAGAGAAGCGCTCGGCATTGAGTCGCGCGGAATCCCGGTCCGCATCCTCCGCATCCGAAGGAGAGGATGACGATGGCCCCAGCCGCCTGCCCTCGATCGAGCAGGCGCGCAGGCAGGCGGAATCCGCGGCCGCGCTGTGCGACGCATGGTCTGCACTAAAGCGAGCAGCCGTGGGATGGCCTCATTCTCACACGTGGCAAGGTTGGGCGAAACTCGTGCAGGAGCGACTCGAACCGCTCCTCGGCCGATCAGAGGATTGGAGCTCTTTCTCGATCGTGTTCGACACTCTTGACGCGCTGGGCGGACTTTCAACCGAACCCCCGGAAATTCCAGTGACGCGCGGACGTCTCACGGCTGCTCTGTTGGAGGCGCTCTCGGATCTCTCCCGGCCTGAAGGCCGATTCCAGCAGCGCGGTGTGAACCTCCTTTCCGTTGCCGGAGCGCGCGGTCTGCGGTTTCCGCTCGTGATCGTTCCCGGGTTGGACGAAGGACTGTTTCCCGCGAGGCCGCGCCAAGATCCCCTTCTGCTGGACGAGGAGCGGAAACAGATCGGCCGTCCACACAGGCTTCCACTCAAGTCTTTGCGCGTGGAAGAGGAAAAACTTCTCTTTGACATCGCCGTGCGCTCCGCCGAAAAACGCCTGGTGTTGATGACTTCGCGCCTGGATGAGGCGTCCGACAGGGAGTGCATTCCTTCCCAGTTCTTCGTTCGCGGTGCCGCGGCGGCCAGCGGCTTCGCGGTAAGCTTCGCCGAACTAACCACGGATTGTGTGCCCGGTTTTCGTTCCACCAGCCTCGATGATCCGGGGCATGGGAAGGGACAGCTTGCAGTGGATGAGAGCGAAATCCGCCTGGGGCTGATTACTGAGGATTGCGCAAGATTACGCGCTGCACTTTTGGCCGTCGCACAGGCAGAACCTCTTCTCATGAACGGGTCCATCGCCTACGATCGCGCGCGCTGGGCGCGAAAACTGACCGAGTTCGATGGACTCATTCCCGACCCGGTTCTCCGGCGGTTCGCGGAACACAAACTTCGGGAGAGAACAGGGCAACTCTCGGCCAGCCGAATCGAGGAGTACGCCAAGTGCCCATATATGTTCTTTCTCCGGCGAGTGCAGGGACTCGAAAGGTGGGAAGAAGAGGGGCAGATAGAAGGAATGGACCCTCTTTTGCGCGGGCAGATCATCCATGGCGTCCTGGAGTGTTTCCTGCACGAGTACAGCGGAGAACGCTTTTTGGCCGCGCCGCTGCCTGTGCTGCAGGAAGCGTTGGCGGAGCGGGCACGGCGCACGCTTGACGAAAGCAGGCCCGCGGGAATGCCGGACCTGCTCTGGGAAATCGAACGCGAGAAGCTGATGGCCATGCTGCAGAACTGGCTTTCGTTCGAAAGAGAACGCGCCGGCGAGGGCTTCAAGCCGGAGCATCTCGAGCGATCTTTCGGTTCGTTTGCAGGCCAGGCGGAATCGCCCGTTTATCGCGTCCAGACAGAAAAGCACGCCTTCGATTTTCGCGGGCGCATCGATCGCATCGACGTCGCGCCCGGCGGCCGGCGCGCCCGGGTCATCGACTACAAGACCGGCGCATTGCCGCAAAGCATGACGGGCGGCAGAAGGACGCTTCTCATGGGTGGTGAAAAGGTCCAGCTGGCGATTTATCGCGGCGCGCTTTCGGTTATGGAGGACCTCCGGTCTGTCGAGCAGATCGAAGGAGAGTATCTGCATCTACAGCCTCGCGATGGCAAAGTCGTTGCTTGCGCCTACTCGGACAGCGAGTTGCGTGCCGCGGTGGAGCGCCTCCCCGGCGTCCTTGAAATTGTTCACGAAGGAATCGGCGCGGGCGTCTTTTTTGCGCGCACCAGCGGCAGCGTTCGTCCGGAAGGACACTGCGCCTGGTGCGATTTCCTGCCGATCTGCGGCAAGGATCGTGAGCGCAGGCAGGCGGACAAGGCGGCCGATCCGGCTGTGGCGCGTTTTGACAGGCTGCGGGAGATCGACGGCGCGGCGGAGGAGGAGGAATGACCTTCGACGAGGAAGAGCGCCGGCGCGCCCGCGAAGACACGAGCCACTCCTTTCTGGTGGAGGCCTCGGCCGGCACGGGAAAGACGAGCATTCTCATCCAACGCATTCTGCACTGCGTGCTTGAATCCGGCCCCGATGGTGAACCTGTCCGCCTGGCTCGCATCTGTGCCATCACATTCACGGAGAAGGCCGCGGGCGAAATGAAGATTCGGCTCCGGCAAGAGCTTGAGCGTGAAGCCGCGCACGGCGGCGAAAGAGCAGATCGTGCGCGCCAGGCACTGGTTGATCTGGAAGGAGCGGCCATTTCCACGATCCACGCCTTCGCTGTATCGCTTCTGAAGGAGAGGCCGATTGAAGCCGGGCTTGATCCGCAGTTCAGGGCGCTCGATGAAATTCAGAGTGAGCTTCTGTTTAAGGAAGTCTGGGAAGTATGGCTCCAGGGCGCGATCCAGGAGCGCAGGGCGCCGCTGGAAAGTGCGCTGCGCGCCGGACTCAGGCTGGATGCGCTGCATTCCGCCGCGCACACAATCCGCCAGCACGGACAGGAAATCCCGCGCCTGACTCTTCCGTCGCCGCCCACGGAAGAGGAAGCGCTGCAATCACTCGCGGAAATGCTGGAGCGCGGCCGTTCACTCGTCGGGCTTGCGCTCGACCATGATGACAAGCTTGTACCGTTCTTGCGCCTCGCGCTGTCGTGGCTTTCTGATCCTGCGGGAAACACGATCCCAAAGAAACCGGGCAATAAGGGTGCGGGAAGCAATTGGGAAGGCGGTCGGGAAACCGTGGATGCTGTCAAAGAATTCGTGAGGAACGTGGTCGAATTCCGGCCGTGGTTCTTATCGCTGCCTGTCAGACGCGTGCTCGACGCCCTCCTGCGCCTGATCATCGGAGAGTTCCTTCCCGAGTGGGAAACGCGCAAGCGGGCTGATGGATTGGTGGACTTCGATGACATGCTCACGCATGCACGCGACCTGCTCCGTGACAGCCGCGCGGCGCATGAGGATTTGCGGAAACATTATGTCCTGCTTCTGGTGGATGAGTTTCAGGACACCGATGCCGTCCAATGGGAAATGATCCGATTACTTACGGCAGGCGTTGAAGCAGGCGATGGGCCCGAGGATCTCACTCCTCCCGGGCGCCTCTTCATCGTAGGCGATCCGAAGCAGTCGATCTATCGGTTTCGCGGCGCCGATATCGAGACATACTTAAATGTGGCGTCCGGACAAAACATGGGGAAACTGGGCCTGGAGCGGCTCGAACTGACCACGAATTTCCGCTCCGTGCCTGCCATCCTCTCTTTTGTGGATGAAGCTTTCCACGGCATCATGAAAAATTCCCCTGACACGCCCTACCAGCCTGACTACCTTCCCTTCGGTGGCCGCGGCGCCCGCGAAGGCAGCCCGCTGACAGCGGGTGTTTATTTGCTGGGAGATCGACAGGAGGACGGGAACTTCGCCGGGTCCGGCCATGACTTCATCACCATCGAAGCAGCAAGGATTGCGCGGCTGATTGCCTCCATGCGCGACAATCCCGATTGGGAGATCGAATCCAAGAATGGGCACGACAAGACAAGGCGTGCCCCGCGTTTCGGCGACATCGCGATTTTGTTGCCGGTACTGACACACGCCGATGCACTTGAAGATTGCCTGCGCGACGCTGGGATCCCATACGTTTTGGAGGGAGGGAAATTTTATTACGCCCGAAGCGAAGTTGCCTCGGCCATCACGGCTCTGCGCGCCATAGCCAATCCTAATGACGCGATAGCTCTCTATGCTGCGTTGCGATCGATCTTCTTCGGCGTCTCTGATGAAGATTTGTTGAGAGCAAAGGCGGAGGCGTTACCTCTCGACTACCGTGGCGAGATTCCCTCCGGTTGTGCCCTGGCTCGACCTTACAGGATCCTGCGCGAGCTGCACGAGCACAGGCATGAACGCACGGCGTCGGAGACACTCGAAAAACTCTTTCAGCAGACCGGAGCGCGAGAGGTTTTGGCTGTACGCGGCATGCAGTCCCTGGCGAACCTCAACAAGCTTGTGCGCACGCTTCGATCGCTTCAGCAGGACGCCACGTTTTCGGAAGTCGTCGAGACGGTGGCCGGAATGGATGAGGAGGGAATCGCCGAAAGCGAAAGCCGCATCATGGAAGAACACAGCGACGCCGTGAGGATCCTTTCGATTCACAGGGCCAAGGGGCTTGATTTCCCCATCGTCATCGTCGCCGGCCTGGGGATACATCGCAGGGTCCGGTTCGCGGAGTATCTCGCGGATGCGCACGGGTCCAAGTCATTCGGGTTGAGCATGGGGTCCAAGGAGTCCGGTCTCCAGACCATCGGATGGGAAGAACTGACCGAGGAGGAGAAGGCAAGGGAAGAAGCGGAGTTAATCCGCTTGATCTATGTCGCGTTGACGCGCGCCCGCGACCACCTGATTCTGTGCACTCATACCAAGGGAAAATGGATCGCGGACGGCGAGCGTTGGGCGGCGAGATTCGAACAAACGCGACTCGAGCCGCTTGCCGCCTTTCTTGAGGAGCTTCCCAAGCGGGAAAACCCGCCTGTGCGTTTTATCGATGTCGCGGCGCTTCCGCCGGCGCCAGCTCCACCATCGTTCTCCGAAGAGGTTCCCGAGCGGAATCTGCGTGCGACGCTGGCAGTGCAGTACGATGAATTGCGGCGGCTGCTTCTAGAAACGCCGCACGCGCGCGGCCTGCAAGCTCCCTCCTCCGAAGCCGGACTGGAAGAAGGGAAGGAGGCTGATTTTGACTTTGCCAGGGATCGGGCCGCGAGGATCGGCACCGCGTTCCATCAAGCGATGGAAGCGATCGATCTGGACGCGGAGGCCGAAACAAGGGATCTGGCTCGAGAGGCCGGTTCCCGCCAGAGACTCGATGGAGCTGGAATTGAATCGGTGGCCGAGATGCTGAGCCGATCGTTAAAATCTCCAATTATGGAGCGTGCGCGCCGCGCGCGCGGCACGGGTGGCCGAGTTTTGCGCGAACTGCCGTACATACGACCGCTGGACGGCGACAGCGCAGCGATCGAGGAAGGAAAGATCGATCTGCTCTTCGAAGAAGAAGGCGGCTGGGTGCTGATCGACTACAAAACAGATCGGCCGCCCG